>Ga0335081_10009330_pt1 | contig 15782 bp, 16 predicted proteins | sample Lox_Sample_35_FD_206713 | JGI IMG/M metagenome (GOLD analysis project Ga0335081, IMG submission 206713) | Soil microbial communities from Loxahatchee National Wildlife Refuge, Florida, United States - Lox_Sample_3.5 | ecosystem: Environmental > Terrestrial > Soil > Wetlands | place: USA... | reverse complement strand
CCTGCTGCGTCAGACTCACCGTTCCGCTGGTTCCCGGCACCGTAGCAAATTGCCACTGCCCGGAAAGATCAATGGCCGTAGATGATTGGGAACCGCCTCCGCAGCCCCCAAGAACAAACAGGACCGCGATGATTGCTAGATTGGCTTTCGGCATGACTCTCTCCCGGCTCCGCTAATCGAACCGGGCCAATGTGCGGGGGAGCGCCTACCGGAACTCTGGGGAGAAGTTCAATGGTGGATTACCGGCGGCACGGGAGTCAACAACATTGTGACTCATCGGGTGTGTACGCATCGGGTGCACCGCCCCAACATGGCAGCCGATGCCACTGGACATCCGCATCCGTTTTGGCCGCGCCATCCGCCGCATCCGGGAGGAGCAGAAGATTAACCAGGAAGAGGCGGCGGAGCGGTGCGGACTGCACCGGACGTACTACAGCGGTGTGGAGCGAGGTGTTCGGAACGTGTCACTGGTGAACATCGAGAGGATCGCGAAGGGGCTGAAAAAGAGCCTGCCCGAGTTGTTCAGTCGCATTTGAGAATCCCCCCAGAAAATTACGTTCTCCAATGCTGGGGACTTGAGATGGGCAGCATGCTGATGGGAGCGAGCAGCGAGGGCAGCGTGCCCGAGCGCCGAGCTGACATCCCCCGCGAAGCAGGACATGAGAGCGTCCTCGGCTGGTGCCAGCGGGAAAGATGGAACCCGCAATCCGCCCTCAGTTTCTGGATAGCCCGTGATCAATCTGGCAATTGAGCATCCAATACAACCCACAAGCCGACTTGTCGTTATTGATCGGGAATGTAGCGTACGGAAAAGACAAGCACGAGGAATCGAACCGGCGCATCCTGCCGTCTCAAACGGTTCGGAGCCGCCCTTCCAAATTTTAGCGGTATGCTGGTAGGCCTAAGACTACCCGAAATACGGAACAGTATCCTCTAGACACGTTAATGGAACTTCTATTAGGAGCCCATTTCGTGGTCGCGAGGCCATGCTTCAAAGACATAATCCTCCCCAGATTGTTCCGCGTCAGCGTACTGCTCCTTGAGCCGAATGACGTCTTTCCAGACCTGCTCCGAATCTCGCTTGTCCAACTTCGCTTCCTTACGTTCGTCATCCGAGATTCTCGGAGGCCCGTATGAAGCAAGTTCCCCTTGCAGGCGTTTGCCGTGTGCGAGGTCAACTGCATAGAGTGCTTTGAGTAGCTGAAACCGTTCTTGCTCAGACCGATGGCAGGCTTGAAGAACCGTATCGTAAAGCAGCCGAGCCATCTCTCCCCTGACCCGCCCTGTCCCACGGCTGAGCGCCCAAAGAAGGCAGCGTAGTTCGTACTCGTGCCCTTCCGCTGTGCGAGCAACGGTCTGGGCCAAAACAGCAGGGTCTATTTGATCGATAATCTTCCGCTCAAGGTTCGCCACGGCTGGGACAGCGAACGTCGTCAACTCGCTATATATCCGCCATTCACGCGGTGAGGCTACCGAGAGTTCCCGTGCCAAAACCGCGTCGTCGATGCTGGCGAGACTTTTCTCAAGGTCGTCATTGAAGACCAACCAGGTAGGATCCCAGAAGGGCGGAAAACCGACGTGAATGGACTCTAGCGGGCATTCGTGGAGTGCTTTTCCAAACGCTTCTGCCATCCGACGAATGGTCGATCTCCGAATCGGAACGTCCAGCTTCCTCAGAATCTCCATGGCGGTGAATGCGCTTTCTGCGTCACCTTGAGAAACGTCTTGGAGTCGTTTGAGCATTACGTCCACGTCGAGTGCGCGACCGACCTCTGTGATCCACGCGGGGCAGTGGTCTTTCGCTGAAGCAAGAAACCAAGATAGGGATTCATAGTAATCAGGGTGCGTCGATTCGATCAGCGCCGCCGTTGCCGAAACATCGAGCCCCGACCATAACCGGGAAGCCAATGATGGATTTGCATGACCGATGGTCCAAGCGAGCGATTTGAGGGATGGCCAATCTCTGGAAGTTGCAGTCCTGAGCAAAGAACGGATCTCTGGTTCGTGGTACTCGAAAGCAGAGGCGACTATCTTGGCCCAGCTTGGATGCCGGAACAGATGGTGCATACGGTCCGCAAGGAAACACAGGATCGAGAGGCTATGCGCTGCCGCCCGCCCTACCAATATTGTCCAGTCGTCGGCACGCTTCTCTGCGAGAATCTTTTCCTCCCATCTGCCTGCAGTGGGTAGATACCAAAACCAGCTCCACAGTCTCATGAGGCGTTCTGGATCTGACTCGGAGAAATTGAAGACTGGCGACAACAAACGATTTGCATCACCAGATATGCGTTCCGATGCTAAGGCCCTGTCGAGGAGACGAGTCGCCCAATCACGGTGGATCGTCGTGAAGTGTCCCCGCGCCTCCTGCATTCTTCCCCGCGCTGTCTGGGATCGGAAGACGTCAGTCACCCAGACGTCTGTCATCGGCGCGGTCTCTGAGATTCCGAAGAGAGAATTGCCTTTGTTGACAACTTCCTCAGCCGTGACCATTCGCTCGAACCCGGCAATCTGCTCAAGCGCAGCGTAGAGCACGGGAATATCGCTACGTCCGGCGTCAATCAGAACGTCCAGCTCTCTGGCTACGATCTCTTCGCCCCCTCGGAGTAAGAACAGAAATTCGCTCACCGACTTCGCTTTCGGTTCGAATCGGCTCAGATATGTCTTAAGGCGCTCATCCATGTGTCCGAGGCCAACACGCCTGATAGCCTCTTTCCCTTGACGCTTCCCAATTGCAGGTGCCAGCACTATCTCGTGCCGCAATAGATACTCGTGAACGCCTGGTCTCAATTGCTCCCAATCGATCAGGAGCCAGTCGGGGAGATGTCGCTCGAGCGAAGCCGCTTCGACGGCCTCTCTTGTCCATGTGCATATCACAAGGGCCTCCGGCCGACAGGCGGCCTGCACCGTCGCTATGTCGGATTCAGTTAAGTACAGATTCACGTCGTCAAGCAGGAGGATGCAATCGCGGTCGGCGGTTGAAAGAAATGTGAGCACTTCTCCGACTGCGTTGGCTTTTGGCGGTTGGAATAAAAACGCCTGATATCCGAGAGAACAGAAGTGGCCGGCGATTCCCCGCGCAAAAGTTGACTTTCCACTACCGGATTGTCCCGCAATTGGGAGAAACGGCGATTTCCTGAGCCTCTGACATGCCCGATCAGCGAATGGATTCTGAGCCATGTCAAACGCTGTTGCGTTAGATGGTCTGAAGCCCTCGATGAGTGTCACGGGATCAGGCTGACTTGTGTAGTCCAACGCGGTGAAGCTTCCGAAAGGGAATGAAATCCCTTTGAGGCGATAAGCACGAACCAGCGAGACAATGACCCACCATTCATTTCGGACTCGCTTTTGCTCCTCAGAACCCAGTGTCTTGGGAATCGTCTGATGGTGGTTGGGGCATAGCAAGATCAGGTTGTCGAGCGAGTGGTCCTGCGTCTTTGAGTATTCAACCGCGTGATGGATCTGAAAGGGCCGGCTGCTGATCCCGTCACGGCAAAAACAGCAGACCCTATCAGATGCTTCCAGAACGGCATCTACGGTTTGTGTTGGAATGGCGCTTCGACGAATTCTCTCTCGAATAAGCTGCACTTCGGATTCGTCATAGTGGGCCGCTAGCGCCTTTGAGGAGAGGCTCCTTAATACCTCAACAGTATGATCGTTTAGATCGATCTTCCGAATGAGACCGGTGTCAAACCCAAGTCCCAGGAGCGTCTTGTATGTTCTGGTGTGCAAAGCCGGTTCGTACCTAAGTTTACCAGCAACCCCACTTGGTTCAGTTCTTGGAGATGGAGACACCGGAAACGAAGACTCCAGAAAGGCTCCTGAATCCTATTCGATCGGTTGAGGCTGGCTTGCCTGCAGTCTGAACGAATGTTGCTAACTTCCAAATTGCTCATGAACGTGGTTTACGTGACGACAACAACATAGGTAATGACAAACGCCCAAATGTCCACTAATCTCTGCCCACCCGGAATCTCCGCTCTCTAAAGCGGCTTCAGTCGATTCCGGGGTCCCATGGGTGCGAAGGCTCGGCGCCCACGCTCAACCCCCGTCCCCGTGTGTTCTCGGGGGTGCTTGCCCCTCGATGTTGAGGTGTCCAAGAAAAGGGGCCCCTACTCTCTGTCACCCTCAATCGCGCGCCAGGCGCGGCGTACAACCGGCATGCGGGCATTGTAGGCGACGGCCCGAATCCCCCGCAGATCGGGCGCCAATTGATCGCTGGTTTAGAAGCGGCGAGGATTGCCGGCACGTTGCCGTGCGGGATTCGCTCACGATCTGCGACTGATCTGGCGTGGACTGGCCCGGAGTCCAGCAAGCCGCATCCGCGCCTTTCCAAAAACCTGCCTATTCCCGACTGCCTAACCCGCGCGTTTGCAAAGCGGGTTTTAGCGGTCGGAGCCTTTCCATTAACAACTGATTGTGGAAAATGCCCGCCTCACTCTTCGCACAGCCGTTCCTCGCTGATTCTAAGCCAAATTGAGTGCTTGACTATACGAAACAGCTTCGTATAGAATCCGCGTCACTGCTGGACGGATGCCGTAAACATCCGAGAGAGGAAACGAAAATGAGCAATGACAAAGCCCACGCTTTGAATGAAGGAATCCGCAAGCTGGTCGAGCAACTGGCCAGTGAGACGGATGCAGCCCGCCAGTCCCAATTGTTCGCGGATTACCTGAGAGTCTGCGGACTGTTCCACAACTATTCCTGGCACAACTGCATGTTGATCTGGTCGAACAAGCCAGACGCGCGCCACGTCGCGGGATTCCAGACGTGGAAAAAGATGGGCCGTTACGTGAAAGCTGGCAGCAAGGGCATTCCGATTTTCGCGCCAATGTTTTTCAAGGAAAAGAACGAAGAGACCGGTGAAGAGTCACGGCGGGTATGGTTCAAGGTTGTTTACGTGTTCGATGTTTCCCAGACGGACGGCGCCTCACTGCCGGATCTGCCCACGGGATGCGATGGCGACGGCGAGCCCCTGGGCGAGCGGCTGCTGAGTTTTGCCAGTGCTCGCGGAATCACGGTCGAAACTCGCAAGCTGGACGGCGACGCCAAGGGGTACGCGGAAAACAAGGGCAAGAGCATTGCCCTCGATTCGGACCTTGGCTCTGGCGAGCGGGCAGCCGTTCTGATCCACGAACTGAGCCACTGTCTGCTGCACTTCGCGGAATCCAAGCCGAAGTGCAAACAGCGGGAATTGGAAGCGGAAGCGACCGCCTTTGTCGTCGCCTCGCACTTCGGGTTAGCTCCGCAGTCTGGTTTCTATCTGGCCAGCTATGGCGTCACCGCCGCCGATCTGCTGGACTCGCTCGAAACCATCCAAGCCACTGCAGCCGTGATTATCAATGCCTGCGAGTCACGGCCCGAACCCGTGGACGTTGCCGCGTAGGGGAAAGGGGAAACGACCATGACCGCACAAGCCGCTTTCTCTTTCCCGCAGCCGCTGGCCGAGAAGTACCGGCCACGGCTGATTGCTGATTTCGTCGGCTTGGGGAGAGCGAAAAAGATTCTCTCCAAGCTGGCCGCGAGTCCCTACCCTAGCGCGTGGATTTTTGTGGGCCCATCGGGCACGGGCAAAACCACGATGGCCCTGGCCCTAGCGGCTGCGATTCCAGCAGAGTTGCATCACGTCCCGTCGCAGAACTGCACCCGTGATACCGTGGAACAGGTACGCCACACTTGCCAGTACGTGCCGGTTGCGGGCTGCCGGTTCCATCTCGTGCTAGTGGACGAAGCCGACCGCATGAGCCAAGCGGCCCAGGTTTGCTTTCTCTCGAAGCTGGACGCTACCGATTTCCCGCCGAACACGATCTTCGTGTTTACCTGCAATTCGACAGACGGCCTAGAGAATCGGTTTCTGTCGCGCTGCCGTGTGATTGAGTTTTCCAGCTATGGGCTGGCCAGCGAAGCACAGAAGCTGCTGGCGTCCATCTGGGAGAAAGAGACGGGATCATCCGAGGCTGGGCCCAACTTCGCGCGCATCGTGAAGGATTCCTGCAATAACGTGCGTGACGCGCTGATGGCTCTCGAAGTGGAGATCATGGCTGCGTAGCCACACGCGCGGGGATTGGGAAATGCAAAAGGGCAGGCACCGTAAATACCTGCCCCGCATTCCCGCTTCGCCTGTGAAGGAGAAACGAAAATGAGCAACCCAAGGATAGCACAGCAAGAGAGGCCGGTACGCGCTGCTCTCTACGCCAGGGTTAGCACCCACAATGGCCAGAACCCCGAGATGCAGTTGGCCGAACTGCGGTCCTACTGCGAGCGCCGGGGCTGGACCGTCTTCTCGGAATACGTGGATCGCGGAATCAGCGGGGCCAAGGAACGCCGGCCCCAGTTGGACCGCCTGCTCGCCGACTGCCGGAAGCGGAGGGTGGATGCGGTCGTGGTTTATCGCTATGACCGCTTCGCCCGCAGCCTGCGCCAGCTGGTCAATGCGCTAGATGAGTTTCGCAGCCTTGGCGTTGATTTCGTTTCGCTGCATGAGGGCGTGGACACTTCGACACCTAACGGGCGGCTGGTCTTCGGGATCTTCGCCACGATTGCAGAGTTTGAGCGCGAGTTGATCCGTGACCGCGTGCGCTCTGGACTGGCAGCAGCGAGGAACAGGGGGGCCAAGCTGGGACGCCCGGCCAAGGGACTGGACGTTGCCAGGATTACCGCGCTGCGGGAGTCGGGCGCGAGCTGGCCGGCGATTGCCCGCCAGATGGGAGCGGGAGTCGGGACGGTGCACCGTGCTTACCGCCAAGCGCAGCAAACGCTGGGTAATGGTCTATAAGTTTCCCGTTAGGCCGTGATCCGATGAGGGACAGGTCAGCCGAGCGATAAGCGGGGAGCCTTTCGGTAGAAAGGTAGAACAGGATCTTCTCCACGTGCCATCGCGTACACTGTTCCGGTGAGCGAGACGATGACCTCAGCATGGATCGCGGTGGGCGCTGCTATCGGCGGTGGTCTCGTTGCCGGTCTTCTTACGGGATTTTACCAACACTGGCGAGAGCACTGGAATCGGCCGATTCTTTCAATCGACTTTCAGGATGACAAATTCCACAGAGTCGAGAGCACCCACAAACGTTCCGACGGAAAGGAGGACTCCTTCGTGTACATCCGAGCCCGGGTGCGTAACACGGGGCGCAACGTTGCCAAGGACTGCCGGGTATTTCTCGCTCATCTTGAAGAGGTCCATCCATCGGGCAAGACCACGCGAACGGTTTTTCTTGATTCGAGGCAATTGGCCTGGAGCGGCTGGAACTTTGTTTCTTTGAGCCTCCCAGCTGGTTTGGATTTCTATGCTGATGTCCTTAGAATTTCGAAAGCCGCATCGGGGTGGGGAATTTCCGTAGAACAGATATTTGCTAGCGAACAGGATCTGAAGAGCTACAGTGGGACGTATCGGTTCCACCTTGTGGCGACGTCTGAAAATGCAGTGCCGGCAAGATGTACCGTGGATATTACTTATGCGGGAGACTGGCGCAACCTCCGCGCCGTAGCCGTGTGAACTGCTTTTTGTTGAGGGCGCATCACATCGCTTGGCCCGCATTTTGTGCAAAGGTTCTGGCATTCCTCTTCGGCAGAAACATCGAGTGAGGGCTATGAGAAAGAACATTCTGTTGTCCCTAATACTGCTGAGTTCTTGGCCGGGAATCATGAGAGCCCAGAGCGGCTCTGAATTCGATGTCAAAGCTCTGGCAAAGAAGATGGAAGAACGCTTTGAGGCATGTCCAAGGCGAGAGATTGTTGCCAAATTTGACCGGAAACACCACAAACAGGTTTGGCAGAAGGAAGCTTGGGGGCCACCCACTGACGTTTTCGCTGTTGTGAAACCAAACGACTCGATTCTCTATCCGTACCTCCTCACCATCGAATTCTCGTTGAGTTTCGCCTACGGGCCAGAACAACAGAGCAAGGCCGACGCTGAGACGGATACGAACCTTTCTCAGCTCCCAACGCCAGTGGTAACGTTGCGAAGAGGCAAATATCGCAACGTCTACTTGGCAGGCAAGGATGGAATTCGCCTGAGGACGAGAGAGGTCCTTCACGAGAAGCTGGACGGCACACTTAGCACTTGGGAAGAGAGACCTTCATGGCCTGACGCTTGTTGGGATCAGATTGCCGGGAAATAGGGTCAGAGATCGGGCTAGACTCGTATTCGATCCTGGGTTTGTTGCCGAAGGACCCACGCACTCCGGGACGGATCGTCGCTAAACCAGAAACAGAACACAGCCAATGTTGGGCGGGTGGGAACGCTCAGGCGCCTTCCGGACGCCCCGCAACCGTGATACGATGCCGATTCGTATGAAGAGACGGACGACAGCGCCCAAGAGCGTGCGGCAGTTCTTTCAGAAGATGGGCAAGAAGGGCGGCAAGATATCCCAAGCCCAGCGCACCAAAGAAGAGCGCTCCGAATCGGGGCGCAAGGCCGTCAACGCACGCTGGGCCAAGTATCGGGCGGCCAAACAGGAGAGCGGGTCCGAAGAATAGTCCACCTCCCCGGCGGGAGCTGCACCTGTCGGAACTGGCGGTTCGATGCGGCAAGTTTGCCCGTCCGGATCCGCTGCTCCCCTGAGCCCGGTCGATTAGAATCCCTCGTCCGCCGCGTGGGTGCGCCCGACCGCGCCCACCTGGCCCCGGCGCTGGGGTTTCGTGGAAGACAGGCGGCGTTGGTCGGCCAGGAACTTCTCGCGCAACGCGACCACGCGGGCAGCATCTTCGGCGCGTCTCGCGGCGTTGAACAGCTCATACCCGCGCTGCCATTGTGGTGAGCCATGCGGAGCTGCCAAGAGCTTAGAGATGTCCTGCTCCGCGGCATACTGCTCAAGCTGCTCACGGGTGCGCTCTGCCGCTGATACTTCGTCCCAGTATGCGCGCATCCGCTTGGGCGTATGCTCAGGCGTTGAGCAATCCCACCTGGCGGCGCGAGCTTCTTCACCAGGGACACGACCGCTAGCACGGATCACACGATGCATAGCACGCGCCCCCCGGATACGCCGCAACCGCTGGCCGTCTTTCCGCGTTACGATTCCGCGTCGTCGCCGCAAAGCCATAGCACAGACTGGATTGTAGAACCGTGTGCTGCACTTCACACACACACTTTTCACAGGGAATCTCAGGACTCTGCCTGAGAAAGCTGTGAAACTGCTGTGATTACCCTCTTGCGCGCGTTCCGCTAGCTCGCTACCAGCATAGAACCTACCACACTGGCAATTGCCACACACCCGTCCTGTACACCTGTCCAGTCTCCGGCCAGCGTTCAGGCGTTATCCATGTACGTGCCCAAAATCCGCGACTGGTGCCCCGTCTAAAACGGACAAAGTGCTGACCAAGTACGACCGACACGGGACGTTGACGGTGACGGGGCAGGTTTGGGGGGAAGGCCCAACCGCTCCTGCTTGCGCCATTTGCGCTGTGCCGCGCTGACCTCGGCTGCCTTATGCGCGGGGTGGTCCGGCCCGATTCGGCCTTCCCGCCGGTAGCGTTTCTGCACCGCATAGCCGCCCTGCTTAGCCTGCATCGAACGGCCCCAGGCGCTGCGCTCTTCATCGGACATGAGAGCGAGCCGCTTTGCCTGCCCCACCAGGATTGGGAAGAGCCAGCGGGGATAATGAGGGTGCCGCTTCAGAAGGCGGGAGAGCCAGGCATGGGCGCGTTGCCGCACGTCCCAGGGCAGATCCTGGAAGTAGCCATGCGGGTTGCGCCCCCGATAGTCGCTGAGTCCCTTGATCTTCACAGTGTAGTCACTCCTTGCGCTTCGCACTCTGCGCTACAATTCTTGCCCGCCAATTCGGGTTTGTGCGTGAGTGCTGTTATGTCCGATCTGACGGTAATCTGTGAGGGTTGTCAAAGGCCCATCGTGCTCCCGAGTGCCACGCCTCCTGAAACAGTAAAACGTCAACTGCGGTCAATCGCCCCAACCGTTCCGAAGAACGTTTTATGTCCTCATTGCAAGCGAGTGTTTGAGTATTCACCCGATAAGTTTCGGCTTCGGTACTTTCAAGAAACGGCCCAAGATCAACTCCGTCACAATCGAGTCTCAGTTTGTATTGAAGCGCGATGCGATGAAAAAGAGTGCGTGTCTCCAATCCGATTGCATACAGCATTGAAAGTATCCGATGCCATGATTGGAGACGTGATTGAGCTGTTAGCAAACGCCGAAGTCCGTGGAATCCGCTGTCAGAATGGACACGAGAAGATGGGCTCTTTCCAGCAATCTCCGGTTTCAGTGCATTTGATTGAGCATTGGGCGTAACGGAAGGCGTGCTTGACATGCCTTTGGTCTCCGCGCTAATGTGCGCTTGAGCCACCATCGGCTGCGAGCACCGCATCATGAGAGCGAACAAGCTCCGGCTGGCACCGGGGCTTTTGCTTTTTCCGATTACATCACACCTGTCAAGACCGTGGTCCGGGGGTTGGGCGCAGCGCTCACAGTATGAAATTTGTGTCGTGACTTGTGTCGTAACCCTCCCATCCCTGCCCGAATCTGGCCATGTCGGAGGGTATCGCTCGGGCACAGGAGGGGGGCAGGGAACAGAGGCCAAACCCGCATGAACACTGCCTCTTCCTATCAGTCACACTTCTTCTGTGTCGCGTCGTCTCGCTCAGCAGGCAGAATTCGCAACGATGAGGTCGTCGGTTCGATCCCGACTAGCTCCACCAATCCTAGAGCGGTAGGCGGTATCGCGCGATTCAGCCACGATCTCACCCGCGCGACTATCAGACAGCTAGCGATCCAAATAAGTGGGCCCCACGTCGGCAGAAGTGTCCAGCAAGGGTACGACCGCCGTATCCACGGTGGCCGGGTCATCTCTGAGTTTGATATAAAGCGTCTTCCCCTGGGGCGAGGGGATCGTCAGCGCGGGGTCGACGAAGCCATCCGGCACGGTTACCGCGTTGGTGAAATTGGGGTCGGCGCTTACGGCGTCGATCAGGAAGAGCTTGTTGCCGCTCAGGGTACATTGTTTTACTGAGTTCAAACTGTCTCCGGAAGCCGAACCCCTCGCAGAAGTCGCAGGGCAACGAACCGCCGTCAGTTCCGGGATGCGCACCAGATTCACCAACGGCTGCCAGTCGCCCGGGACGCCATCCGCCGTTACAGGACGAAACTTCAGCGGGCCAAATGCCGAAGGTCCGAGCTGCTTCATGGGATCCAGGGTCGCGAAAACCGTCTTCGAATCCTGCAGCGTGAGCTTGCCATTGTCAACGCTCAACAGAACGCGGAAAGATTCGTCGGCGGTTGCCACCTCGACTTTTTCCGTGGGCGGAAAAGTTTCCGGCACCAGCGTCTTCAAAAAGAAATTCAGGCGCGCATCCTGCGAGAGTTCGTCCGGACTCCCGAGATGAACCATGGGCGGAGGAGCCATGTCGTCAAGCTGCACGCTCTTCCTCAAAAGGCTCAGCTTCGGCCTTTGCGCCTGGACCGTAGTTTTTAAGTCAAGCGTGCGGCCGTCCTTCAAACTGACCTGGACTAGAATCGGCTCTCCCGGCTGCAGCTTTGCGGCCGCGGCGGCATCGTGCGCGGCGAGTTTGAGTTCGTCCCGTTGATTGGCACGTGCGAGGTTTTCAGGAGTGAATCTCACGCCGCCCACTTCGAGCGCGGTGACTTGGTCCAAACGGGTTCCTTCGAGCAGGCCATCGGCGTCGCCGGCGTGAATGCTGAATCCGTCGAGGCGTCCCGCTTCCGCATATGCGGGCAGAACAATTTCATCCGGCTCACGCCGGCCGAACTTCTCGATCATGATCTTCAGCGTTCCGGCGGACGCATTCTGCAGCGGCACCTTCACTTCGATTTCATCCGGCTTTGGAGCCTTCCACTCGGCTTTGAGAGTCTTGCCGCTCGCGTCCTTGGTAAGGACTGCGTTCACGCAGCAGGTATCAGCCGATTGCAGATGCAATGTGTCTTCGCGTCCGACAATGAGCGCACGGCTGTCTTTCGCGGCAACGGTCCATTGCTGCGCGTGCGATGCCCGCAAGTGAAAGCGTGGCCCCTCGAATGAGGAGAATCCCCAATCCCCCCGCAGAATTCCGCTCGCCTCGCCATCAAATTTGACGGGCTGCAGGGCTTGTGTCCGGATCACGAATCCGCCGCGCACGGGATCAGCTTTGGCGGGGAGATCAAGGGCAGCGCCGGACTTGGTTTCAACGTGAAGAACCAAGTTGTACGCCAGTTGGGTCGAGAAAACCAGCGGCGCGCCTTCGACCGGCAAGACGAGATCCGGCTTGTCGACGCAGAAGATCTGGCTTGCGTCGAGGCTTCGGAGCGGCGGCAGCACCGGCGGACGCACGGGCGGCAGGGCCATCACCAGCACCGACTTCGGATTGCGAAACGAAGGAGGATTGTTGAGCCGGAGGTTGAGTTCATCTTTCTTAGGCAGAGCCAGTGCCGGAATGTACTGGTACTGCGCGGTGTGTGCCGTGCTCAAAATGCGCGCCACGTCAACCACCGCGCCAACGTAAGGACTGTAGTAGCCGCTGCGCGCGGCGGGCGTGGAACTGATCTGCGCCAGCAGGTCGGTGGGTGCACCCGAGGTGAGGGTTGCAGCCATGCTCTGGCTGTGTGCGTCGTCCAATACGAGTTGATCGCTGTTCTGCGTCAGACAGGGCACTTGCTGGGCGCTGGGCTTATCAAAACACTGCTCATCCAGCTTGATGTTCAGACTGCGCGCCAGCAAAGTGGTGCGGGCCTTGAGCTGTTCCGGATCGCTTGCCGGGGCCTCGCGCAATGCCTCCAGGTACTTCTCCACGCGGGAGCGGTCCAGGCTGGCTTGTTCCAGGTCTTGCGCGGCGCGCACGAATGCGCCGGGCTTGCCGCGGACCGCACCGCGCAATGTCGAGAAGGCGCCGCCGGTCTCAGGCGCAAGAAAAACCAGAGCTTCTTCGGCCTCCTTCGGCACCGTGACAAAGATTCCCTCTTCATGAACACGCTTGCTCCAGGTTTCCGCGTGGATAAACCAGGAATTCGGCGGCGGATTGGTGGCCCCGCGCAGGAACACCACCACCATCAAATAGTGCACCGACTGGCTGTCAGGCAGATCGGGGCGTATCCAAAGCCGGTCTCCAGCCTGGAGATTCGGCACCTGCGCGATGGGCAGGGTTTCGCCCGAACGCCGCACGTGCACATCCACCTCCGGACCGGCCAAGTCAAAGGCAGCGTTCTCGGCAGGTGCGGGACTTTGTAATGCCAGCAATACGAAAAAGATGACTGCCAGGGACACTCCTGAGGTTTTCAGGAAACAACCAACACTGGAAAGGCGCACTACTCCCTCACTCTGGCCAAAGCTGGATCTGTCGCGTGCGGGCTCTTCGCCGCATCAACGGCGAAGGTGAATACCGCGATTTGCAACGAACCGCTCCTATGTAAATACCATGCTACCGAGTCTGATTTACAGGAGCAACCGCTAAGTTGCCTGCTACTTAAGCGACCACCGCCGCGGTTCTCGAATCGGCGCGAGGCTTGGGTGCATACCCAAGAGGTAGCCCTGCGGCACGCGTACCAGGTCTGAGCGGAGTTGTCTGCGTGCAGAACGAGCGAGACCAATGGAAGACGTTGTTGGCGCGAACGTTGTCGCGCATGGCATGCATACGTGAGCGTTGCTCCCGCTCGTCCATGCGCAGCGCAAGCTGCAGCGCCGCGGCAACTCCATCTGTATCGTAGGGATTCACAACCAGGGCGCCGCAATTGAGCTCAGCCGCCGCGCCCGCAAACTCGCTGAGAATCAACACCCCCGTTTCGTCCACCCGGCATGCACAGAATTCCTTGGCCACCAGGTTCATGCCGTCCTTCAGAGGTGTCACCAGTGCAACATCGGCTGCACGGTAGAACGCAATCACCTCCGCTCGTGTAAGACTCCGGTACAGGTAGTGGACGGGCACCCAGCCCGGAGTGGCATACTTGCCGTTGATCTGGCTGACGCGCCTTTCAATGGCAAGCTTCAGTTGCTGGTATTCGCCGATTTCCGTGCGGCTGGGCACGACAATCTGCACCATCGAGACCCGGCCCCGCAGCGTTGCATTTGCCGCCAGAAGGGCCTCAAAGGACTTCAGGCGTTCCAGAATTCCTTTGGTGTAGTCCAGCCGATCGATACCGAGGATGACACGTCTTTCCCCGAGCTCATGCCGAATCTTCGCCGCGGCAGCCACCGCAGCGGGATCGGCGGCGGCATTGGCAAATTCCTCGAAATCGATGCTGATGGGATAAGTGCCGACCACGGCACTCCGATTTTCACAGCGGACGAGGAACGTGCGCCCAATCCTACGGACGCTTGCCTTCGGGAGAAACTGGCGAACGCAACTGACGAAGTTGCGCCGGTCGCGGACGGTTTGGAACCCAATAGTGTTGAATTGCAGCAGGGAGCGAAGCAGTGCATCGCGCCAAGGCAGCTTTTCCAGAATGTCGGGGTGGGGAAAGGGAATGTGATGAAAATAGCCCATGCGACAGCGCAAGCCGCGCGCCCGCAGGCAATCGGCGAGCAGCATGAGGTGGTAATCGTGGGCCCAGACGAAATCGTCACCGCGCCAGACCTGCTCAACCGCGTCGGCAAACTTTTCATTCACCGCGCAATACGAGTCCCAATACCCCGGATCGAAATCGCACCGCGAGGGCAGGCTGTGGAACAGCGGCCACACAATCTGGTTGCAACATCCCTCGTAAAAACAGGCTTTCTCGGCGGCGGTCAAAGCCACCGGCTCAAAGGAATAATTTGCAGCGGCGCATTGATTCAGCGCCGCAGCGATGTTCGCATCCGAAACAGAACCTGGCCATCCAATCCAGCATCCACCGTGTTCCCGGAGAACGGGAAGCAGCGCGGTGACCAATCCGCCGCTGCTGGGGCGCAGCACCACGGTGTCGTTCTGTTCTTCCACCCTGAGTGGCAGCCGATTGGAGACCACAATCAATCGCCGGTTGCTCACAGTTCACCTCCGCAAGCGCGGATCCAATCCGTGAGGAACTGCACAAGTTCCTCCGGTGGACGGATCCATAGCTGGGCAGCGGTAAAGCGGTGCATCGGCCGCACCAGCACGGTAAGGCCCCGCCCGTTCAAAGCGCGAAAGGCATCTTCGTCGGTAGTGTCGTCGCCCAGATAGGCCACCGGTATCTCCGCGCCATGCTCCGACAGCACCGACCTGACGACGTCTCCCTTGCTGCAAACTGGCTCGCGAAGTTCCAGTCCACCGTCGAATTCGGCCAGCGCCAGATGGTTCTGCAGCACGAGCGGCGACAGGACCCGGTAAGCTGCAGCCTTGATGTCTTCCACTTGAGGCGGATTCAGGCCTCGCCAATGCACGGCGACTGCACCGGGCTTTATCTCAACTAAGTCCCCGAGACCCTCGTTGTGCAAGCGGGCGTCAGCCTGTGCAAGCGCCAGTTGCGCGTCATCGCTCACGTGGGCGACAGCATACCGGCCGTTCGCTTGCAGCCGCTCGATTCCGTAGCTCCCCCAGATTTCCGGATGAGGATTGAGTCCAAGCAGCGGGGGAATTTCCCGGGCCACACGGCCGCTGATCAGCAACACGCGCGTGCGGCACGTGCTGGTGATGCAATCGAGGAGCTCCGGCACAGTGGGGTAGGGAAATGCCCGATTGCGCTGCACCGAAAACGGTGCGATTGTTCCGTCGTAATCCAGCAGCAAGACGCGCTCGCGCGCGCGGCACAACTGCTCGAAAAACAGCTCGGCCGGGCTTTTCATAGTGGGCACGGTTCCCATGCTGACGGCGGTGCTCATCGGGTTCTCCTAACTGCTCCGGTTCAAAGTGGGTAGGGGCGGTCGCGTAACCCGAGTGCCGCGCGGCGCGAACGG
>Ga0335081_10009329_pt1 | contig 15782 bp, 11 predicted proteins | sample Lox_Sample_35_FD_206713 | JGI IMG/M metagenome (GOLD analysis project Ga0335081, IMG submission 206713) | Soil microbial communities from Loxahatchee National Wildlife Refuge, Florida, United States - Lox_Sample_3.5 | ecosystem: Environmental > Terrestrial > Soil > Wetlands | place: USA... | reverse complement strand
TCACCCCAGGCACTCGGCTCCTATCGTCAGGGGCGCGCTCACCGTGGCCACGGCAACGCTGGCGGCCTTCGTCGTAGCGGCGTGCGGCACCACGGCCGGGCCGGACAGGGTGGTCTCGGCCAACTCGGCAGGCTCACACGGAGCGGCCGGGTGCCGGCCGGTCATCGCCTACGTGGTCAGCTTCTCGTCAGGCACGGTGACGCCGGTCAACACGGTGACCGACAGGGCGCTGCGGCCGATCAGGGTCGGCAGGAATCCCGATATGATCGCGCTCGCGCCGGACGGCAGGACCGCCTACGTCACCGACAGCGGTACCCACCTGGTGACTCCCATCCGGATCAGGACGAACACCGCGGGCAGGCCTATCACCGTCGGCCGTCGGCCGATCCCGATCGTGGTAACCCCCGACGGCACGACCGCCTACGTGGCGAACGAGCAGTCGGCGACCGTCACCCCGATCGACACAGCGACAGACCGCCCGGGTCCGCCGATCAAGGTGGGGCGCTATCCGGTCCGGCTCGCGATCACGCCAGACGGCAGGACGCTTTACGTGGTGCACGAGGACGGCGTCACGCCGATCAGCACCGCCACGGACCGGCCGGGCAGGCCGATCAGGGTCGGCAGGGCACCGCTGAACATCGTGATCACGCGGAACGGCAAGACCGCCTACGTCGTCAACACCGGCGGCGTGGTCCCGATCGACATCGCGACGAACAGAGCGGGCCCGCTGATCAGGGCGCCCGGCGCGTTCGACGTCGCGATCACCCCGGACGGGAGTACCGGCTACGTGGCGACCGTCGGAGGCGAGGTGATCCCGTTCAGGACGGCCACCGATACCGCGCTCACCCCGATCCACGTGCCGGTGGGGATCGGGCCGATCGCGATCACGCCGAACGGGAGGACCGCCTACATCGCCGACGCGGTGACCGGCCAGGTCACGCCGATCGATCTCGCCACGGGTACGGCCGAGTCGCCGATCTCGGTTCCGCGCAGCCCAGGCGCGATCGCGATCACCCCGGACGGGTCGGCCGTCTACGTCAGCGGGCAGCACAGCGTGACCGCGATCCTGACGTCGACCGGCACCGTGCTCCCGCCGGTCAGGGTCGGCTCGTCACCGGTGGCCATCGCCATGGGACCCGCCGCCCCAGGCTGCCGCGCCTAGGCGGGACGGGACTGTCGGCGGGGAGGGGCAGTATGGAGGCATGCCCGTCCGCGCAGCGCAAGCGCCAGGGGCCGGTAGCGCCGCCGGGGCCCTGGCCGGCTTCTCCGAGCCGACCGCGTCGTGGTTCCGCGACGCCTTCGCCGAGCCGACCGCCGCGCAGGCCGATGCCTGGAATGCCATAGGTAACGGACAGAACGCGCTGGTCGTCGCGCCCACCGGATCGGGAAAGACGCTGGCCGCCTTCTTGTGGGCGATCGACAAGCTGGCCACCGAGCCGGTCCCGGCCAGCGCCGCCGAGCGTTGCCGCGTCCTGTACATCTCGCCGCTGAAGGCGCTGGCCGTGGACATCGAGCGGAACCTGCGCTCCCCGCTAGCCGGCGTCAGCCAGGCGATGCGACGCCTCGGGCTGCCCGAGCCGCAGATCAGGGTGGGCGTGCGGACCGGCGACACGGCGGCCGGCGAGCGCCGCAGGCTGGCCGGCAAGCCGCCGGACATACTGATCACCACGCCGGAGTCGCTCTTCCTGCTGCTCACCTCCCAGGCCAGGGAGGGGCTGCGGCACGTGCAGACCGTGATCGTCGACGAGGTGCACGCGCTCGCCGGCGGGAAGCGCGGCGCCCACCTGGCGCTGTCCCTCGAGCGGCTCGACGCCCTGCGCGGCGCGGGCCCCGCCGCCCGCCGGGCCGACGGCGACCAGGATGACGGCGCGCAGGCGGACGGCGGGCGGGTCAGGCCCGCCCAGCGGATCGGGCTGTCGGCGACGGTGCGGCCGCCGGAGGAGGTCGCGTCGTTCCTCGGCGGCGCGCTGCCGGTCACGATTGCCGCGCCGCCCAGCGAGAAGCGGCTCGACCTGCGCATCGTCGTGCCGGTCGAGGACATGGCCGACCTGGCGTCGGCCGCAGGCCCGGACGCGCACGGCAGGTTGCTCGGGCCCGCGGAGGTCGCGGCGCAGGCGGGAGTGGGCAATCCCGCCGGGTGGGTGCCTGCTGGCGGCCCGCCGGGCGGGCCGCCAGCAGGACCGGCCCGCGCCCACTCGATCTGGCCGCATGTCGAGGCGCAGGTGCTCGACGCCATCGAGCAGCACCGATCCACAATCGTGTTCGCCAACTCACGCCGGCTGGCCGAGCGCCTCTGCGCCAGGCTGAATGAGCTCGCCGCCGAGCGCGCGGCGGAGCGCGCGGAGCAGGCCGGAGAGGATCCCGAGGACCTCGCTCCCCCGGTCGTCGCCCGCGCGCACCACGGATCGGTGTCCCGCGCCGAGCGGACCCAGATCGAGGAGGCGCTTAAGGCCGGGCGGCTCCCTGCGGTGGTCGCCACGTCGAGCCTCGAGCTTGGCATCGACATGGGCGCGGTGGACCTTGTTATCCAGGTCGAATCGCCGCCGTCGGTGGCAAGCGGCCTGCAGCGGACCGGGCGGGCAGGCCACAACGTCGGCGACGTCTCCCGTGGCGTGATCTTCCCCAAGTACCAGGGCGACCTGGTGCAAGCCGCGGTGGTGGCCGGGCGGATGCGCGGCGGCCAGATCGAAGAGCTGCGGATGCCCCGCAACCCGCTCGACGTGCTCGCGCAGCAGATCGTCGCGATGACCGCGCTGGACGACTGGACCGTGGACGGCCTGCTCGCGCTGGTCAGGCGCGCGGCCCCGTTCAGCGGGCTGACCAGGCCGGTGCTCGAGGCGGTGCTCGACATGCTGGCCGGGCGGTACCCGAGCGAGGAGTTCGCCGGGTTGCGGCCAAGGCTGGTCTGGGACCGGGCGACTGGCACTCTGCGCGGGCGCCCTGGCGGCCAGCGCCTGGCCGTCACCAATGGCGGCACGATCCCGGACCGCGGGCTGTTCGGCGTGTTCCTGGTCGGTGCGTCGGACCCGACCGGTCGGCACTCCCGGCGGGTCGGCGAGCTCGACGAGGAGATGGTCTACGAGTCCAGGGTCGGCGACGTCTTCGTGCTCGGCGCAAGCTCGTGGCGGATCGAGGACATCACGGCCGACCAGGTGATCGTCTCGCCCGCGCCCGGCCAGCCGGGCAAGCTGCCGTTCTGGCACGGGGACACCCCGGGCCGCCCGGCCGAGCTCGGCCGGGCGATCGGCGCGTACTGCAGGGAGATCGGCGCGAGCGAACCGCAGGCCGCGACGGACCGGCTGCGTGCCGACGGACTTGATGAGCTGGCCGCCGCCAACCTGCTCAGCTACCTGGCCGGCCAGCGCGAGGCCACCGGCTACCTGCCCGACGACCGCACGCTGGTGCTCGAGCGGTTCCGTGACGAGCTCGGCGACTGGCGGCTGGTGCTGCACAGCCCGTATGGCGCCAAGGTGCACGCGCCCTGGTCGCTGGCGATCGCGGCCCGGCTGCGCGAGCGGTACGGCGCCATGGACGTGCAGGCCATGCACACCGACGACGGGATCGTAATCCGGGTACCCGACTCCGACGACCCGCCGCCCGGCGGCTTCGCCCTGCTCGACCCCGACGAGGTCGAGCCGCTGGTGACGGCCGAGCTCGGCTCGTCCGCCCTGTTCGCCTCCCGGTTCAGGGAGTGCGCCGCGCGTGCGCTGCTCCTGCCGCGGCGCCAGCCGGGCCGCCGGTCGCCGCTGTGGCAGCAGCGCCAGCGTGCCGCCCAGCTGCTGGCCGTCGCCAGCGGCTACGCCAGCTTCCCGATCGTGCTCGAGACCATGCGGGAGTGCCTGCAGGACGTGTTCGACGTGCCCGCCCTAGTCGGCCTGATGCGTGACCTGTCCGGGCGGAAGATCCGGCTCGTGGAGGTCGAGACCGCCTCGGGGTCACCGTTCGCCAGGGCGCTGCTGTTCCGCTACATCGGCGCGTTCATGTACGAGGGCGATGCGCCGCTGGCCGAGCGCCGCGCGCAGGCGCTCACCCTGGACTCCGCCCTGCTCGCCGAGCTGCTCGGTCAGGCCGACCTGCGGGAGCTGCTCGACCCGCAGATCGTCGCCGAGGCCGAGCGCGACCTGCAGCGACTGTCGCCGTCGCGGCGGTGCTCGGGGCCCGAGCAGCTCGCCGACCTGATCATGCAGGCCGGGCCGCTGTCGGCCGACGAGGTGGCGGCCAGGTGCGCGGAGCCTCAAGCGGCCGCGGTCTGGCTGGCCGGGCTCGCCGCCGCGCGGCGGGTCATCGAGGTGCGTGTTGCAGGGGAGCAGCGCTGGGCCGCGATCGAGGACTCCGGGCGCCTGCGAGATGCGCTCGGCGTGGCGCTGCCCGTCGGCGTGCCGGTGGCCTTCACCGAGCTGCTGCCCGACCCGCTCGGCGATCTGGTCGCCAGGTACGCGCGGACGCACGGGCCGTTCACCGCGGCCGAGGCGGCCCGCAGGTACGGGCTCGGGGTCGCCGTGGTGACCGGGATGCTGCACCGGCTGGCTGCAGACGGGCGAGTCACCGAGGGCGAGTTCCTGCCGAGCCTGGCCGGGCCGCAGTGGTGCGATTCCGGCGTGCTGCGGATGCTCAAGCGCCGGTGCCTGGCCAGGCTTCGCCAGGAGGCCGAGCCGGTGCCTGCCCAGGTCTTCGCGGCGTTCCTGACGGCCTGGCAGGACGCGCTGCACGACGCAGCCGCGGGGGGTGGCGCCGGCGCGGCCGGGAACGGCGCGCGCGGGGCCGCCGGCCGGCCGCCCAGGCGGCGGGCCAGGCTCGCCGGTCCCGACGCCGTCTACGCCGTGGTTGAGCAGCTGGCCGGAGCCGCGGTCCCGGCGGGAGCCGTGGAGTCTCTGATCCTGCCGGCCAGGGTGGACGGCTATGTCCCTGCCATGCTTGACGAGCTCACCGTGGCAGGCGACGTCGTCTGGGCGGGCGCCGGGGCGCTGCCCGGCGGCGACGGCTGGCTGGCGCTAGCTCCCGCCGATTCGGCGCCGCTGCTGCTGCCACCGCCCGGGGAGATCACGATGACGCCGGTGCACGAGGCCGTGCTGAGCGTGCTCGGCGGCGGCGGGGCGCTGTTCTTCCGCGGTCTCGCCGACCGTGTCGCCGACCTGCTGCTGGCCGGGGATGCCGGTCAGGAGGCCGCGGACGGTCCGCGGGTGCCCGCGAGTGCCAGCCGCCTGCGCCTAGTGAGCGACCAGGCGGTAGCGGCCGCGATCTGGGACCTGGTCTGGGCCGGCCTGCTGACCAACGACACGCTCGCCCCGCTTCGCACGGTGCTGCGGACCGGCGGCGCGTGGTCGGGCAGCGCGCAGGGCGGCCGCCGGCCGGGTGCCGGCCAGCCGTTCGCGGGCGCTCAGCCGTTCGCAAGCGCTCAGCCGTTCGCAAGCGCTCAGCCGTTCGCAAGCGCTCAGCCGTTCGCCGGGCCTCAGCCGGTGGCAGGTGCTCAGCCCTTGGCAAGCGCTCAGCCGTTCGCCGGCCCTCAGCCGTTCCCCGGCGGGCAGCCGGTGCCTATGGCCGGCCGGGCGGGCGCCAGGCGGCCCCGCTTCGGCCGCGGCTCGCTGCCCTCGCATGCCGGACCGCCGACCGTCAGCGGCCGGTGGTCGCTGGTACCGCCGGTGGACCCAGATCAGACCAGGCGGCTGCACGCCAGGGCGCTGTCGCTGCTCGACCGGCACGGCATCGTGATCAGGGGCGCGGCGGCGACGGAGCGGGTGCCGGGCGGGTTCGGGGCGCTCTACCCGGTGCTGCGGGCGATGGAGGAGACCGGCCAGTGCCGCCGCGGCTACTTCGTGGAGGGCCTAGGCGCGGCTCAGTTCGCGCTGCCCGGCGCCGTGGACCGGATGCGCGCGATGTCGGAGTCGGTGCTCGATGCCACCTCAGGCCCGGCCGGGCGAGCCGACCTGGCGTCCGCCCCAGGCCACACCGCCGGCCTGACCGTCGGCGCGGACCGTGCGGCCGGCGTGTGGCCGGCTGATCCGTGGGCTGCTCCGGCGGCGCGCGCCGAGCCAGTCGCACTCGTGCTGGCGGCCGCCGACCCGGCGAACGCATACGGGGCGGCGCTGCCGTGGCCGCCAAGGCCGGACGAGACGCCGGGCGGGCACCGGCCAGGCCGCAAGGCGGGAGCGCTGGTGGTACTGGTGTCCGGCCTGCTGGTGCTCTACGTCGAGCGCGGCGGCAAGACGCTGCTGTCGTGGACCGCCGACCCGGCGCTGCTCGGACCGGCGACCGCCGCGCTGGCCGCCGCGGTGCGGGCCGGCGCCCTCGGCAAGCTCACCGTCGAGCGAGCCGACGGCGCCGGGGTCTACGACTCGCCGCTCGCGCAGGCGCTGGAGTCGGCCGGCTTCCGGCCCACCCCGCGCGGCCTGCGCCTGCGCGGCTGACCGGCGAACCGAGTAACCGCGAGCTGACCAGACGCTCAGGCCCACCCGGCTGGCGCGGCTCAGGCCACTGCGCCTGCACTCTCCGGGACCGCGGGCGCCTGCTGGCCGCCGCCGGCCGGCACCGCCCGGTATCTGGTGAACGCGGGCAGCGCCAGGCCGATGACGAGCGTCCCGACGACGGTGATCAGGCCGCCGCTGAGCGCGCTGATGACCGGCGACGTGAGCGAGCCGAGTGCGCCGGCCTCCACGTTGCCCAGCTGGCCGCCGCCGGCGCCCACGACGAAGTCCGCCGCGGTGACCCGGCCACGGAACTGCTCGTCGGTCACCGCTTGCACCACCGCGCCGCGGAACACCACGGTGAACGTGTCGGCCGCGCCGGCGATCGCGAGCAGGAGCAGGGTCAGCCACAGGCTCGGGGCGACGGCGAAGCCGGCGAATGCCGCGCCCCAGATCGCCACGGTGCACAGCATCGCGCGGCCCTGGCGGGTGACGTGCCTGATCGGCCCCGACAGCGCCGCGCTGACCAGTCCGCCGACGCCGATCGCCGTCGTGAACAGGCCGAGAGTGCGGGGGTCGCCGCCGAACCGCTCGGCATTGATCGCCGGGAACAGCGCCAACGGAAGCGCGAAGATCGTCGCATTCAGGTCGGCGATGAACGCCCCGGCAAGCACTCGGTTGCGGCCGATGAACCTGGCGCCCTCGAGGACCGACCGGAGGCTGGGCCGGGCCGCACCGGGCTGCGGCGGCCTCGCGGGCGAGGTGGCCACCCCGTACAGGGCCCCGGCGAAGCTGATCGCGTCGATCAGGTAGCACGCGCGCAGCCCGAGCGCCGACGTCGCGGTGATCGCGCCAGCCAGCGCCGGCCCGACGGTCAGCATGACCTGGAAGCTCAGCCTGTTCAGCGCGAGGCCGGCGGCGAGCTTGCCGGGCGGTAGCAGGCCAGGGACGAGGGACTGCCTGGCCGGCGCGTTGACGGCGGACAGCGCCGACTGGACCGCCACCAGGGCGTAGAGCAGCCAGAGCAACCCCGGGCCAGCGAAGGCCTGGGCGGCCAGCCCGGCGGAGACCGCAGCCAGGCAGGAGCTGGTGACCAGGACCAGCTTGCGCCGATCGACGGCGTCGGCGATGGCGCCGCCCGCCAGGCCGACCGCGAGCGTGGGGACCATCTGCGCGATCCCGATCGCGCCGACAGCGAACGGCGAGTGGGTCAGGTCGTAGACCTGGAGCGGCACGGCGAACCAGGTGAGCGCCCCGCCGACGGAGGAGAGCGTGCTGCCGATCCACAGCCGCCTGAAGGCCGCGGACTCGCGCAGCGGGCCGATGTCGGCGAGCAGTCGCGTGACGCGTGGCATGTCCAGGGCTCCAAGCACATGCGGGATGAGGCCAGAGTATTGTAACAGCACTTACATAAGGACTGTTACAATAAGACATGGCCAAAGCTAGCGAGCAGTCCGCCGCCGACCCTGCCGATACCGCTGACGCCGCGGACCCCAGCGAGCACAGCCAGTGGCGGTCGCTGCGGCTGCTCCAGCAGGCGATGAACGCCGACATCGCCAGGATCTATGCGCAGGCGCAGATCGACGGCCTGAAGCCGAGCTTCGTGATGGAGCTGCTGCGGCTGAACGCCCGCGGCCCGATGACGATCACCGAGCTGGCCGAGTCGGTGCAGCGCACTCACTCGGCGATGAGCCAGAAGGTCGCTGCGATGCGCTCGGCCGGCCTGGTCAGGACCACCGAGGGCACAGACGCCCGGAGCAAGCATGTGGTCCTGACGGCCAAGGCGCACCGGGTCATCAGGAAGCTGGCCGCCGAGTGGCGTGCCACCGACGCCGCGGTCGCCGAGCTCGAGGCCGAGATCCCCTATCCGCTGAGCCGGGTCGTCACCGACATCGAGGCGGCTCTGCGCCGCCGCAGCTTCCACGACCGGATCTCGGCCAAGCTCGCCGAGGATCCCGACTGGACCTAGACGGCCGAAGACCTGCCGCGCAGGCACCTAAGACCTGCCGGGCAGGCACCGGGCAGCTCAGGGGAAGTTGCCTCCGAGCAGGCCGCCCATCATCCCGCCGCCGCCCAGCATGCCGCCACCCAGCATGCCGCCGTGGTGCTCGTCACTACGGCGCTCGTCGTGGATCGCGTCGATGGCAAGCACGACCGCCAGGATGAACACGTCGTTCACGCCATCGGCAGTGTCGACCAGGAATTTCTCCCTGAAGGCCAGCTCGCGCGATACCCGCGCGACCGGCTGGTGGCCGTGGCTGATCGTGTAGTCCCAGCCGGTAAAGCTGCCCTTGGCGGTCAGCCGACCGAAGGACGAGTCGATGTCGTAGTGGTCGCCGAAGAAGCCCCCGTGATGGATCTCGGCGGCCCGCTGGCCGCCGAGCATGATCTCGTGAGCGGTCGTCATCATGTGCTTCTTGATGAGCGCGAGCTCGTGACCTGACTGATCGCGGATCGACAGGTGCTGGGTGAGGCCCAGGTTGCCCCGGACGTCGAAGACCGGCGCGCCCGATCCGTCACTGATCACGAAATGCTCGGTGAGACCCCACTTACTTGCCATGACATATCGCATGGGACGAATACTGACGCGCTTGCGGCGGCCGCGGCAACCGGATGAGGATCTCAACCGGCCGCTCCGGCTGGGCGGGCTTGGAACTCTCTCTCAGGCTCCGGTATCGCCGCGAAGGCGGCCATTCCGGCACCTGCCGGCCTCCTGCGCCCGGCATCAGGCCGCAACTACCTGCATAATGCTTCGTATGCGCCTGTCAGCCCGAGCAGATTATGCCCTGCGGGCCGCGATCGAGCTCGCGGCATCGCCCAGCGGTCATGTGACCGCTGAGCAGCTAGCGAGGGCACAGCAGATCCCGGCCAAGTTCCTCGAAGCGATCCTGACCCAGCTGCGGCGCGCCGGGCTCGTCCGCAGCCAGCGCGGACCCGATGGCGGCTTCTGGCTGGCGCGGCCGGCCGACGAGATCTCGCTGGCCGACATCATCCGCGCCATCGACGGCCCGCTCCTCGGCGTGCGCGGCGAGCGCCCGGAGAATCTCGGGTACATCGGCGCCGCCGAGCCGCTCCAGACCGTGTGGATCGCGCTGCGCGCCAACGAGCGAGCGATCCTCGAGGAGGTCACGCTCGCGCATCTGGTCGGCGGTCAGCTACCCGAGCGCGTTCTCGCGCTTGCCGAGCTGCCGGGCTCCTGGGAAGCCCGCGTCGGCCATTAGGCGCCTCCCGCAGCACGCCTCCCGCAGCACGCCTCCCGCAGCACGCCTCCCGCAGCACGCCTCCCGCAGCACGCCTCCCGCAGCACGCCTCCCGCGGGCGCATCCCGCAGCACGCCTCCCGCAGCGCGCCTCCCGCGGGCGCATCCCGCAGCACGCATCCCGCAGATCTCGGGTGGCGTTGACCGGCGCCTAGCCCGCTGGGCAGCGTGGTCGCCGCGGACGGTTTCGTAGTCCGCTCGCCCGTGGCTGGCAGCCCTTCCACGCGGCGTCACCGGTCGGGAACAACCCCGGAGCAGCGCGGCAGCCTGCGACCCGCCGCGCGACCACGGCCGCCCGGCGAACACGGCGGCGAGGCGGGCTGGACCCTCGCATATCAGCCAAACCGGATGTGATCACCTGGGTGTCCTTGGAATGGATGCCACATCCACTGCGTATTCTGGGACATCCTCCACATCCATCAAGATCATCTCCGGCGAGGACTGGCAGCGGATGCTGCTCGACGCGCGCGGCCCGAACCTTGCGCGCGGCCCGAACCTTGCGCGCGGCCCGAACCTTGCGGGCCAGGCGAACCTTGCGGCCGGGCGATCCTTCGGAGGCGAACCTTCGTTAGACGGGCACCATGTTGGTGATCTCGCGCACCGTCCTGCTGACCTGGTCGAACGCAGGCTCCGTTACCGGCACGCCGGTCGCGGCGATCGGCAGCCGCGCCGGAACGGTGATCTTCTGAGCCGGCCGCAGCTGCCCGGCAGCGATATGGCCGGCCCCGAGCTGGCCGGGCCCGAGCTGGCCGGGCCCGAGCTGGCCGGGCCCGATTGGGCCCGCACCGAGCTGGCCGGCCGTGGCGGGCACCTTGGCGCCGGCACCCACCGGAACCCTATGCGCGGCGGAGGCAACGGGGCCGACCGCGACGTGCTCGCCAGCATCGGCTCCGCTCCCGTCCAGGTGGCCAGTCCCTGCGACCTCGATGGCCGGCTCGATCACGTCTGCGAACACCGGCTCGACCTGGAGCTCAGCCAGAGCGAAGTTGTCGGAGACCTCCCTGAGGACCTGCGACAGCGGCGTGTTCAGTGCGGAGCAGATCGCGGCAAGCAGCTCGGACGAGGCCTCCTTCTGGCCGCGCTCCACCTCGGACAGGTAGCCGAGCGAGACTCGCGCCGACGCCGACACCTCACGGAGGGTGCGACCCTGCCGCAGGCGCAGCCGCCGCAACGCGTCACCTAGCAAGTGACGAAGCAGGACCATCGTCGCATCCCTTCCCCGAGGACTCGGCGCTCACCCTTCCACCGTACCTGGCGTCGCCGACAGTGCGGGAGAGGGCATCGGTGCGTGTTCGACATACGTAACGCTGTAATCACGCATTGTCTTCCATAAGGGCCTCGACAAGGAGGTTCAGAGCGCGCCGCACGGTCTCATTTCGAATCTGGTCCCGGTCGCCAGCGAGGCTCAGTTCGCGGTGCAGCACCCGGGGCCGCTGATCTCCGGGCACGGCGACCGCGATGTGCACGGTGCCGACGGGATAGCCGTCGACCGGGTCTGGGCCCGCCACACCGGTGGTCGCGACGCTCGCGCTCACCGACATCCGCGCAAGGGCTCCGAGTGCCATCGCCATGGCCACGTCCGCGTGCACGGTGCCGACCCGGTCGAGCAGGTCAGCGGGCACTCCGAGCAGCGTCGACTTGAGGTCGCCCGCGTAGGCCACGATCCCGCCGCGGAACACCGCTGACGCGCCGGGCACCGTCGTCAGTGCCGCGGCGACCAGGCCGCCGGTCAGCGACTCGGCGGTGCCCACGGTCAGGCCCCTCCCGGCGAGCAGCCTGATCGCCTCGGCCGGGTTCCCGCCGCCGGCCGGGGGCCCGCCGCCGTCGGCCGGGTTCCCGCCGCCGGCCGAGTTCCCGCCGCCGACCGGGTTCCCGCCGTCCGCCGGTCCCGCCGTCATGTCCCGGCCTGGCCGGGTCCCGACCCGGCGGCGTCGGGCCCTGCCCTGCCCGGCCCGGCGGCGTCGGGCCCTGCCCGGCCCGGCCCGGCGGGCTCGGGCCCTGCCGCCCCTGGCCCAGCCGCGGCCACGCTCCGGCGGAGCCGGAGCGCCCTGGCCACGTAGTCCGCGCCGGTCACCAGCGTCACGGCCACTGCGGCCGCCATGATCGCCGGGCGAACCCAGCCGATGTGCACTGGCAGGATGTACAGGCCGATCGCCACCATCTGAAGCACGGTCTTGATCTTGCCGCCCCGGCTGGCCGCGATCACGCCGAACCTGAGCACCCAGAACCGCAGCGCCGTGACCCCGACCTCGCGTACCAGCACGATCACGGTGACCCACCAGGCGAGCTCGCCGAGCGCGGACAGCGTGATCAGCGCCGAGCCGATCAGCGCCTTGTCGGCGATCGGATCGGCGATCTTGCCGAAGTCGGTGACCATGCCGCTGCGCCTGGCCAGCTCGCCGTCGAGCAGGTCGGTGGCCGACGCCACGCCGAACACGAAGAACGCAGCCACTCGCCAGGCCGAGCCGTCCGGCGAGGTACCGCCGGTGGCCAGGAACGCGACGAACACCGGGACAAGGACGAGCCGGAGCACGGTGAGCCCGTTCGGCAGGTTCACCAGCCTGGGCGCGGCCGGCGAGTTCCCCGCACCCGAGCTAGTCAACGGTCCGCGGCGAGCCCGGACGCTCCCGTTCGTCCGAGCCGGTCAGATCGGCCACGAGGTCCACCCCATCGGAACCTGATACCCGCACCCGCACCAGGTCACCGACGGCCAGGGGGCGGTCGGCGCACACCAGGGTGGACCCGTCGACCTCGGGCGCCTGGTGCGCGCCGCGGCCGCCGTACCGCCAGGCAGGAGCGCCGCCGCCAGGCTCGGCGAGCAGCTCCTCGACCAGCACCTCGTGGATCTGGCCGACCCGGTCGGCGGCCCGCTGGTCCATCAGCTCGTCGGCGAGGCTCGCCAGCCGCTCCACCCGCTCGGCGATCTCCGCCTCGGGCAGCTGGCCGGCCAGCCCGGCAGCCTCGGTGCCCTCCTCGTCGGAGTACCCGAAGATGCCGATCGCGTCCAGCCGCACCTCGGCCAGGAACCGCTCGAGCTCCGCGAGGTCGGCCTCGGTCTCGCCGGGGAAGCCGACGATGAAGTTGGACCGGATCCCGGCATCCGGCGCCAGCCTGCGGATCTGCCCGATCAGCGCGCCGAAGCGCTCGCCGTCGCCGAACCGGCGCATGGCGCGGAGCACCTGCCCGCTTGCGTGCTGGAACGACAGGTCGAAGTACGGCGCCACCCCCGGCGTGGACGTCATCACTTCGATCAGCCCGGGCCGCACCTCGGCGGGCTGCAGATAGCTGACCCTGACCCGGCCGATCCCTGGCACGGCCGCGAGCTCGGGCAGCAGGGCCTCGAGCAGCCGGAGGTCACCGAGATCCTTGCCGTAGGAGGTCGAGTTCTCGCTGACCAGCAGCAGCTCCCTGGCGCCGTGCCCGGCCAGCCACCCGGCCTCGTCGAGCAGGTCCTGCGGCAGCCGGGAGATGAAGGCGCCGCGGAAGGCGGGGATCGCGCAGAAGCTGCACCGCCGGTCGCAGCCGGACGCGATCTTCAGCGGGGCGACCACGCCCTCGCCGAGCCTGCGCCTGAGCACCCGGGGACCCGACGCAGGCGCAATCCCGGCGGGCAGGTCGGCAAGCGCCGTCCCAGCACCCGCCCCAGGCCCGCCCGCCCGAGGCCGGGTGGCCTCCGGCCCGGCGGCCCCTGGCCCGGCGGCGCCAGGCCCTGCGGCTTGGCCGTGGCCGGGTACGTGCGCGGCCGCGCCGCGTCGCCCGGCCGGCGAGATCGGCAGCAGCTTCCTGCGGTCCCTCGGCTCGTGCGCCTGCCAGCGCTGCCCGGCCACCACCGCGTCGAGCCGGCCGGAGATGTCGGCATAGTCGTCGAAGCTGAGCACCTGCGCCTCGGGCAGCGCCTCGGCCAGCCCTGACCCGTACCGCTCGGCCAGGCAGCCTGCCGCCACCACGGCGGCGCCCGAATCGGCCGCGGTCAGCAGCTCGTCGATCGACTCCTGCTTGGCCGCCTGGATGAAGCCGCAGGTGTTGACCAGCACCACGTCGGCGTGACCATCGCCGTCGGCGTCCCCGGCAAGCTCCCAGCCGCCCGCCTCGAGCCTGGCGGCCAGTTCCTCCGAGTCGACCTCGTTCCGCGCGCAGCCCAGCGTCACCAGGCGTACGGTACGCCGGGCGGCGGCGGCATGCGGGGAAGCTCCAGACGGCACACCGGCAGACTACGATAAGCCAGTGCCTGCGGGAGCCGCCGGACCGACGGTCAGGTGCGGCCCGCGTGCAGGCTCAGCGTCACCGCGTTGACGGTACCCGGCGGGATCTTGCTCTTGCCGTTCACGGTGACCTTGACGGCGGAGGGATTCCCGATCGTCATCGTCACGTCGTGCCGCTCGGTCCAGTTCATCGACGTGCCCGGGTACACCATGCCGCTGAAGATCGTCGCGCCCGCCGCGCTGGTGATCTGCACCCAGCAGTCCGCGGTAGCGGTCAGCCTGATATGCAGCCGCCGCACCTGCGCCACCGGCGAGGCCGTGATCGTCGGCTTGGCTCCGGCGCTCCGGTGCGCCCGCGCGTCCTGACCGGCCCTGGCGGCGGAGTGCCCGTGGGCGAAGTGGTGGTAGGCGAAGAACCCGCCGAGCAGCAGCACGAGTACGACCGCCATCGCGGCCGTCCAGTTCGGCCGCCGCCGCTCTTTCAGCCGCACCGGAGTGACCGGCTGGAACACGTCGGCCGCGCTGATCGCGTGCGGCGCGCCCATGATCGCGTCGTACTCGGCCACCAGCGGCTCGGGGTTCATGCCCACCGCCCCGGCGATGCTGCGGATATGCCCTCGCGCGTAGAAGTCGCCGCCGCATGAGGAGAAGTCACCGCGCTCGATGCCGCGGATGATCGTCTCCCTGATGCAGGTGCGCTGACTCACCTGCGTGATAGTCAGGCCGGCCTGGCGGCGTCCTTCTGCCAGCGCGTCACCGATGCTCACGCCGCGCCTCCACGGTTCCATTTCACTGGCCGCTGTCCCGTCAGATTCGGGCCCATCGCTACGATCGCTCCCCCGCTCCCCTCGAAAGGGGCTGGTGACCCAGTGTAGACACCCGGATACTCGCGCACGAGCCCCCGTCCCAGGTGCCTGGTCCCTGTCAATAACCAAGAGGGATAACGCAATCCCCCCTGCGCCATGCCCGGCGCACAGTCAGCCGACACTCAAGGATTGGTCGGCCTTTGGCCGGCCGAGGCCGCGGGAGGCTCGGGCCTGTCCCGTAGTTCTCCGGTGGCGCGCGGACCGGCACCAGATCTCCGGGCGCGGACCGGCACCAGATCTCCGGGCGCGGACCGGCACCAGATCTCCGGGCGCCGACCGGCACCAGATCTCCGGGCGCGGACCGGCACCTCGCCGGCCGGCCGGGCAGCGTGATCGTCGCCGAGGACAGCGCCGCTGCCGGCCCCTCCCCCGCCTGCCCGAAGCCCGCGGGACCACGGCCCGCAACCGCCAGCCTCCCCAAGACCCGCCCAAGGCCCCACGCGAGGCCAACCCAGCCGCCGGAACCCGCAAGCCAGCCAAAGCATGCAATCACCCAGGTGCCCGCCGCAATCACCCCGGCGCCCTTGGAATGAATGCCACATCCACCGCGTATTCCGGGACATCCGCCACATCCATCAAGATCATCTCCGGGACGACGGCCCGCACCCGGCGGCCAGGCCGAGCCGACCGCCCGGTATCGCCCCCGATGCGCGCCGGCACCGGCCGGACCGCCGCCTCCCTGCGGCGCAGCGCCGGGAACACGCCCCACCCCGGCGCCACTGCCCAGCATCCGCCGCCCAGCAGCGGCACCGGCACCGGCGGCGCCAGCGGCCACTCGGCGCCGGTCACCTGGACACACCCACCGTGCTCTGCCATCCGCTGCCCGCCAGCCCCAAGATCACGCCCGCTCAGGCGATCAATCAGCCAGATCGGCAGTCAAGCGGCGGATCTGCAGATCCACAGGACACGTCACTCACCGGCTTCGCCGGTCCTGCGCGGCGACTAGCGGCCCCTCAGCGAGTCGAGCAGCTCGTCCAAGTCGTCGGGCCTGATCAGGACGTCCCTCGCCTTGGAGCCCTCGCTCGGACCGACCACGCCGCGACTCTCCAGCAGG
>Ga0335081_10009328_pt1 | contig 15784 bp, 14 predicted proteins | sample Lox_Sample_35_FD_206713 | JGI IMG/M metagenome (GOLD analysis project Ga0335081, IMG submission 206713) | Soil microbial communities from Loxahatchee National Wildlife Refuge, Florida, United States - Lox_Sample_3.5 | ecosystem: Environmental > Terrestrial > Soil > Wetlands | place: USA... | reverse complement strand
GCGCTCCACCTGTTCCGCCGAGGTCTTCTCTACGCGCACCTGGGAATCGGCTGGATTCAACACGGCTTTTGGGGCGTGCAGCACCACGCCCGCAACAATCAGCAGGCAGGCTGCAGCCAGCGGGACCGCCGGTCGCCACAACGGGTGTAACGGCCGGAAGAGCCGGCCCATCCATGAGGCCGGCAGCGCGTCGATCCGGCCGTATAACCGCCGATCGAAGCCGGCGCTTACCGGCTCCGGCTCCCACCGGCCGAGCGCATCCCACACCCGCCGCTGCGCCTCGACAAAGCGCGCGCACTCCGGGCAGATCTGCAAATGGCGCGCGATCATCGCAGTGCGCTCTTTGTCCAGACGGTTCGCCGAGTATTCGAGCAACCATTCCGTGTTTTCCTGACTCTTGATCGGGCAGTTCATGACATCCTCTAAGCCATGTGCGCCAAGCGCACACGCAACGTTTCATAGGCCCGGAACAACAGCGATTTTACCGCCGATTCCGAGCAGCTCAACACCTTGGCAATCTGCGAATATTCCATCTCTTCGTACTTATGCATCAGCACGGCGGCGCGTTGCTTGTCCGGCAGCGCCGCCACCGCGCAGCGCACTTCCTCGACCTTCACTTCGTAAACCATTTGCTGCTCCACGGTCGCTGCGCGATCCGCCACTTCGCGCGCAGGCCCGTCTTCCGTGGACTGGTCCAGCCGCTCCTGCGCCCGCTCGTTCTTTTCGTCCCTCAGCCAGTTCAAGGCCAGATGAGTGGCGATGCGAAAAAGCCACGTTGTAAACTTCGCGGTGGGCTCGTAGGTTTCTCTCGACTTGTAGACGCGCAAGAACACCTCCTGAGCCAGTTCCTCCGAAACCGCCTGGTCCTGCACCATGCGGTACAGGAAATGGGAGACGGACGCCCGATACTTGTCGAGCAGCAAGCCGAAGCTCGCCTCATCCCCATCCTTGACCCGAAGCATCAACTCGGCATCGCAGTCAAGAGCCGCTGCGGCCCCCATAATGTTGTTAACCCCAGTCTGCACAAAAGGTTTCGCTACGGGACGGCTTCCCTGGCGGGAGGCATGATACAGGATGGCACAGGTGGGCTTGCTGCAGCATGGCGCAAAAGCAAGCCCACTGATTTCAATTCTTTACGATGGCTATCAGTTCGGATAGCAGATCTGTCCCCGGTACCTCAGTACCAGAGTGAGCTGTTTGAAGTCCGCCGACCCGAAGCAGTCGAGCTGACCGCTGGCGCCTTGGAACTTCCCCATGCCGCCGCTGAAGATCGGTTTGTAGTTTCCCCACAGGACGGCCACAACGTTCGGGTCACTCGTCGCTGTTGGTTTAAGGACTGCCTGACGGAACAGGATGGTGTCTCACGAGGAAGTGACCCAGTAGTGCTGCACGTTGAAAGAGCCATCCAGTGATCAGGGCAGGTAGTTAGCGGGTATTGCGGTGTGCGGGTCGCTCGCGACGATCAGGGACGGATATCACAACGGCTCGGCAGTGCTTGCGCTAAAGCTGTTTTCGGACGGAATAGTCTACTGAGCTTTCCTTTGCGGAGAGTATCCACATCCTTCTCGTCGAGGCGGGGATGATCGAGCAGCAGGTCGCGCGCCGTGAAAGATGCCTTACACAGGCCCCGAGACGCGTGCCGCCTGCTATCCGAGAACACATGGTACAGTTCGTGTGCCAGCACCCGGCCTAGCGCCCGCCCAAGCAACGCCTCCCGATCGCCCCGTTTCACGCCGGCCAACAAGGGATTGATCAACTTCCGGATGCGTTCGCAATCCACAACGCTGAACGGTCTGGTGTGCCCGTCCGCCAGGTTAGTCCAGCCTAAGGATCCGGGCTCCGCATGCCGCAGCGACAGATCATTCATGCGGCACTTGCCTATGAACGACACGACCACCACTTCATCCGCGCTGCTTTCTTGCGGGGTAACGGTAAGCGGGCGCCACTCGAGCTGAAGGCCCGTCGGGGCCAGGATTGCGGCAACTTCCTCTTTCATCGCTTCGAACGACAGTTCGGAGTGCTCATTGTTGAAAAGCGTATACAGAGTGACCAAAGGACTGCAAACGCTGGCCTTCACCTTCTGGTCGTACCCCTGTGCCAAGCCGAACGAGGCGCTCACCAGAAAAAGAATGCATGTCTTAGGCATGGTCTGTCCCCTTCCAGGGCAAGCGCCACTATGTACGGCAGCTCAGGGATTCCGCCAGCCTCGGCGGTTGCCCTCTACTGATTAGGCGGGAACGGAGGCAGAAAACCGGAAGGACCAGAGACTGGCCGCGTCTCTGGCGGGTGCTGGCCAATGATCAAGGTACCTGGATGCGGTAGATGTTGCGGTGTGCAGTCTCCCGAGTGAAGGCATACAGGGAAGTACGAGGACCAAAAGCTGTAACCCTGTGGTCTATGACCTGAACTCCAGCGATGCTGGCCAAATCAGCTTCTGTCCTGAACCCCGAGGCGGGAAGTGGAGGTAAAACCTTGCCGTGGGGCAAGGGAATCACGAATGTTTTCTCCGACACTTGAGTCATGCCGCCGGACAACGAGAGGTAGAAAACCCTTCCATCAACGGACCATTCCGCGTCGCACCCACTGTAGCAGACAAAGACCGGAGGTCCACCTTGCACCGGATAGGCCTTCAGGCCAAAGGAGGTTTGCTCGTCAGAGAGAGCAGCCAGGGCCAATACCCATTGGGTGTCCGGTGAAACACCTAAAAATTCGATGATCGGGTCCGCGATTACCTTGCGCCGCTCAGATCCGTCCCGCTTCATGCGATACAGGAAATTCAGTGCGCCCTCTGCTCCACGGAAGAACAGGTCGCCTGTGGGGCTGAAGACCGGGAAGTTCGCATCGGAAGCAGACGGGATTTGTCGCGGAGGAAAGCGGCGGTCCAGTGAAGCCAACCAGAGTCGGGGCTTGTTCTCATCGTTGAGGGCTCCAAACACCACCTGTTTCCCATCCGCGGAGACATCGTACCTGGTGATGCGAAAGCCGGGAAGTACCGGTTCGTTGTGCCCCGAATCCAGATCCGCTACCCGCAATTCGGACGAGGGTTCCACGAGATAAAACAGCTTTTTGCCATCGGGGGAAAAGCTATGAAAACCGTTGATCCAAGCATATCCCTCCGAAGAGATCTGGCGCTCGCCCTGCGTGTCGTGGACCCAAACCGTGCCTTGCCCCATGCCGACGGAGGTAGCGAAAGACCGGCCGTCGGGCAACATCGCGATTCCTGCTTGCTCGGTCGGGCCGAAGGTAATCTGCTCGGGCGCGCCGTCCGGAAAGCGCTGGCGCCAGATGTGCGAACCGGCGGTGCCGCCGTTGACCACCGCCCCTCTACTTCTGGCAATCAAACTGAAGTACATCCAGTGTCCGTCGGGTGACCAGGCGGCCGAAGTGCACGCGGCGTTTGGCAGCCCCACCGGCCTTCCCGGCGAACTGCCGTCGAACGGAACCAGGCGGCATTGCAGCCAGGCACCGTCGTTCATCTCGGCGAGCAGCACCCAATTGCCGTCGGGCGAAAGGTGGGAATAGTGGGCCATGCCTCTCTCTCGTGGCGGCACATAAATGTCGCGCTCCGCGGCGCGGCTGTCGGTGGCAGTGACAATGGCCATGTGGATACCCTGCTTGAATTCGGAGAACAATACGTGACCACCATCGATCCAGGTGAGCCCGGACGCGTTGGGCAGCAGCAGTCGGGGTTCACCTCCCAGTACCGGCACCACCCAGGTGTCCCACGGTTCGACTACGGAGTAGGCAATGCGCGACCCGTCAGGCGAAAATGTGGGTGCCATCTTCAGGCTGTCGTCGTGAGTGAGTTGGACGGGCTCGCCGTCCGGCAGCATCTTGAGATAGAGCTGCCCGGAAGTGTAAAAAGCATCCGGGCCACGAAGGAAGGCCAGCATGCGTCCGTCCGGCGACAGTGCTGGAGAGACCGCCGAGTCTGCAAAATTGGTGAGCGGCACCCATTCGGAAGCAGCCGGTGCGCGGAGACTGCTGGTACGGTAGTAGAGCACCCCCACTGCCGCGACAATCGCGCAGAGGCCGATCCCTATGATCATCCAACGGTGGAAGTGACGCCGTGCGGGCTCAGAGGGCGTTGTTAGCTTGCCGGAATCCGATTCTTCTTTCAACTCCTCGAGCGCCACTTTGACATCAGCCATGTGCTGGAAACGATGCGCCGGATCCTTGCGCAAGCACCGCAGCACCACGCGCTCCAACTCGCGGGGAATTCGCGGGTCCGTCTCCGACAGCGGCTGGGGTTCCTGTTCCAGGATCGCGGCCAGCGTCGAGATCCGGTTTGCACTCCGGAAAGGGCGCTGCCCCGCCAGCATTTCGTAAAGCACTACGCCGAACGAGAAAATGTCAGAACGGGCATCCGCCGGCATTCCCTGGGCCTGTTCCGGTGACATGTAGGCAGTGGTTCCCAGGATTGCCCCTCGTTCCGTGATGGCCGTCGATGTTGGGGCGTTAGACTCCACAGCCCGGGGCATTTCTGTGAGCTTCGCCAGCCCGAAGTCGAGCACCTTCACGGTTCCGTCGTCAGTCACCATGATGTTGCCCGGCTTGAGGTCGCGGTGAATGATTCCAGCGGCGTGCGCGCAGGCGACCGCGTCGGCGATTTCAATCGAGTATTTGAATGCCTTTTTCAGATCCAGACCGTTGCGCGGGATCAACCCGTTCAGTGTCTGCCCCTTCACGTACTCCATCACCAGGAAATCGACTCCGCCGTCGCAGCCCACGTCGTACAGTGTCACGATATGCGGATGGTTCAGCGCGGACGCTACCTGGGCCTCCTGAAGGAAGCGCCGCTGGCGCTCCGGATCGGTGCTGACCCCGGGAGGCAGGATCTTCAACGCAACTAGCCGCCCAAGCCTGGTGTCACGGGCCAAGTAGACTTGTCCCATTCCGCCCTCCCCGAGGATGGACATGACGCTATACGATCCGAGCGTGTGGCCCACTAGTGACCGTTCCGGACTGTCTGTAAGGTCCCGCGCAGCGACCTCAAGGGCCGGCCTTTCCAAAAACTTGCTGGCCTGCCGCGCGTTGCTGAGCAGCGACTCCACTTCCTGACGCAACGTCTGGTCGCCGGCGCAAGCGTCCTCGAGGTAGGTAGCCCGTTGGCAGTCCTCGCATTCCCGGGCGCCATGATAAATTTGCTCGATCCGGCGCCAGCGTTCAGCGGTCATGGCCGTTGCCTCGCTTCAGCTCGCGCAACAGCCAGGACTTGGCCAGCGACCAGTCCCGCAACACGGTGTCCGGCGAAACCGCAAGCACTTCGGCGATCTCTTCCGCTGTCAGCCCGCCGAAAAACTTCATCTCCACAACCCGGCTCTTTCTGGGATCTACAGCGGCCAATGCGGCCAATGCATCGTCCAGCGCCACCAGATCCGCGTTTCTCTCATGAGCCACGTCCACGTTTTCGTCGAGTGAAACCGGGCGCGCGCCGCCGCCACGTTTCTGATATCCGCGCGACCGCGCGAAATCCACAAGGATGCGGCGCATTAATCGCGCAGACATCGCGAAGAAGTGCGTGCGATCGCGCCACTGCACATGTTGGGTATCAATCAGGCGCAGGTAAGCTTCGTGGACCAGGGCGGTGGTTTGCAGGGTATGCCCCGGACGCTCGCGCAGCATGTTGCGGTGCGCCAATGCGTGCAACTCCCGGTAAACGAGCGGGGTCAACTTCTGGAGCGCCGATGAGTCTCCCCGTCCCCAGGCCAAAAGCAGGCCCGTTACATCCTGTGTCGCAGAGGGCACTGGAGCGCCTCTCTACCGGGAAAATAACGCCAGCCGGTGTTCCGGTTTCTCGACTCCATTCCCGCCTTTATGGTCAGGAACGCCGGGAATTCTAAGAGTTTCTGGCCTGATTATGCATCAAATCAGACTTCGTGAATAGGGGTGCATGCTGATTTCGCCCCTCCGCGAAGCCAAGCGGAGGTGTGTTGTGAAAAAGCAGATTCTGACCCTTCGAAGGTCAGAGATTATGGGAGGAAGCATTATGAGAACCAAGCTGATCAGTTTTTCCGTCGGTCTCTTGTTCGCCGCCCACGGCTTGCGGGCCCAGCAGTGTTCCGCGAGTACCACCATCGGAAGGTATGTGATCGTTTGTGACGGTTTTCTGTCGACAGGACCTAATTCGCCGTTAATTCCTGCAAAACTACTTGCAACCGCTTCCGGCGACTTCAATGGGAAGATTAACGGCACCGGCACAATCAGCCTCGGCGGGCAAATCCTGACGCAGAATGTCGTAGGGACGCAGAAGCTTAATCCCGACTGCACGGGCACCGTCACCTACACGCAGACTGTGAATGGCCAGCCCGGCCCACCGCTGAACATCACTTTTGTCGTCTCGGAAAACGGCGACAGAATCGATGGGCTTGTCGTAGATCCGGGTGCGGTCTTTTCTTGTGTGCTGAGGCGGACATCGCGTTTGATGTCTGGCGCACGCGGCGAAGGTGACGCGCCAGAGGGGGTACCTGAATAAGAGTTATTCCCCTTTAAGTGACCGTTCCATAAGCTGGCGGATGGCCTCTTTGGGGGATCGGCCGGCGTAGAGCATGGCGTGCATCTGTGCGGCGATAGGCATCTCGACGGAATAGCGCCGGGCGAGATCGACCGTTGCCGTGGTGGTTTTGATCCCTTCGGCCACCATTTTCATAGAGTTAACGATTTCTTCGAGTTTTCGTCCTTTCGCTAACTCAAGTCCAACCATTCGGTTGCGGCTTAATTCTCCAGTACAGGTTAAGACCAGGTCACCCATCCCGGCGAGGCCGGCCAGGGTCCTGGCCTGCCCGCCCATCGCCAAAGTTAAGCGGCTGATCTCGGCTAAACCCCGTGTAATCAGGGCCGCCACGCTATTGTGGCCCATATTCAAGCCGTGGCACACCCCGGCGCCAATGGCGACCACGTTTTTCACCGCTCCGCCCACTTCGACACCGACCGGATCGGTGCTGGTATATAAGCGGAATGTCGGGCCGGAAAAAGCGCTTTGAATGGTAAGGGCGAGTTCCGGGTCGGTGGAGGCGACGACCAGAGCAGTGGGGTCGCCGCGAGCGACTTCGCGGGCGAAAGTCGGCCCGGAAATGACGGCCACTCGAGGATGGCGCAGCACTTCGGTCATGACTTCGGACATGCGCATCAGGGTGCCCTGCTCCAGTCCCTTAGTGGCGCTGACCAGGTGCATGGAGGGGGTTAGGTGGGGCGCCAGTTGCTGATAAAGCGGCCGGGCGAGGTGCGACGGCATGACCCCCAGGACGATTTCGGTTCCCTCCACTGTGGATGCGAGGTCGTTCAGAGGTTCGACGTTGGCGGGAAGCGGGAATCCAGGCAGATAGATGTCGTTCACGCGAGACGCGCACATGCGCTCGGCGAGGTCCGATTCGTAAACCCAGAGGCGCACCTGCTCGAATCGCGGTGCGAGAACGATGGCCAGCGCGGTTCCCCAGGAGCCACCGCCGATGATCGCGAGGTTTTTCAAGGCCGGCGCGCTCTCCATCCGGCGCCGGGAGTGGCCCGCGCCTTGCGACGCCCGAAGGACAGCACGTGCTCGGTGCCGGCGCGAATGCGCGCCAGATTTTCGCGGTGCCGGTAAATGATGAAAGCTCCGCTGATGGCCGCAGCTCCCACCAGCGACAACGGCGGCTGCATGAACATCCAGACCGCGAGCGGAAATGTTCCCGCGGCGAGAACCGATCCGAGAGAAACGTATCGCGTATAGGCCACAATGCCGGCGAAAAGGAGCAGCACGGCGAATAGCGGGATGGGGGCGAGATAGAGATAAGCGCCGATGAAACTGGCCACGGCTTTTCCGCCCTTGAACTTGAGAAAGACCGGGTAGGCGTGGCCGGCCATCACGGCGAGGGCTGCGGCGCTCATCCAGTGGATGTTGCCGGCGCTCAATTTATCCATCAGCCAGACGGCGAATGTGCCCTTGGCAATGTCGAGCAGGAGCGTTACGATGCCGGCGGCGCGGCCGGTGGTGCGCAGGACGTTGGTCGCGCCAATGTTGCCGCTGCCGGAAGAGCGGACGTCGGCGCCGGTTTTCCATTTGACAACGAGGTAGCCGAACGGGATGCCGCCGATGAGATAGGCGGCCGCGAGCGCCAAGAACGGAATCATTTCGCCAGCGGAAACTCCGCAAGCATAGTGTACACGGAACCTGTAGGAGCGAGGCGGCTTTGATAGAGAAAGAATCGGTCGGCCGTGAAGCTGCCGAAATCGAGTGAGGGCAACTTGGCGACGGCTTGCAGCAGCGCCGGCTGCTTTCCCGGCGTTTTGATGCGCGCGAGGGTGAGATGCGGGGAGAAGGCGCGCTGCTCGGGCGCGATACCGAGCTGCGCGAGCGCCTGTTCGGTATCGCGGGCCAGTTCGGCGAGTCCGCTGCCGGCATGGATTCCGGCCCAGAAAACGCGTGGCGAGTGCGGGTTCGGAAAGAAGCCGAGTTTTTCGACGGAAATAGAAATGGCCTCGCGCGCGGGCAAAGCGGCGAGTGCGGCTTTCAATTCGTCGAGCCGTTCCTCCGGCCATTCGCCGATGAACTTGGTGGTGATGTGGAGATTGCGCGGCGGGCTCCAGTTGATTTGGGCGGAAGGTTTGAGGCGCCGTAAGAGGTCTTCGAGGTTCGTGATGATTTCTGAGGGCAGGTCGATGGCGGTGAAGAGACGCATTTGGCGCGAAGATCATTGTCGGACGGAAAGGAGTGAAGTGGCAACCGACGGAAGGCTGAACAAGTGGGGGAAAACCGGGACAGCACACTCAATTCACAAGCAGTCGGCTGTTGAAATCCGATTGGAGTGTACTGTCCCGAGTTTCGAGTTAGCGGGTAAGAAAAACGGGGGCAGTTGAGCGTCATGTCGCCGAGGCGCGACACCCGCGAGCAGTTAAATCCCAGAGGGCTCGTGCGAGAGGGGACAGGCACCACCGTCCACGACTAGCGGGCTGGTGGTTTGTGAGCGGCTCGATTAGGGACGGTGGAGCCAGTCCCCGACGCGCTCGGTGTATCAGCGGGTTGCAGCTATTTTCAAGACAAGGCAACACCGTCCACGCGCCGGCGTACAGGGCTGCGTGATTCGCGGAGTGGTGCGGCTTGGGAGGTGCAGCCAGTCCCCGTCTTTCGGCATCATAATTGTCGAATGGAATGGAGCGAGCTGGCAACCGAGAGCCGGATTCTGACGCGCTCGTTCTACAATCGGGACGCGGTGACGGTGGCGCGGGAGCTGCTGGGGAAGATTCTGGTGCATCGTCGGGCGGCGGGGATGATTGTCGAGACCGAGGCGTATCTGGGGGGCTCGGATTTGGCGGCGCATTCGGCGCGGGGCGTCACGAATCGCACGCGGGTGATTTTCGGGCCGCCGGGGCATGCGTATGTGTATTTCATTTACGGCATGCACGAATGTCTGAACCTGGTGGCGGAACCGGAAGGCAGTCCGGGGTGCGTGCTGATTCGAGCGGCGGAGCCGGTAGCGGGAATCGAGATCATGAAGCGGCGGCGGCCCAAGTCGCGGTCGATGGAAAAGCTGGCCTCGGGGCCTGGGAACCTGACGCGCGCGTTCGCCATCACGCGGGCGCAGAACGGAGCCGATGTGACCCGCGGACCGCTGGTGGTGCGGAAGTGGAGCCGGGAGCCGAAGTTCGAAATCCAGGCGACGCCGCGTATCGGCATTCGGCATTGCGCCGACTGGCCGCTGCGATTCGTGATCGCGGGGAACAAGGCCGTCAGCGGGTGAACCTCGCCGCCAGATGACCGATCCTTTACAGCGTTACCTGCGGCTCCTTGGGATGGAAGGCTATCTCCGCGGGCTGCGCGGACTGGAAACCCTTGTGCAGCGGCATTTGTCGGCCGTCCCATTCGAAAACATTTCCAAGTTGCTGCTGTATGATCGAGAGCGCACCGCTCGCGTGACCACCTTGCCAGAGTTTCTGGACGGCATCGAGCTCTCGGACCTGGGAGGGACCTGTTACACCAACAATCCATTCCTGACGCAGCTACTGCGGGAGGCCGGGTATGACGCAGACCTGCTCGGCGCCGATATGAGTGAGCCCAACGTTCACACGTGTATACGCGTGCGCATTGATTCCATCGCATATCACGTCGACGTTGGCTTTGCGGCGCCATTTCGCAAACCGATCAGGCTCGACCGGCTTCCTGCTCAATTCGAAGAGGGCGGCAACCGTTACGTGCTCGACAGGGATAGCGGCAGCGACGGCTTCCGCATGAGCGTGTTCTCCGGAGGGGAATATCGCGTTGGCTACCTTGCGCACGATCCCCCGCGGCCTACGGAGTTTTTCGATCCGGTTGTATTGAAGTCGTATGAGCTGAGTTCCACATTCATGAAATGCCTGAGGATCAGCCGTGTCTTCGCGGGTTCCTCGCTGGATTTGATTGACCGGAAATTGTACCGTCACGAGTCCGGCAAAACTTCCGTCACCCATCTGGATACCATGCTTGAGTTGAAAGCGGTGGTTCAGAACGAACTGGGCATGCCGCGCTGTCCGATCGAATCGGCGATCGGGATATTGGAACGGCTTACCGGCAAGCCGTTCTTCGCCGGAGGTGCGGCGTAGGATGATTCAGTGGAAGAGCGCAGAGGAAACGGCAACCGACATTTCGTCCTGGTGGGTGCCGCAGTGAATTCTTTAGCAAGACTCAACTGCTCCCTTTGGTCGCGGCTCAGTATCGGGCGGGCTTAGCTGAGGGTTATTGCGCGGGAATCAGGACCGTCTGCAATGCCGCGAGCCGGGCGCGGATTTCTTTCAGTTCGTTTTCGCCCAGGCGCTCGGCACAGCCGGCGACAATACGGGTTGCGCGATCAATGAGTAACTGGTGGATCTCGGGGTCCTTCGTCGTGGCGGCGATGTCGTGGAGAGCGCGCAGCATTCGCAGGCTGACAGCGACATCCGACTTCGAGTACATGCGTATCTGCTCGAACGCTGAATCCAGCAGCCGGTCGAAACCAATCCACGGCACATAAACGCGCAGAATGCCCGGCGGATCGTACAGGTTGGACTCCGGCAGCTCCCGGGAGGCCACGCAAATCAGGATACGGCTCAACTGGTCGACGCAGCTAATGGCGGTGCTGGGGTCGTTGACGGCCGGCGAAATCGCCTTGAGCGCGATGTCCACAATCTGCAGCACGCCAAATTCGACATCTTGCTGGAGGGTTCTGGAGGGTCCGAAATCGAAGGCCGCTCGAAGGGCGGCCACTCGCTCGGGTGTGGCTCGCTCCGCCCTCGATATTCTCAGGAACGGCACGCCTTCGGGAACAAAATGACCCACTCGCCTCAAAACCTGGATCTTGACGTGATAAGACTTCGCAAGCGATACGAGCTGCTTGATGTCAATGAAGCGGATGTAACCCGAAACCTCATTGGCGACCGAGAGCTCCCATTTCAGAGCGTCGACGCGTTCGTCCACGGGGATGCGACGGAGTTTGCGGGGCCGCGGCATGAGATCACGGGTCACGGCCTCAGTTTCAGATGCGATCCTGTCCACGATCTGGTTGACACTAATCGCCTGGGAAATGTGGTGAATGAAAAAGAGCAGCCAGCACACGCAAGCGAGAGCCAGTAACATCGCGCCCAGGACGGTGGCCACGGGCGCGAACGGACGCGGCAGCGAGCGGGCGGCGGGAAGCGCGGCCATGCAATACGAAAAGGTCCCCAGAAATACCCCGAGCGTCCATTGCGTAACGCCATCCCGCGCGAAGTTCAGGAGGATTCGAGGAGAGAATTGCATCGACGCCAGCGTGAGCGTCATGAGGAGAATGGCGAAGACGATGGAGACCACCGTCATGATGGAAGCGCCGATGCCTGCCAGAATCACCTGCGCTACTTGAGGGTCGGCGTGCGAGGGAAAAATCGCCTTCGGCACCCAAGCGCTTACCTCGGGAAACTCCTCTTCGAGCCACGAAAGCAGCGCGCCGGCCGAGCCCAGTGCGAGTGCAATGGCGAGCGGGCGGACCAGAAATCCGCCACGCAGGTTGTACATGACGTGGTGGAACAACAGTGGCAGGCGCTTGTTCACGAGGGTCTGTACAAGTGTAGTACCAGGTGGTTGTACCCGGTGATTTTTTGTGATCGCGCTGCCGCTGCGACGCGGCAGGAGTTTTCTACGAGGGCGTTTCGCCTTTTATTGACGTTATTCTAGCGTCACGGGGCGATCGAAGACAACGTCCAGAGTCGCTCCCTGCCTCAACTGCACTTCCTTGCCGCGTGTCAGCAGTACAGTTGCCAGGCCCACGCCGGTGCCGATGCCGGCGCCGATTCCAGCGCCCTTCCAGCTCTCTGCGGCTATGCCGCCAATGCCGGCGCCACTCGAGGCCAGAATCGCGATGCGGCCCGCGTCCTGTTCCTTGGTGCCCCCTTGCAGGATCTCGTTTTCGCGACGGTCGACTTTCTGCCCGGTGTCCTGCGACGCCACCGAAGCCAGCCGCGGCGCGATCCGGTACGTGGTTCCGCCGGGGAGCGTGAGCGTGTCCAGCCGTATGCCCAGCTCCGCCCGCCCCTTGACGCGCCCGCTCTGCTTCGAGTGCGAGACCACACCCTGCACGTAGCTTTCCGCGGGCACAATGATCTTGTTGTTGATCACGACGGGAGTGGCCGTGCGCAGGTAAACGTAATCACCCTCCTGAGCGGTCTTGGTATTCACGGAGTTCACCATCCGCAGAAGAAGGTGCGATCCCGCTGGTATTTCGCTGGCGCCGAACGCCAACGAGGAGGCAAGCAAGACAAGGAAGCCGGTTCTCGAAAGCATAAAGTACCCCTCTCGTTATCCTAACTCCGTTGCCTCGGGAGCCGGACCCGTGTAATGGGCGCGGGGACGAATTAACTCTTCTGACGCATATTGTTCGATGGCATGGGCAATCCAGCCGACCGTGCGACCCAGCGCGAACAGCAGCAGAGGCGCGTCGGCGGGTAAGCGGTAAGTGCGCGCCAGCGCCACCAGCGCGAAGTCGAGATTCGGCAGCTCATGCAGTAACTCCGACGCGGCACCCGAGAGAGCGCGGGCCAAGCGCCACTCGGCGGCGTTGCCGCTAGCCTCCGCTAATCGCATCAACCGCGCAGCGCGTGGATCGCCAGCCGGGTAGAGCGGATGACCGAATCCCGGCAACTTGTCTCCGCGACGCAGCCAATCCGCCAGCACGGCTCGCGCACGTCTCGGCGTCGCGGTCTCCGCAATCAGGGCGGACACACGCTGCGTTTCCCCGCCATGGCGCCGTCCCTTCAGGGTGGCCATGGCTGCCGATACCGTGTCGTAAGGTGAGGCGCCGGCCGAGGCTGCGCACCTGGCGGTAAACGCCGAGACATTCAGTTCATGGTCCGCGCAGAGGACCAGCGCCGTGCGAATCGCTTCGCCGGCTTGAGGCTTGCCCGGGGCCCAGGCGGCCTGGAGCTCCAGGTGAACAGGAGCGTGTGGGGAGCGCCCGGCAACGATGGTGGTCAACAGGCGAAGAATGCGCGCTCCAGTCTGGCGAACTGCCGCTGGACGCAGGTCATAGGAGGCCAGATCCCGCGCACCCGCCAGCGGCAGTGCGGTTTGAAGCCTGACCAGCGGATCTTTACTGTAAGCTCGAAGGCGCGCCATCTGGCGAGGCGCTAGGGTGCAAGGTTGCCCGAATAGCCGCTCGGTTTCCGATGTTTCCGCGGCCCACAGCAGCTCAGCGACTTGTTCCAAAGTGGCCGTTTCGGCGAGCTGCAAGGCATCCTGGCCGCGATAATAGAGCTTGCCGTTGTGGATCAGGGTGATGCTCGATGAGAGCACCGGGCTGCCCCAGTGGAGTCCGCGCGCGGCCGCGGTGGCCGGATCCCGCCGCGACTCCTTCCGTTCCAGCAGCCGGTCGACGTCTTCGCGGTAGTAGCGGCGCTCGCGCGGCCGGCCGGGGACGGCTTCGGACTGCAATTGGCGCCGGCTGGTGTAGGCATACAACGTGGCCCGAGTCACGCCCAGCGCGTCAGCGGCCTGCTTGGCCGTCAGATAGTGCCGATCGGTCTCCATATATTGATTCTACAATCAATGTTGATAGGATGAATCAATCTACTGAATCATAAAAGGCGTGACCGAGGGATTGGAAGGCGTGGTGGCCGCGGCGACACGATTAAGCCACGTGGATGGAGAGGCCGGGCGGCTCACCCTGGCCGGGTACGCCGTGGAGGATCTGGCTCCGCATGCCAGTTTCGAGGAAGTGGCTTACCTGTTTTTGCATAGCCGGCTGCCGGAGCCAACGGAGCGGGCTCGCTTCGCACAGGAGTTGGCCGGGCGGCGTGCGTTGCCTCGCGTGGCGATCGAAGTTCTTAGCGAGGCTGCCGCCGCGAATGCGCCACCCATCGACGCGCTGCGCATGGCTGTATCCCTTCTGAGTCTCGGCCGGGAGGAGAACCCGCTGGACGATGCGATCACGGCCATCGCCTCGTTCCCGACGATTGTGGGAACCTATTGGCGCTTTCGTAACGGTGAGCCGCCAGTGCCTGTCCGCTCGGATCTCTCGCACGCGGCCCATTACCTCCATCAATTGTCCGGCGCCGAACCATCTTGCGAGCGCGCCCGGGCACTCGAAACTTATCTAAACACCGTCTGCGATCACGGCCTCAACGCCTCTACGTTTGCCGCAAGGGTGATCGTCTCCACGCGATCGGATGTCATCTCGGCGATCACCGGCGCGGTGGGTGCGCTCAAGGGCCCGTTGCATGGCGGGGCGCCCGGGCCCGCGCTGCAGATGGTCTTTGAAATCGGCAGTCCCGAGCGCGCTGAGAGCGTCATCCGCGCCAAACTGGATCGGGGCGAACGCCTCATGGGGTTCGGACATCGGATCTACCGGGTGCGTGACCCGCGCGCGGATGTTCTGGCCCAGGCCGCCGCTCAGTTCTACTTGAGTGGCGGCGACCGGCGCCTCTACGACCTTGCCCGGAGCGTGGAGGCTACCGCGCTTCGCCTGCTCCGCGAACGTAAGGCGGACCGGCGGCTGGAGACCAACGTCGAGTTTTACACGGCTCTGCTGTTGTACGGCCTGGGCGTGCCAGTGGACTTATTCACGCCGACCTTTTGCTGTAGGGCGCGTCCTCGGCTGGTGTGCCCATTGCCTGGAGCAACTGCATGACGGCCGGCTGATCCGGCCGCAATCGAGCTACATTGGCCCCGCGGACCTTCACTATGATCGCGACGCCTTAGTTTCGACCTAGTGTAGTGTCCCTGAAGTCCGTGGCATAAGTGGGGCCAGCCATTTCTGGCTGCCGCCGGGCTTCGGCCCGGCGTCTCCTTGCCCACACGCTTTCTTAAGCATCGCGATACGCCGCCCAGAAGGGCGGCGGCAGGCAGAATGCCTGCCCCACAGCTATGTCCCGAACCATTGGGACACCACACTAGTGGCCTGAGTCAGAACTTCGCTGCATAACTCCTCGTGGGGCGGACCCAAAGGTCCGGCTTTCGATCTCTGCTGGATGGGAGTGTTTGTCTAGGCTCTTCAAACTAGCCCGCGGTCCAGGGGGACCGATTCGCGCCTTTGAGGGCCTATCCGGACGGCTAGTTACACGTGGATTGAGCGACTACCAGAAAGTTCGGGCACGGATTACCCATAACGCAGTATTCTCATCAAGTTTAGTTTGTGGGACTATCTGTGCGGAAGGTAAGCATACATGGGCGCGCGGCGAAAATTGGAGTTAGATCGCCGCCTAGATACTTACTTCGCGACCCTCCGCTCATCCTCTCTCAGGCAGGCGCTGAAACGTAGCGCGGGGAACTGGCAACTCTATGCCGCCGTCACCGGCTCGGCCATGGCGATGGCCACAAGCGCCTCGGCAG
>Ga0335081_10009327_pt1 | contig 15784 bp, 13 predicted proteins | sample Lox_Sample_35_FD_206713 | JGI IMG/M metagenome (GOLD analysis project Ga0335081, IMG submission 206713) | Soil microbial communities from Loxahatchee National Wildlife Refuge, Florida, United States - Lox_Sample_3.5 | ecosystem: Environmental > Terrestrial > Soil > Wetlands | place: USA... | reverse complement strand
GATACGAAGTAATTCTAAACACCATGGCAACGCTTCTCGTCTACGATGGATCGTCAACAACCACTTTCCTACCGATGCTGGCTAGTTCAATTCCGTCCACTTCAAACAGTGGAATAACCAACAACAGCACAACATACACATTCACAATAAGAACTGGACTGCATTTCTCAAACGGAGACCCAATCACAGCGTACGACGTCTACTACTCTATGGTCAGGAACCTGCTGTTCGTCGGCGGAGCACCGGGAACACCCGACTGGATTTTGGCGCAATATTTGATTCCAGGAGCAACTGCTGGAGTACCCATAATTTCCAGCGCAACAGATACCAAGGATTACAACGCCATACTAAACGCAGTCACATACAGTAGCAGCGCGAACACAGTCACATTTAACCTAGTGACCCCCACAAGCCCAGCTGAGTTCTTCACAGCCATAGCATTCCCGCTTGGAACAGGTGTATTGGACGCAAACTGGCTTCAGAGCATCGGCGCCGGAATAACATTCTCTGCTTCAGGGTTCTATAGCTATCAAAGCCAAGCGAACGAAGGCAACTACAACACTAAGATTCAGAACAACCCTGTCTCATCAGGTCCTTATCAGATACAGAGCTATGTGCCTGGTCAGTCGGTTGTCCTAATTCCGAACCCAGGATGGACAGGTGTATCCGGAATACCTGCAGTCACAGACACAATTTCAATCCAGTGGGTTAAAGATCCTGAAACAGCGTACCTACTATACTCTAGTGGATCAGCAGATATCGTGACAGGCTTGCCGAACAGTGACATGCCCTCTATCAAAGGTATGGTTTCAGCTGGACAAAGCAGCCTCTACCAAATACCATCGCTGTCATGCTTCTTCTACGTATTCAACGCAAACGTGACGACGTCACTTATGAAATCAACCTTCGGCAGCAACTTTAACGTACCACAAAACTACTTCGCTAACACGGACGTAAGAGAGGCGTTTGCCGACGCATTCAACTATACCAACTACATAGACCAAATTGTGGGCAATAACGTGTACGGTGAAGACTTCGCAAGTCCATACTGCGGCGTGATAATTCCAGGGTTGCCATACTACGTACCTGAAAGTGGTCTCACAGGCGTACCCACCTACGACTTGTCTGCCGCCAGTCAGCTAATGCAGCAATCAGGAGAAAGCAATGTCCAAGTCAACATACCCATAATAGTCACAGCCGGCGACCCAATCAACTACGCTGGAGCCCAAATGTGGGCAGCTGCCTTACACCAAATGGATCCATCGATAACTGCCACACCCGTGTACGAACCGTTTTCAACAATCATAGGCTACCAAGTGGCAGGAGGCAACCCCATGCCGTTGTACTACCTCGGCTGGATAGCTGATTATCCCTACCCAAGCGACTTCGTCAACGCAATGTACGAGCAAGGTGCTACCTATCCGTCTGCAATGGGCTTTGATGTCAACTACTTCACCAAGATTGGGCAATCCGCAGAGGCAACACAATATCAACAGCTAAACACTGCCATCCAACAGGCAGATACAGCAACCAACCCCACAACAGCTGCTCAACTTTATAAGACCGCGGAACAGAACGCAGTAAATCTGTACATGTACGTATACACACAGCAACCAAGTTCCTTCTGGATAGTTAAACCATACATGAAAGGCTACAATGGAATACAGTCTGAAGAGAACCCAATGATAGGCGGAGCTGCAGACTCAATCTACTACTGGTGGGTCAAAGGATAAGCTCTTCCTAAGTTCCCTTTTTTTCTTTGGAGTGATTCAACAATGCGCCTTTGGGTATACATTATCAGGCGTTTGCTGCTTCTTATCCCGACATTGATCGGGCTTACATTCATAGTGTTCATTTTATCCCATGTGAGTGGAACAAACATTATCTTAGCTGAGTACATCAGCCCCAAGTTGACCGGAGCAGCTAGACAAATTCTCGTTCAGAACCTCACATTACAATTTCATCTCAACCAACCCATTTACATCCAATATTTCTACTGGCTATGGCAGATCTTACAGGGAAACTGGGGCATCACCAATACACCCATATTCAGCGGCAACGTAAACACCGCAGTAGCACTTTTCCTACCGAACACAATCATGATTTCAGTAGTAGCCTCAATCTTGATATGGTTGATAGGCATTCCGCTGGGAGTTTACTCGGCTGTAAACAGGGACTCACCCGGCGACCATACATTACGCGTCGGTTCCTTCACGCTTTATGCCATGCCTATATACCTTATCGGGATAGTTCTAATCCTCCTGATTGGGGTATGGCTGAAAATCCTTCCTTTCTCAGGTGTCGTTAACCCAGTTTCCGTAGCAGGTGCATCATGGTACGTCAACGGAATCTCCTATCCCACACACATAATTCTAATTGACGCAATCATTCATGGGTCATGGGGAATAGCGGGCAACGCCTTCTTACACCTTATTCTGCCCTCTGTAACACTTGCCCTCGCCATAGTGGCAAGCATGATCAGGATCCTCAGATCGTCAATGCTTGAAGTCTTGGACCAAGATTATGTAAGGCTAGCAAGATCGAAAGGCATCTCTGAAGGGTCAGTTATCAACCTTCACGCACGCAAAAACGCCCTTTTACCAGTGATCACTCTTTTCGGCTACACGGTAGCTGGTCTTCTCGGGGGAGCGGTCGTGGTTGAAACCATATTTAACTACCCGGGAATAGGCTACTGGACAACGCAGGCGCTTCTCGTTAGCGATGTCGGCGGAATTATGGCGTCAGCGTTACTTTTTGGTCTGATTCTTATGTTCGCAAACTTGATCGTGGATATAATTTACGCATTGGTTGATCCGAGGATAAGATATTAGGAGGGAAAAAGTATGGGGCAAGATGAAGCTAAAGCTAGAAAATGGGAAAACACCAGACTTTCAATATCCGTATTCCTGGCGAACAAAGGCGCAATCATCGGACTCGTAATAGTTTTGGCGTACGTGGTAGATGCGCTGCTTGTGCAATTCGCTCCGCAGTTAATCGGCATCAGTAACCCAAACGTCCTCGTTGAAAACTTCTACAACACGGTGCCTATGGCCCCGTCATGGGCACATCCTTTTGGAACTACATATCCAGGCGTTGATCTTTTGACCAGCATGGTTAAGGCGGTTCGAATTGATCTGTACTACTCCATTCTAGTTGTGGCTGTAGGTGCAGCTGTCGGGTCTGTAGTGGGAGTGATATCAGCCAACGTCGGAGGTTTAATGGATGAGGTTGTGATGCGAATAACCGATGTCTTTTTTAGCATACCTTATCTCATTCTCGCGTTGGCCGTAGGTTTTGTTCTTGGCAGAAGCTTGTTGAACATGTCAATAGCGCTGGCAATCGTGTGGTGGCCTCTATATGCAAGGTATACAAGGAGCCAGACATTAAGCACAAAGGAATCCACGTTCGTTGAAGCAGCAAAAGCCTCAGGAGTCAGCAGGACCAAAATAATGTTTAAGCACATACTTCCGAACGCTTTACCGCCAGTATTCATTCAAATATCTTTGGATTTAGGCTCAATCATGGTTGTCTTCTCAACGCTTGCGTTCATAGGCTTCATCACAAACGCAAATGTGCCTGAACTCGGTTACCTCTCAGCCCAAGGTCTTGGTTTCATCCAAAACGCCCCTTGGGCAGTAATTTTTCCAGGAGTGGCCATCACACTGTTCGCTCTGGCAGTGAACCTTGTCGGAGACGGACTTCGGGATGTTATGGATCCGAGGAGGAGAAGCTAATTGAGTTATACCCTACAGGTTTCCGATTTGAACGTGCAATTCTACACTAGACGAGGCATCTACAAAGCCTTAAACGGCGTAGATCTTGAACTTAAGAAGGGCGAGATATTCGGAGTAGCTGGAGAAAGCGGATGCGGCAAAACGACACTAGGGCTAACCATAATGGGGCTTCTTCCCAAGAACGCCGCGGTAACGGAAGGTAAAGTTTTGCTTCTGGGAAACAGGGACTTGATTGGCTGCTTGAGGGAGGCAGCGCCAGCCGAAGGGGAAAAACTCAACCTGAAAAAAAGCGAGAAGGCCATCAAAGAACTAAACAGGGAGTCATGCGATATCAGGGGGACTAAAATTTCAATGGTATTCCAGGATCCCATGACTAGTTTAAATCCTGTCCTCCAGATCGGGTTTCAGGTTGCAGAGACAATTATTGCACATCAGCCAAAGTCGCTCGCTGAAAGGAAGCTTGCCAGGGCGAAAGCAACTCGCGACAATCTTGGGCAGATAATTAAGCTGCTTAAGGAAGGTGCAGACGAAGTGGCTATCAACACGTACGCTGAATCGAAGAATCTGCGCGGCATCCAAGATCAAGTTCTCAGTGTTTGGCGAAGAAACGATCTGGGAGAGGCGAAGAAGGAAAAAGTTATCATGTCGCTCCACTCGGAAAAGTTAGGCTCATTTGAAAAGTTGGTCCTTGAGAGAGTGGAGAGCGGGAAGAACATAGGCGGTTGGATGAGAATCCCAGGTTTTAACCGGGCAGCCAAGAATGTGCTACTTAGGGAAGGATACACAAAGGCGACTGAACTTCTTTCCATGCTTGAAGTTCCTAATCCCAATAAAGTTGTAAGAATGTATCCTCATGAACTTTCAGGCGGCATGAGACAGAGAATAGTCATAGCGATTGCACTAGCAAACAATCCTGAGCTAATCATATTAGACGAACCTACCAGTGCATTAGACGTAACTGTGCAGGCTCAGATTCTAGAACTTACACGGCACCTTAAGCAAAGGTTCAACACATCATTCATATTCATTTCCCATGATCTTTCTGTGTTATCTGAAGTTTGCGACAGAATCGGCATAATGTACGCCGGAAGAATAGTCGAAATTGCTCCCACAGACGCAGTCTTTAAGCAGCCACTCCATCCATACACGAGAATGCTCACAAAAGCTATCCCAACAATTGATGGAAGCGAAATCCAAGGAATAGGCGGCACCGTTCCAGATATGAGAAATGTTCCAATTGGTTGTTCCTTTAATCCAAGGTGTCCAGATGCAACAGAAAAATGCAGAGCTGTAAAACCAAGTATGATGGAAGCTGAAGAGGGCCATTTCGTCGCCTGCTTCCCCAAAGGTGATTAAATTGTTGATTGCAACGAGACAACTGGTTAAACATTTTCCGATCAAAGGTGGAAGCGCCTTTGGAAAGTCGCTTACATTAAAGGCTGTTGAAGGTGTGAATTTACAGGTAAGAGAAGGCGAGGTTGTTGGCATAGTTGGAGAGAGTGGCTCGGGAAAGACCACTTTGGGAAGAATGCTTTTGGGACTACTCAAGCCGACTGCTGGTCAAATCTTCTTTGATATTCCAGATGAAGTCTTACAACAATACGATGCTTGTATAGCGAACAAGGACTTGAGCAAGGCCACTGAAATCGAGAAACAATATTCGATATTCAGCAAAAACAAAGGTAGACAGAGAGAAATTAGAAAGAAAACAAACATAGTCTTTCAGGACCCATATTCCTCGTTGGATCCCCGCCTGAACATTTTGGATATTATAATGGAACCCATAGTAGCCACGGGTTACCTTCGATCCAAGGAAGCCGTCCAAAGATGCATGGAACTCCTGGATGAAGTTGGTCTTCCAAGAGACTTCGCCTACAGATATCCACATGAACTTTCTGGTGGTCAAAGGCAGAGAGTTGCCCTTGCAAGGGGAATAGCAACTCTTCCCAAGTTTTTGGTTCTTGACGAGCCAACCAGCGCGCTGGACGTTTCGGTTCAAGCTCAGGTTCTAGCGCTTCTACGCAAGATAAGGGAAAAATATAACATAGGAATGGTGCTCATAACGCACAATATTGCTGTAATTTCTTACATGGCGGACCAAGTGAACGTTATGTATGCAGGTAAGATAGTGGAGATCGGACAAAAAAAAGACGTGATAATGAAGCCTGTCCATCCCTATAACATCGCGCTTATTTCAGCTGTTCCGGGAAAAGCAGTCAAAGGAACTAAAATAATATTGAAAGGAGACACTCCGAATCTGGTGGACCCGCCTGGAGGATGCTCTTTCCACCCGAGGTGCCCTGTCTCTTTCAATCGATGCGGATGGAGTTCCTCTGAAGTTGTCTCTGACCTGAAGTACCTAATAGAAGACAAGTATCCAGATAGGTTCAAAGAAGGAACCAATGTGTCCATAAACCTGAACGGTGACGTGATCATCACGAACGCCGATTTAATCTCAGTGAATGAATTGATAAGCCTGGAGAAAAAATGGACCAAGAGCCTTGCTGCCATAGATGATGTAAGCGAAACCAATGAAGGTGTAAAGCTGAAGCTCTCACCTTGCATAATACCTGAAATGTACCCACAAGATAACAGGTTAGTCGCCTGTTTACACTACGCGCCACTATAAAGAAGACGCTATCACATCGAAGAGTGCGTAAACTAAACAAGAACGCTTGTCTCAATGAACGCAAAGCCCCAATACAACTGTTGTTTGTAGGTTAATCTCGATACAAGCAACTTTCTTTTTCCGTGCAATCATGAGCGTTAAAGTTACAGCTAACACTGATTAAATGAACTTACGATTTAGTGGCATTCTCAGCAATAGAGGATAACAAACATTCAGCCTAAGATTGACTGTCCGCAGATTTAGCTTTGGAGCTTGGGCAAAACTTGTAGGTTTTTTCCCCGATGAAATTTGAAAAGAAGACTTTTAAAGCAAAGAACACCTTGCTTTTTCAAGAGGTCAAGAATTCATTTTAGGAGAAGAATGGAAATGGCAGTTAAAGAAATGATTGATTTGCGAAGTGACACAGTGACCTTGCCAACCGAGGAAATGCGGGAGGCAATTCGGCATGCAGAATTAGGAGACGATGTTTACAGGGAGGACCCAACAGTCAGAAAACTTGAAGAAATGGCAGCCCAGAAAATGGGCAAAGAATCAGCTCTTTTAGTCACAAGCGGCACGCAGGCGAACCTGGTGTCTCTGATAAATAATACAAAACGTGGAGACCTCGTAATCTTAGAGGCGGAGTCTCATATCTACTGGTATGAAGGAGGCGGAATTTCGGGTGTAGCTGGGCTGCTGCCTTGGCTGATAAGAGGTCACCTAGGGGCAATCACGCCAGAAGACATTGAAGCCGCCATCAGACCCAAAAACATTCATTTTCCTGAACCCGCCCTAGTATGCATCGAGAATACTCATAACAGGTACGGCGGAACAATTGTCTCGCCTAGCCAAATGCAAGCAATAAGCGAAGTGTCAAAGCAGCACGGCTTAAAATTCTACATGGATGGAGCAAGAATATTCAACGCCGCTGTAGCCTCACAGACCGATGTGAAAGAGTTCACGAAGCACGTTGACAACCTCATGTTCTGCCTGTCCAAGAGCCTTAGCTGTCCCATCGGCTCACTGGTCGTGGGCGATCAACAATTCATCGAGAAAGCTAGAAAAACCCGCAAAATTTTGGGGGGAGGCATGCGGCAAGCTGGAATAATAGCCGCGGCAGGCGTCGTTGCCCTTGAAACAATGGTTAAAAGGTTGGAAGACGATCACAAAAACGCTAAACGCCTGGCGGAAGGGCTGGCAAAAATAAACGGGGTCAAAGTTGACTTGGAGGCTGTGCAGACAAACATGGTACGCTTTGACATAACAAACTTAGACATCTCAGACGAAGAGTTCGTTCAAAAGCTCAGGGAACACAACATTTTGGCTTCAACCATAGCCAAGCACAACGTGAGGATGGTGACCCATCGAGGAATAGAGAAAGACCATATCGAAAAAGCAATCAACGCAGTCGACAACCTCGCCAAGCAAACCCGCTTCAAAAAGGAAAGGTAGCCGGCATCAGACGAAACGAAAAAAAAGAAAATTTTGCTAAAAACTTTATCAATCAAAGTTAAAAAAGTTAGAAAACCTTAAAACCGCAGATATCGAAACCACTTCTAACCAGCCAACGGGTCATCTAAGTGTTTAGCGTTTACAGAGGAATGTCGACACAGGCAAAATACCTAATCTATTTCTCGGTGCTGCCCTCAGCCTACGGCATGTTTTACACCGACATAGCCTACTTCCTCACCACAGTTCAGGGATTAAGCTTCTACCTCATGGGGCTCATCGTGACAATTATGGGTATATCCACTTTCGCCACTAGCATCCCCATGGGAATCGCAGCAGACAAATACGGCAGAAGACGAATTCTCATATTAAGCAACGTAATAGCGAGCCTCATCATTGCGGTTTTCGCTTTAACAACCAACGCGACTTTGCTGATTACAGCCGCGGTTTTTGAAGGCATTTCAGAAGCAGCCTCATCAGCTTCTGTTAGCGCGTTGCTTGCAGCAAAAGCCGACGACACAAAGAGAAACAGCGTGTTCTCAATGTTCGGCTTCGCCAATAGCACTGCTTTCGGCGTTGGCGCCGTTGCAATCTTGGCGACTTCAACGATGGCCGGGTTCTCTAACAAAGAAAGTCATATTCTTCTCTACGTTGTACTTGCTGCGTTGAGCCTATCTTCAACATTAATCATGTTGAAAGTCACGGAGCCCAGAACCAGCAAAGCAAAAGCAACCTTAAGTCAACTGCTCCCTAGAAAATCAAAAAATGTTTTGGCAAAATACGTCATAACAGGCGCCATCATCGCTGTGGGCGCGGGCATGATTATTCCCCTGATGACGGCGTGGATGAAAGCACAGTACGGCATACCTGACTCGTTAAGCGGTCCAATTCTAGGCGTCTCAAGCATCGTCGTAGGAGTATCCACGCTAGCTGCGCCCACACTAGCAAAAAGGTTTGGAGTTGTCAACGCCATAGTTGTTACAGAAGCCATTTCAACAGTATTCATGTTCGCGACACCCCTATCTCCCAACTACATCATCGCCAGCTTCGTTTACACCTCGAGAGCATTTCTAATGAACATGTCAAGCCCTTTGGCGCAGTCGATGATAATGGGGTTAGTCCCTGAAGATGAACGTGGAGCAGCTTCAGGCATAAGCGCTGCCCTCTGGAGATTGCCGAACGCTTTAAGTTCATTCGTTGGCGCCTGGCTTATAGGCATGTCTCTTCTTGCAGCCCCGTTCTTTTTGGCGGCGCTGCTATATCTGGTCTCAATCGTGCTATTCTGGTACTTCTTCAGGAATACGAAAATGCCAGAAGAAAAAAGTTAGTCAAATGAAGAGTGAATAAATGACTGAATTTAGAATCGTCCTTGCAAAAGCCGGAGACAACGAACTCTTGGTTGAACATAGGGTGGCCATGTGGAAAGAAATACGTCCAGAATTTGCCAAAAAGGCGAAAGAACTAAAAGAGTTGACGCGCGACTGGATCAAAACAAAGTTGTCTGAAGGCAAACTCATCGGGTTCATTGCAGAAACCGTAACAGGAGAGGTAGCTGGAAGCGGATGCATTTGGCTCCGAGAAGATGCCCCACGACCCTTCAACCCATGCTTGGAAGCACCTTACCTAATGTCAATGTATACGGAAGAAGGGTTTAGGCGAACAGGCGTTGCGAAAATGATTGTTCAATACGCAATCGACTGGTCCAAAGAGCACGGATACAGAACCATGAGCCTTCATGCTTCAGAGGCGGGAATTCCGCTTTACGGACAGTTCGGGTTCAAGTTGACGACCGAAATGAGGATCATGCTCTAAATTCCTTGATTCAAGCTCTCCATTAAGCGCCGCTTACTCGATAGTTTTTTATCCATAAATCTGTTGGGCTCAAATGATAAGAAAAACACAACAGTATTTTCAAGGGTCTTAATTAATTTCCCTTGACAGCAAAGTGTGGATAGACCCTTTCATGAATAGAGTCACATAAAAAATCGGATTTAAGATGTGTCAACTATTCTTGTATCGTATGTTTTCAGGTATGCTTGATGCTGTGCGTCGGTGGGGTAGTTTTCGTTTGATGGGTATGGGAAGCTTGTCATCGTTTGGAACGGAAGCGGGTCAACAGTGAAGGGCACATAGGGCAGCCCGTTGCCTTTGAACCAGCAGTTTGCAACGACAAAGTAGTCTCTCACCCAGCCTTTGGGAACAGGAGGCAAATCGGCTGGAAACTGGATTGAGACCACATCTCCTTGTCGCCCAATCACGAATTGGTCGTCAGCAGACTGTACAAGCGTCGTGACGTCCCCGTATCTTGTGAATGCTCCGCTGGACGTTGAATTAGGAACATAAGCCTGTGTCAAGTCGGCTGATGAAGGTGCCAACGTGTAAACATTCAGGTCTTGCTGGGGCAAAGTGCTCACGCTTATATAATCGAATTGAATGTCTTGGTAATAGTTTATTCTCAGCATGAAATTGTTAGTTGGAAACAAGCCAGTCAAGTTCACCACGAAAGTCTGGTCAGTAGTCGCTGGAATAGGAAACTCTCGGTCTGCAGGCACGTTTACCCAAGTTCCGTTTCCAGCCATCACCTGCATGGTCGGCGGCGGCGAGGGCATTTCTCCAGGTTTGCTAGCGTAACTCATGAAGTTCTCGCCTCCTGAGCTGGTGCTTGGCCATTCAGTGCGGGCAGCGACTACTAAGTTGATATTCTTCGCGCCTGCCAAGTTACCCAGATTAAGCGTCAAGTTATTCCATGTCCACCGGTTCGCGGTAGTGAAGTCGCCGTCAAGCTTGGAGATTAAGGGAAGAACATTTTGTCCCTGCCCGTTGACGGCTGAAACCGGAGCGATAAAGTCATTTTGTAAAGAGTAGATTGTTCCTTGACCAGCGAGGTCGTATACAAAAGTGCTTTTCGTGGAGAAAACAGCGGTGCCCGCGGGATGATCCACGGCTAAAAGTTTAACCGAGTCTAGATAGAAAATTTCGTTTGTGTCTTCGGCAATTTTTATGTTGTATAATCCGTTGAGAGGCTGCAGAACTGTCGAATCCAGTTTTATGTAATCGTATGGGTAGTTGTAGGAGAAAACCATTGAGCCGTCGGGGTTAAAGTACTCAAGAAAACCCAGCCATCCAGTGCCGTCATTGACGTCCGCTGCGTAACTGTAGCCTGTTCCATTCCAAACGTACATTTCAGGGCATGAAGTTGGCGCTGTTCTTACATAATTCCCCACCTCATATGTCAAACTTTCAACATTGAAGGTTTCACTGGGACTGGTCGACCCATCATTCCAGCCTGAAAAGGAGTAGGTGACTAGTCCCCATTCGCTATTTTCAACCTGCTCCGAAGCCGGAACAGTAATGGTGTGGGACCCATCTGGCACTAGTCCCGAAAATCTAGTGGTGTGGGTAACGCCATCTAAAGTGAAAGTAATCCCATCTTGGTTCATGATAACGTTCAAAGTATGCTCGCCTGTAGGGACAACAGTAAACGTGTTAGCCTGTCCTCCAGCATTCAAGTTGTAACTTCCGACGCTACTCTCATTTAATGCAACAGTCACGTTCGTAGAAGCTCCTCCAGCAAGCTCAACAGGAACTTCCTTTACGATTTGTCCATTCACCGAGAAGGGAAATAGGTAACTAACGTTTCCGCTTTCGCCATTTTCAACTTCAACTGTTGCAGTGATTGTCTGGTTTGGCCAAGCCTCAATCGGATTTATGAGCAAATTTGAAACCTTAAGCTTGACAGGCATAGTAGTAGGCGGAGGAGCGGCAGTAGCCTTCGGGGGTGAAGTAGGAACAGGAGTGGGAGAAGGAGATGATTGGTGGGAACCAAAGTAATTGTTTTCATAAAGGTACGCGACAGTATCTACCGCCGCGATTAAAACTATGACAATGATAATTATGGCATGAATTTTGGTGAGTGCTGAGTGTGAACGAGTAATCAAATTAACCTTCTGTAAATTTGTAAGACACCCTTTTAAGATTGCCGCTGTATCGCTAAATCATCTGCAAATTCGCGTAGGACCAAAGCTGCAATATCTTTAAAGCATTCGTCCGCGACTTTTGATTAACTCCATTTAACAGTTGACAACAGAAAGCAAAGGCTGGTCAACAAATGAGAGTGGAATCAGGTTGAAAATCAATAATGAAAAAGGAATTGAAATGGGCGGCAATCGTGCTTGGAACAATCGTATTGGCAACTTTAATTGTTGGATTTCAACCGTTGAGTGTGCAAAATAAAGTTGAAGCACTCCCTACTCGAGTTGCATGTGTTGGTGACAGTATCACGGCGATAACTGGATACCCATCAGATCTTCAGTCGTTTCTTGGCCCTAACTACTCAGTAAAAAATTTCGGCGTCAACGGATCCACCGTTTTACTAGATTCTTGGAAACCCTACATGGATCAACCCGAATTTCAAGACGCACTGAATTTCAAACCGAACATTGTTATCATCATGCTTGGAACAAACGATGACCTAGAGATGCTTCGCCCATCCAACGCAAGTTTTGAAGAAGATTACATTAAGCTCATCAGCGCATTCCAGCAGCTTGAAAGTAACCCGCGAATCTGGGTTGTAGAGCCTCCTCCGATTTTCAGCAATAGCTCAGACCTCAGCATACCCTATTTCAACGGGATTATAGTTCCAAAAATACAGGAGCTGGCAAACCAAACGAATCTACCAATAATCGATGTGTACAATGCATTTGGTAATCACTCAGATTACTTTGTGGACGGCGTGCACCCGAACTGCCAAGGAGCAGCATTGATCGCATCAGAAGTGTACAAAGCAATAAACCAAAAATAAACGATATATAAAAAGCACTCCTTTGAGATAGCGCCAAGTTTTTAGCATTCTTCTGCGTATCATTAGGTCGAGGGTGAATTATGGCTGTTCTTGAATGCCCCTTTTGTTACAAACCCTTTGAAATTGAACCGCCAGATAAATTTCACACTGCGTTTTCAGAAGCAAAACCTATACGAAACAGTTTCCACGGAAATGTCGAGAAAATCAAGGTTAAATGCAAAAACCCCGAATGTCAAAAGGCAATTACAGTTTTCTGGTATGCGCCTTTAGAGTACTTCAACAGAATCTGACTCCTTCAGGTGTTCGGAAAGGAAGCCAAAGAGTGGGTAATGGAAAATTAAATTTTTTGTTTGAATAAAAGTTAAGCAGGTTGAGTCTAAGCCTTAAAGATGTTACGCGGCCCATTGAAGCCATGTCTTTGTCGCTTCATGGTCTTTCACCGTTTTGACCACGCCGCTCATAGCTTCCCTGCTACATAGCTACGTCCAGCCCATTAAAGCAAAGTCTTTGGTGCCCGTCAATTTTCCGCTGTTTTTATTGACGCGCTCTTTGCTTCAATGCGTTTGCATTTAAAGCGTGCTTCTCAACCTGCAAGGTTGTAATAAGCCTAAGGTCTATAAAACATGTTTTTAACTTTCTTATAGCAATAAGCTCGTTGCGTGAGCGTGTAAAAACGTACTTTTTTATCTAAATTTCCTGAGCTTTCTGAAGGTGCTCAACCATTCTTAACGGTGAACTAATCGTCTTTCACATGAACTACGCAATTTGACATGAAGAACGCAATTTTTTGCAAAACCACAAAATCAACGGTGCCCTGAGCGTTCATGTTTCAAACCCCCGGCAACCCGATATTGAAAATTAGCGTACGTTTCATGGCGGCAGCAATTTTGTGTAAGCTTTAAAAACGCTTCCTCCATTATTTGCTTCATCAAAACTTGCTGAGCATTTCCCATGTCGTTGATACCCGAAGTTTCCAACCCGTTTCTGGCGGCGTTTGCAGGCGGATTACTTTACGGGTTAGCTGTTTGCACCGCCTCATGCCTTCCTTACATAGCAAGTTACATCGCAGGCGTCGGCACTGGTTTCCGCAAAAGCATAACAATAACAATGATTTTTAACAGTGGACGAGTCTTGGCTTATACCCTTATCGGGTGCGTAGTTGGTTTGTTCAGCGGATTGCTCAGGCTGTTTGTCTCCAGCTCAGCCATTTCTCCTTTCCAAACGTACTCGGCAATAGCATTCGGTATCTTGACTATGGCAATCGGCGTAACCATCGTCATCAAGTCAAGAAGCCCATGTGAATTCAACGCGCCCAGTGACAAAAACGTGGCTACGCCAGCGAAAAATGGCAGATTCGGCTTTGACTTCAAAGCATTCACTTTGGGCTTGGGAAGAGGGCTAATCATCTGTCCGCCTTTGATGGCGCTTCTGCTTTACTCCCTGCCTTTTTCAACTCCGCTTGGAAGCGTTGCTTTAGCTTTCTTGTTCGGGTTAGGAACCGCTTTGTCCCCGATGCTTCTGCTGGGCGGCGTTACAGGTTGGCTTCTTAACAAAGCGCCGTTGTTGCGTAAATGGATCTCAATTGGCGGCGCGGCAGTGCTGATTCTGCTTGGGATAGTGGCGCTTGTGAACGCGTTAATCCAACTATAAAAATAGAAGAGGTAATTGCAAAAACAGCAACCCCCTCCGCTTCTCCCGCATTGAAATAACGTCATCACCATATTAAGATATGTTAGTTCAATTCAGAGGCTTTTTGGATAATCTAGTAGACCTGAAGGATAGTCTGCAAGACATACAGAGCGCGACCCGACAGGAGTGCCCAGTTTTTGCTATCAACTCCAACCCCAAATCCGGAGCAAAATCAACGTTAACCATATCTCGCTTATTCAAATTAGGGCAATTAAAAGAGATTGCAAAACAAAAAGCCTAGGCTAGGCGACTGAAAAATTGAAGCAAGAAAGTGCTTAGTAGAAGTTGCGCGCTTCTTTTCTCTTTTCTGCTTCTTCGTAGAACCGCAAGACTTCGTCGATTATCTCTACGTTTGAGAGAAGCATGCGTCTGCAACAGTAGCGTTTTATACCGAGACTGTCAAGGATGTCGCTCGCGTTTTCGCCTGTTTTGATTCGACGTGTAAATTCGTCCCATTGGTCGCCGACAAGTTTGCCGCAGGTGAAACATCGAACTGGAATTATCATTTTTTTTCCTTACCTGTAACTCTTCTGTTCCTTAGAACGTGCGCCCGCTCCACCGAACTTTTTGGTTTCTTTCGCTCGGCTATCACCAACAATCATTGTTCTGTCGTATTCGCTGAACACGGTACGCAGATGAGTGCTCTTCGTCCACTTCAACAGTGCGTTTGCAACTGCAACTCGGGCGGCTTCTGCCTGTCCCATGTAGCCTCCACCGCTGGTTTGGATATCCATGTCTAGTTGTTCCCAGATTTCTGGGCCTGCCTGCAGAAGGGGCTCCATAATTTTTGCTTTTGCTACGTCGGGTTCGTAAATTTCAACTGGCGTTCTGTTTATCCGAACTTTCCCAATGCCTTGCTTGACTACGGCTCGGGCGACTGCGGTTTTTCTTTTTCCACTGACAACTAAAACTTTCTTTGCGGGCATAACTATTCACCTTTGCTCCAGCCTATCTCTTTCGCTAACTCCATAAGGGTGAAATGTGGCCCTTTTAGAGTGGCAGATGAGGCTTCTGTGAACGTGATCATTTCTTTTCCTTTGAGCTCCAGAGGTACACCCATGAAGACTTTGAGGCGTTTATATGCAGTTTTGCCTTTAGGCTGCTTGTAGGGAAGCATTCCTCGCAGGGTCTTGCGCAGGTACTTATCTGGCCTACGATAGTGAAAAGGACCGCGTTCAGGTGCACCTACCTCAAGAAACTGTTTGGCTTCGGCAACTTTGCTTTTCTTTTTTCCAGAGAACACGGCTTTTTCAGCGTTAAGGATTATTACTTCTTCCCCGTTAAGGAGTAACTTGGCGACTTTGCTACCTAATCTGCCAACTATCAATCCTTCAGCGTTAACAAGGACAACTGGAGTTTTTGTGGTTTGCATGTTTTTCACCGAATAATTCTGACGTTTGAGCCCTTAGGGTTCTTCTCCATAAGCTCAGGAATCGAAATGTATTTCCCTCTTGCAGCAACAACCTTGGACTTGGCTTTCTCAGAAGCACCAAACGAAGCCAC
>Ga0335081_10009326_pt1 | contig 15789 bp, 14 predicted proteins | sample Lox_Sample_35_FD_206713 | JGI IMG/M metagenome (GOLD analysis project Ga0335081, IMG submission 206713) | Soil microbial communities from Loxahatchee National Wildlife Refuge, Florida, United States - Lox_Sample_3.5 | ecosystem: Environmental > Terrestrial > Soil > Wetlands | place: USA... | reverse complement strand
GTCTCGCGCTCACGCAACGGCAAAGAAGCGCTCGAGGCCGTCCTTGCCCAGAAACCCGATGTCTTCATTACCGATATCGAAATGCCGGAGATGACCGGGCTCGAGGTGGCCGCCGAACTGCAACGGCTGCGCGCTCCCGTCCGCATCATCATTTTGACCACCTTCGCCCGCGCCGGCTACCTGCGCCGCGCTCTCGAAGCCGGAGCTTCCGGATACTTGCTGAAAGACATGAAGGCCGAAGCCCTTGCCGATGCGGTTCGCCGTGTGCAGCAGGGCCTGCGCGTGGTTGATCCCGAGCTCGCCGCCGAAGCCTGGGTCGAGCCCGATCCGCTCACCGACCGCGAGCGCCAGGTGCTCCGCTTGGCCGGCGAAGGCCTCGCCAGTAGCGACATTGCCGATCAACTCAAGCTCTCAGAGGGCACCGTACGCAACTACCTCTCTGAGGCCATCAGCAAGCTGGGCGCCTCCAACCGCGTGGAGGCCGCCCGCATCGCTCGCACCAAAGGCTGGCTCTGATTTCTCTTCTCACTTCCACGACTCCCCGCCAAACGTGAACTTGATCCCCGAACGGAACGTAAACGGCAGCGCCGGGTAACCAAACGCTTCCGCATAATGTTGGCTCAAAAGATTCTGCATGGCGGAATAGACTTCCATGAATCGGTTCACCCGGAACCCGGCGCCCAGGTCCAGCCGTTGGTACGCCGCGTCTAGATTGCGATTGGGCAGCAGCAGCGTGTTGCCGCCATCCTTGTCGTAGAGAAAATCGCTGTCGTCGCGCCGCGCAACAAAAGTTCCGGCAAACGAAACCACCCAGCGTGAGTGGTCGTAGCCCACTTGCAAATATCCCGAATGCGGCGCGCGCCGGAAGGGCCGTTCTCCGATCAGCGGCGAGTACACCCCGATCGGAACATTCGGAAACGCAGGATTCACCGAGGGCGCAAGTGCATCGCTCGAAAAAGACTTCTGAACGGCTGCATCAAGATAGGTATAGCCTCCGCGCACAAAAAGTCCGTGCCCCACCTTGTATTCCGCCTCGCTCTCGATCCCCTGCGCGCGGAAAGTCAGCGAATTCACATAAGCCCCATACGGAACCTGCTCGACCACGGCCAGCGGAATTCCCAGGTTCAGCAAACCCTGCTCCGGCACATACTCCACCGCGTCCACGAACTGATTGTGGAAGTAAGTAATGCCCAGGCGGCCGCGCCCGGCAGCGAAATCCTGATCCACGCCGCCATCGTAGGTTCGCGATCTCTCAGCCCCCACCGGCCCAACCTCAAACTGCGAAACCAGGTCTCCTTCTCCGCTCTGCAGCAGCAGCTCGCGCAGCGAGCTCAGTTGCTGGTAAAGGCTCGGCTCCTTGATTCCTTTGGCAAAGCTGGCTCTCAGCTTGCTGCCGCCGAACCAGCGGCCGCTTGCCGGGCGGACCAGGTAGTAGGCCAGAGAGCCCCGCGGCGTGGCCTCTACGCTGAATAGAGCATTGTTCTCGATGCCGCTGCCCACTGTGTAATACAGGCGGTTGAAGAAGTCCCCTGCCAGCTGCATCGTGTAGCTGTAATTCCCCCGCGCAACCGACTGCGAAGCATAACCCGTCGTATCGCTCTCTCCGCGTTCGTTCTCGTACTTGAAGCCGAACAATGCCGTCAGGTGCGGGTTGAAGTGGTAGTCGGACTGCGCGTAGACAAAGTCGCGGTTGGTCGTGCTCAGGCTTGTGCTGGGGTAAATTCCCGGATACTGAAAAATGCCCTGCCCGCTCACCGTGTATCCGTTCGCACCCTGCAGCGTGACCGGCGCGCCGATATACCAGGAAGGAAAGCCGAGATCAAACGGATCGTAGGGAGCGCCGGTGGGCGCGAAGGCGGTGTAAATCTGCCGCAGGCGCACCCGTCCGTAACGCACCAGGTTGTGCCAGCGCGCGGTGGTTTGATTCTCAAGGGTCGCGCCCGCATATAGATCCTTCTCAATCTGCGCCGCGTCGTCAGGAATGCCGTACAGCTCGATCGCATTCGGTATCGCCCCATGATTGAACACATGCCGCAGCGTGATCCGCAGGCTGGTTCCGGCTTTCGGGCTCCAGCCGAAATTCCCCGCATACGTTGCCTGATGAAAGGCATCATCCGGTTCGCTGTTTCGCGTGTTCAGCGCCGCGAAATCCGAAAAGTAATCGAACTGCCGGTAAGCGCCGCCCAGCGTCCCTTCCTGGTGGCTGGTGCTGAAGTTTCCGCCATCAGCCGCGAGGGTAAATTGCGGCAACCGCGCTGTGCCCTGCTCCGTTGTCATGCTGACTACGCCCGCCAGCGCATCCGACCCGTATAATTCGCTGTCCGGCCCGCGCAGCACTTCGATCTGGCTCACGCCCGCCGCTGGCTGGGTGGCAAAATTCGTTGTCCCTCCTATAAAGCTCGCGGGCAGCCCGTCAATCAGCACTTTGCCGGAATCGCTGTCTCCGCCGCGAATATAGAAGCTGGCGGCGCTGCCGGTCTCGCCGCTGCGCACCAGTTGCAGCCCGGGAATCTGCTGCAACGGTTCCTGCACGTTCAAGTCGAAACTATATTGACTCCGCTCAAGCACAGTCACCGCCGAGCCCGTCTGGGCTTCCGGCGTGCGCGTTCCCGTGGCCGTGACCGTAATCTGCTCCGCCAGAACTCCGGGGCTGAGGGTCAGGTTCAAGTGGGTCTGCCCTGTGCCTGCCACATAAACGGGATCGCTCAGCGCCGCGCCGAACGATGGCGCCGTCGCGCGCGCGCGGTAACGCCCCGCCTGCGGGACCGAGACCAGGTACTTCCCTTCTCCATCGGATTTTGTCGTGGCGATGATCTTTCCCGCCACCAGCAATTCAACCGTGGCGCCGGCCACTGCCGCGCCCAGCGAATCCTTCACCGTGCCCTGGAGAGAAGCGTTGCCGGCTGCAAATGCCGTCAAGCATAAGCTGGCAACTAGACAGACGAGACTCAGGCGGCAAATGCGCCCACAGAAATTCTTGTTCATTTCTTCCCCTCGGAAGTTTTCTGCGGGACCGGTCTCCTGACTTGCGCCTCTTCGAGCCTGGGCTGTCTTCCCGGACAACGTCCAGTGACTACTGCCTGCCCAGCTCTCCGCGCTTACAGTTACGGGGTAGTGGCGGATTCACACCGCGCTTCCCGAGCATCCCGCCGGTTAGTGGTCAAGGTTGAAGACGGAGCGCTTCCGTCTCGCGTCAGAAACACCTGCACAGATGAATTTGCGGGATGAAAATCCGCGGGCAGCCTCACTCGGGTTCGCGGCGAACCACAGGATTGCTCTCCGGCTCTCCCATCGAAGCCGGATCAGCCCAGATTGGCATCTGGCCGGTCTCCTGACTCGCGCCTCGACGAAACCGGGCAACCTTCCCACGGGTTCAGCCCGCAGTGGCCGTGTTTACCGGCCCGGTTTCTCCGCGCTCACAGTTACGGGGTAGTGGCGGACTCGCACCGCTCTTCCCGACACCAGATGAGCTGTTTGTATATCCCAAAGCCGCAGCGCCGTCAACGTCTGGATTGCTTTGGTGGACTGTCTTGGGTGCAAGAAGCACCTCAACCAAGAAGCGCGACTGCTCACTTGCCCTTCGCGGTCGGGTAGCCCTTGCTGCTCCAGTCGGCGGCGAAATTCTGCTCCAGGTAGAGCACCTTGACGTTGCTGAAGCCCATGTCGCGAAGGGCGTCGGCGGCAGGTTTGACGTTGGGACAATGCACCCAGGGGCAGCAGCCACAATAAATCACGATGAACTTGTCGCGCGGCAAGGCCTTCACCCGTTGCTTGAGCTTCTCCAGTTCCTGCGGCTCTGAAGCGGGACCCGCATATTCGGCGCCGGCAATATGTCCCTGCAGGTAGAGAATATGAAAGCCTACCTGCAGCACCAGTGGCTGCTTTGCCTTCTGATCTTGCAGAATCCTCGCCAGTTGTTCAGGCGCTATCTGTCGCGAACTCGCGAGCGAGGCGGCCTGCGGCGCTGAGAAGGCAGGCCGCACCACAAGCATTGCAAGAACCAGAATCGCCGGGCGACCCATTCGGAACATAGCCGTCGCTCCACCTCCGGGGAGTTCGCGCTCCCTTTTGAATCTTTTCTGTAAACATCATAACGGACAAAGCCCTGCCCTAATGCCATCATGGACCCGGAAAGATGGGCTCGCCAGCGGCCTTCGAGGTTCATGAGCACATCCTCTCGCCCGCGCGTTGTCTCCGAGCCGCTTTACTAATTGCGCAACCACGTTGAAAATAGCTGGTTCGGCGCGCGCCTGGAATCGCTTGCCGAAACTACCAGGAGGATACACTCGCAATCATGGCGACCACCGGAGAACTCATCCGTCTCATGAACTACGTGGATGACATCACTACCACCCTGCGCCGCATCAGCGCCACCATTCCGGCCATGGATGCCGAGGAGCGCCGGCGGCTGGCCGAGCACCTGCGCGCCGCGGCCGTCGGCTTCAACCAGGTGGTTGAAGTGCTGGAAAAGGCGGGCAAGTAAGTGGCGCAGGTCCAGACCATCGCCGTCATCGGCGCCGGAACCATGGGCCGCGGCATCGCCCACGTGGCAGCGCTCGGCGGCTACCGCACCATTCTTGAAGACCTGATTCCCGCCGCGCTGCGCAAAGCTGAGGGCGAAATCCGCGGCAACCTCGATAAGGCGGTGGAGCTGGGCAAGGTCGCCGCGGCTGACGCAGCCTCGGCCATGGGACGCCTGGAATATGCCGGCTCGGTAGAGGCGGCGGCCCGCGAAGCCGACCTGGTGATCGAGGCCGTGCCTGAAGAGATGGAATCGAAGATTGAAATCTTCACTCTGCTCGATAAGGTTTGCCGCCCCGGAACCATTCTCGCTTCGAATACTTCCTCGCTCAGCGTCACTGAGATTGCCAGCGTCACCTACCGCGCCAAGCAGTGCCTGGGCATGCACTTCTTCAACCCGGTGCACAAAATGAAGCTGCTGGAAATCGTTCGCGCACTCGAGACGGACGACGGGACCCTGGCGGCAGCGGTGGAAGTAGGCAAGCGCATGGGGAAAGAGGTCGTGGTCATCAAAGAGTCGCCCGGATTCATCACCAGCCGTATCAACGCCATGATCGGCAACGAGGCGTTCTACATGCTGCAGGAAGGCATTGCCTCGCCTTCAGATATAGATAAAGCCTTAAAGTTGGGCTTGAACCATCCCATGGGGCCGTTTGAGTTGGTGGACCTGGTCGGTCTCGATACCCGCCTGCATATCCTCGAATACCTGCATCGCACGCTGGGCGAGAAATACCGCCCTGCACCACTTTTGGTGCAGTACGTGAAAGCCGGCCGTCTGGGGCGCAAAGCGGGGCGGGGCGTGTACGAATATCCGGAGAGCTCGAAGTAGCTAGGCGGCGACCCCGCCGGCGCCTGCACCCGCCAGTGGTTTGGGCTTCGCTCCCATAATGAGGAGCCACAGCATGAAGACCAGTTCCACCGCCTGCAAGGGATCCATCCAACGCGAAACCAACCCCTCGTACTGTGGCACAACCAAAGATGTGAAGCTATTGGCCAGGTAGGCGAAGGTGGCGATCATCAGCAAGACGCCCAGAAAGCGCGGAACAAAGCCTGAGCGGTAGACCAGCAGGCCCAGGGGAAACAGCCAAAGGCCCCAACAAATTCCCGCGACCTCGAAGCCGCCCCCGCGCAGGTTGAGAAACAGCCTGGCCAGAGCATCACGCTGAGGCTGGGGAAACACCGCAAGGAAAGGGGCGCCCCGCACCAGGAGGAGGGCGGCGACGGAGTTCACTTCATTCAGCATGGCAATGGGAACCGCGACCAGAATCAGAATCAACATCAACCGGGCGCGCCGCCGGTTGACCGCTTTGAGCAGATCATACAAAGCGAGAGCCACGAAGATGAAGATCACCTGCCCAACGAGATCAGCGGCGATGCCGAGACGAAAAAGCATCTCATGTGCAGCGATGTTACCGGCCGTCGCCGCTGCGTTGCCCTGCACCAGGAGCTTGCTGGGGACATAAGCGAGAGCGAAAAATCCGGGAATCGAAGCGATTACATACAATAAGCCGGCGAATCGGCCTGCGTTCCGCGTGAAGTTCATCTCCGCACCGCCTCCCTTGACAGGCCTCAGCCAGATGCGCATATCCATCTTCTTCAATGATCGAATCCAACCATGATACGTAAGTGGCAGAGAAAGTGCAGTTACCCAGTTAGGCTTCGCTTGCCGATTTGTGTGGGCGGCGATCCATTTCGACCGCCCCTGGAGGTGGAATTACGTGACGAAAAACGCATTTTGCGGAGGCACTGCTTGGCCCCGGGTTGGGGAAGAACTATGATGAAGCGCAAATGGGATTTGCCTTTTCTGTAGGAAATTCAGGCTTTAGCGGAACACGCCTAAGGAAGACCCTGCTCAGGCACTTTGGCGTCGAGGCGGGAGATATCGCGACCACAGGCCGCCAGTTTCCGATCGCGGCAAGACTGGATATCCAGTCGGCGCTGGAGGATCTGCTGCGCAACCGCCCCGACGTGAAGCTTCTCGGGATTATGTCGCCAAATCCTACCGAGGCTCCCGCCCTGGCGCAAGCTCTGGGCAAGAGCCCGCTCGCTCTGGATGCGGGCCCGCTGCAGCAGGACGAGATTGATGTGGGCGAGGCCACTCCGAAGCGTTGTCTGAAAAACGGACTGTGGCTGTCGCGCGAGAAAGGCCTGCCATTTGCCATCCTGATGGCCGCGGGCGGCCGGTTCGGACTCCGCGCCGGCGTGCAGGTGGAGATTGCGACACGCGTAGGCGAACCGGGAGCGCAGTTCTCGGAGGAGTTCTTTCGTCAACTCGAAGCCCAAGTGAGTCAAAGCCGAACCTACAGGGGGCGGGTCGTCTCGCTCGAGGGGCAGATCAGTCCAATGGGCGGAGGCAGCATCGTCAGGGTGCATCGGCTCGCTAAGGTCAATCGCGAAGACGTCATCCTGCCCCGCAAGACTTTTGCCATGCTCGACCACAACGTGGCCGGATTCATGAACGCACGCGATCAGCTCAAGGCCTTGCACTTTCAGGCGCGCAAGGGGCTTTTGTTTTATGGGCCGCCAGGCACGGGCAAGACCTTCACCATTCACTATCTGGCTTCGCAGCTTCCCAACCATACGACGTTGCTGGTGACTGCCGAGCAGGTTGGGTTGATGGCAGAGTACTTCACGCTGGCGCGTTTTCTGCAGCCCTCGATCATGGTAATCGAAGACGTGGACCTGATTGCGCGCGAACGCACTCATATGCGCGGCCCGGCCGAGGAGGTCCTTCTGAATAAGCTGCTGAACGAGATGGATGGCCTGCGGGAGGACGCCGAGGTGCTGTTCATCTTGACCACGAATCGCCCCGATCAGATCGAGCCGGCACTGGTTTCGCGCCCGGGGCGCATTGACCAGGCCATTGAATTTCCCTTGCCCGATGCGGAGGGCCGGGCAAAACTTACGAAGCTGTATGCCCGCGGGCTACGCGTCGCGGAAGAGATGGTGGAAGTGATCGTCCGCCGCACGCACGGCGTCAGTGCAGCATTCATCAAGGAGCTGATGCGCCGCTGCGCCCAATTCCAAATTGAACTTTCGGCGGGGGAAGTTCTGACCCAACCCGCGGTGGATGCCGCAATCGAAGAGATGTTGTTTGCGGGTGGGACGCTGAACCGGCGCCTGCTGGGCGGTGAAGGCGCGGAGCCCGCTTCCTGACCAGACTTCTCGAGTCGGGCGACTGCTTTAGGTCGCGGACGTCTTCCATTTTGCCGCGCTGTGCACTAACGGCGGCTTGCCGCAGCGTGGACTCCGCTAGAATCATCCCCGTGTCGGAAAAAGCTGATCTTCGCCTGGAGCGCGTGCAGGCACAATTGCGGCGCTATGAGCACCCCTTGCTTGAATTTTCGGCCCGCGCCAAGGGTTACGGGGTCGAGGTGATCATTCAATTCAAGAACCCGCCGGTGCCCGTGCACACTTATTACTTCGAGTTACACCCGCGCGACGTGGACCATCCGCAATTCGAATGGAGTTTCCAGCGCCAGCTCTACGACTGCCTGCACGATTACCTGATTGAGATGTTCACCCGCACGCCGCAGAGCCGGGAAGAATCTCTGTGACCCTGCGCGAGAAGATCGAGCAGGAAATCCGCGACTGCGGGCCGCTTCCATTCTCGCGCTATATGGAGCTGTGCCTCTACGATTCCGAGCTGGGATACTACGTGAAAAACGCCGCCCAGTTCGGCAAGGCCGGGGATTTCTACACCTCGAGCGACGTGCACGCCGTCTTCGGCCGCCTGCTGGCGCGGCAATTCGAAGAGATGTGGCGGATGCTGGGCTCGCCGGCGCAGCTGGAAATTCTGGAGCTCGGCCCCGGGCGCGGCCTTTTTGCCCAGGACGTGCTCGACTGGTCAGAGAAGAGGTTTCCCGAGTTCTTCGAGGCGCTGCATTATTCCCTGCTGGAAGCCTCGCCGGAATTGCGTGCCCGGCTGCAGAAGGCACTCAGCAGGCATGCTGCTTCCGGCAAGGCAAGGATCATTCAAGCCACCCGCGCCCTCGGTCCCGATGCGCCTCTCATCCTCTTTGCCAACGAATTCTTTGATGCCCTGCCGGTCGAAATTCTCAGCACCCAGGGAGAACTGCGCGTAGATGCTTGCGCTGGCCGCTTGCTGGAAACCTGGGTTACACCTTCCGCCGAGGCCCTGGAATTTCTTGACCGTTACGGCGTACATCCCGAAGGCCGCGAACGGATTGAGGCGTCGCTGGCCGCCCAGCGATACATGTCGCATGCCGCGGCGCTCATCCCGCGCGGATTTTTCATCGTGATTGATTACGCCTACACCCGCGAAGAGCAACTAGCCGGGCGGCATCGCGGCACGCTAATGACTTACCGCCAGCATTCGGCCAGCGCCAACCCTTACGAGGCCCCCGGCGAGCAGGACATCACGGCGCACGTAAACTTCACTGCGCTGGCCGACGCCGCAGAACGAGCCGGCATGAGCGTGCATCGCCTGCTCACGCAATCGCAATTTCTCATGGGAATCGGCGAGAGGAACCAGTTTGCCGACGCCTTCGAAGACTGCCAGCTGCCGCAGGAGCGCGCCAAAGTTGCCCTGCAGCTCAAACACCTGGTCACGCCCGCGGGCATGGGTGAGAGCTTTCATGTGCTGGTGGCGACTAAGGGTGTAGATCCGGCTGCGGTTGAAAAGCTTGGCGGACTGAGCTTCGGCCGATGATGGAAATGGTTACTTCTTCGACTTTACTTCCTCGCGGTGCTTGGCCGCCGCCAGCGGGCGCACCGGCTCGGTCATACGCACCGGATCCAGAATTTCGTTGATCTCTTTTTCACTGAGCAGCTTTTTCTCGCGCGCGATCTCAATAATCGAGCGGCCGGTGGCCACGGCTTCCTTGGCGATCTCCGCCGCCTTGGCATAGCCGATATAGGGATTCAGCGCGGTGGCCAGCGACACCGTCGCCTGCACGTAGAATTCGCAGCGCTTTTTGTTGGCCGTGATCCCGGCCACGCACGCGCTGAGCTGGCGCAGCATGTTGGTCAGAATGGTGATGGACTGCATCACGCTGTAGGCCATGGTAGGCATCATGACGTTGAGCTCGAGTTGCCCGGCCTGGACCGCCATAGCCACCGCCACGTCATTGCCCACCACCTGGAATGAAACCATCGCCGCCAGCTCAGGAATGACCGGATTGATCTTCCCCGGCATGATCGAAGAGCCGGGCTGCAAGGCCGGCAGATTGACTTCTGCGAATCCGGTATTCGGCCCGGAAGAGAGCAGGCGCAGGTCATTGGCGATGCGAATCACTTCCAGCGCCAGGTTGCGCAGCGCCGAAGAAACCCGCGCCATGGCAAAGTTCGATTGCATGGCGTAGCGCATGTCATCCACGGGAGTGAGCTTCTGGCCGGAAATGCGGGCCAGGTTCTTGATCGCCTTGGCGCGGTACTCCGGGTGAGTGTTGATGCCGGTGCCCACCGCCGAGCCGCCCAGCCCAAGCTCGCGCAGAGATTCAGAGGCCTCGCGAATCGCCTGCTTCGCGCGGCGAACTGCCCCCGCATATGCCGCAAACTCCTGGCCGAGGCGCATGGGCACAGCGTCCTGCATGTGGGTGCGGCCCGACTTCAGAATGTCGTGAAATTCTTTGCCCTTGCGGGCGAGCTCTTCGGCCAGAGAATCCATTACCGAATAGAGCTTTTCTAGCTCCAGCAACCCGCCCAGGCGCATGCCGGTAGGAAATACGTCATTGGTGGATTGTCCGTAGTTCACATGATCATTGGGATGGACGACGGAGTAATCGCCCAGCGCCCCGCCCAGAATTTCCACCGCGCGATTGGCGATCACCTCATTCGAATTCATGTGAAAGCTCACGCCGGCGCCAGCCTGGAAGACGTCTACCACAAATTCCTTGTCCCACTTGCCTTCCTGCACCTCGCGCGCCGCTTGAATAATGGCGTTGGCGCGCTTTTCATCGAGCAGGCCGAGTTCCTTGTTGGCCTCGGCTGCTGCTTCTTTGACCATGCCGAAGGCGCGAATCAGCGTCGGGTGGGCGCGCATGCCGGAGATGGGGAAGTTCTCTACCGCCCGCGCCGTCTGAATGCCGTAATAAACGCTGGCGGGAATTTCCTTGACGCCAAGGGAGTCTTTTTCTGTGCGGGTCAACTTTTGGGTAGCGGTGGCCATAAGCGATCCTATGAATGCGGAAGTTTATCTTTGAATATTATGCGAGGCGCGGGGCAAGAACTCAAACCGGGGCATGGTGGGTCATTTTCGCAGGCGGCTGGCCAAGACCATTGACACGAAGGCACACGAAGGTTCACGAAGCCCTGGGTTCATGGGTCTTCCTTTGCGCACCTTCGACCTCCGTGGCAAGAGCTTTCGAGGCGACGGCCACAGCGGGCGCGGAAGACGCAGAAGCACGCATGCTAGAATCGCAGCTTATTCCATCGAGCCGGGCGCGGCCGTGCGCCTGCGCAGGCGGATCTCCTTGGCCACCGAACAGATTCCCGTAACTCTGGCTCGCGCTCAGAAAAAAGACCGCCCGGGATCGAGCCACGATGTGCTGGTGATTGGCGCCGGCCCCACCGGCCTGGCCTGCGGTATTGAGGCGCAGCGCACCGGTTTCAAGGCGCTGGTGATTGATAAGGGCTGCCTGGTCAACTCGCTGTACAACTATCCCGCCAACATGACGTTTTTCACCACGCCAGAGCTGCTGGAAATCGGCGACATGCCCTTCAGCACCGCCCACCAGAAGCCCACGCGGGAAGAGGCCCTCGAGTATTACCGCAAGGTGGCCGAGCACTATCGCCTGCCCATTGCGCAATACCAGCGGGTGGAAACCGTGGATGGTTCGGATGGAAAATTTCTGGTCACGGCCACCGATTCGCTGGGCCGGATTTACGACTACCGCGCCCGCAAGCTGATCGTCGCTACCGGCTACTATGATCTGGCCAATCAGCTCTGCATTCCCGGCGAAGACCTGCCCAAGGTATATCACTACTACAAAGAGCCACATCCCTTCTTCGATAACGATGTGCTGGTGATCGGGGGCAAGAATTCCGCCGCCATCTCGGCGCTCGATCTCTGGCGGCACGGCGCCCGGGTCACCCTGGTGCATCGCGGGCCCAAGATGCACCATCACGTCAAATACTGGATACTTCCCGATATCGAGAACCGCATCAAGAACGGCGAGATTCGCGCCTACTTCAACAGCAGCGTGCTGGAAATCCTCGCCGACTCCGTCGTGCTCGAAACTCCGCAGGGCGAGGTCACTCTGCCCAACGATTTCGTCTTCGCCCTGATCGGCTACCATCCCGACTACGACTTTCTTCGCGCCATGGGCATTGAGCTTTCCGCCGAGCAGTGCCGCCCGGTCTGCGATCCGCAGACGCTGGAGAGCAACGTGCCGGGAGTCTATGTTGCGGGAGTCATCGTGGCGGGCTCGCGTACCAATGAGATTTTCATCGAGAATGGCCGCTTCCACGGCAAGCAGATCGCCGAGCACTTGAAACAGAAGCTGAATCCCCGGGGCTAAAGGCGGCCGTATTGGTGACAGTTACAGCCGCGGTTCAAGGCGCCGATACCGCTCGCTTTGCCTCGAAGTACAAATTGCAGACGGAGAACACGATGGCGTTCCGGCTCTTCAGCAAAACCACATCGCCCGGTATTTCAGTGGTTGCCCCCGTAAGCTTGGCGGGTGAATGGTCAATGGTCACCTGCTTCACTTCTTGCGTTATTATCCCCAGCTGATGAAACGAAACTTGTGAACCGTTTGCACTCGGGGAGGAGTTGTCCTTTTCAAACTGTCTGGCGCTTACGATTGCGACTTCGGCGCTGGGATGCTGGACGACGATCTTCTTCCAATGAAACGAATCCGGGGGTGTATTCGATCTCAGTTCCAATGATCGCCCTGGCTTCTTTCTCTCCCCAGCAGGAAATAGTTCGTGTAGACAGTTCACGCTGAATGATCCATTTACCCAGCAGTTCTTGCGGGATGTTTTGCGCGCTCAGCGTAGTGCTCGCCCCCAGGGTAAAAAGGCAGCACAGGCGTTTCACGCATGAAGCATTACGTCTCGGCGGGCGAAGCTCTTGACGTATCGCCATTCGTTACCAGGCCCGGCTAGGCCAGCTCCACCGCCTCTTCCCCCAACTGCTGATTGATCAGCCGGGCCATCAGCGGCTTCAGTTTTTCTCCGGTCTTGCTGAGAACGAATGCTTGCCCATCTTCGGCCCAATCGAGCTTGAAGCTGGTGGCCAGCGCGGAAATCCATATCTGCCGCACCGGTGCATTGGGAGAGACTACAAAGCGCGTGCCGTCGTCGAAGGAAATCTGCAGGGCGCCGGCCTGGTCTTCCACTTCGATATCCGCCGAATCTTCGGCGGCGATCAGGGCCTGCTTCAGTGATTCCAGCGCTGCGTCAGCGCGCTTGCGGAAGTCGTTCTCATCCATCATGCGGGCATTATAGCGTCCGCCGCGAAGCGCGGCCCCAAGACATGTGACGACTTAGATCTCGATAATCATGTCCTCGAGCCGCGTCGGATACTTATTGATGATCTCGCCCTTGTCCTTGCCCACGATCACCGTATCGGAGTGGCGGAAGCCACCCCAGTCCGGATCATAAACTCCGGGCTCGCAACTGAAAGTCATTCCTTCTTTCAGAACCGTCTTGTCTCCTTCCGCGATCCACGGAGACTCGTGGCCTTCCAGGCCAATGCCGTGGCCGGTGCGGTGCTTGAGGAATTTCTCGAATCCTGCCTTGCGAATCTGGTCGAGACTCTTTTTGTCCACCTCTTCCGCGATGGCGCCTTCTGTCATGTTCTCGGCTCCGGCGTCGTGCGCGGCCAGCATCGCATCGTAAAGGCGTTTGGCATAGTCGGTCGGCTTACCCACGACGAACGAGCGCTCGTCCTCCACGCAGTAGCCGCCGACCTGGGTGCCGAAGCTCAGAATGAGGGCGTCGCCTTTCTTCAGGCGGTCGGTGCTGGGAACAGCGTGCGGAAAGGCCGAGCGCTTGCCAAACGGCACCAGCCCGCCAAATGGCGGATCAATGCTCACGCCTACGACTTGCTTCAACTCCGCACCCATTTTGTCGGCGAGCGCGTCGGCCGAGGCCTTCAGAATTTCATTCTCGGTCACGCTGCCGTGGCTTTGCACAAAATCGCGTCCTGCCTGCACATAGAAGTCAGAAAAGTACATGCCGCGGCGCATGACGTTCAGCTCATCTTCATCCTTCACCCAGCGCATGTGCTCAATCACGTCCCCGGCCTCGACAATCTCGGCCTGGGGCGCTCCCAGTTTGATCTCGCGCATGCGGCTTGGAGTGGGCTCTTCCACGCCGATGCGCGCCCCCGCCGGCACGCGGCGGGCGATGCGCTCAAAGATCCAGCGCACGCGGTTGACTGGGCCGGGAAAATCGAAGTACGACTCGAAATCCTTCACCCACCACAGCTTCACCTGATCGGTTTCAAGGCCGGGAATGAAAAGCGCCGGATCGCCCGACTTCGGAATCAGCGCCGCCAGCGGCCGCTCCGTCGAAAGGTGAAAGTAGCCGGTGGTGTAGATCACGTTGTGCGCATTGAGCAGCACCAGCGCATCCAGTTTGCGGCGGGCCATCTCTGCTTGCACCTGGCCGATCTTGCGCCGGTACCATTCGGGCTCCAGGCGATCGGGCAAGGCCGCGCCCGGGTTGATGTCGGCAAAAACTCTCACATGGCGTGTCCGGCCAAAGCTTGCGACTTGCGAAGTGAGGCTGAGCACGGCAGCGCCCGCCGCGCTGCGCAGAAAAGTCCGGCGTCCGGTCATGAGGGCTCCAGAGTTGGCATGAAAAAGCAGACTATGCTAACGCAGAATGGCGTGGTCTATTTCCCTTTTTTCGAAAGCAGCCGTCCACCGAGTTTAGAAAGACGCCGGCGCCAACGCCTACGAATCGCAGAGTACGGTTTCACCTCAGCTATAATTCGCCCGTTGATCTCGGGAGCCGACATGACCCAGTTTGCCATTTGTGTTACCGCCGTTTTCCTGCTCACTACCTCAGCGTTCGCGGCGCCGCCTTCAACCGAAGAAGAGCAGGTGTGGGGACTGGAGCAGGCTTACTGGCACTATGTGCAAACGAACGATCTCGAACACTATCGCGCACTGTGGCACGCGGAATTTCTGGGCTGGCCGTCGTTCAGCCCCAACCCCATGCGCAAAGACCACATCGCAGATTGGATGACGGTGCAGAGCCAGAATAGCGAGTCGCTGAAGTCATACCATCTGGAAAAGCTGGCGGTACAGGCGGTGAGGAACGTCGCCACCACGACTTATCGTGTGCGGCTGGTGTGGGTGGATAAGAGCGGAAACCAAGAGGTGGAAACCAGCCGCATCCTCCACACCTGGCTTCGTGATTCCGGCGGCAACTGGCACATTATTTCGGGCATGTCTGCCCCCACCAACCCCGAAGGGCGATGATCATCGCTTCCATGAATGGCTGGGGTGTTACCGCATGGTAATCGGGAAAAAATCCCCATAGCACTCGAACAACGCAGCCTGAGCTTTTGAGCACTATCCCTTGACTGCAGACGGTTACAATCTCGTTGATGAACCCAAAATACCTGTGGCTGGCGGACGTAATGCAACTGCTGACCTTCTTCGTCGTCGCGCCAGCAACAGCCGTCGCTATCGCGTATGCCGCATGGCGGGGAAAGCCAAAGAACTTCACCTTCCAGCGGTATGCTGTGATATGCGTAGCTTCAGGGGTGACAGCTCTTGCATTATTGGTGTTGGCAAAGCGAATGGATGCCGACATCAGAACACTTCAGTATTTCCTCCAATTGGCCTGTGTCTTACTGGGCTTTCTATTACTTGGCGTGGGGATCGGTTCCTTCTTCCCAGTACTCTTACATGCCTGGCGTTGGCACATGGAAACACGGCTCACCAACCATAATCGGACAGAACACCAATGACCACTGTTGAAACATCCCGGTTACACTCATCGAGCCTTTCGCCGGCTCCTTCCTCTCACTTCGAATACAGCTTGTCGATCTTCGCCGCCATCACGAAGTCGCTTTGAGTCAGGCCGTCAATCTTGTGGGTCCAGAGCGTGATCTCCGCCTTGCCCCAGGTGAGCAGAATATCGGGATGATGGCCCTGCTTTTCCGCCACATCGCCCACGCGGTTCACGAAGTCGAGAGCCTGCTTAAAATCGGGGAAGCTGAACTTGCGCACGATGTGGTGCCCTTCCACCACGTTCCACTCCGGCACCTGCCTGGAAATTTCCTGCAGTTCCTCTCCCTTCATGGGCGGCACGCCGCCCTTGCAGGGCACGCAATCCTGGCTGGCT
>Ga0335081_10009325_pt1 | contig 15791 bp, 14 predicted proteins | sample Lox_Sample_35_FD_206713 | JGI IMG/M metagenome (GOLD analysis project Ga0335081, IMG submission 206713) | Soil microbial communities from Loxahatchee National Wildlife Refuge, Florida, United States - Lox_Sample_3.5 | ecosystem: Environmental > Terrestrial > Soil > Wetlands | place: USA... | reverse complement strand
CGTTCACGTAGAAAGTGCTCCTTGAACTGGACTGATACGGACATCGACACTCCACATCATCCCAGTTCAGGAGCATTTTTCCGTTTAGGCGCGCCACTCAGCAGCCAGGCTTCGTGAAAGACCAGGGCTAGGCGTGTTCGTACCGCCACCCTCTCCCGAGCCGCTGCCCCGGGCCATCAGGCACCGCCAACCGTGGTCGAGCGCTCGTCCGAGCAGACCGGCGAAAGGCAAGGGAGGCTCTCGGTCGGCTGTCCGCAATGAACCCCTCAGCTGGCGCCGTTCCCAGCGGGCCGGAGGCAGAACCGAGTTCGTGAATTTGCCATCAAACCGGAGGCTCAACGCGGACCCTCGCTACTGCCCCGCGAGGAGCAGGTCGGACACGGGTTCGACGTCGTTCGCGCCGGTCACCGTCAGGCGGTAGCACCCCGGTGCGGGCGGTGAGATCCGGATGTCCCGCGGCCCGTCCTGGACAGGCAGCGTTACGGAGACAGGAGGCACGGCCCGGCCGGGCCCTGTGACCCATTCAAGGGTTGCCACCAGGTCAGCCGTGGCCTCCGAGGGCAGCACGGTAGCCTGAACGCCCATGGCGGCGGGGTAGGCATCCTCAAGGTCGAGGGACAGCGAGACGGCGGCGCCCGCCCGGAAGTGGCCCAGCTGGGCACCGGTCAGCCAGCCGCGCACCTGGGTGAGCACTGCGTCGGCGTTCTGCAGGCTCGCATGCCTGGTGCTGGCGTACATGGCCGCGGATTCCTCCGCGGCCTCCAGCGGGAAAGCGGATACCCGCGGCACGGTTCCGTCACCGCCGAGATCCTCCCCCCGGTAGCTGCGGAGGGCGGTCACCTGCCCGTCGCGCCAGATGGCGGATTGCCGGGTTGGCTGATCGATGCCGACGACCGGGAGGAGGCGGTAACGATTCTCGTCGTAGCTGGGATCGTCTATGTTCCGGTTGACCGCCGCCTCCATCTCGGCATGGAATTCGCGGGCGGTGGTGACCTTTCCCGGGTCAAGGGTGGGGATGAGGCCAGGTACGTCGGTCAGCCGGACGAGTTTCCCGTCTCCCTGGTCGAGGCAGGGATAAATAGGCAGCAGCTGGTAGACCGAGGTGAAAGAGCGAACCAGGCCGGAGAGGCTGGCCAGCCCGGGCACCGCGGGCACGCCGCTGGCCAGGCAGCGGAGAGCGTTGACCGAGCCGCGGTATGGGGTGCCGAACGTGACAAGAGCGCGGGCATCCCGCCAGCCGCCGAGGACCTCCAGGTAGTACCGCGCGACGAGGCCGCCCATCGAATGCGCCACGATGACCAGCCGCGCGTCGGGGCAGTCGGCCCGCCGCGCGTTGAGCCATTGCCGTGCGCTCACATCGAGTTCGTGCGCGGCGACCCGGTTGTCGCGGCGCCAGTCGTAGGCGAACTCGAAATAGCTCAGCCCCGGCTTGAGCCCGAGCCGCTGCCGCAGATAGCCGCCAACCCTGTTGTAACCGTCGATTTTCCACAATCCCGGGATCAGATGGGCGTCGGTGGCCAAACGGCTGGCCCGGATGCCGTCGCCCAGGTCGCCGACGTCCGGCGGGTCGTCAACCAGCGATAGCTGCTGAAGGCTGCCGCCGCCGCTGAATAGCGCCCGCAGGCCTGCGGCCGCGGTGAGCCCGAAAACGTCGCGCCCATCCTTCTGCAGGACGCTACCCATGATGCCGGGGATCAGCACGTACACGTCGTGGGTCACGGGACTCCTCCGTTCACCGGCAGCCGTACGCGGCCATGCCCGCCCAGCGCCATGGCGCATACGGACCGGCGAGCATCTCCTGCTGCGCGGCACGGAAGGCCTGCAGCGGTGTGGCCTGGGCGCGGCGCTGACGGTGCCAGGCGACGGTGAACGCGCGAGTGGCGTCCTCATCCGCCAGCGGCACGCTGACCAGCACGAACCGTGCTCCTGCCTCCAGAAATGACGCGGTGAGCCCGAGTGCGTCGTCGCCTGCGAGGTCCAGGTTGTGCGTTGCCTGGGGACGCCAGCCGGTGCAGCAGGCGCTGAGGATCACCTCGGGAGTGCCGACCTGGCGGGTGACGAGCTCGCCCGCGTCGACCTTCGACCGGGTCAGCAGGAGCCCCGAGGTCATCGGTTCAGCGGCCTCGAGCGTTCCGTGGCAGGCGATATGCAGGATCGTCTGTCCGGCGTCGCGGCGGCGGGCGAGCTCCCAGAAGGCGGCTTCTGTGGCCTGTTCGCGCCGCCGCGGTGCAGTGCGCAGCAGCGGCCCGTAGAGCGCCTCGACATCATCCAGCTCCGGCCCGGCCTGCCTGAGGTCGTGATACCGGGTGAGCCCGGCATAGCTGGGATCGCCGAGCAGCATGACGCCCGGATCGGCCACCGGCTCGGCGTCGAGCAACGGAAATGAGGCGACGTTCGGCAGCATGCCGACAGCGGTGCGCTGAAACAGCGGCTCACTGCCGAGGGTCAGGGCCGACCAGGGCAGCAGATGCAAGATCCCGTGGGGGGCGATCAGCAGCGCCGGGGCGGCCGCGGCCCGCTCGATGATGGCGGACGGGACAAGGTCGGTGATCGTGATGCCTGTCTCGGCAGAGACATCGAATAGAAAGTAGTCCGGCTTCAGCTTGCGCAAGTTCACGGCCACCGTGTGCAGGCGCTCCTCGACGCCGGGGTCGAGGATGCGCCGGTCCACCGCCATGTGGCCGTCACCGAGTACGCCCGCGATGATCTGGCCTGGCCGGTAAAACAGGGTGAGAACGGCCCGCTCGCTGCCGCTCAAGCGCGCCGCCAGGGACGTGATATCCAGCGGCACCGGCTGGGTCATGTTCCGCCAGCGCGGGTCGTGGATGCGGATGCGTTCGAGCAGGTCGTCCCGCTCGGCGAGAAGCTCCTGACGGCGCCGGACCGTGGCTGCGCTCCCGGCGCCCGAGTAGGCTTCGAATTCCAGTGCGTCAAGGCGTGCGCTCAGTGCGTCGAAACGGTCCGGGTCGGCTGAGCGCCCGGTTCCGGTGCGGGGCACGCTCAGCGTCGCGGACAGGGCGCGTGCCTTGACGAGCTCGATGAACCAGATGGCCGACGCCGCGTCGCCGCGCTGGACCGCAAGGTCGATGGCGGCGTGGAACATCGGCAGTTTGTCCCGCAGGTAGGTAGTGTCGAGCCGGTAGCCCAGCGGAGCCTTGCGCAACTCGTCGGCGGCCGAGCCGCCCGCATGGTAGGCGGCCAGCGCGGTGGCAGGCTGACCGAGAGCTGTGAGCGCCCGGCCCCGCCGCCACTGCAGCTTCCACGCCAGGTCTAGGTCCGGATGGCTGGCGAGGTCGGCGACGCCATCGTCGAGGCGGGCCACCGCGGCGCCGGGGCGATCGCGGCCGAGCAGGATATCAGCCTGCAGCAGCCGTAGCGCGGGACGGCGCGGGCGGATCATGGGCCGTTCGAAGTCCGGTGCGATCCGGGTCAGCAGTGCCTCCGCCTCGTCCAGGCGGCCGACGGCACAGGCGATCGCGGCCAGGTGGTAGTCGATGCCCGCGAGCACCCCGAACGAGGCCGCGAACTCCCGCACCTGCCGTAGCAGCCCCTCGGCTTCCGTGTAGTGGCCCAAGAACCGGTTAACGCGGCCCTCGCCTTGCAGGATCTCGTAGGCGATGCGTCGCAGCGCCATGGCGTCTTCGCCTTCGCGGCTGGCCTGGCCCTGCATGATGGCCGTGACCTGACGGCCAAGCGCGGACCCGACCTCAGCCTCCGTCGGCGGCCCGGCCCGCAGCGACGCCGCGACTGCGTCGTGGACCGATCGGAACGCGGCCAGCGCCCGCTCGTAGTCGCCGAGCCATTCGTAGACGTTGGCCAGCTCAAGGACCGTCTGGGCTGTGGCCAGTGTCTCCCCGGCCGCGGTGAACGTGGCGCGCACCTCTTCCAGCGTGACCAGGGCCTCATGGAAGCGCCCCACGGCGGCGGCATCCTTCGCCTGCCCCCGGGCCACCTCGGCCGCGGCGACAGGGCCGAGGTATCGCGATGTGAGCTCGCCGGCCTCGTCGCGGCAGCGCTGGGCCCGGATAACATTGCCGTCCGCCTGCAGGTGATCGGCATAGATCAGCAGCTGCTGCACGAGTGGCCTGGCCGCCGTCTCGACCGAGAAACTTCCCGGCCAGCGCTGCTCGAAGGCGGCGGTCTTGGAAACAAATCTGCGGGTGTCCGTGCAGAATTCCTCATAAGCCCGGTCCGGGGGCCGCTCCCCCGACTTCATCAGGACCGTCAGCGCGGCCCCAGATCGTTGCTGCAACTGCGCCAAGGCCAGTAAAGCCTGGGCGCGATCCCGAGAATCGTCCATGCCCCCGTCCAGTGACCCGTGACGATGATGGATGACCAATGTGCCCGATTCTTACGGCTACGTAGCGGCCTGGCAAACAGTCAAGGAGCCGACCCGCGGCTCGATCGGGCGCCGGCGCATCGCTCAGGTCAGGAGCCGCGTACGGACGGTCGATCCGCTCGGGGCAGATCCGTGCGTGCCGGCCGACGCCGATCTCACCCGGCAACGGTCCGCAGCCCGCGCAGCTCGTGGTCGGCCATGTCACGCCCGGTATCTGCCAGCTGCGCAACGACAGCTGCCCGGTCAGCGGTTCCCGATGCCGGCACTACGGCCGGTCGGCCCTGCTTGGTTGATGATCACTAACCGCCCGAGGTCGATCTCGCGGAAGTAGTCTTCGATGCCGCTCCTGCGCCCCCGCGGGCACGCAACGCCCGGCGGCGCTTTTGCCTAGCGCCGGAATTATCCGGCCAGGGCGGCGCCATCCCCGGCCGGACCTGCGCCGCTCTTCGGCCTCGTCGAACCTGACAGGCATGCCGCCATCTCGCCCATGATGACGGCTCACTGCAGTGATGGTTGTTATTAGCTACTGTTTTCGATTTGGCGCGCAAATTATAGTACGAGATTGGGGTGGGGGGTGCCGTGAGGCTGAACGCGCGTTTAACAAAGACGCGAGGTTCCGGCGAAGCCGGGGCGGACGATTCCGTCAGGGCGGCAGGGGCGGCGCTCGGCCGACTGCGCCAGCTGGTGGCCCAGCTGCTACGGACAGCGAATACAACTGACGCGGCCAGGGAATGGTCGCCGCCTCTCGCCACACCTGATGAGCTGGACCGGGCCAGGATCGCGATCGAGGGCATCCGCAGGGCCCTGATGGAATACGCCGCGGCCAGCGCCCCGGTCCGCACCGCCCGCCTGACCCGGCTCAGCGAGAGCCTGCTGCCGGTGCTCCGCGACCTAATCCTCAAGGTACTCGCGGACGAGTACGCGGCGCCGGGTACCGCCGGGCAGGATTCCCTGGCGGCCGCGCAGCAGCGGACCGCTCACCTGCTCGCGGACTGGACGCAGCTGGTGCAGGCCAGCGGCGTGACCGCCCGGCCCAAGTTCGCGACCTCCCACGTGGATGAGGTTTCTTACTCCGTCGACAGCGACGTGGCGGCGATCAGGGAAGCCCTCCTCGCGGAGCCCCGCGAGGAGATGTGGCAGTTGTGCGGGCAGGCGGACGTGACCGCCCTCGACGTCACCGTGATGCCGCTGTTGATCCGGTTCGCGCCGCGGCTGAACAGGGAAGTCCTGGCGGGCTTGCCACAGTGGCGGGAGACGGTGTGGACCTCATCCGGATCGCACGCGGGAGTGCTCCGCCTCGTCCCGCTGCGCCGCGAGATCATCTCCGGGGACTCCGCTGAATCGCGGCCTGACGATGAGGAATCACAGCCCGATGGTGCCGCGGTACCGGAGCCTTGGTGCTGCGCGGGCTGTGCTGGCTCGCCGCCGCCGGCATCGCGCACCGCGGGATCGGCCCGGACACCGTGCTGTGGGACAGTCACGCGGGCTCGGCTCAGATCATCGGTTTCAGCCGGTGCACCGTCTTCGGCGTGCCCCGGACGGCGGTCAAGGGACCCGCGGCGTGGCCTCCCGGGTGCTCATTGGCGACGCGAGAGCGCTGTCCCCCGACGTGGCCGCGGTGCTCTGCAGGAGCGGGCCGCCACCCGTGGCCGGGCCGCGGCCTGGTGAAGTGACGCCTGAAGGACAGCTGCCGATGATCGACGCCGCCGCCCTGGCGGAGCTGGCTCGCGACGCGGCCGAGACGCTCGACGACCAGGCCGCGCTAGAGCCCGGCCTGCCGGCGGTGGTCGCCGCGGCGCTCGCCGATCCCGACACCCCGCTCGCGATCAGCGTCCGGGAGCCGCAAGTCTATCTGCCGCTTGCCCGCGGCAGCCAGGCCCTGCTGCTCTGGGGGCTGCGGCGGATCGCCTGGCCGATCCTCGGCGTGGTGCGACGCAGCTGGTCGTTCTCCACGTTCGAGCCTCCCCTTGGCTATGTCGACCCCAGAACGCTGCCGGGCATCGTGTTCCGATCGGCGCGGACGACGCAGACCGCGCCGCCCGCCACGCCGCGCCGCGAGATCAGGGTGCTGATCGATGCGGTGCCGGGCCCGGCACCCGAAACATTCACGATGAGCTGGCCGAACGGCTCGTCGGCGAGTACCGGGAGGTCGGCGGCGACACACTGGGGCGGCGTATCGCGGAACTGGTCGCCGGCCAGCCACCCCAGGCCTGGCTCATGCTGGTCCACGACCGGCTGGCCGCCAAATGGTCCCCGGCCAGCGCGGCCGTTCTCGCACCCGAGGAGGCCGAGAAGGAAGCTGATCAGCTATTCGGTCAGGAAGTCGATCAGGAGCCGTATCACGACGCATATCACGAACCGGACGTCCCCGGTGGTGCCGGAAGAGCCCTGCCGCTCGCCGTCGGCCCCCACCGCGACGACCAGAATAACGCGGAGCCTAGCGGTAGGAGCCAGCCGCCATTCGCCCTGAGCGACCTGCTTGCGCGGCTGGCCGTGCCGCGAGACGCGGATCAGTTCGAGTCGCTGCTGCACGAGGTCCTCGCGCCGCCTTTCCAGCCGGATAGCGGTGATCGTCAGCACGCTCGGACGCTGATGGGAGATAACAACTGCTATGTGCCGGTATTCAGACGCTACAAGCACGAACCGCACACCGACGAGCTGGGCAGGATTATTTGCCTCATTGTGATTCCGGATCTGGACCATAAGACGGTGCGCGATGAGGTCGCGTCCTGGGCTTACCGGGGCGAGCGCACCGTAGTGGCTGGGCTGCTGGCCGCCGCCAGGAATTCCGGAGACGAGACCTGGCGGGCAATGAGAGACATCTTGGAGCCGGTGCTCGCCGAGTTGTGGATCACCGACAGAGGCCTGAACGCGAAATGGTGCCCTGGACCGGCTTCGTCGCCGGACCGGGGGCCGGGCTGATATTCCCATTTCGTGCGTGGGCGCGCAATCCGGCTCTCCGTAGCTGGCCAGTGCTGATTTTTGTGGCATTGGTGACCGTTCCGCCAGCTGCCTTAGTAATTTTTTATCAAAACCCTACGCAATCGACCTTCGACGATGCCGCCTGGATTTTCGCGGCCTATTTCGGCGTGGCCTGGCTGCTGCTGCTCGGGGTGATCGTACGTCCGGGCCGGGTTACCCGGCAGATGCTGGTGATACTCGTGCTGATCGCCCTGGTCACCCAGGTCCCGCTGGCGCTGGCGCTGGAGAACGCGCTGCGCGGGAACCTGGCGAACCTGCCGTCCAGCATCCTGGCTGTCGGGCTCCCCGAAGAGCTGGCGAAAGCGCTCCCTGTGGTGGCGATCGCACTGCTGATGCGGCGGCACTCTCTCTCCCCCGTGGATTACCTGTTCCTCGGCGCGGTCAGCGGCCTGGTATTCGGGGCGAGCGAAGCCGAGCACTACCCGTCCAGCGGGGTGGGGATCAGCTCAAGCGGCGACGGTGCGCTCGTGGGAGTGCTCATATACGTCTGGAGGTTCCTGACCGACCCGATCACGCACGCCTGCTGGGCGGGGCTGACCGGCTACTTCATCGGGCTGGCGGTGAGCGGGCAGTTCCGCCCGCTCCGGGTGGGGTGGATCGGCCTCGCGCTGGCCAGCGTGCTGCACGGGCTCAACGACTGGCAGAGCATCAACGACCACGCACTGTGGGTGGTCGTCGTACTGGTGAGCGCGATCCTCCTGCTCGGGTACGCGAAGGCGGGGGTGGCGGCACCTGCGCCCCCGCCCGCGGCACCCGCGCCCCCGCCCGCGGCACCCGGCCGACCTCAGCCAGCACCTCCGCCCGCCCGGCCGGCTCAGCCCGCACCCGCGCCGGGATCCGTGCCGCCCTGGTGGGCCGGCGCGGCCCGCACGCCTTCCTCCGGCCCGCGGCCACCGTCGGCGGCCCCGGGAACGGTGCCATCACCGAACACGGTGCCAGCGAAGAAACCGTGGTGTGAGGAGTAAGGCGGCCTCGGGAGAGCGGGAATTGCGATGAAGGCTACGGGAAAGCGGCTTCTCGCGGCGGTGGGCGCCCAGGGCGGGGCCTTCGTCGTGGTGCTGGTGCTGGGCGGGTTCGCCCATGTCGGCACGCCCAATGGCACGCCACCTACTCCCGCGCCAACCGTACGCAACCGCTGCCGGTGCTGCCGTCCGGCGGTTACCAGAGCCCGGTGGCCCAGCCCGCCCCCATCCCGCCCAGGCCGGCCCGGCCGACGGGCACCGGCCCCAAGTGGTGGGAGGCAACCGCGCGTGCCCCGGGCCCGGGGACGACGGGCTCGTCATCGTCGGGCCCGGGGGCCGCGAGCGCGTCGTCGGCGGCGGCATTCGCGCCGCAGCGCCCTCCGGCGAAGAAAGCAAAGTACCCGTACCGCCCGCTCGCGGTGCTCTGCTTCATCGCCGGGATCGTCTTGTTCACCGCGCTGGCGACGGATCATTCGAGTTGGGCGTGGGCCGGAATGGTGCTGGCGGGAGCCGGGATCCCGCTCTTCACCGGCAAAAAGTGACCGCCGTCGGCCGGGATGGACCCCGCGCCGCGGCGGACTGCGCCCACCTGACCGCTGTTCCTGCGCTCCCAGGCCGAGGCGATCCTGGCGTGCGACTTCTTCACCGCGGAACTGCTGGACGGCACTCAGGCGTATGTCCTGGCCGTGATCGAGCACGCCACCAGGCGCGTCCGCATCCTCGGAGTCACTTTGCATCCAATCGGGGAGTGGACCGCCCAGCAGGCCCGGAACCTGATGATGGACCTCGGCGAGCAGGCGCACCGGGTCAAGTTCATGATCCGCGACCGCGGATCAAACTACACGGCTGCGTTCGACGCGGTCCTCGCCGATGCCGGGATCCGGACCGTGCTCTGCAACGTCCGGACGCCGCGGATGAAACCTCGGGTTGCATACTGCACCTCTTCGGGGCGATTGGCGGCTAGGTGGCTTTCAGCCAGCGGGCAGATCAGCTACGACCTACGGCGGCTCCGTATCCACGGCCTTATCCAGCGCATCCCGCACAGCTTCCGCTGCCAGGTCACCGGGACCGGCATCCGCCAGGCCCTGTTCCTGACCCGGCTCGCCCAGCGCCTGCTGATCCCCGGCCTTGCCCAGCTCACCGATCCCAGCCGGCCAGCACCCACCCAGCTGCGCACCGCCGCCCGCGCCTACGACGCTGCCCTCGACGACCTCGCCCGCCAGGCCAGACTCGCCGCCTAACCTCATGTCCCGGCTACCAGCGGAAACGACCCGTCATCACCAAACTTGACTCACCAATAACATGATCAACGAGTCAAGCCTCCCAGCGAGAGCACATATGTCATGCCGTTCCAGCTCCGCCGGGGCGGCGACATGCCGGGCCGCCTGGCGTTCCGCTGGGCGACGAAGCCGAACTCGGGCACGCAGTAACGCCGGGGTGTCCCGGTGTGCTGGGCGTCGCAGGACGGGCACATGGGGTCGAGCGGCTCATCGGTTTCCCGGTAGCCGTCACATGAGGGGCACAGGCGCGGAAGTGGTGGCGGAGAACGTCGGCCACCTGGTCATCACGACCTAGGAGAACCGGTCCTTCGACGAGTACTTTGGTCCGTAAGGTAGTTCACGACGTGGGAGGCACTGGTGCCACTATGGACGACGCGCAGAAGCAGCCGCGCGCTGGTCCAGAAGCTGGGTAGTCACGACGGCCCCATCGCGGCGCTGGCGGTTCTGCCGGACGGCCGCGTGGTCTCCAGTGGCGCTTGGGATGGTCGGCTAAGGATATGGGATCCGGCGTCATCGCGGGCGGACCCGGTGGAGTTGACCAGCCCAGATGGCAATATCCTCGCGCTGGCCGCCCTGCCAGATGGCCGGGTGGTCTTGGGGTGCGCGATCCCTCAGGAGAGCCTGGAGCTGCCGGATCGCTCGGTGTTTCTCAAGGGCTCGATCCGTGGGGATCCGTTCCGTGGGCGTGTACTTGTCTGGAATCCTGGGACGCCTCAGGCCAGGCCCGTGGAACTCGGCCGCCACGATGGCGGCGTCCTGACGTTGGCGGTACTGCCGGACGGCCGGGTCGCCTCCGGCAGTGAGCAGCTGCAGGGAGTGTTTCAAAAGCCAGAGGGCGGCTTTGTCACTGGCGATGTATTCGAGGGCCGGGTGCGCGTGTGGAACCCGGCGGCACCGGGCGCCGCGCCAGTGGCCAGCCTCGGCTATGACAGCTTTCACCTGGGCTACGGGTCGGTGCGAGCGCTGGCCGTGCTGCTGGACGGTCGCATCGTCACCGGCGCGGGCTCGGTCATCCGGGTCTGGGATCCCGCCAGGCCCGGCGCACGGCCGCTCGAACTCGGCGATGCGGGTTCCAGTGCGCGAGCGGTGGTTACCTTGCCGGACGGCCGCGTCGTCTCCGGCGCCGGCATGGACGTCTCTGGCGGGCCTTCAGGCCGACTGCAGATCTGGGACCCAGCCAAACCGGATGCCGGACCAGTCGAGCTTGGCTGTACAAACTGCCAAGTCCAGGCGCTCGCCGTGCTGCCTGACGGAAGGGTAGTCTCCGGTTGCATCGACCGACGGCTCCGGATATGGGATCCGGCGGCGCCGCGCGGGGCCGCGCCGGTCGATCTTGGCAGCCACGACGACTGGGTCGAGGCGCTGGCTGTACTGCCTGGCGGCAAGGTGGTATCTGGCGGTGCCGAGGGCAAGCTGCTGGTCTGGGACCCTGGTCTATCCCGCCGACGAGTTGCATGATCTCCTGTCCCACCGGGTGGGGCCGCGCTCAGCTTCCTCAGGGCCGGAAACTGGCTGTCGATCAGGTCGTAGATGCGGTGTCGCCGACCCGGCGGCGTCTGGGCCACCTGGCCGTACGCCGGGTGGCCCAGACGGATTGCTATTCGAGTCCTGCCCGTCAGACGTGGGTGTTCGTCGCCCACCGGGCGGCGTTCGGGTCGCCGATGTCATAGGCCGGGTAGATAACGACGTTACCGTCCCTATGCACTACCAGCACGTTGTCGCCGGTGGTCATCGTCGACCACTGGGCCGCGGCGGGATCGCCGATCGCGGCTGATGGGTAGATGACGAAATTCCCGTCGCCTTGCATCACGGCAGTGTTGTCGCCGTGGGTATTTGACGCCCATAGTGCCCTGGCGGGGTCGCCTACGGCCCAGTAGGGGTAGAGCACCAGGTTGCCGTCGTCTTGCATGACGAGCGTGACCGTCCCCGAGTGCAGGGCGGCGCCCGGTGCCAGTTCTCCCCCCGGGCCCAGTTCCTGGCCAGTCGACTGCACCATGCCGGCCAGCCTGGATGTCCCGGCCGCGATGCGGGGCGCGCTGTCATGCGTGACAGCGGCCAGCGCTGGCCCGCTACCCAGCGTGGTAAGGGCGAGCGTTGCCCCCGCGATGAGCGGCACAGCACGCAGTTTGATTGATGGCATGAACCGAACCCCCCTTAGCTTAGGTGAGGGCACGTCGCGCGACTTTACCCTCACAACGATCGCGGCCACTGCCTGTTGACACCGCTGGCGCAGCAGACATAACCACCGCTCTCTATACTCAGAGTGATCATGCTCTCACTTCTAGTGTTCGGTATCTAGCATCTGCAGGCAACGATCACGGAGCGGAGAGCTGCAGGTGCTCGCGGTGCAGACGGGCGGGAGGTGATCAAGCGGCGGGAGAAGGAGCCTGAAGGTGACGGTCTCCCGCCTGGCCATGCCCGGATCGCCTCCCCCTATGACACCGATGCCCGGTGGGGTGTCAAGCGGGACACCTTCTGGCTCGGGTACAAGCTGCACGTCACCGAGACCTGCGATGATGAGCCGCGGTGCGGCTGCCCCGGCGGCGGGACCGGCCGGGCCGGCCATGACACGGACTGCGCGGCCCCGGCGTTCCCGAACCTGATCACGTACGTGGCCACCACCGATGCCACGGTGACTGACAACCAGATGACCAGCGTCATTCACGATGAGCTGGCGGGAAAGACCCTGGCCCCGGGACGGCACTACCTCGATTCGGGGTACCTCAGTGCGGCTCTGCTGGTCAGCGAGGCCACGAGGCACGGCATCGCGCTGATCGGGCCGCTGCTGGCGGACACCTCGGCGCAGGCCCGGGCCGGCCACGGCTACGCCCGCGCCGACTTCGCCGTCGATTATGACAGCAAGACCGTCACCTGCCCGCAAGGCAGGACCTCGGCGTCCTGGACGCCGTGCACCCAGCACAGCAAGGACGCGATCGTGGCCACCTTCGCCGCCAGCGACTGCGGCCCCTGCCCGGCCCGCAGCCTGTGCACCACCAGCGGCAGGAAACGGCGGCAGATCACCGTGCCGCCCCGCGGCCTGGCCCAGGCCCAGGCCGCCGCCCGCGCAGTGGAAAACACGATCCCGTTCCAGGCCGACTACGCCCGCCGCGCCGGCGTCGAGGGCACCATGCACCAGGCCACCAGCCACGGCGCCCGCTACCGCGGCCTGCCCAAGACCCGCCTCGACCACGTGTACATGGCCTGCGCGCTCGACCTCCTCCGGCCGCACGTCTACTGGACCGGCACCCCGCTGGACCGGAGGCGAACAAGCCACCTGGCACGCCTCGAACTCGGCCTCGCCGCCTGATCCGCAATTAACCACCAGTCGCCGGTGGCCGGGGGGACGCCGTGTGGCGTGAAAATTTGCGCGGCGCTGACCGTGGTCGCGGGCTGGGTTCGCTGTCGCGCGCGTGGCGCGGCGGGCGGGCATGGTGCCGGCCGGAACCGCACCGGGCTATGGCCTTAGGCCCGCCCGGCACACCCGCGCCGTCTCGGCCGGGTAGATGCCACTGACCGATATGGCCAATACGGCAGTGCAGATCCGGTGCCGCATCGGCCGTCGTCCCGGCTCCGATTGTCCAGCTCCTGGTCGCCGCCCCAAGGCCGCGTGCGGCATCGCTGCGTGATCGGCTTCGCCGAGCCTTGTCCGCGCACGGGATTTTGGCGCCTGTGAGGAGGACGGGAGAAGGCTGGATAAGGCCTGCCCGATCACCGGGCCGCCGGCCGGGCTGATGGTAGCCTTCAGCGATGACCGCTGATGGCAGGCGTGTGTGGTGCTAGCAGCCATCGGGCAGTCATTCCCAATCGCCGTGGGCTTGCTGCTCGCCGCGACACCGATAGTGATCATCGCGGTCCTACTCGTCATCAGACGTCCGGCGAAGGTAATGGGGGCCTTCCTCGTCGGCTGGATGCTCGGTTTGACCGTGGTGGGCGGCATCGTAATTCTCTTGGCGGATCTGGTGATGCTGGCCACGGAGCCGACCTGGTGGGCGAGCTGCATCAAGATCGCGCTGGGGGTCCTGCTGATCGCTCTGGCTGTCCGGAAGTGGCGGGCGCGGTCCCGCGACGGCGACGAGCCGACAGTGCCGAAATGGATGGCCGCGGCCGACACCATGACCACTGGCAAGGCTTTCGTGCTTGCCCTGCTTCTCGCGTCGGTGAACCCCAAGCATCTCGTGATGGTCGTCGCGGGCGCGACCGTCATCGCCGACGCCACCGCGCGGGTGCACGAACAGGTCATCGCCCTGGTGGTGTTCGTGGTGGTAGCCAGTTTCGGCGTGGCCGCGCCCGCAGTCGTTAGCCGAGTGCTCGGCGACCGGTCCGCCCCGGTCCTCGCGGCGGCCGATCGATGGATGACCGCGAATAACGCGGTGATCATGGCGGTGGTGCTGCTAGTGCTAGGAGCGATCCTGATCGGCAACGGAGTGGCCGCACTCTGACCCCGAAGTCCGCGAACCAGCGTCCGGCAGCGAGATCGCGTGGCCGAAAGCGAGCGTCCTGGCCTTCAGGTCGATGTCGGCCCAGCGCAGCCCGAGGACTTCGCCGCGCCGCAGGCCATACAGGCTGAGCCGCCACCCTGGGTGCAGCCGGTCCGGGGCCGCCGCCGTCAGGAACGCCCGGACCTGCGCCTCTGACCAGGTGTCGCGCTCCTCCGGCGCGTATTCGGGCGGCGCGACCAATCGGGCGACGTTGCGGACGAGATGCCCCGATGCGGGACAACTCGGCCCGTGCGTCCTTCAGCTTGTCGTAGGTGCGGGTGAGCTGCTGTCGCTTGCCGCTCGGGTCTCGGCCGATGTCCACCACCAGGCGGTACCTGGCCGTCCCGTCGGCAAGAGTGATCTTCAGGAAGGGGACTGTAACCTAAACCGCTCTGGCTCACATCCGGTGGTGACGGAGGGTGATGATCGTGATGGGCAGGGCCACTGCTCACGAAGTCGCAGGTCGTGCAGTAGAGCAGTCGTTTTACGGAATTGGCCAGCCTGCATAGCGACCGCCGCTTTGACCTCTGCGCGCTGGGGCTGGCACCTCGCTGCAGCGTCATCCGCTTGCGCAAGATCGAGGTCAGGGCGCCAACCGCACTCTCTGCAACTGGCAGCGGCCGATAGTTACCATCTGTTACCACCGCATGTGCGACAGAGCCACCTAAACGGTGTAACTCCCGGCAAAGAGGGAGACATCAGTGACAGACGCCCTGATCCCCACCCGCCGCCGGACCGGCACCGCGATCGGCTCCCTGGCCCTGATGCGGGCGGCGGGCAGGGAGTTCTCTGGTGGCGGGATCGGGTTCAGCGGTCCGGGGCGGGTGGTCTTTCTGTGCGGGTGATCGGCCGTGGCGGCCGGGGGCGGGGGCCAGGCGCAGCCAGCCTTACCTAGGTCCGCGGGGCGCTGGGCGCGGCCCCGGCGACATGATGATTGATTGGGTGTCCCCGGCCTGCGGGGATGCGGCCGCTCAGTCTAATCAGGCCGTCCGCCTGGCCCGGTGAGGCCGGCAGCGGCTGACAGCGGATTGGCGGGAGCTGGCCGCGGTGGTCCCCATCGGGTGAGTGCGGCTGCGTACGTGGTCGCGAATTGCCTACGCGGTCCATCGTGACGCGCGTCTGAGCTGGGGAGGTCTCCCGGCACCTGGCCGCCGTCCTCAAGCTCAGTACGGCCCGATGCATGTCATCTAATGGCCCGCCGGGGGCTATCCCGGCAGGCAGCGGCCCCGCATCAGGCTCGGGTCAGGGCGCGACGGTGAACCTGCCGGTGGCGTTGCGGCGCAGCCAGCCGCGGTCTTCGAGCCGCTTGAGCTTGGCGCGGACGTTCTCGGCCTGGCGGCCGGTCACGTCGATGCCGGCCCGCTGGGCGGCCATCACGCAGGTCACCGCCCCGCCGGTCTCGGCCGCGACCGCGGCTACCGCCTCCAGCAATGACCGGTAGTCATCTGGGAGGTCGCCTGTGCCGGATCCGTGGCTGCGCGGGGGCACCAGCAGCCCGAAACCCCGCTGCGCCGGCCCGGTGCCGCCCGGCTCACCGGCGAGTGCGTCATCGGCTGTCAGCTGGGTGATGACCTGCCCGGCTATCACCAGCCGTTCCAGCTCGCGCTCGGCATCGGCGAGCTGCTTGCGCAGCAGCTCGACTTCACCGGTCAGCTCGCTGACCCGGCCGGTGATCCGTTCGGTCAGCTCCATCCCGCCCCCAAGGGGTATTACCGTACGAATAGGGATGGACACAGAAGATAACCGGTGG
>Ga0335081_10009324_pt1 | contig 15792 bp, 11 predicted proteins | sample Lox_Sample_35_FD_206713 | JGI IMG/M metagenome (GOLD analysis project Ga0335081, IMG submission 206713) | Soil microbial communities from Loxahatchee National Wildlife Refuge, Florida, United States - Lox_Sample_3.5 | ecosystem: Environmental > Terrestrial > Soil > Wetlands | place: USA... | reverse complement strand
CTGGAATGGCACGGTATTTCTGCGCGGGCCGGCGCAACTCGTCGGTCGCGGCGAGTTTTTCGTTTAAGATGGCAATACCTCGCGTGAAACCTGACACTGGAAAAGTGAGGCGCCTCATTCCGCCGGCCCTGCACCCTGGCGATGCGATCGGTGTCATCGCGCCGGCCAGCGGCTTCAACCGCGAGCGTTTTCTCGCCGGATGCGAGCGCCTGCGCCAGATGGGATACCGGCCGATCTATTTCGACTCCATCTTCGACCGCGATATTTACTTTGCCGGCTCGGCCGCGCGCCGCGCCCGCGAACTGGAAGAGATGTTCGAGCGCGACGATATTCGGGCAGTGCTGTGCGCGCGCGGCGGCTACGGCTGCAACTACCTGCTCGAAACAGTTGATATCTCGAAGATCGCTGCCCATCCCAAAATTTTCGTGGGCTGCAGTGACATCACGACTTTGCTCACCTGGTTCCTCGATTCCGCCGGCATGGTCACGTTCCATGGCCCGATGGTGGAAAAAGCTTTTGCCTCGCCGGATGGCGTGGATCTCGCCTCGTGGACTGCGGCAACGGCTTCGTCGGAGCCATGGCACATCACCGGTGACCTGGAGCCTCTGGTGCGCGGCGCGGCCGAAGGCATCCTGTATGGCGGGTGTCTCTCCCTGCTGGTGGAATCGCTGGGCACACCGTATGAGATTCGCACCGCGGGCACGATCCTGTTCCTCGAAGACGTCAACGCCAAGCCTTACCAGGTGGATCGCATGCTCATGCACCTGAAGCTGGCGGGGAAGCTGGAAGGCGTGCGTGGCATCATCTTCGGCGAGATGCTCGATTGCCGCCAGTCGGCCGACCAGCCCTACACGCTGCAGGAGGTGATCACGCGCGTGGTCGGCGACCTCGGCGTTCCGGTGGCATTCGGCCTGCGCTCGGGACACGTCACGCATGAAAACATCACTCTGCCACTGGGCGTCCGCGCGGCGCTGCGAGTGGAGCAGACGGTTCGTCTGGATATCCTTGAGCCGGCGGTTGCCGCCAGCGCCGCGGCTTACGATTCACGGATTGCAACTCACGATTGAGAAACCATGCCAGAACAACAGCACGTACACCTGATCGGCGTTTGCGGCACCGCGATGGCCTCGCTCGCGGCAATGATGAAGCAGCGCGGCTTCCGCGTGACCGGCTCCGACGCCGCCGCGTATCCTCCCATGTCGGATTTCCTGGCCGCGCACAGCATCCCGGTCGTCGAGCCCTATTCCGAGGCCAATCTCAAGCCGCGTCCCGATATGGTGATCGTGGGCAACGCCATCTCCCGCGGCAATCCCGAGCTGGAGCACGTGCTCGACCAGCGCATTCTCATGCGCTCCCTGCCGCAGGTGCTGCAGGAATATTTCCTGCGCGGACGCGAGCCCATCGTGGTGGCGGGAACGCACGGCAAGACCACCACCACCTCGATGCTGGCGTGGATCTTCGAAACCGCCGGCCTCAAGCCCTCATTCCTGATCGGCGGCATCGCGGAGAACTTTAACTCCAGCTTTGCCGTCCGCCAGGGCAAGCACTTCATCGTCGAGGGCGATGAGTACGACACTGCGTTTTTCGACAAGGGTCCGAAGTTCCTGCACTACATGCCGGATGCCGTGGTGCTGACCTCCGTGGAATTCGACCACGCCGATATCTATCCCGATCTCGATGCCGTAAAAACCGCGTTCCAGCGGCTGGTGAACCTGATTCCGCGACGCGGGGTGCTGGTAGCTTGGGATGCCAGCCTCAATATCGACGACTGCATCGGCCGCGCCTACAGCCGCGTGGAGCGCTACGGATTCAGCGACAATGCCGACTGGCAGATTCGCGAAATGCGCTTCGAGCCCGGACGCACCACCTGGGCTGTCTTCCGCAAGGGTGAGCGCTGGGCTGATTTCGAGTTCGCGCTTGCGGGCGATTACAACGTGCTCAATGCTACCGCGGCGGCGGCGATGGCCTCCGGGTACGGCATCGCTCCCGAAACCATCTACTCGGCGCTCCTGACCTTCAAGAGCGTGAAGCGGCGCCTCGAAGTCAAGGCCGAGGTCAACGGGATTACGATCATCGACGATTTCGCCCACCATCCCACGGCCATTGCCGGTACGCTGCGCGCCTTGCGCACGGTGTATCCCGGACGGCGACTGTGGGCAATCTTCGAGCCGCGCTCCAATACGCTGCGCCGCAAAGTCTTCGAGGGTGACCTGATCAAGAGTCTGGCGCAGGCCGACCAGGTGGTGCTGGCCAGCGTCTATCGCGCCGACGCCATCCCGGAAGCCCAGCGCCTGTCTGTGGGCGCGGTGGTTGAGGGCCTGCTGCGCGCCGGCAAACCCGCGCGTGAACTGGCCGACGCCGATGCCATTGTGGCCGGCATCGCCCCGGAACTGCGCTCCGGCGACGTGGTCGCCATCCTTTCCAACGGTGGTTTTGGCGGCATTTACGATAAGCTGCCCCAGCGCTTGAACTCCCGAAGCGAGGTTTCATCGCGCGCCTGATGCGCAAGCTGCTTCTCATTGCGGTGCTGCTGGCCGCCGCCATCCCGGCGCGGGCGGCAACGCCCATCGAGTACACGGTGAAGCTCGCGGAAGCGCGCCGCCATCTGGTGCACGTCGGCATCCACCTGCCCGAAGGCGCGGCCGAGCGCGATCTCCAACTCCCCGTGTGGAATGCTCTTTATCAGGTTCGCGACTTCGCGCAATACGTGGTGAGCGTGAGCTGCCATGCTTCCGAGGGCCCCGCGCTCGCGGTGCGCAAGCTCGACAAAACCACCTGGCGCATCTCCGGAGCGCAGAAGGGCGCGGATTTCGAATATGACATCGTCGCCAATCTGCCCGGGCCGTTCGGCGCGCAATACACTCCGGAGCATGCCTTCTTCAATCTTGCCGAGATCCTGATGTATGCGGTTGACGCCCGCGCCGCTCCCGTGCGCATCACCTTTACCGGCTTGCCCAACTATTGGGTCCTCGCCACTCCCATGGAACCGGTGGGATCTTCCGAAGTGGCGCCCGGTCCCTATGTTTATAGCGCTCGCAACTATGACCAGATGGTGGATTCGCCGGTAGAAATCGGCGCTTTTGCCCAAGCCTGGGTTCCCGAGGGCGGCGCACGCTATCGCATCGTGGTGCAGGCGGCAACCGGCGATTACGACATGAACCGCCTGATCGAGATGGTGCGCACCATCGTGCGCTTCGAAACCGGATGGATGGACGACCGGCCGTTCACCGAGTACCTGTTCATCTTCCATTTTCCGCGCGGCGCCGCCGGCGGAGGAATGGAGCACGCCAACGCGGCCGTCGTCGAGATGAACGCCGAAGCCGCCAAGTACGATCCGGTAGGGCTGGCCTCGCTCACCGCGCATGAATTCTTCCATCTGTGGAACGTCAAGCGCATCCGCCCGCAGTCGCTCGAGCCCATCGACTACATCCACGAGCAATACACGCCGGCCCTATGGTTCAGCGAAGGCGTCACCAGCACGGTGTCGGATTACATCCTCTTGCGGGCTGCGCTGCTCGACGAGACCCGCTGGCTGCGCTTTCTCGAACACGAGATTGGCGTCTTCGAGCGGCGACCTGCGCGCCTTACTCAATCGGTGGAAGATTCGAGCCTCGAGGCCTGGCTCGAGAAATATCCTGCCTACGCCCTGCCGCAGCGCTCCATCTCCTATTACAACAAGGGCGAGTTGATCGGCGTGCTGCTCGACCTGGCGGTGCGGGACGCAACTGGTGGGCAGAAATCGCTGCGCGACGTTTTCCGCTGGATGAACCGGAATTACGCCCAGAAGCACGCCTTCTTCCCCGATACCGCGGGCGTGCGCAAAGCGGTGGAGGCCGTCACCGGCAAGGACTTCAAGGAATTTTTCAATACCTGCGTAAGCGGGTCCGCGCCTCTGCCCTACAACGAATATCTGCGGACGGTTGGCCTGGAGCTGAAACCAAACAAGGGGATGGCGCCCTATGCCGGATTCGTCGCGGTTCGCAACTTCGACGAGCCGGCGGTGGTGGCGGCCGTGGACTCAGACAGTGAAGCCCAGCGCCAGGGATTGTCCATCGGCGACGTGATCCTCGCCGTGAACGGCAAGCCGCTGGCGGGAAGCGTAGACGACCGCGTCGCCACCATGCGCGTGGGCGAGAGTCTGAAGCTGCGGGTCGCCGGGCGCGACGGCCAGCGTGACCTCAAGTTCAAGCTGGGCGCGCGCGAGCGCGAAGACTTCACCATCACCAGCGTGCCCACCCTTACCTCCGACCAGCGCGCCCGGCGTGCCGCCTGGCTCACCGCCGACGATCAGGCGCCCAAGGACGCTCCCAAGGGCACCGTGCGCGCCGAGGCAAAATAGTGTTTCGCGCGTTGGCGCTGCTCGCCTTCTGGGGTGTGGCGGCGGTACCCATCGCCTTCATCGGCTTTGCCTGGACTTTCATCAGCGGCAAAGTGGATCTGTTGTATCGCATGGCGGTCGGGATGGCGCTGTTGGGCGTGCGGTTGGTGGGGGTGAAGGTCGAGGTAGTGGGGTTGGACAAGCTCGACTGGGGCAGCACCTACATCTTGATGTGCAATCACGTATCGAACCTGGACCCGCCCATCGTCATCCCGATCATGCCGCGGCGGACCTCGGTGCTGGTGAAGAAAGAACTCTTCCGCGTTCCGATCCTGGGCTGGGCCATGCGCCTGGCGGACCTGGTACCGGTGGACCGCAAGAACCGTGAGTCCGCCATTGCCAGCCTGCGCTCTGCCGCCGAGGTGTTGCGCTCGGGCGTGAACATGACAATATGGCCCGAGGGCACGCGCTCGCGCGACGGCCGCCTGTTGCCCTTCAAGAAAGGCCCGTTCCATCTGGCCAAGGAGAGCGGCGTGCCCATCGTACCCATCACCATCGTCGGCACGCACGAAATCTGGCCGAAAGGCGAATTCGCGATCCACCCGGGGACGGCGACCGTCATCTTCCACGAGCCCCTCAACCCCGCGGCGTATCCTTCGCAGGAGGATTTGATCAACGCCGTGCGCGACCGCATGGCCGGCGGGCTGCCGGAGAAGTATCAATGATTAGGAAGCTGTTCTCGCAAATGGTTCTGGGAAGGGCACGGCTTTCAGCCGTGCCGCACAGAGCCGCGAATAATACGGGCTTTAGCCCCTGGGGGAATCTGCATTTTCCTGACACGGTTCACTATGAGATGTCCTATAACGCGCAAAACCAAGATCCCTCGACTTGCGCTCCCCTCGCAAGCTCGGGTCGCGCTTCGCTCGGGATGACAAATCAATAAGGAGATCGCTGCGGCACGGCTGAAGCCGTGCCCCTTCCCCAAGCCTCGGCCAAGAGCCGCGTTCTAAATGCTGGGCTTCTTCTCGATCACGCGCGCGCTCACCACGACGCCGTCGCGTCCGTCGTGAAGTTTGAGTGGGAACAGCAGCACGTTCCACACCCAGCGCGGGTTCTTGGCGGGAAGGTGGGGCAGGCCGCGCGGGCTGCGCTCGACGTAGGTCTCGCGGGTGCGGGCCACATTGCGGATGATTTCCTTCCAGCCATCGCCCAGTTCAGGAAACTGCTCAAACAGGTTCTTGCCCACGAACCAGGCGCGCTTCTTGTCGCACATGTCGGCGAAGGTGTCGTTGACGTACTGCCAGTTGCCCTCGCCGTCCACGATCTCCAGCGCCACATCGTCGCCCATGGCCATGCCGATGCGGGAGTAGTAGAAATCGCGCGAGTCCACCACCACCGGCTTGCCGCGCCGCTTGGCTTCGAAGCTGCGCAGCGCGCCCAGCAGGTCGTCCACCGAGCTGTAGCCCTTGAGCAAGTGCATGTCGGCGACGCCGCCGAAGCTGCGCTCCAGGGTGGCCGACAGAATGATGATGGGCACCTGCGGCCGCTTCTGCCGCAGGCTTTCGGCCACTTCGGTGCCGAACTTGCCTCGCCCGAGATGGTAATCGAGCACCGCGATGTCGATGTTCTCGAGACGCGATTCGGCTTCCTCCACCGAGGCCGCGGTGACCGACTCATACCCATGCTTCCGCAGGATGGTGGAGCGCAGCAGCAGGTTCTCCTCCAGGTCATCCAGCAGGAGCACGCGGATGGGCTTGCGTTCGGATTTTGACTCGTGCTTCTCGTCCACCATAAGCAAAGCCGGTCGCTGACTCCATCTACGATGCCTGCGGCGGCAAGCAGCGACTGATTCTATTTTAGTGATTCATCCGCGACGCGGGTACGAACAGCTTTCAAAATCTCCGGCAGCCGCTGGAATGCGGCCACACAGCGCAGCCACTGCCGGTTGTCCATCGCGGGATAGCCGCTGACCGTCTTTCCATCTTCCACATCATTGGGAACTCCGCTTTGCGCCGTGGCCACCACCCCGTCGCCGATGCGGCAGTGCCCGGCGATCCCCACCTGCCCGGCCAGGATCACATTCTTACCCACCTCCGTGGAGCCGGCCAGCCCCACCTGAGCGCACAGCAGGCTGTGCTCGCCCACGGTCGAGCCGTGTCCCACCTGCACCAGGTTATCGATCTTGGCGCCGCGCTTGACGCGAGTCTCGCCCACGCTGGCGCGGTCCACGCAGGCGTTGGTCTGGATCTCAACCTCATCCTCGAGCACCGCCGGCCCGGACTGCACAATCTTATGCCACGCGCCCTGGTCGTCCTTGGCAAATCCGAAGCCGTCGCCTCCCACCACCGCCCCGTTCTGGAGCACGACGTTGTCGCCCAGCCGGCAGTGTTCACGCACCACCGCATGCGCGTGCGCGAAGAAGTTCTTGCCGATCCGCGCCCCGCGGTAGATGACCACATGCGGCAGCAACACACAGCCGGAGCCAATCTCCACCTCCTCGTCCACCACCACGTAGGCGCCGATATGCGCGTGCACTCCGATCCGCGCGGTGTCGTGGACCACCGCCGTCGAATGAATGCCCGGCGCATAGCGCGGCGGATGGTAGAACAATTCCAGCGCGCGGGCGAAGGCGAGGTAGGGGTTGCCGCTGCGCAGGGTTGGCGTCGCCAGGGCCGGAAAATCATTGGCCACGATCAGCGCCGCAGCCCGGGTGGTTCTGGCTGCCGCCGCATAGCGCGGATTGGCAACGAAGGTCAGATGCCCGGCGCCGGCCTGCTCGATGCCGGTAACGCCGACGATTTCCACGTCGTTACCGTCCAGACGCGCCTGAACGCCGGTTGCGATCTCGGAGAGTTTCATGGGAACCTCAAGGGTCGGTTGATTCTAAATGGAGTGTGGCGTTTCCGTAGAGACGTAGCTTGCTGCCTCTCCGCCGTTCCGACCGAACCGGCGACGTTGCAAGCAACGTCTCTGCACCACTACTCCGTGAACATCGGAACCTGTCGGGAATCGACCACCGGGGCGGCACGCGGACGGCGGCGGCGGGCGGATGGCCCTCCGATCACGCTCAGCACCATCAGCTCCGCCAGCGCGCTTCTGGGCACGAAGATGCGCTGCAGATTGCCGCGGCTGTCGGGAGGGTTGATGAAGAAGCCGTCGCGGGAGAGCTGCGTCAGATCATTGGGCATCAGGCCTTCGAGAACATCGTTATCGCGGAACTTGAGCCGCACCCACAGTCCTTCGGTGCGGGGCCGTGTGGCAAAGGTCTTGCGTGTCGAAGAGTCCACATCGGCAAACTCGCGCACGAAGTACACGCCCTTGACGTCGGCCAAGTCGACCAGCACCACCTTGCCGGCGGTGTTCATCAGCTCCACCTTGCCTTCCACGATGAAGCTGGCGGGCGCCACGAAGCCTTGCATGGCGTCGCGGTCCAGCTTGCGAAGAATCACCTTCTTGTGGGTCGAGGATTTCACGATTACATTCCAGAGACGTAGCCAGCTACGTCTCTACACTTCCGTTTTTCCGGAGACGTAGCAAGCTACGTCTCTACTGGTGGCGCTCGGCGATTGTCGCATTTTTGCCGGCGCCTGCGGGCTTGAGCTGCAATCTGTAGCCAAATTGTAAACCTTTGTGCTATGGTGTTTTGTTTGTGCGGGCCCACGGAACCTTGCGGCTAAGTCTATTGCCCGGAGTCACTTACATCTGGTTGCTCAACCTGCCCGGTATCGGCCTGCGCACTCGTTCCAAGAAACGGGACGGGGCAGGCGGCGGCTCAGGTGTGTCCATGGGGACCCGGGTTAGTCCAAGTTTGCGCCATGGCTGATTACATCTACATGATGGAAAGCCGGCTGACGCCGGACCAGCAGCGCGGGGCGGCGCTGGTGCAGGAACTGGCGCGCGCGCAGGAAATGAACGTCTACCTGACCGGCGGCGCGGTGCGCGATCTCATCAGCGGCTTCCCCATCCGCGACCTCGACTTCACCATCCAGGGCAACGCCCTCAAGTTGCAAAAAGAACTGGAGAAGGCCGGCGCCACGATGCAGGGTGTGGATGACGAGCTGCGCTCCATGTATGTGCTGCTGCCGGGCAACGTGCGCGCCGAGATCTCCATGGCGCGATCGGAGCGGTACGACAAGCCGGGCCGGCCGCCGGAGATTGCCTCCGGCACCATCATCGACGATCTTCGCCGCCGCGACTTCACCATCAATGCCATGGCGCTGTCGCTCAATCCCGGCTCGCGCGGCCTGCTGCTGGATCCGTTCAACGGCGTGGCCGATATCGAGGCCAAGCTGATCCGTGTTCTGCACAATTACGCTTTCTACGAAGAACCCTCGCGGCTGATCCGGGCCACGCGCTTCACCATCCGCTTTCATTTTGCGCTGGAGGAGCGGACGCAGGCCCGCTTCGACGCCGCCCGCGAAGGCAACTACATCGACAACATCTCCGATCGGGCCGTCGGGTATGAGATCGAGCAGATCGCCTACGAAGACGATCCTCTGCACGTGCTTCGCCTCTACGAGAAGGAAGGCTGGCTCAAGGTGCTCAGCCCGCACTGGTCGGCGGGCAAAGTGGACACCGCGTCCCTGGGCCAGTTGATCAAGACCCGGCAGCAGATGCAGGACCTGGGCTACACGCTGGATTCGGCTCCCGCCGTGATGTACTTCCTGACCCACCGCCTCGGCGATCGCGAGATAGCGGCCATGCAGAAGCTCATGCCGCGCAAGAGCTTCGTCGAGACCTGGCGCAAGCTCGATGACGACGCCAAAGAACTGGCAAAGCGCCTGACCGGCAAGGAGGCGGCGACCCCCTCGCTGGCGTGGAAGTTGCTCTCGGCCGCCCGTCCCGAGACCATTCTTTTCCTTGAGACCACGACCGGCAACCAGGGGGTTGCACAGAAGATCCGCAACTTCTTCACCAAGTGGCGCCAAGTGAAGGAGAAGCTGCCATTTCCGGAGATGGCGGAGCTGCACATCACCACGGAGCTGCCTGTCTATCCCAAGCTGGCGGAGGATGCGTTCTATCTTCTGCTCGACGGCAAACTGCGCTCGCGCACCGAGATCCTGAAATTTCTTAAGCCTTTCGCGCCGCCTCCGGCTCCGCCGCCTCCCGCGCCGAAGCGCGGGCGTGGAGCCAAAGCCGCCGAGGCTGGCCAGGCGGCCGAAGCCAAGGCAGGCAAGAAAGGCAAATCGGCGGAACCCGCGCCACCTGCGACGTCCAAGCAGGCCGCCGCCAAGCCCGCACCTCCGCCCGCGGCGAAGGCTGCGGCCAAGAAAGCGCCGCCGGCGCGGCCCAAGCCCAAGCCTTCCAAGCAGCCCGCCGCGCGAAAGAAGAAGAAGTAACCGATGCGCGCGCTGGTGACCGGTGGGGCAGGATTCTTGGGGTCATATCTGTGCGAGGCGCTGCTGGCAGAAGGCTACTCGGTGGTAGCGGTCGACAATCTTCTGACCGGACGCCGGCAGAACCTCGCGAACCTGGCCCGCGAACCTGGCTTCGAGCTTCAGCAACTCGACATCATCCAGCCCTTCGACCCGGGCGCTGTGGACTACGTCTTTCATTTCGCCAGCCCCGCCAGCCCGGTGGATTACATGGCGCATGGAGTGGAGACTTTGCAGGTGGGCTCGCTCGGCACCTTCCACGCGCTGGAGGTTGCCCGCCGTTGCAACGCCAAGTTCCTGATGGCCTCGACTTCGGAGTGCTACGGCGATCCGGCGGAGCATCCGCAAAAGGAGAGCTATTGGGGCAACGTGAATCCAGTCGGTCCGCGCTCGGTCTACGACGAAGCCAAGCGCTTCTCCGAAGCCGCCACCATGGCCTATCACCGGTACTACAAGCTGGATACGCGCATCGTTCGCATCTTCAATACCTACGGCCCGCGCATGCAGATCAACGATGGCCGCGTGATTCCCAACTTCATGAAGCAGGCGTTGCGCGGCGAAGACCTCACCATCTATGGCGATGGCAGCCAGACGCGCAGCTTCTGCTACGTCACCGACGAAATCGACGGCATCCTGCGCCTGGCGCGCGCGGATGAACATCAGCCCGTCAACATCGGTAATCCCGACGAGTTCACCATGGTGGAGTGCGCCCAGCGGGTGCTCGCCGTGACCGGGTCCACAAGCAAGCTTGCCTTCCGGCCCTTGCCCCAGGATGATCCCAGGCAGCGCCGGCCCGACATAACGCGGGCGCGGACCCTGCTCGGTTGGGAACCGAAGACCGACCTCGAAACCGGCCTCCGCCTGTCTTTGAATTACTTCCGCCAGGCGGTTGCCGCCGGCTCATGAACACCCATGCAACTCGGGCCTGTCCTCTCTGCGGAACCAGCAATGCTTCACAACCGCCCCACCGCCATTCGTGTACCCCCTGGACCCTGAAGCGCTGCTTTCAGTGCGGAATGCTGTACCTGGAAAATCCCGTCGATTATTCGGCCCTCGCTCACGACATGGCCTGGGAAAAAACCTATGGCGCCGAGGCGGAGACTCGGCGGCAGCGCAGTCCGTTCCTGTATCGCGCAGCGCGCCTCCCCAAGGAATTCTGGCGGCGTTTGCTGCGGCGAGACAAACTGATTTCCTGGGCTGTCCGCTATTTTGCTCCCGGCCCGGTGCTGGACGTCGGCTGCTCAGAGGGACACACGCTCGACCGCCTTCCGCCGCATTACATTCCCTACGGAATCGAGATCTCGGCCCGGCTTAGCCGTCTGGCGCAACAGCGTTTTGCCCCGCGCGGCGGCCGCGTGGTGCAGGCGGACGCGCTCTCAGCGCTGGCTCAGTTCGATGCCGGCTTCTTCACCGGCGTGATCATGACCAGCTTTCTCGAGCACGAAACCAGCCCGCTCGCCGTCCTGGTGGCGGCAAATCGTGTGTTGCGGGCAGGTGCATGTCTCATCGTCAAGGTGCCAAATTACAGTTCGTGGAATCGCGCCCTGCGGGGGGCGCGCTGGTGCGGCTTCCGCTTTCCCGATCACGTGAACTACTTCACGCCACCGGACTTGCGGGTCCTGCTCGCGAAGGCGGAGTTTCCTATCCTGAGCTTCGGCATTTTCGACCGCTTTCCTACAAGCGACACCATGTGGCTGGTGGCCCGGCGCCCCTTCTGATGTAGAGACGTAGCTGGCAGAGACGTAGCTAGCTACCTCCCTACCCGGCCGAAGCCGACATCATCTTTCCGCCCTTTGTTATAATCTGGGATTCTTCGGACGAACCTTATCTTGATGAGTCATCGTACCGGCTGGGGCAGGGGAGCTGTTGTCGTTGCCTTGTCTCTACTGATTCTGGGTCTGGCCACGTGCGGAGCCGGCGGCCCCGCCGTCAGCCATCTCGGCCAGCGCGCCTTCCTCTCCGATGATCTCGATGGCACCCTGCACATTGAGAACGCCGCCACCGACCAGGAGTCGGGGTTCACCATCATCACCGGACCCCAGCCGGGCAAAATAGTTCTCTCCCCGGATAAGACCATCTCGCTGGTGTTTAACGCGGCCGCGCTGACGCTTTCCGTGGTTTCGAATTCAACCGAGGCGTCTCTGGGAAGCGTCGTGCTGCCCAACGTCAGCACCAGTTATGCCGCCCTGTCGGGCAACATCACCGGGTTTGCGGCCGTACCCAATTGTCCGCCGGCGAGCTGCGGTGGGTTTACGGACGTTGTCGAGGTTGTGGACCTGGCAACCACTTTTAACATCACCAACACCGTCAATACGGCCTTGGACCCCAACAGCGGGCTGGACGTGCCCTTGAACACGGCGGCCACGCTGGCGCTGAGTCCCACCGACAGCAAGTTGCTGCTCTTCGGCGGTCCGGCCGACCACCAGAACGCATTTACCGTGATCGACACCGGCCAGGCAATGACTACGCCCTCGACCGCCGGCACGCTGATGTCCGGCGCGGCCTTTGACAGGCCGATTTGGGCTGTCTTTTCGAGCGATGGAACCAAGGCTTTTGTGCTGAGTTGCGGTGCCGAGTGCGGAGGCGCCGCCGCCGGCATCACCATGCTGGACCTGACCACCACCCCGCCGACGGTCGGTACGCACGTCGCGCTTCCAGCCGCCAGCTTCGCCTTGCTGAGCGGGAACACCATGTACGTGGCCGGCACGCCGCCAAGTCAGCCCGCAGGGTTTTGTCCCGCAACGCTGACTCCTTGCGGCACGCTCTCGGTGCTGGATATCACGAACCTGGCAGCCGGGGCCAGCAGCAGCGTGCCCATCAGCGACGGATTTCACAGTGTCATGGCGCTGGCCAGCAACAACAAACTGTTTATCGGCGCGGGCCCGAACTGCACCCACGGGTGCCTGACTATCTTCGATATCAGCAGCAAGCAGGCCGGCGTTGATGGCATCACCGGAAATGTCGCGGGGATTGCGCCCATCAACAACCGAACCGTTGTCTACGTTGTCGAGGATGTGGCCGCCCAGAGCTTCCACTGCCAGAGTCAGTCGCCGTGCCGGGGCAAATTGCGCATCTATGACGCCACTGCCAGCGCCACTACGCCTACGCTCCAGCCGATTCAGATCGACGTAGTCGGCAAGGCCAATGACGTAAAGTACGTGGACAAGTAGAACCCCCCGCCCAGTGGTGTCCTATTTCTGGGGTTCCAGCCGCAATTCGTGTTGCTTTGCGCGCTCCACGGCCGCATCGCTGAATGGAAAGATGAAACTCCTGCCGCTCTCCCATGCCTTCCACTGATCGAGGTAATGGGAGCTGAGAATCTGCCCCGATTGCCCGGTGACGATGTTCATGGTGCTGGCGTCGAGATCGGAAAAATCCACCGTCATGCGCTCGGAAGGCGCCTGCTGATAGCCATGCACCTCTCCATGTCCCATCTGCTTGACGGTGTAGCCGTCGCCCGCAGCTTGATAAGCTCCAGGCCCCGCCCAGCGGCGCAGCAGCGGCACTTCTCCGAGCACCGGGTGGTCGAGCCGGAACGGCCGCGCCGCTCCCCACGTCCAGCGGTTGAGCGACTTCGGGGCCTCCGGTTTGGCCACCGCCGCTTCCACCGCGGCTGCCAGCAGTTCGTCGTAGTTCGCGAAGTTGGCGGGGAGCCAGCGCGGCGGTTGCCGCATCAGGATGTTCTCCAGCGCCACCGACTGCATGCCCCAGCGATAGAGCTTGTAATCCGCTCCCAGCCTTGGCTCGAGCAACAGCCGCCAGAGTGCCGTGCGCGCTTCGACGGTGAGCGTGGAGGCCACGGAATCGGCGGTGACTTGTCCGGCCCACGAACGCATCAGGTCGGCGGCAGCACGGGCGCGCGCGGAAGGATTCCTGGCGTGATCGACCGCGTACACGAAACGCTCGGCGCAGAAGTGGTCGAACTCGGAGGTTACATCCATCTGCAGCGCCAGCATGTCCTCGGGCGCGAACTTCCTGCCTGATTCCAGCACGCGATAAATCCGCTCAGTGCGGAACGGCGCCATCCACTCGCTGCTCAGCAGGAACGGGTAATTGTCGGGCGTGATGCGCGCATTGGCGGTGGCGATGACTCCCGATGGCGGATCGAAGACGCTGGGCAGCTTGTCAAACGGCACTATGCCTGTCCACTCATGAGCGTTGTCGTTGCCGGCGACCGGCAGTTCGTTCGTCGGCGAGGCGCGGAGCGGAATGCGGCCTTCAGCCTGGTAGCCGATATGCCCGTCCACATCGGCATATACGAAATTGAGCGATGGCCCGCCCATCGCGGAGACCGCACGCCGGAATTCCTCCCAGTTCTGCGCCGAGTCCAGCTCGAAAAATGGATAACTCACGTACGCCGGGTCTTTGAGCGGCGCCCACTGCAAGGCCAGCTTGCGCGTCTCCCCGCGGATCGCGTCACTGATCACCGGCCCGTGGCGTGTAACCACCACATCCAGCGCCACATCGGGCTTGCCCTTGACATGGATGGTCTGGTGGCGAATCTCGGGCTTCTTCCAGCCTTGCGGGGTCTGGTATTCGCCCTGCGCGTTGAAGGTTTCGATGAAAACGTCTTCCACGTCCGCGCCCAGGTTGGTCACGCCCCACGCGATCCGCTGATTGTGGCCCACCAGCACGAACGGCATTCCGGGCAGTGTGAATCCGGCAACATCGAACGGCGGCGACCCATTGAGGATCTCCAACTGCGCCTCGTACCACAGGCTGGGCATCTGCTGCTGCAGATGCATGTCATTCGAGAGCAGCGGCTTGCCCGAAACCGTGTGCGCGCCCGAAACCACCCAATCGTTCGACCCGCCAGGAACCCATTCCATCTCGCTACCGTAGAGACGTAGCTTGCCACGTCTCCAGATTTCCCCGCGAGACGTTGCCAGCAACGTCTCTACAGAAGAATCCAGGGATGTGCGCACCACCGGAGGCGCATCGTCATCTTCATCATCGTCCTCGTCGGGTTCCTGACCGAGGCTCTTGCCCTCTGAGCCGGGGGGATGGTCGTGCAGCGAGGAATTGGGATAAAGGTCGGCCGTCATCTCCGGACCCAGCTTGGCGAGAATCTTCTCCCGCGCAAGTTGCCGGCGATACTGGCCGTGGGTCAGCATCTCGTGCAGGAAGAGTCCGAGAGCAAGGCTGTCGTTGGGGCTCCAGGCGCGTGGGGCATAGCGCAGCAGCCGGAACTCGACCGGCAGGTTGCCTTGCGACGAGATAAACGCGTTCACGCCGGCCGCATAGGCCTGCAAGGATTCGCGGGTGGCCGCCGGCATGGCATCCCACGCGCGTTCGGTGGTCGTACGGATCAGCAGCAGCCGCTGCTGCCGGTCGTGCTCCAGCGCCGAGGGGCCGACGGCCTCGGCCAGTTCGCCCAGAGCCGCGCGGCGGATGGCATCCATCTGCCACAGCCGGTCCTGCGCGGTGACGTATCCCTGCGCGAACATCAGGTCATGCAGGTTGCTGGCGCGAATGTGCGGCACGCCCTGCGCATCGCGAAGTACCGTCACCGGCGCAGACAGGCCGGCGATGCGCATCTGGCCGTCAAGCTGGGGCAAGGCGCCTCTCGCCAGGAAAAAGAAGTACCCAGCCACCGCCAGGATCAGCAGCCCGACCACGGCAATTCCCACACCGGCAGCGCGCAGAGCGATGGCGGGGCGGCGGGATGCGGAGGTGACGGCGGTGGTGGCCATGCCGTATCGCTACTGTAGAGACGTAGCTTGCTACGTCTCGCTTGCGGCACAAAAAAATCGGAGACGTAACAAGTTACGTCTCTACAGCCCATACGTCGAACCGTAAGGTGATTCTATTGTCCACCTGGAAATCGCGCAAATGGAGGTGCATGCATGACGGATAACGGATTGCTTGAACGTGTGGAGCGCCTGGAGCGGGGTAACCGCCGCTGGAAGCTGGCCACGCTGGCCCTGTTGCTGGGCTGCATGGTGCTTCTGTTCGCGGGCTTCGATTATCCGCAGCCGAACATGGTGAAAGCGCGCAGCGTAGAGGCCCAGACTTTCGTGTTGCGCGATGCCGACGGCCAAATCCGGGCGCGCATGGCCATCGGCGAAGACGGCCCGCGCCTGAGCTTCTTCGACGAGC
>Ga0335081_10009323_pt1 | contig 15792 bp, 15 predicted proteins | sample Lox_Sample_35_FD_206713 | JGI IMG/M metagenome (GOLD analysis project Ga0335081, IMG submission 206713) | Soil microbial communities from Loxahatchee National Wildlife Refuge, Florida, United States - Lox_Sample_3.5 | ecosystem: Environmental > Terrestrial > Soil > Wetlands | place: USA... | reverse complement strand
GCGGACGTCGCGCGGCGCGCGCTCGGCGGCCTTGCGGGCGCGGCGCTCCTGTGGCTGCCGCTCGGTGCGCTGCTCGCGCCGCTGCGGCGGCGCGCGCCGCAGGTACCCTGGGGCGCGGCGTACGCGGCGCTAGGCGTCATGCTCGCGCTCGCCGGCCCGGTGTTCGCGTTGTCGCTCGCCTACCACGTGCTGGGCACCGACAAGGTCGGCCAGGACGTGCTGTACCTGTCGCTCAAGTCGATCCGAACCAGCCTGGTGATCGGCACCCTGACCACGCTGGTCATGCTGCCGCTCGGGGCGATGCTGGGCGTCGCGGCGGGGTACTTCAGGGGCTGGGTAGACGACCTGATCCAGTACCTGTACACGACGCTCAATTCGATCCCGGCGGTGCTGCTGATCGCCGCGTTCGTGCTCATGATGCAGGTGTACATCGACGGCCATCCGCAGCTGTTTCCCACCACCGCGCAGCGCGCCGACGTGCGGCTGCTTCTGCTGTGCGTGATCCTCGGCGTTACCAGCTGGACGTCGCTCGCGCGGCTGCTGCGCGGCGAGGCGCTCAAGCTCGCCGAGCAGGAGTACGTGCAGGCAGCGCACGCCTTCGGCGTGCCTCACCTGCGCATCCTCACGCGCCACCTGCTGCCGAACGTCGCGCACATCATCATCATCTCGCTGGTGCTCGATTTCTCCGGCCTGGTTCTGGCCGAGGTAGTGCTGTCGTACGTCGGCGTGGGGGTCGATCCGACGACGATCAGCTTCGGCACCATGATCAACGCCGCGCGGCTGGAGATGGCGCGCGAGCCGGTGGTTTGGTGGTCGCTCGCCTCCGCGTTCGGCTTCCTGCTGGTGCTGGTGCTGGCGGCGAACCTGCTCGCCGACGCGGTGCGCGACGGCTTCGACCCGCGGGTGCACGTTTGAGCGCCGCGCTCGAGCTCGAGGGCCTGCGCACGGTGATCGACGCGCCGCAAGGCGCGCTGCACGTGGTCGACGGCGTCGACCTCGCGCTCGGGCGCGGCGAGTGCTTCGCCCTGGTGGGGGAGTCGGGCTGCGGCAAGTCGATGACCGCGCTGTCGGTGATGCGGCTGCTGCCGGAGGCGGCACGCGTGGCGGGCGGCAGGGCGCTGCTCGACGGCAGCGACCTGCTCGCGCTGCCCGAGGCGGCGATGCGCGCGGTGCGCGGGCGGCGGGTGGCGATGATCTTCCAGGAGCCCTCGACCGCGCTCAACCCGGTGCTGAGCGTCGGGCGCCAGGTGCTCGAGGTGATCGAGCGCCATACCGGCCTGCGCGGCGCGGCGGCGCGCAGCCGCGCGCTCGAGCTGCTCGAGGCGGCCGGCATCCCGGACGGCGTGCGGCGCTTCGATGAATACCCGTTTCAGCTCTCCGGAGGTCTCAAGCAGCGCGCCATGATCGCCGCCGCGCTGGCGGTCGACCCCGAGGTGCTGATCGCCGACGAGCCGACCACCGCGCTCGACGTCACGATCCAGGCGCAGATCCTGGATCTGCTCAAGCGCCTGCAGGCCGAGCGCGGCATGGCGCTGCTGCTCATCACCCACGATCTCGGCCTGGTGGCGCAGATGGCGCAGCGCGTGGCGGTCATGTACGCCGGCGAGATCGTCGAGACCGGCCCGCGCGAGGCCTTTCTGCGCGCGCCGCAGCATCCCTATTCGCAGAAGCTCTTCGCTGCGCTGCCCTCGGCCGGGCGGCGCGCCCGCGGGCTCGCCGGAATTCCCGGCCAGGTGCCGCCGCCCGGCGTGCAGATCGCCGGATGCCGCTTTGCCGGGCGCTGCGAGCTCGCTTTCGAGCGCTGCCGGCGCGAGGCACCGCGCCTGCTCGAGCTGCCCGGCGGGCAGCGCGCTCGCTGCCACCTGCGCGAGGATGGCGCCGCGGCGCCGCGCGCGGGCGAGGTGGCCGGCGTGCCCGTCGTCGTGACGCGCGGGAACACGCCGCCGCTGCTGCTCGAGGTTGCCGACCTCAAGGTGCACTTCCCGATCCGGCGCGGGGTGCTGCGGCGCACGGTAGGGCGGGTCAGGGCAGTGGACGGCGTTTCGCTCCAGATCCGCGAGGGCCGCACCCTGGCGCTGGTAGGCGAATCGGGCTGCGGCAAGACCACCGCAGGCAAGGCGATCCTGCAGCTCATCGCGCCCAGCGCCGGCAGCGTGCGCGCCGGCGGCGCCGAGCTCACGCGCCTTACGCGCCGCGGGCTGCGGCCGTGGCGCGCCGCGTTGCAGATCATCTTCCAGGACCCGTACGCATCGCTCGATCCGCGCATGCGCGTGGTCGATACGCTCGCCGAGGGCATGCGCAGCCTCGGCCTGGGGCGCGACGAGGCCGAGCGCGAGCGGCGCATCGACGCGCTGCTGGAGCAGGTCGGGCTTGCGCAGGAGGCCAAGGGCCGCTATCCGCACGAATTCTCCGGCGGCCAGCGGCAGCGCATCGCGATCGCGCGCGCGCTCGCGGTCGAGCCGCGCCTTATCGTTTGCGACGAGCCGACCAGCGCGCTCGACGTCTCGGTGCAGGCCCAGATCCTCAACCTGCTCAAGTCGCTGCAGGACCGGCTCGGGCTCGCCTACCTGTTCATCACGCACAACCTGGCGGTGGTCGAGTACCTCGCGCACGAGGTCGCGGTGATGTATCTGGGCCGGATCGTCGAGCGCGGCACGGTGGAGGAGGTGCTGGCAGACCCGAAGCACCCGTACACCCGGGCGCTGCTTTCCGCCGTGCCGACGATCGACGGCGGGCGCGAGCCGATCAGGCTCGCGGGCGAGCTGCCTTCGCCGGCGAGCCCGCCCTCGGGCTGCCATTTCCACCCGCGCTGCCCGGACGCGCGGCCCGAGTGCGCGCACGCCTATCCGCGCCAGGTCGCCCTTTCGCCTACGCGCGAGGTGGCCTGTGTGCTCTACGCAGAATAAACCTTAGATTATTGCTTTAACTTATTATTATATAATAGTTTTATTCATCTCAATCAACGTCGGGAGCGGACCACGATCAGCTCCCCGGGATGAAGCGTGCCGAGGTGGGGGTTGAGCTGCCGCAGGTGCTCGACGCTGACGCGGTAGCGGCGCGAGATGCTCCATAGGCTGTCGCCCGACCTGACGCGATACAGGTGGCCGGCAGGGGGCGCCGGAATGGGCGGCGCATACATGATCGGCAGCGGCTGACCGCTAAGCTTGGCGCCGTCGATCGGCACCACCAGCAGCCCCGGCGCGCGCAGCGAGCGCGAGCGGATGCCGTTCACCTTCTTCAGCTCAGCGAGCGAGACGTGGAACTTGCGCGCGATGTGGTCCAGCCGCTCGCCGCTCTGCGGGCGGTAGGTCTTCCAGGACACGCGCTCCTTGTCGTCGTATTTTTCCAGGTTGGCGCGGAACACCTCGACCTTGTCGGCCGGCAGCACGATGCGCGAATCGAGCGCGGTGGGGATCAGCGGCCGGTTGAAGCCGGGGTTGAGCGCGATGAAGTCGTCTACCGGCATCTCGGCCAGCTTGGCCGCCAGCCGCACGTCGATCGCTCCGGTGCCATCGACGCTGACGAAGTAGGGCTGGTTCGGAATCGGGTCGAGCACGATGCCGAACGGCTTGGGATCGGAAATGATGTTCTTCAGCGCCTGCAGCTTGGGAACGTAGTCGCGCGTCTCGAGCGGCATCCTGAGGCTCGCGTAGTCGGTCGGCAGCCCGGCCTTCCTGTTCTTCTCGATCGCGCGCGCGACCGCGTTCTCGCCCCAGTTGTAGGACGCCAGCGCGAGCTGCCAGTCGCCGTGCATGTCGTACAGGTCCTGCAGGTAGTCGAGCGCGGCCGAAGTGGAGGCGACGATGTCGCGCCGCTCGTCGTACCACCAGCTCTGTTTCAGGCTGTAGCGCTTGCCGGTGGGCGGGATGAACTGCCAGATGCCCGAGGCGTGCGAGCGCGAATACGCCATCGGGTTGTACGCGCTCTCCACCATCGGCAGCAGCGCGAGCTCGGTCGGCATGCCGCGCTTCTCGAGCTCGTCCACGATGTGGTACAGATAGCGCCGGCTGCGCTCGAAGATGCGCTGCAGGTAGTCCGGCCGCGCGGCGTAGTACGCCATCATCGCGCGCACCCGGTCGTTGTCCAGGTCCGGCATGCCGAAGCCGCGTCGAATGCGCTGCCACAGGTCGTCCGGCTGCACGGTCAGGTCGACCAGCGCCACGCCGCGCAGCGGCTCGTGCACGACCTGCTTCTCGCCCTCGAACGGCGGCAGGCGCGTCGCGTCGAGCGGCTTGCTCGGCGGGCGCGGCACGGGGGCCGCGACGTGCACCGGCGGCGCAGGCGGCGGCACGGGCGGCGCGGGGGCCTGCTGCGTGGCACAGGCAGTCAACAGGGCGGCGAGCGCCCACGCGCCGCGCCGGATCACGAGCGGTTCTTCCAATCCCTGATCGCCGCGAACACGCGCACCGGATCGGCCGCACGTGCGCCGAGGTACTTGTTGGCCGACTCGACCACCGCCGGCTCGAGGCAGCGCAGGAAGGGATTGGTCGCCTTCTCCTCGCCGAGCGTGGTCGGCAGGGTGGGCTTGCCGGCCTCGCGCAGCTTGCGCTCGCGCGCCTCGCGCGCGCCGAGCGCGGCGTTGTGCGGCTCGACGCTGCGCGCGAAGCCGATGTTGGCGAGGGTGTATTCGTGCCCGCAGTAGACGCGCGTCGAATCTGGCAGCGCGCGCAGCTTCTCGAGCGAGGCGTACATCTGCGCGGGCGTGCCTTCGAACACGCGCCCGCAGCCGCAGGCGAACAGCGTGTCGCCACAGAACAGGCAATCCGCGCCATAATAGGCGATATGCGCTCGCGTGTGCCCCGGGATGTCGAGCACCGCGAACGAAAGGCCGAGCTCGGGAATCGTCACCGTGTCGCCTTCGCCCACCGCCCGGGTGAGCGATTCGATCGGCTCGCCGCGCGGGCCGTACACCGGCACGCGGCCCCGCTCGAGCAGCTCGGGGATGCCGCCGACGTGGTCCGCATGGTGGTGGGTGGCGAGGATCGCGACCAGCTCGAGCTTCTCGCGCGTCAGATATTCGATCACCGGGCGCGCGTCGCCGGGGTCGACCACCGCCGCGCGCTTGCCGTCGCGCAGGGTCCAGATATAGTTGTCCTTGAATGCCTTTACCGGAACGATCTCTAGCATGGATCGGCAATCCTTCGTGCCTGGTGCAACTCAGAAGTATAACGGTGTCCGCTCTTCTCTATCCGAGTGGTTTGTCACGCCGCAGGGGCGCTACGTGCTCGATTGGGAGCTTGCGCAGTTCGACAACGCAGTAGACGATGCGTTTGGCTACCGCGCGCTCCAGGTCGGCCTGCCGGAGACGGATTTCCTGCGTCGCAATCGCATCCCGTTCCGTTTCGGCGTCGCGCTCGAGCCCGGCGCCGCGGTCGCGGCCGACCCGCTGCAGCTGCCGCTCGCGTCGCAGAGCGCGGACCTGGTGGTGCTGCCGCACGTGCTCGAGACCCACAACGACCCGCATCACGTGCTGCGCGAGGCCGAGCGGGTGCTGATGCCCGAGGGGCAGCTGGTGGTGTCGGGCTTCAACCCGCTGTCGCTGTGGCGCCTGCGCCAGATGTTCTCCTGGCGCCACGCCGGGGCGCCGTGGGACGCGCGCTTCATCAGCCTGCTGCAGCTGCGCGACTGGCTGCGCCTGCTCGGCTTCGAGCTAAACGGCGGCGTGTTCGGCTGCTACGCGCCGCCCTTCGCGCAGCCGAAATGGCTCGCGCGCTTCGGCTTCATGGAGAAGGCCGGCGCGCGCTGGTGGCCGATCGCGGGCGGGGTCTACGTGGTGCGCGCGATCAAGCGGGTGCAAGGCATGCGCCTGGTGACTCCCGCCTGGCGCAAGGAGCGCGCCCGGCGCCGGCGCGCGCTCGCGGCGCCGATCACGCAGCGCCAGCGGCACGACCTGCAGCGCCATGAGTGAAGAGCTGGTCGAAATCTACGCCGACGGCGCCTGCAAGGGCAACCCCGGGCCGGGCGGCTGGGGCGCGCTGCTGCGCATCGGCCGGGTCGAGAAGGAGCTCTACGGCGGCGATCCCGCGACCACCAACAACCGCATGGAGCTGACCGCGGTGATCCGGGCGCTCGAGTCCCTCAAGCGGCGCTGCCGGGTGCGCCTGTACACCGATTCGCAGTACGTGCAAAAGGGCATCTCGAGCTGGATCCACGACTGGAAGCGGCGCGCCTGGCGCACCGCGGACAAGAAACCGGTGAAGAATGTCGACCTGTGGCAGCGGCTGGACGCGCTGGCGCAGGCGCACGACATCGAGTGGCACTGGGTGCGGGGCCACGCCGGCCACCCCGAGAACGAGCGTGCCGACGCCCTCGCCAACCGCGCGATCGGAGGCCGGGGTGGCTGAGCGCCAGATCGTGCTCGACACCGAGACCACCGGCCTCAACGCGAAGCTCGGCGACCGGGTGATCGAGATCGGCTGCATCGAGCTGCTCAGCCGCCGGGTCACCGAGCGGCACTTCCACACCTACCTCGACCCGGAGCGCGAGATCGAGGAGGGCGCGGCCAAGGTGCACGGCCTGACGCGCGAATTCCTGTCCGACAAGCCGCGCTTCGCCGAAGTGGCGAAGGATTTCCTCGACTACGTGCGCGGCGCCGAGCTGATCATCCACAACGCCGCGTTCGACGTCGAGTTCCTCGACGCCGAGCTCGAGCTGGCGGGCCTGGGCCGGCTCGCCGATCACGCCGCCGGCGTGATCGACACGCTCGCCCTCGCGCGCGAGCTCCACCCCGGGCGGCGCAACTCGCTCGACGCCCTGTGCGAGCGCTACGGCGTCGACAACGCCCACCGTACCCTGCACGGAGCCCTGCTGGATGCGCGCCTGCTGGCCGAGGTCTACCTCGCCATGACGCGCGGCCAGGATAGCCTGGCGATGGACCTGGACGACGACCCGGCGCCGGTCGCCGGCGGCCCGGCGCGCTTCGACACCTCGAAGCTGAAGGTGGTGCACGCGAGCCCGGAGGAGGCCGCCGCGCACGAGAAGCTGCTCGACCGGATGGAGAAGGAGGCGAAGAAGGGCATCGTCTGGCGCCGCACTTGAGGCGGGGCGGATGCCGGGGCGCCCGCTACATGCAGCCGAAGGCCTGCGCGATCAGGTCGATGTCGCCGGCGGTCAGCGACTTCAGCTCGGGCGCCGCTTCGGCGGGGTGGCGCCGCGCACCCCTGACGATGTCGCGCAGCGTCCACGACGTGTAGCTGGGGTTCTGCCCCGCGAGCCGTGCTGCGGTTCCGCGGCCGGTGTAGTCCGGCAGATGGCAGGTGCCGCAGTGCAGCTGACGCAACTTCGCCATCCCGGCCGGCGCCAGGTCAGGGCGGAGCATCGGCGACCTCTCCGGCTTGCGGGCTGAAAAATAGTCGGCCAGATCCTGGATGTCGACCCGCTTGAGGTTGCCGGCGTTCTGCGCCATGGCCTCGACGGTCCGCTGCCTCGACCTGAACGCATAGACCTGCTCGACGATGTAGTCCCGCGGCTGCCCGTCAAGCACCGGAAGGAAGGGCCGGGTCCGGCTCGCCACGTGACACGAGATGCAAAGCTCGGCTTTCTTCCTTCCGGCCGCCGGGTCCCCTTGTGCCAGAACCGGGACCAGCACGAGAAGCAAGCCGGCTGCGGCCAAGGACGCAAACTATCCGAACGCGAGGCTCGCCAGGGCCGCAATCGCAGCCACCAGCCCCGCACCCTTGCATGCCGAGAACGGCTCGCGCAGCAACAGAAAACCGATCACCGACGTGGCGACGAAGCCCATTTGCGCCACGGGCACCACGACGCTCGCATCGCCGCGCGCCAGGCTTTCCACCATCATGCAGAAGGCGAGGGCGAGCGCGACCGCCGCCATCGGGGCGTAGCGCAGCACGGCGCGCGAGGGGCGGATGCGGCGATCCACGATGCCGGCGAACGCCGTCGAGCAGCTCACCACGACAACGGCCTGGGCAACGATCATCGAGGCGGGCGTCGCCCCGGCGCGCAGGCCGTACTTGTAGACGAAGTTGCCGACGCCGACCGCGGCGGTTGCGACCAGCACGCGCGCGAGAGACGAGCGGCTTTCGCGCCGGCCGGCGTCGCCGCCCGCCGGGGCGGCCAGCAGAAGCCATACCGCGGCGAGCGCAAGCGCGATCCCCGCGACCTTGTGCGTGGTGAGGGGCTCGCCGAGGAAGACGACGGCGAGGGCGGCGGTGATCACGAAGCTCAGGCGGAACACCGGCGCGTTCACGCTGACCGGGCCGGATTTCAGGCTGTGCGCGAAGTTGTAGAAGCCGATCAGCACGAATACCCCGACCAGCAAGCCCCACAGCGTTCCCCTGACGAACGCAAGCGAGCCGGTAAGCAGGCCGTAGGCGGCCACGGTGGGCAGGAACACCCACGACTGCACCATCAGGAACTGGTGCGGCGGCGCGCCGGCCGCGGCGCCGCGCTTGTAGATCAGGTCGCCGATTCCGAACAGGAGCATCGCACCGAGCGCGTAGCGGATTCCGGGGCTCATGTCGATTGCGGCGATTCGTCGCGCCCGCGCTCAGCTTTGCGGCTGCGGCGGCTGCGCGACCCTCGCCTCGGCCGCGAGTCTCCGGGCGTTGACGTAGAGATACCAGATGATCAACAGGCCGACGAGCCCCGAAAGCAGATCGACGACGCGAAGCGCGAAAATCGCGGTCAGCAGCAGTCTTAGGCCGAGGTAGGCCAGGGCCAGCGTCAGCCCCAGCGCTCCGAAGGCGAGGACGACGAGCGAGGTCGAACGGAGCAGAAGTGCGCCGTGGCTCGCGGCGGTCAGGGCGCCGATCACAACAAAGTACGCCCGCATCGAGCGTACCGTCTCGCGCATCAACATGGATCCCCCAGCCGGGACCTTATCCGTCAATTGCGGGGCGGGCAATCCCGCTTTCAGGGCTTGCGCCCGGCGCGCATGACTGCCGACACAACGCGCAGGCTCTTTCGCATCGAACGCGGGGCTTCGGATCAAAGATAGCGGCGCGTACCTTACCGGGCCTTCGCGCCTGGCGCTATACTTTTCACCCATGTCCGCCAGCCCCTACGAGCAGGATCTCGACCGCAACACCGCCAACTACGCGCCGCTGACGCCGCTTTCGTTCGTCGAGCGCGCGGCCTACGTCTATCCCGAGGCGACCTCGGTGGTGCACGGCAAGCGGCGCGACAGCTGGAAGCAGACCTACGCCAACTGCCGTCGGCTCGGCTCGGCGCTCGCCAAGCGCGGCCTCGGCAAGGGCGACACGGTGGCGGCGATGCTGCCCAATATCCCCGCCATGTACGAGGCGCACTTCGGCGTGTCGATGTGCGGCGCGGTGCTCAACACGCTCAACACGCGCCTGGACGCCGAGGCGATCGCGTTCATGCTCAACCACGGCGAGGCGAAGCTGCTGATCAGCGACCGCGAGTTCTCGCCCGTGATCGAGGCGGCGCTGGCAAAGCTCGGCCGGCCGCTCGAGGTGATCGACGTCGACGATCCCGAGTACGACGGCCCGGGCAAGCGCCTGGGCCGGACGACCTACGAGCAGCTGCTCGCCGAGGGCGACCCGGACTACGCCTGGCAGGGCCCGACCGACGAATGGCAGGCGATCTCGCTCAACTACACCTCGGGCACCACCGGCAACCCGAAGGGCGTGGTGTACCACCACCGCGGCGCGTACCTGAACGGAGTGGGCAACATCCTGGTGTGGGGCATGCCGCAGCACTCGGTGTACCTGTGGACGCTGCCGATGTTCCACTGCAACGGCTGGTGCTTCCCCTGGACCATGGCCGCCAACGCGGGGACGAGCGTTTGCCTGAGGAAAGTCGAAGTCGAGAAGATTTTCGATCTCATCAAGCGTCATCACGTCACGCATTACTGCGGCGCGCCGATCGTGCACCAGACGCTGATCAACGCGCCGGCGGAGCTCAGGAAGGGCATCGACTGGAAGGTGAACGCGATGGTCGCGGGCGCGGCGCCGCCGGCGGCGGTGATCGAGGGCATGGAGAAGATCGGCTTCTCGATCACCCACGTCTACGGCCTGACCGAGACCTACGGCCCGGCCACGGTGTGCGCCAAGCACGCCGAGTGGGACTCGCTGCCGCTCGAGCAGCAGGTGCAGAGGAACGGCCGCCAGGGCGTGCGCTACCTGGTCGAGGAGGGGCTGACCGTGATGGACCCCGAGACGATGAAGCCGGTGCCCGCCGACGGCGAGACGATGGGCGAGATCATGTTCCGCGGCAACATCACCATGAAGGGCTACCTGAAGAACCCGAAGGCGACCGAGGAGGCCTTCGCCGGCGGCTGGTTCCACTCGGGCGACCTGGCGGTGATGCAGCCCGACGGCTACGTCAAGATCAAGGACCGCTCGAAGGACATCATCATCTCGGGCGGCGAGAACATCTCCTCGCTCGAGGTCGAGGACGTGCTCTACCGCCACCCCGCGGTGATGGCGGCGGCGGTGGTGGCGATGCCCGATCCGAAATGGGGCGAGACGCCGTGCGCCTTCGTCGAGCTCAAGCCCGGCGCCAGGGCCACCGACAAGGAGATCGTCGAGTTCTGCCGCGAGCGCATGGCGAAGTTCAAGGCGCCGCGCGCGGTGGTGTTCGGCGAGCTGCCCAAGACGTCGACCGGCAAGATCCAGAAGTTCGTGCTGCGCCAGAACGCGAAGTCGGCGTCGGCGATCGAGTAGAGGAGTCATCATGAGCGCCATACCGAAGAACCAGGAACCGATCCTGCTGCGCGAGGACCGCGACGGCGTCGCGACCCTGACCCTGAACCGCCCGGAGCAGTTCAACGCGCTCTCGGGCGCCATGCTGGACGAGCTGCAGGCCGCCCTCGACGCGCTGGCGAAGGACGCGAGCGTGCGGGTGGTGGTGATCGCCGCGCGCGGGCGGGGCTTCTGCGCCGGCCACGACCTGAAGGAGATCGGCGCCCTCGGCACGCAGGAGCGGATCGAGGCGCTGTTCCAGAAGTGCGGCCGCATGATGGTGTCGATCGTGTCGCTGCCGCAGCCGGTGATCGCCAAGGTGCACGCCACGGCCACCGCCGCCGGCTGCCAGCTGGTGGCGCAGTGCGACCTCGCCGTGGCCGCCGACAGCGCCAAGTTCGCCGTAAGCGGGGTGAACTTCGGCCTGTTCTGCTCCACCCCGAGCGTGGCGCTGGCTCGCAACGTCGGGCGCAAGCAGGCGATGGAGATGCTGCTCACGGGCGAGTTCATCGACGCCCAGACCGCGAAAACCTACGGCCTGGTCAACCGCGTCGTGCCGCCGGACGCGCTCGATGCCGAAGTCGAGCGGCTCGCGGCGCTGGTCGCGTCCAAGCCGCAGGGCGCGGTCGCCGCCGGCAAGCGCCTGTTCTACCGCCAGCTCGAGATGGGGCTGGAGGGCGCCTACCGGATCGCGGGCGAGGTGATCGCGTGCAACGCCGCGAGCGACGAGGGGCGCGAGGGCATCGCGGCCTTCGCCGGGAAGCGCAAGCCGGTCTGGAACAAGAAGTAGCCGCCGTGCCGGCCGGGCGCTACTACGAGGACTTCGCCCCCGGCGAGACCTACAAGCACTGGCCCGGGCGCACCATCACCGCGGCCGACAACACCTGGTTCACGCTGCTGACCATGAACCAGCACCCGCTGCACTTCGACGAGGAGTACGCCAAGGGCACCGAGTTCGGCAAGCCGCTGGTCAACAGCGCGCTCACGCTCGCGATCGTGGCCGGCATGAGCGTGGCCGACGTGAGCCAGAAGGCAATCGCGAACCTGGGCTGGACCGACATCGCGCTGCCGGCGCCGGTGTTCAACGGCGACACGCTGTACGCCGAATCGACCGTGCTCGAGAAGCGCGAGTCGAAGTCGCGCCCGGCGCAGGGCATCGTCACCGTGGCGACGCGCGCATGGAAGCAGGACGGAACGACCGTCATGACCTACAAGCGCACCGTGCTGGTGCCCAAGCGCCCATGACAAACGCCGACGACGGCCAGATCCTCGACGCGATCGGGAAGTGGCTCGAGCGCGACGTGCGGCCGAAGGCGCGCGAGCTGGAGAAGAAGGACGAGTATCCCGAGGCGATGGTCGAGCAGATGAAGGCCTTCGGCCTGTTCGGCGCCACCATCCCGCAGGAGTACGGCGGCCTGGGCCTGCCGGCGGCGACCTACGCCAGGATCGTGGCGCAGATCTCGGAGGTGTGGATGTCCCTCACGGGCATCTTCAACTCGCACCTGATCATGGCCGCCGCGGTGGCGCGCTTCGGCAGCGAGGCGCAAAAGCGCGAGTTCCTGCCCAGGTTCGCGAGCGGCGAGGTGCGCGGCGGCCTCGCGCTTACCGAGCCGGACTGCGGCACCGACCTGCAGGCGATCCGCACCCGCGCGGCGCGCGCCGGCGACCATTACGTCGTCAACGGCACCAAGACCTGGATCTCGAACGGCATCAAGGGCTCGTGCTTCGCGCTGCTGGTCAAGACCGACCCGGCCGCCCAGCCGCGCCACAAGGGCATGAGCCTGTTCCTGGCCGAGAAGGGCAAGGGATTCCGCGTCTCGAAAAAGCTCGAAAAGCTCGGCTACAAGGGCATCGACTCGGCCGAGCTGATCTTCGAGGACTACCGCGTGCCGGCCGACCGCCTGATCGGCGGCGAGGAAGGCCACGGCTTCCAGCACGCCGTGGGCGGGCTCGAGCTCGGGCGCATCAACGTCGCCGCGCGCGGCGTGGGGGTGGCGAACGCGGCGCTCAAGGACGCGCTCGCGTACTCGCAGGTAAGGAAGACCTTCGGCAAGCCGATCTGCGAGCACCAGGCGATCCAGTTGAAGCTCGGCGAGATGGCCACCCGCTGCGAGGCCGCGCGCCTGCTGGTGGAGAACGCGGCGCGTGCCTACGACGCGGGCGAGCGCTGCGACATGGAGGCCGGCATGGCGAAGTACTTCGCCTCCGAGGCGGCGCTCGAGAACTCGATCGAGGCGGTGCGCATCCACGGCGGCTACGGCTACTCGACCGAGTTCAACGTCGAGCGCTACTACCGCGATGCGCCGCTGATGTGCATCGGCGAGGGCACCAACGAGATGCAGCGCATCATCATCGCCCGGCAGCTGATCGCGCGGAACCCGGCCTGATGCCGCCGCTCGCCGGGCTGCGGGTGATCGCGGTCGAGGTCTACGGCGCCGGGCCCTTCGGCAGCGCGCACCTGGCGGACCTCGGCGCCGAGGTGATCAAGATCGAGCAGCGCGAGGGCGGCGACGTCTCGCGCGCGGTCGGGCCGTATTTCCTGGGCGACAACGACAGCCACTTCTTCCAGTCGCTCAACCGCAACAAGAAGTCGCTCACCCTCGAGCTCAAGCACCCGCGCGGGCGGCAAGTGCTGCAGCGCCTGGCCGCGACGGCAGACGGCCTGATGTGCAATCTGCGGGGTGATCAGCCTGAAAAACTGGGTCTGACATACAAAGATTTATCCAGCACAAATTGCAGGATCGTATGCGCCCACCTCTCCGCCTACGGGCGCGACGGCGCGAGGAAGGGCTGGCCCGGCTACGACTACCTGATGCAGGGCGAGGCCGGCTATCTCTCGCTCACCGGCGAGCCCGACGGGCCGCCGGCGCGCATGGGCCTGTCGGTGGTCGACTACTCGACCGGCACCACCTGCGCGCTCGCGCTGCTGGCCGGGATCCTGGAAGCGCGCCGCACCGGGCGGGGCAGGGACCTCGACGTCTCGCTCTACGACGTCGCGATGCACCAGCTCAACTACCCCGCAGCCTGGTACCTGAACGAGGGTCGCGCCACCGGGCGCGCGCCGCGCTCGGCGCACCCCTTCATCGCCCCCTCGCAGCTGCTGCGCACCGCCGACGGCTGGATCTTCGTCATGGCGCAGACGCAGCGTTTCTGGGAGCTGCTGTGCGACGCGCTCGGGCGCGCGGACCTGAAGGCGAGCTACCCGAGCTTCGAGGCCCGCCGCGAGCACCGGGACGAATTGAGCGGGATATTGGACAAGGAATTCACCAGGGAAAGAACCAAAGACTGGCTGCAAAAACTGTCCGGTGTCGTCCCGTGCGGCCCGGTGTACGACCTGGCGCAGGCGCTCGACAATCCCTACTTCCGCGAGCGCGGCGGGGTGCAGGTGTTCGATCATCCCGATCGGCCGGGCTTCAAGCTGGTGGCGAGCCCGTTCCGCATCGGAGAGCCGCTGCCGGCGCGTCCTGCGCCGAAGCTGGGACAGGACACGGAGGAACTGCTCGAGGAGCTGGGTTACGGTTCAGGGGAAATCCTGGAAATGAAAAACGAAAAGATCATCTAAGTCGTGAAGCTCGAAGGCATCCGCGTCGTCGACTTGTCGCAGTTCCTGCCCGGGCCCCTCATGACCCAGTTCATGGCCGACCACGGCGCCGAGGTGGTGAAGGTCGAATCGCTCGAAGGCGGCGAGCCGAACCGCGAGATCGGGCCCAAGCGCGACGGCGTGAGCGTGTATTTCGCCAACACCCACCGCGGCAAGCGGAGCCTCGCGCTCAACCTCAAGGATCCGCAGGGGGTGGAGATCCTCATGCGCCTGGCGGAGCAGTCCGACGTGCTGGTCGAGGCCTTCCGCCCCGGCGTCGCCGAGCGGCTCGGCATCGGCTACGCGCAAGTATCGCGGCGCGCGCCCGGGATCGTCTACGCCTCGATCGCCGCCTTCGGCCAGCGCGGCCCCTACCGCGAGCTCGCGGCGCACGATCTCGCCACCGAGGCCATTACCGGGGTGCTCTCGCTCAACCGCGGCGGCGACGGCAGGCCCGCGATCCCGGCCCTGGCGAACGCCGACATGCTGGCCTCGATGATGACGCTCGCCGGCGTGCTGATGGCGCTGCTGCGCAGAAAGCAGACCGGGCGCGGCGACTATCTCGACATGGCGATGGCCGACTGCCTGCTCGCCTGCCTGCCGAACAACATGGGCACGGCGATGACCGAGCGGCGCCAGCCCGACCTGAAGTCCGAGCGCGCGCTCGGCGGCAATGCGCTGTATCAGATCTACCAGACGAAGGACGGCGACTACGTGGTGCTCGCCGGGCAGGAGCTCAAGTTCGCGCGCAACCTGCTCGAGCCGCTCGGGCGCCCGGACCTGGTCGAGCTTTGCAAGCTGGCGCCCGGCCCGGGCCAGGATGAGGTGCGAAGATTTCTCAGAGAAACATTTGTTACTAGGACAAAATCCGAGTGGATCGAGTGGTTCCGCGGCCGCGACGTCGCGTTTGCGCCGCTGCGCACGCTGCCCGAGGCGCTCGAGGACGAGCACTTCAAGGCGCGCGGCATGGTGCTCAAGGACGCGCGCGGCTGGGATCACCTGGGCGTTCCGATCGCGTTCCGCGACGAGCCCGCGCGCCCGCGCTTCGATCCGCCGGCGCATGGCGGGCACACGGCGCAGGTCCTGCGCGGCCTCGGCTACGGCGAGGCCGAGATCGAGCAGCTCGCGGCACGCGGCGCCATCAAGGTCGCTTGAGCGGACGTCTCGTCATCCTCAATCCCGCCGCCGGGCGCGGCAGAGCGCGCCGCGTGTGGCCGCAACTGGTGCACGCGCTCGGCGCCGCAGGAATAGCGTTCGACCTGGCTGAGACGCGCGCGCCGCTCGAGGCGATGCGCCTGGCCGAGGGCGCCGCGGGCCGCTACGCGGCGGTGATCGCGGCCGGCGGCGACGGCACGGTGCACGAGGCGGTCAACGGCCTGATGCGCGTGCCCGCCGCGGTGCGCCCGGCGTTCGGCGTGCTGCCTCTGGGAAGCGGCGACGACTACGCCAAGATGCTGCCGCCGCGCTCGCCGGGCGGGCCGCGGCCGCACTGGCGCGCGGCATTGGACGCGATCGCGCGCGGGCGAACGCGCGCGCACGACGTCGGGC
>Ga0335081_10009322_pt1 | contig 15794 bp, 15 predicted proteins | sample Lox_Sample_35_FD_206713 | JGI IMG/M metagenome (GOLD analysis project Ga0335081, IMG submission 206713) | Soil microbial communities from Loxahatchee National Wildlife Refuge, Florida, United States - Lox_Sample_3.5 | ecosystem: Environmental > Terrestrial > Soil > Wetlands | place: USA... | reverse complement strand
AGCGGCCGTGCGGGTGGGCCTCGCTCGGCGGCCAGCGGTAGATGCACACGTTGGCGAAGCTGCCGAACAGGAGGCCGAGCACGACCGCAAACACGTAGCCGGCGGGCGAGGTCGCGAGGATCGAGAGCGCGTCGTGCACCCACCGCCAACCCTAGCCCGGTTGACCCCGGCCGTCGAGAAAGCTAAGAACCAGCGATGTTGCGCGCGACGCTCGCTGCCAGTCTGGCACTCGTCGCGTGCGGCCGCTCGCAGGGCGTCCCGGATCGGGACCTGGGCGGCCTGGTGGTGGCGCCGCCCAGGCAAGCCGCGCCGATCGACCTGTCGCGCGCGGCCGCCGATCCGGCCGAGCTCGGCCGCGCGCTCGCCACGCCGGAGCACGCGGTGGCCGCCGCGCTCGGCCCGCACGAGGAGACGATCACGACCTCGATGCAGGTCCGCGAGGCCGACCGCGTGCAATCGGACCTCGACGATCGCACCGTGATCGATCTCGGCGCCGATCGCGCGTTTCACGCGGTCTACACCAACTCGGCCGACTACGGCCGCGAGGTGATCTTCACCGGCGACAAGCTGTACCTGCGGCCGCGCTACCAGCGCTGGCACGAGCGCGCGCCGGAGACTCCCGACGAGCCCGAGCAGCTGCGCGACGAGATGTACGGCGCGGGCGCCGCGATCTGGGACCTGGTCGAGCCGGGCGCCGAGCTGACCGATCTCGGCGCGGTCAAGCTGGTCGGCCGCGACGGCCGCAAGATCGCGATCAAGCTCGCGCCGCAGGGCAAGACGCCGCCGCGCGAGGCGCTCGCGCAGCGCAAGTGGCGCGAGACCCGCACCGTCGACGCGCTGTCGGGCGAGATCGTGCTCGACGCCGACAAGGGCGTGCCGCTGTCGATCAAGCTCGATGCGACGATCGGCTTTGTCCGCGACAACCGCCACTTCACGATGAAGCTGTCGCTCGCGAGCGCGGTGTCGCGGATCGGCGAGCTCGCGCAGATCGCCGCGCCCGCCGGCGACGACGTGGTCGCCACGCCCGAGCGGCTGCGCGAGGTGGACGACCGCGACTACCTGCTCCAGGGCATCGCGCCGCCGCTGCGCAAGAACCCGGATGGCACGCCCCTCGTCCCGGTGGCGCCGGCGCCGGCGGGCCCGGCCGGATCGGGGAGCCCGCGATGACCACGAGCCTGGTCCCGCGCCGCGACTACCTGGTGCCGCAGCGCCGCTCGATCATCGCGCGCTCGATCCTCGCCAGCCTGGCGGGCGCCGTGCCGGTGCCGTTCCTCGACGAGTGGGTGGTGTCGACCATCCTCGGCAGCGGCTATCGCCGGATCGCGACGGCGCACCACGTCGATCTGTCGCGCGAGGCGGTGGCGAACCTCGTGCACGGCACCTCGCCGCCGCCGTCGATCCTCGACGTCGCGACCGGCGGCGTCCTGCTGCGCATCGCGTCGGCGAGCGCGAAGCGCATGATGCTGGCGCTCGCGACGATCAATCGCGCACGCTCGGCGTCGCACTCGTTCGTCGCGATGACGCTGTTCGATCACTACTGCGCGCGGCTGCACCGCGGGCTCGCGCTCGACGGCCCGACCGCGCTGGCGTTGCGCGACGAGATCGCCCGCACGATCGAGCACACCCCGGGCGCGCTCGCGTTCCATCCGTTCCGCCGCGGCGCGCTCTCGGCCGCGCGAGCCACGCTGCGCGCGCCGCTCGAGCTCGCCGATCTCGCGTCGGGCGGCGCGCTGCGCCGGCTGCTCGCACGCAAGAGCGAGGTCACCGAGGCCGAGCGCGTCGACGAGCTCGAGCAGGCGATGGAGGCCGCGCTCGCCAGCAAGACCGGCTTTCTGTCGCGCGCGGTCGCCGCGATCGAGGTCCAGCTGTCGTCGGAGGCCAACCCGTTCCTCGACAGCGCGATCTCGTCGCTCGACCGGCGGTGGCGGGCGCGGCAGCACGCCGAGGAGCCGTGACCGAGCGCGCCGGGCTCGCCAGCGCGCGCCGCGTCGTGGTCAAGATCGGCAGCCGGCTGATCGCCGAGGGGCCGGCGAGCCTGCCCGCGCGGATCGCCGACCAGATCGCGGAGCTACGCCGGCGCGACGTCGAGCTCGCGATCGTGTCCTCGGGCGCGATCGCGCTCGGCGTGCGCCGGCTCGGGCTCGAGGCGCGGCCGCGCGACTTGCCCGCGCTCCAGGCCGCGGCCGCGGTCGGCCAGTCGCGGCTGATGCAGCACTGGGAGCACGCGTTCTCCGCGCACGACCTCGCGATCGGCCAGGTGCTGGTCACCCACGACGACCTCGCCGACCGCCGGCGCTTCCTGTCGGCGCGGCTGACCCTGCGCGCGCTGCTCGATCGCGGCGTCGTGCCGATCATCAACGAGAACGACACGGTCGCGACCGACGAGATCAAGTTCGGCGACAACGATCAGCTCGCCGCGCTGGTGTGTAATCTCGTGACGGCCGACGCGCTGGTCATCCTGACCGACGTCGAGGGCGTGCGCGACGCGGCCGGCGCGCGCATCCCGATCGTGCGCGACATCGATCGCGAGGCGGCGCCGGTCGCCGGCGGCTCGACCAGCGGCGTCGGCTCGGGCGGCATGGCGTCGAAGGTCGGCTCGGCGCGGATCGTCACGCGCACCGGCGTGCCGGCGATCGTGGCGCCCGGGCGCGAGCCCGACGTGCTGGTGCGCGTGCTCGCCGGCGCCGATGTCGGCACGCTGTTCGTGCCGGCGGCGAGCGTGCTGTCGTCGCGCAAGCACTGGATCGCGTACGGCGCGCGCCCGGCGGGGCGGCTGATCGTCGACGACGGCGCGGCGCGCGCGGTGCGCGAGGCCGGCAAGAGCTTGCTCCCGGCCGGGATCGTCGCGGTCGACGGCGCGTTCGAGCTCGGCGACACGGTGTCGATCGTGACGCGCGCCGGAGACGAAATCGCCCGCGGTCTCGCGGCTTACCCCGGAGCCGATCTGCGCAAGATCCAGGGCTTGCAATCCGCCGATATCGAGGCCACGCTGGGATACAGGAGCATCGACGAAGCCATTCACCGAGATGATCTCGTGATCTTGTGATTAGGTGACCTCAGTCGAGCAAACTGCCAGGGGGTTGCGGGGCGTCGCGGAAGCCGCGCGGCGAGCGGCGCGGATCGCGGCGAAGGCTCCGGCCGCGCAGCGCACCGCGGCGCTCGGTGCGATCGCCGACGTGATCGAAGGCCGGCGCGACGACATCCTGGCGGCCAACCGCACCGATCTCGCCGAGACCGAGCGGCTCGCGCCGGCGATGATCGACCGGCTCCGGCTCGACGACGCGCGGCTCGCGGCGCTGGCGCGCGCGGTCCGCGACATCGCGGCGCAGCCCGAGCTGGTCGGCCGCGTCGAGCACGCCGAGCGCCGGCCGAGCGGGCTCGAGGTCCAGCGCGTGCGGATCCCGCTCGGCGTCGTGCTGATGATCTACGAGGCGCGGCCCAACGTGACGAGCGACGCCGCCGCGCTGTGCCTGAAGAGCGGCAACGCGTGCATCCTGCGCGGCGGGCGCGAGGCGCTGCACACCAACCGCGCGCTCGCCGACGCGATCGCGACCGGGCTCGACAGCGCCGGGCTGCCGCCCGCGATCGTCCAGCTCGTCCCGACCAGCGACCGCGAAGCGATCGCGGAGCTGGTCCAGCTCGACGACCTGATCGACGTGTGCATCCCGCGCGGCGGCGAGGGCCTGATCCGGTTCGTCGCCGAGCACGCGCGCGTGCCGGTGATCAAGCACTACAAGGGCGTGTGCCACATCTACGTCCACTCCGGGAGCGACCTCGCCGACGCGATCGCGATCGTGAGCAACGCGAAGTGCCAGCGGCCCGCGGTGTGCAACGCGGTCGAGACCGTGCTGGTCGATCGCGAGATCGCGGCGAGCTTCGTGCCCGCGCTGGTCGCGGCGCTGTCGCCGAGGGTCGAGCTGCGCGGCTGCACGGAGACCCGCGCGCTCGGCGGCAGCGCGGTCCGGGCCGCGAGCGAGGACGACTGGTACGCCGAGTACCTCGACCTGATCCTCGCGGTGCGCGTGGTCGACGGCGTCGCCGCCGCGATCGATCACATCGAGCGCTACGGCTCGCGCCACACCGAGGCGATCCTCACCACCGATCCGGGCGTCGCCGACAAGTTCGTGCGCGAGGTCGACTCGTCGACCGTGATCGTCAACGCGTCGACCCGGTTCGCCGACGGCGGCGAGCTCGGGCTCGGCGCCGAGATCGGGATCTCGACCACCCGCCTTCACGCCTACGGTCCGATGGGCGCCGAAGGCCTCACCACCACCAAGTTTGTCGTCCGCGGCACCGGGCAGATCCGGACCTGACGGCAAGAGGGGACCGAGCAGCGAAGCATGACCACACGCAAGAGCGCACCGAAGGCCCACCGTTCCGATACGCCGCTGCCCCGCGGCCGCCGCTCGGCGATCGCGGAACCGGCACCACCGCCGAGCACGACCGAGGGCCTCGACGGCGCGATGCGCGCGCTCGCGCTCGCGCTCGACAAGAAGGCGCTCGAGCCGGTGCTGCTCGACGTGCGGCAGCTGTGCTCGTTCACCAACTACCAGCTGCTGCTGTCGGGGCGTTCCGACCGCCAGGTCGACGCGATCGCCGATGCGATCGAGCTCGGGCTCAAGGCCGAGGGCCTGCGCGCGCTGTCGGCGGAGGGCGCGCGCAGCGGTCAGTGGGCGCTGCTCGACTACGGCGACTTCGTGGTCCACGTGTTCCTGCACGCCGCGCGCGAGCACTACGACCTCGAGGGGCTGTGGAACGACGCCTCGCACGTGCCGATCGACGTGCCGCCCGACGCCCGGCTGCCGGCCGGGCCGAGCTACGAATCCGCGGTGACGTGAAGCTCGTCGTCGCGGCGGTCGGCAGGCTCAAGGAGCCCTACCTGATCGAGGCCGAGCGCGAGTACCAGAAGCGCCTGCGCCCGTACTGCACGCTCGCGGTGACCGAGGCCAAGGACGAGGCCGCGCTGATCGCCGCGCTGCCCGCCGGTGCCCACCTGTTCGCGCTCGACGAGCGCGGCGAGCCGATCACCAGCGCCGAGCTCGCGGCGCTGCTCGCCGACGAGGAGATGCGCGGCGGCGGCGCGCCGGTCGTGTTCGCGATCGGCGGGCCGGACGGCCACGGCGACGCGCTGCGCGCGCGGGCGCGCAAGCTGATCGCGTTCGGCCGGATCACGATCGCGCACCGGCTCGTGCGGATCCTCTTGCTCGAGCAGCTCTACCGCGGGTTCAAGATCGTCCGTGGTGAGCCATATCACCGCGACTGAACGAGAATGTGACTTCGGGCGGCCGCGCACCGGAGTACAAGACGTCATGTGCCGGATCGCCGCGATCGCGCTCGTCGCCGGATGCGCCGCGCCGCCGGCCCCGCCACCACGGTCGGCGCCCGAGCGTCCGGCCGCCGGACCGCGCGCCCTCCCGGCCGCGACCGGCGAGTGCGACGGCGACTGGTGCTGGGAGAATCCGCTGCCGCGCGACCGCGGCGCCACCGCGATCTGGGGCGCCGCGCGCGACGACGTGTGGGCGGTCGGCAATGCGGGGTTGATCGAACACTACGACGGTGCGCGGTGGACGACCGTGCCCGGCATCGCCAAGCACAACCTGTTCGCGGTCGGCGGGGCCGCGCGCGACGACGTGTGGGCGGTCGGCTACGTCGGGATCGCGATGCACTGGGACGGCACGCACTGGACGCGACACGATCTGGGCGGCGCGCAGGGCTACTGCCCGAACGCGGTCGGCGTCGACGATCGCGGCCGGAGCTGGGTCGTGAGCGAGGTCGGCGTGCTCGGCTGGGACGGCACGCGATGGACCACCGACGCGTCGCTCGAGTCCAGGGCCGACCTGTGCGCGGCGCCGGTGGCTCGCAGCGCGAGCGGCGGCGCGATCGTGGCGCTGCCCCGGGGCCAGTGGTGGGACGGCGAGACCGTCGTGGCGGCGCGGCCCGGCCCGGATCGCCGGCTCGGCGGCACGCGGCCGTCGCGGTTGTGGCTGTGGGGGCTCGGCGTCGAGCGCTGGGAGCTCGGGCGCACGGTCCCGCTCGCCGCGCCGTTCTACGCGTACGCGATCTGGGGAGCGAGCGACGACGACGTGTGGGCCGCCGGCCCGGCCGGCGCGCTCGCGCGCTGGGATGGCGCGCGCTGGCGCACGACCGGGTCTGGCGTGCGCGGCGAACTGCACGCCGCCTGGGGCAGCGCGGCCGACGACGTGTGGATCGGCGGCGACGCCGCGCTGATCCATTGGGATGGCCGCGCGCTGACCAGCGCCACGCGATCGCAGACCGACGCGGATCTGCTCGCGCTGTGGGGCGCGTCGGCGTGCGACGTGTGGGCGGCGGGCGAGCACGGCACCGCGCTCCATCGCGCGTGCGCCCCGTGGGCCGCGGTTCCGACCGGCGTCGGCGGCGCGCTGCGCGGCATCGGCGGCAGCTCGCCCGGCGACGTCTGGCTGGTCGGCGATGGCGGCGCGATCCTGCACTGGGACGGCCACGCGCTCGCCGCGGTCGCCAGCCCGACCGATCGTGCCCTGCACGCGGTGTGGGCGCGGTCGGCGCGCGACGCCTGGGCGGTCGGCGCGAGCGGGACGATCGTGCACTGGGACGGCGCGCGGTGGAGCGCGGTCGCCTCGCCGAGCCAGGCCACGCTGCTGCGGATCACCGGCGACGATCGCCGCGCGATCGCGGTCGGCGAGGCCGCGGCGTACCTGACGTGGGATGGCGCGCGCTGGACCGCGTTCGATCGCGCGGTGTGCACGTCGGATAGCCGCGCCGACGCGATCACCGGGATCGCGCTGGACGGCGGCGACATCATCACGAGCTGCCACAGCAGCGCGGTGCGGGTCGGTCATCCCGATGGCACGTGGTACGATGCGATCGGCACGGAAGGCTTCTCGATGTCGTACGACGACCTCGCGGAGCGCGACGGCGCGATCGCGATCGCCGCGTGGTACGGCACCCTCGCGTACCGGCGCGACGGCACGTGGCGCCAGCTCGACGCGCCGACCGCGTGGCCGCTCGACGCGGTGTGGATCGCGCCCGACGGCGCGGTGTGGGTCGCCGGGGCCCACGGCATGATCCTGGTCTACCGGCCGCGCTTGACCGCGCGATCGATCTCGCGCTGAGCGTCGGCCTCCTTCTTGGACTCGCGCTTGTCGTGTTGCTTCTTGTGGGTGACCAGCGCGAGCTCGACCTTCACGCGGTGGCCCTTGAAGTACAGCGCCAGCGGGATCAGCGTGTAGCCCTTGACCTGGACCTTGGTCGCGAGCTTGCCGATCTCGTGCTTGTGGAGCAGCAGGCGCCGCACCCGCTCGATGTCGTGGCCCCAGCGGTTGGCCTGCGAGTACTCGTTGATCTGGATCTTGTGGAGGTAGGCCTGACCCTTGCGGAACTCGACGAAGCCGTCCGCGATCACGACGCGCGCGTCGCGCAAGCTCTTGACCTCCGAGCCGACCAGCTCGATCCCGGCCTCGATCCGGTCGTGGATCGTGAAGTCGTGCGTGGCCTTGCGGTTGGTCGCGATCACCTTGATCGGCGCCGCGGCGGCGTGCGCGCGCGGCTTCACCATTCGCCGACGTTCGGCATCGTCGACCACGGCTGGCGCGGCGGCAGCGCGGCACCGCGCTGGAGCAGCTCCACCGAGATCAGGTCCGGCGACCGGACGAACGCCATGTGGCCGTCGCGCGGCGGGCGCGAGATCGCGTAGCCGTGGTCGACCAGGCGCTGGCACGCGGCGTAGATGTCCTCGACCTCGTACGCGACGTGGCCGAAGTTGCGGCCGCCGCTGTACGGCTCCTGCTGATCCCAGTTGTAGGTGAGCTCGATCTGCGGCGTGTCGGGCGCGCCGCCTGGTTGGCCGAGGAACACCAGCGTGAACCTGCCCTGCTCGTGGTCGCGTCGCCGCACCTCGTGCAAGCCCAGACCGTCGCAAAAAAACCGCAGCGCGGCGGGCAGGTCGCGCACGCGGATCATCGTGTGCAGGTAGCGCATGGCGTGTGGCTAGCAGGTTATCCTGGCGCCATGAGCGAGCCCAACGTCCTGGTCAACTTCCGCCTCGACAAGGACCGCCCGCTCCGGCTGCGCTGGATGGCGACCGACGGCGTGCCGGGCGACGGCTACAAGGCGCAGGTCACCGCGATCAAGCTCGACAGCGGCGCCCGGCTCGCGATGGATGGCTCGGCGATCCTCGAGCAGACCGCTCCGGATCCGGCGGGCGGGCTCGGCGCGTACCTCGTGACGTTCAACGGCATGGTCGGCTACGCCGCCGACCATCCGGATCGCGCGCAGGTCGAGCAGATCGGCGATCAAGAGATCGACTACGACCTCGAGCTCGTCCACGACGACACCGGCCGGGTCGCGGTCGAGCACGAGGACTTCGAGATCACCGAGCGCCCGCGCGGCTGGGCGCACAAGCTGACTCGCCGCGGGCCGTGAAGGCGGGCACGCCGAGCCGCACCGCCGCGTGGGTCGCGCTCGCGCGCGGCATGGCCGCGAACCTGCCGCGCGACGCACGGCTCGCCGACGATCCGTACGGCGCGGCGTTCGAGGATCCCGGGCCGCGCCGCCGGCTGCATCACGCGCTCGAGCGCGCCGGCGTGCCGATCCATCGCCTGCCCGGCGTCACGCCGTGGATCCTGTACATGCAGGTGCGCACGCGCGTGATCGACGACGCGCTGCGCGGCTTCGTCGCGACCGGCGGCCGCCAGCTCGTGCTGCTCGGCGCGGGCTTCGATTGCCGCGCGCTGCGCATGCCCGAGCTCGCCGGCACGCGCGTGGTCGAGGTCGACCATCCCGCGACCCAGGCGCGCAAGCGCGAGGTGCTCGCCGAGCGCGGCGCCGCGTCGCCCGCGCGCTACCTCGCGTGGGACTTCGAGCAGCGCCCGCTCGCCGAGCTGCCGGATGCGATCGCCGGCGCGGGGCTCGATCGCGCGGCGCCGAGCTTCACGATCTGGGAAGGCGTGACGATGTACCTCACGCCCCGGGCGATCGACGCGTCGCTGCGGGCGATCCGCGCATGGAGCGCGCCCGGCTCGCAGCTCGCGGTCACCTACTTCGTCCCGGCGCGGCTCGAGCGGCCGAGCTGGCCGTCGCGCGTGGTGCGCGCGGTGGTCGCGCGCGTCGGCGAGCCGTTTCGCTTCGCGTGGGACCCGGCGGAGCTGCCGGGCTACCTGGCCGAACGCGGGTTCCGCGTCGAGCGCGACCAGTCGATCGCCGAGGCCGCGCGCGCGCTGTTGCCGCGCCGCTATTCCCGCCGGCTGCGGATGAGCGATCAGCGCGTCGCGATCGCCACGGTGTAGGGCAAATCCTGCACGTGCGCGGGCGCACGCCGTGCAGCCGGTCTTAACCGTTCGCAGGGGTGACGGGTCCGAGCTTCGTACCTACGGTGTGTACGAAGAAGGAGGTTCCGATGCTTCGATCACTACTGCCCCTGACGTTTCTCGCCGCGGTCGCGGCCGGCGCGTCGGGTTGCTACACGGCAGATGCGGACGTCGGGGTTGCCTACGCTGCACCGGGCCCCGACCTCGTCGACGTGAGCCCCGGCGTGCAGGTCATCGCCGACTACGACTACCCCGTGTTCTTCACCGGTGGGCTGTACTGGCGCTCCTACGGCGGCTTCTGGTACTCGTCGCCGTACTGGAATCGCGGCTGGGCCGTGAACTATCACGCGCCGATCGCGATCCGCAGCATCGCCCGGCCGTGGGCCTACGCCCACTACCGGCCGGTGGGCTGGCACGGACGCGGCTACGTCGGCGCACGTCCGGTCTATCGCGGCGGCGGGCGCGCGTATGTCGCGCCGCACGCGGGCCACGTGGCCGTACGCGGCCACGCGCGTCACTGAGTGATCCAGAAGTCGCGCGGGTAAAGCCGCACCAGCTTGGCGTCCTTGCCCACCGCGGCGTGCAGGTATTCCTCGTACGCCGCGAGCTGTTTTTCGGGCCCGATCACGAAGTACCAGCTGAACCGCTCGAGCGGGCCGAACCCGGGCAGCACCTTGCCGTAGACCTTCTGCAGCCGCGCGAACAGCACGTCGGCGAGGTCCGGGCGCTTGGCCAGCTCGAGGATGCGCGCGCGAAACGCGCGGACGAGGTCGGGCGTGAGGCCATCGACCAGATCGGCGGCCATCGCCGCGGCGCGGCTCTCGTACGCGTCGGCGACCCGCGAGCCGAACGCGGTCGCGACCGCGTAGCGCGCGATGCTGGGGTCGGGCCTGGCGGCGCGCAGCTGGTCGATCACGAACCGGAGGGTCTGCGGCAACAGCGGGCAGCGCTCGGCGTAGTACTCGATCATGCCGTCCGCCGGGCGCGGGTGCAGGCCGTTCGAATACGCGAGCCCGGCGGCCCAGGTCTTCATGAACATCGAGTGCGCGCCGTGGCCGGTGTACAGGTTCGACGCGAGGTAATCGAGCACGGCATCGTCCTTGGTGTCCTTGTACGACGGCGCCTCGGCGAGGTTGTAGAACACGCCCGACGACGTCGCGGGATCGACCAGGCCGACGAAGTGGGGCCAGCCACCCAGGAACACGCCGCGCGTCTTCAGCTGGTGATCGATCGGCGACTCGGACGAGGTGAACGTGTAGGTGTGATGCTTGGTCGGCACCGGCAGCGCCGTGGCGAGCGCGGCGACATCGCCGGCCAGCGCGTCGCGGTTCGCGGTCGACGCGACCTCGACCAGCCGCGCGCGGCCGCGATCGATGATCTGGGCGCGCACGGTCTCGAGCTTGGCGAGCGCCGCGGGCGCGCCGCGCCGGAGGTCGCCCGCCATCTCGCCGCACAGGTAGCGCCAGTCGCCGGCGAGCGAGCTGTCGGGCAGGTCGGCGAGCAGCTCGGCGAGGTCCTTGCCAGCGGCGCGCGCGAGCGGCTTGGCCTTGTCGGACAGCCGGCGCGCGAGCTCGAGGTAGCGGCCCTTGCCGGCGAAGTCGCCCCTGGCGAGCGCGGTCGCGAGCGCCTGGAGCTCGCCGCGCCTCAGCGTGCTCGCGCCGGCGAGCGCGCCGAGGAACGCGCTGGCCTCGGCGGTGACCTTGGCGTCCTCGGGATCGAGCAGCATCCAGCGCAGGCGATGGAGGTCGTGCGCCTGGGTCAGGAACGACGCCGCGTGCAGGTACTCCAGCGCCGACTGCTGCCACCACGCGTCGGTCGGATCGCTCACCCAGCGCTCCTCGGGGCCGAGCATGCGGCGGCGCGTCGCGGTCAGCTGCTGGTCGACCACGTCGCGCAGCCGCGGCAGGTTCTCGATCCGCCAGTCCGGTGCGAGCATGATCCGCTTCATCCACGCGAGCGCCGCGCGGGTCTCGGTGACGCCGTTGCCGGCGCCGACCACCTCGAGCTCGACCCGCCCGGTCGCCGGGTTGGTGTCGTAGTCGACGGACAGGTCGAGGATCTCCTCGCGCATGCGCTCGCGCATCTCGTCGGCCGGGATCGGCTTGCCGTCCTCGATCACGCCGGCGCCCGACAGCAGCGCCGGCAGCGCGGCGAGGAACATCTCGTCCTCGGGCGGCAAGCCGTGCAGCACGTCGAACGCCAGCGTCAGGCGCGCGCTGGTCATCGCGTCGAACGTCGCGACCAGCGAGCGCACCTCGCCGATCTCGCCGGTGTCGTACTTCAGGCCGTCGTCGAGCGTCATCGGCGGGCTCGCGACGAGCGGCGGCAGCTCGACCGCCTGCGCGCTGGCCTCGAGCTGCTTGGTCTGGGCGTCGTAGTCGGCCTGGAAGCGCGCGAGCGTCGCGGCGGCATCGCGGGTGCCGTACTGCGCGCCGAGCCGCGCCAGCTCGGCGTCGATCCGCGCCTTGCGCTCGCGGTCGAGCTGGGCCCGCCGCGCCGGGCTCGGCCGCGCCGCGACGCCGAACGGCGCGACGAGCAGGCCCCAGCGCGCGATCCGATCGCGCCACGGGTTGTGCGATCCGGCGAGCACGCGCTCGACCTCCGCGAGCGCCGGGCGCAAGGTCAGCGACTTCTCGAACCCGGGGGTCTTCGACAGCTGGTGGAGATGTTTGAGCCAGTCCGGTCCGGTGTCGCGAAAGCCGAAGCGCGGCGGCGAATCGAGCAGCTTGGCGTAGCGCCGGCGCAGATCGATCATCCGGCTCGCCATCTTGGCGTCGAACGCGACCAGCTCGGGATCGCCGTCGGGCAGCTTCGCGAGGTGATCGAGCTCGGCGAGCACGATCGCGCGGACCTGCTCGATCGTCTTGTCGTCGAGCAGCTCGGGCTTGACGCCGTCGATCTCGAGGAACACCGGCTGGCCCTGGTCGGTCGACACGGCCGTACCGAGCGAGCTCGCGCCGAGATCGATCGTCCGCGTCTTGCTGTCGATCAGCTGCTTGTAGAGCGGCGTGCTCTCGTCGCCGGCGAGCGCGTCCATGAACAGGCCGAGCAGCGTGCGCTCGGCGTCGTCGAGCTGGCGCGTCGCGGGCCACGCGAGCAGCATCGGCCCGGGGTTCGACGCGGTGTTGTACGGGTAATCGACCACCTTCACCGTGCCGGGCGCCGCCGGCGCCGGCCTGGGCAGATCGGCCTCGGTCATGACCTTGCCCGTGCGCCCGGCCTCCTTGCCGAGGATCGCGCCGGTGTGGTCGAGCACGCTGGCGAGCGACATCGCGCTCGGGAACGCGCCGATCATCCCCATGTTCGCGAGGTGGTAGGCCGCGTCGTGAAACGCGCGGATGTCGGCCGGCGTCATCGTGCGGATCGCGTCGGGATAGCCGCCCGACTCGAGCGCGAGCGGGTGGCTCGCGCCGTAGACCAGCTGGCCCGCGGTGCGATAGAGCGCCGCCTCGGGCGACTCGTAGGTGCGCACCATCTCGTTGTAGACGGTGCCCTTCTCCTCGAGCCGCAGCGTGCCGTCCGGCGCCTTGTCGACGCCGAAGTTGCGCACCTCGCGCCGGATCTCCTCGTCGGTGTAGTCCGGGTTGAGCAGCGCGTCGAGCTGGTTCTCGAACACCAGCCAGAACTCGGCCGGCCCGGCGACGGTGTAGAAGTCGTACGCGGTGCGCCACTGATCGGTGAACGCCGACGACTGGCCGAGCGCCATCGCCTCGATGCTGCCGAGCCGGCGCCCGCGGTTGCCCTTGCCGAGCAGCAGGTGTTCCTGGGTGTGCGGCTCGCCCTTGTCGGAGGTCGGAAACGAGTTGACCCACACGAAGCCCTGCGGCGCGCTCTCGATCCGGAGGTAGTCGAACGTGAAGCCGGTCGCGTCGTGGACCAAGCGCGCGCCCATGCGCTTGCCGGCATCGTCGAGGTAGACCGCGACCGCGGTGAAGCCGTGCACGTGCTCGCCCTGGGCGAGCTGGTCGAGCGTGACCTCGCCCGTGATCTGCGGCACCGGCGATGGGGCGTTCGGCGACGGCGGCGCCGCGACGGGCGCGACCGCGGGTGGGGGCGAGTGGCAGGCGGCGATCGCGAAGATCGCGAGCAAGGTGCGATGCATCGCGGGGAACTCTAGACCGAGACTGGTCCGTCTCGCAGGCGTGATCGCGTGTTTGGCGGCCGCGATCGACAGCGACCACGGTGCGGCTCGACGCTGGTGTCATGAAGCTGGCCGTCGCCGCGCTCGCGATCGTCGTCGCGTGCGGCGACAACCGCAAGCCGGAGCCCGACGGCGGCCCGTTCGTCGAGGCGCCGCACGATCCGGCGCCGGTCGCGCTCTCGCTCGGCGGCCCGATCATGACGGCGCCGAAGGTCGTGCCGATCCTGTTTGCCGGCGACAGCGACGGCCAGGCGCAGCTCGGCCAGTTCCTGCCGGCGCTCGCGGCGTCGTCGTACTGGCCGACCGTGGTGGGCGAGTACGGCGTCGGCGCGCTCGCGATCGAGCCCACCATCATCACGACCGACTCGCCGCCGACCACCGACGACGCGCTCGCGACCTGGATCGCGAGCCAGGCCGACGGCACGCACGCCGGCTGGCCGGTGCCCGACGCCAACACGATCTACACCGTGTTCCTGCCGCCGGGCGCGAGCCTGACGTTCGGCACGAGCGCGAGCTGCGTCGACTTCGCCGGCTATCACAACGAGGGCGCCGCGCTGCAGGGCGGCCGGCTGACCTACGCGCTGCTGCCGCGCTGCGGTGACGGCGGCAGCGCGATCGACACGCTCACGTCCGCCCTCAGCCACGAGCTGGTCGAGGCGTCGACCGATCCGCTGCCGTTCTCCGACGGCGCGTGGCAGATGGTCGATAACGATCACTTCATCTGGACGATCGAGCCCGGCGGCGAGCTCGGCGACCTGTGCGAGTTCGCCGCGGCGGCGCACGTGCGGCTGGTCGACAACTTCGTCGTGCAGCGCACGTGGTCCAACGCATCGGCCGCGGCGGGCCACGATCCGTGCGTCCCGCTGCCGTCGACGCCCTACGTCGCGGCCGAGCCGCTGCTCGACGAGACGCTCACGCTCGATCTCACCGCGCTCGGCGACGGCGTGGTCATGACCAAGGGCATCACCGTGCACGGCACCGGCTCGAAGACGATCGAGGTCGATCTGTTCAGCGACGCGCCGGCGGCCGACTTCACGGTCAAGGCGACCGACGGCGCCGCGCTGCTCGGCCAGCCGGCCGAGCTGTCGTTCAGCTGGGACACGATCACGGGCAACAACGGCTCGAAGCTCCACCTCACCGTGACCCGCGTGATGGACGGCGCGAACGGCGGCAGCGAGTTCGTGGTCGCGAGCCACGTGAGCGGCGAGTCGTACGCGCTGTGGTGGGCCGCGGTGGCGAACTAGGATCGCACGGCCATCGCGCGCTCCCACTCGATCGGATCGCGGGCCTCGACGTCCGCGACCCCGAGCTCGCGCATCACGTCGACCACGGTCTGCCGGCGGATCACCGACACCGTCAGGATGTGGGCGATCACGCTGCCGAACGTGAAGCTGACCGGCGGCGTGCACAGCGCGTCGACGAACACGTCGTCCCATTCGTTGCGATCGCGGAGCCTCCGGATCAGCGCGTCGAACCGGGGCTGCACCGCGGCGAGCCGGGCCTGCTGCCCGGCGATGCTGCGATCGCGCTCGGCCGGAAGCTCGCGGCCCGCGATCGCGGCGGTCCACACCTCCTTGGTGAACACGATGCGATCGAGCATCGTGCGGACGTCGGGCTCGGGCCCCTCGAAGCTGTGCACGATCAGCCCCGGCCGCATCGCGCGATCGAGCGCCTCGTCGGACAGCGTGGCGGCCTGCTCGAGCAGCCGCGCGGTGTGCCAGTGATCGTGCAGGGCGAGCCGATCCGAGAGGTCCATGGCGTCCGTCCTCGCTTGGCCGGGCAGCACCAGGCCGCTCGGCGGGTGAAAGTGGATCGAGTTGGGTGCCGTGATCCGGAAGTCGCGCCGCTCGTCGCCGAACCGGCTCGGCGGCAGGCCGTGCGCCCGGCTGAACGCGCGCGAGAACGCCTCGACCGCGTCGTAGCCGGCCTCGAGGCTGGCCTCGGTGACGCTCGCGCCGCGGCCGATCCGCCAGGCCGCGCGCTCGAGCAGCAAGCGGCGGCGAAACGCGGCCGGCGCCTCGCCGATCCCCGCGCGCACCAGGCGGTTGAAGTGGAACGGGCTGAGCATCGCCCGCGCCGCGAGCGCCGGCCCGTCGAGCCCCTCGTCGAGGGCCTCGAGCACGGCGTCGACGACGTCGCGCAGGCGATCGGGCGGCACCGGCATGACCCGAGCATGCCCGGGCGGCGCGCCGCGCGCATGACCGGGATTGCTACGTCGCGGGAGCGCGCTCGGCGAGCCAGCGATCGGTGGTCTCGGCCGCGCTCACCACCGCGCCGGTCAGCGCGCGCAGCCACGGACCCTGCGGCTTGGTCGGGAACAGGAACTCCTGGAACCGGGCCTGCGCCGT
>Ga0335081_10009321_pt1 | contig 15795 bp, 11 predicted proteins | sample Lox_Sample_35_FD_206713 | JGI IMG/M metagenome (GOLD analysis project Ga0335081, IMG submission 206713) | Soil microbial communities from Loxahatchee National Wildlife Refuge, Florida, United States - Lox_Sample_3.5 | ecosystem: Environmental > Terrestrial > Soil > Wetlands | place: USA... | reverse complement strand
AAATCACAGATGTAGCCGTGAAATAACAAACTCTGTCATCCTGAGCGGAGCCGCGACGTAGCGAAGCGAAGTCGCGGCGGAGTCCAGGGACCTCGTGCCCCGCAGAAACCACTACGAACGCCTGCGCGAATCCCCACCGGTCTCAGGGGAACCGCGGACGCCCGAACCGTGGAAGAGTGGCGCTTTCAGCGCCGCGTTAAGATAGCAAAATAGATGGGAGCTTCAGCCCTAGGAAGCATCCAACGGGAGAGATGATGTCGAGCGTCGCTGCACGTCGAGGTTTTACGGTGAAAGCGCTGCTCTTCTTTCTGCTGGCGGCAGCGCCCATCGTTTCGGCGCAAAGTCCTTTCGACGGTACCTGGACGCTCGATCCCCCAGTCCCGCAGAAACCAATCGAGTATTCGCTCGCGAATGGAATGTTCCACTGCTCCGGATGCATCGCCAACGTCGAGGTCAAAGCCGACGGCGTTGATCACAAAGTCGATGAAAACGACTATTGGGACACTCTGAATGTTCGCGCTCTCGACGCGCGCGGCGTGGAGATCGTTGCCAAGAAGGCCGGCAACACGATGTACATGGAACTCGCGTCCGTCTCCCCCGACGGATCCACGTTGACGCAGGTGATCAAAGACTCCACCGAATCCGACACAGTCACCATCGAAACTCTCGCTCATCGGCTGGCAAAGTCGCCGCCGGACGCTCACGCCATCTCCGGCTCCTGGCGCGCCTATCAAACTAACCGCTCCGGCAACGGATCGCTAATCACCTACAAGTGCACGAACCAAGCCTTCAGCGCCGAAACTCCGCTGGGCGAAAAGTACACCGCAAAATTCGATGGCCAGTTCTATCCCGTTGAAGATGACCCTGGCCACACGCTAGTCGCCGCCAGACTGCTCAACCCAAACACGGTGGAACTGACCCACAAGCGCAAAGACAAGATCGTCAGCGTCGCCCGTATGACGGTCGCGCCAGACGGCAAAAGCATCCGCGTAGTCTTCGAAAACAAAGACGCCGGCACCACGATGAACTTCGACTTTCACAAGAAGCAGTAGCCACAAGGAAAGCCTACATCCCTCCGATAATTAGGTCTGCAAGATCAGCTTTCAGCCGAGCCGCCAACAGTTTTGTAGGCTAAATGCGAAGAGCCTAGATAACTGTCGCTAGCGGGGGCTCAAAACCAATCGTTCCGACGTCCCCCTCCTTTCTTGAACCTTCGCGCCCTTAGTGGTGAACGCCTTTTGCGACCGCGTAGAATGGCTTCGTGCCAGAAGGAAAACCATTTCGCCTGACGGAGTCCGTGAAAGCTGCCGGTTGAGCGTCCAAGCTGAGTCCAGCGGCGCTGGACAAAGTGCTTGGGAAATTAGCCCGGCAACACGACCCTAATGTTCTAGTCGGCTTCGACCACGCCGACGACGCCGGAGTGTATCAACTCACCCCTGACCAGGCGCTAGTGCAAACAGTAGACTTCTTCACCCCAATCGTCGACGACCCCTACACCTTCGGCCAGATCGCCGCCACAAACTCACTCAGCGACGTGTACGCGATGGGCGGCCGTCCGCTCACAGCCCTCGCGTTAGTCTGCTTTCCCGACAAAGCCGACCTGGAAATCCTCGAGCGCATCCTCGCCGGAGGCCTCTCAAAAATGATCGAAGCCGGATGCACAGTCATCGGCGGCCACAGCATCCGCGACGAAGAAACCAAATTCGGCTACTCCATCACAGGCGTAATCCACCCAAACAGGATTTACCAGAACCAAGGTGCCAAGCCAGGCGACAAACTTATCCTCACGAAAGCGCTGGGTACAGGCGTGATCTCCACCGCGATCAAGAAAGCGAAGGCCGAGCAAGGTTGGATCGACGCCGCAACCCAATCGATGACGACGCTGAACAAGAAAGCCGCAGAAGTAATCGCGAGCCATGTGGGGACAGCCGCCTCGGCTGTCCAGTCGAGCGAAGCTCGACAGCCTGACGCCCGACGCCTAACGCCTGACGCCTTCTCCGTCCACTCCATGACCGACATCACAGGCTTCGGCCTGATCGGTCATCTCCGCGAGATCCTGCTCGCCTCAAATGTCTCAGCCACAATCCGCGCCACCCGAATCCCCATCCTCGAAGGTGCGCTGGAATGTATTCACGCCGGCCACATTCCCGGAGGCCTGAAGAACAACCGCGACTTCGCCGAATGCCTGGTCGAATACACCGAGCAAGTTCCCGAAGATCTCCGCACCATCCTCTACGATCCCCAAACCGCCGGAGGCCTGCTGATCTCCACGCCAGACGCCACATTAACGCAAGCTCTCCACGCCGCGAGTGTCCCCGTCGTCGAAATCGGCGAAGTCCTTCCGCTTGCCAAACCCCGCATCCGCGTCACCCGGTAGACCATCATTCCGCCTGTACCCCGGTAACCTCCATCGTCCGCGTACCGGATGCTACGTTCTTGAGGGCTCACCAGTCGCGGACATCCCCGCCTCCGGCTGGATCTCGTTCTCAGGAGGTCTACGTATGTCCGCAACTGGCACTGCCATGGCGCCGGCCCCCGCGCCGTCCGCGCCTGCCAATCCCGCTCTGGTCCAAGAGAAGATAAAGCTCCAGATGCGCCTGCGCAGCGGTTCTGGATGGTTCTTTGCCATCGCGCTGTTCTCGGTCATCAATTCCGGACTGATGCTGTTCAACGCCAAGCTGCACTTTATCGTCGGCCTCGGCGTCACGCAGATCGCCGATGGCATCGGCAAAATGGGTGGCGTGGCTGGCGGCATCGCCGGCCTGGTAGTCAGTCTCTTTGCCGCCGGACTCTTCAGTCTTTTCGGAAAACTTTCGCGCGACGGACATCAGTGGGCCTTCATCGTCGGCATGGTTCTCTACACCCTCGACGGCCTGATCTTCCTGGGATTCGGTCTCTGGCTCGACCTGGCCTTCCACGCCTTCGCCCTGTTCAACATCTACAAAGGCCTGAGCGCGCTGAACGAATTGAACAAACTGAACAGCCAGCCAGCAGCAATGGCAGCAGCCCAAGGCACAATCGGCTAATCGAAATTCAATAGAAATTAAGGAAGGGGTGCCCCCGGTCTCGCTGAAGTTGCGAGACCCGGGAATTCTAATTCTGAAGTGGAATTCCCCTGTGTTCCCTGTGGTGAGCGATTTCTCCCTGAACCCTCCCGAAACCAATCGCATCTAGAGAGGAGTACCATTCCGCTCGACTTCTTTCCGAAAGGTGCCGCTATGCAAATTCGCACTCTGGGCCACACTGGCCTCCAGGTTTCCGCTCAGGGCCTCGGCTGCATGGGGATGTCCGAGTTCTATTCCGGCTTCGACGACGCCGAATCCATCGCGACAATCCATCGCGCCATTGACCTAGGGATTTTTTTCCTCGACACCGCCGACGTCTACGGTCCACAAAAAAATGAAGAGCTGGTCGGACGCGCCATCAAAGGCCGCCGTAAAGAAGTCGTCCTCGCCACGAAGTTTGGTATCGTACGGGATCCCAATAATCCAGCCGCTCGCGGAGTCAGTGGCAAGCCAGACTACGTCCGCCAATCCTGCGAGGCCAGCCTCCGCCGACTTGGCGTAGAGAACATCGATCTGTACTACCAGCACCGCGTCGACCCCAACACTCCCATCGAAGACACAGTCGGCGCGATGGCCCAATTAGTGAAGGAAGGCAAGGTCCGCTATCTCGGCCTTTCGGAAGCCAGCCCTGAAACCATGCGCCGAGCGATGAAGGTCCATCCCATCACCGCGTTGCAAACGGAATATTCCCTCTGGACACGCGATCCCGAAGACAACCACGTCCTCAACACCTGCCGCGAACTTGGCATCGGCTTCGTCGCCTACAGCCCCCTCGGCCGCGGATTCCTCACCGGCCAGTTCCGTACCTTCGAAGACATTCCCGCCGACGACTACCGTCGCAACTCGCCACGTTTTCAAAAAGAGAATTTCCAAAAGAACATCGATCTGGTCCGCAAGGTAGAAGAGATCGCGAAAGAGAACGACTGCACCCCCGCCCAACTCGCGCTAGCGTGGGTCATAGCTCAAGGAACCGACATTGTACCGATCCCCGGCACCAAGCGCAGAAAATTTCTGGAAGCAAACGCCGCCGCATCGGAACTCAAACTGTCTCAGCAAGATCTCTCCCGCTTGGACGAAGTTTTCCCCAAAGACGCCGCCGCAGGCCAGCGTTACCCCGAGCATGTAATGGCCCTAGTCGACCGCTAGCATTGTTTAAGGATATAAACCATGTGGGGACAGCCGCATTCGGCTGTCCCGCGAAGGCGAAGGCGAAGGCGAAGCCGAACCTCGATCACCACTCAAGACGGGTGCCCCACTTCCGGCCGCAGTTGCCGGAAGTGGGAATTTTGACGTTGTCACTAAGTCAGAGGCGGGGATTTGTCAGCCTGCTAACTCTAAAGGTACCGGCTCGGTCCTTTGTAGACGTTCACCCTTAGTGGTTCCAACCGTTCATGCCACAAACGCTGGCTAGAGTTTCCCGATTGCTCGATTTCTTGGGCAGAAATCCGCCTTGCCTCCCACCGATTACTACTTTGATTCCCTTCGCGAAATCCGCAACGCAATCCCCTCCCGAAATGGCGGGCTATCGATCACGAATCGCCCTCCCTTATGTTCAAACTCTTTGCGATCCTCTACAGCTCCCGTTCTCACATCCACCCACCAGCTCTCAAACCGTCCGTCCCGTAAGTTCAAGACCATCTGCGATGGTCCATTCCCATCCAGATAGACCGCATACTCCCCGTGACCCGACGAAAGCGCATGCGCCACCACCCCTCCTGCATGCTTCACCAAGTCCACATCCGCATGCATCTCCACCAACGGCAATCCCTGCAAGAACTCGTTCAAGATCTTCAACCGCCGACGAAACGCCGGACTCCCTCCTCCCGGGCCATTCGGCTCCAAGTCCGACCCATCCTCATGCCCAACCGAAAACGAATAATCCAGGCCATCAAACACGCTGCCGCCCGCCAGCATAAAATTCCACGCCTGCCGAGTATAGGCGTCGTCGCTTTGTCCCAGAAATCCAGTTTCGTCATAGGACACAGCCTTCCCCAAACCATAGTTCAACGCCGCCGCTTCCGGATACGCGTAGTGGAAATTCACCACGCTGACGCCCGGCAGAACATCCTTCATCGCATAAGTAAAGTTGCAGCAATCCTGCGCGATCATGTGCTTGCTCGCCAGGCCGGCCTCTTCGCTGGTGATCCATTCGACAACGCGAGCCTGCCAAGCCATCGTCGCGTCATCCGGTAGATCGATCGAATTCGGATACTGATCCCGCCCCGTAAACAAATAAGGATTCACCACGTCCGTGAGCACCGGACGATCCGACCAAGGCTCATTCGCAATCTCAAACATCACATTCGGATACGCATTCGCCTCCCGCACGACCTTCCGCACATACTTTTCCTGGAATGCAAGAATGTTCCCGTTCTCCAGCGTATTCACCTTCTTGTAGTCGATCGCATCTGTCCCATTCACGTTGTTTTCGTGCTTGAACGGAGACAGGTTCCACTGCATCTCCCCGTATTGCGAAGAGAACAAGCCAATCTCGACGACAATGCCCAGCCGCGAAGCCTCACCCAGATAGTCATGCAGCCGCGAGAAATATTCTGGATTCCATTTGGAAAGATCGATCTTATTTCCGCCGCCGGCGTAACCCGCTTCAGAACTCCGCGCCCACGGAGCGACAAACTTTCCCGGTTCCGGCGCCAGGTCATTCCGTCGGATCCCGAACGATTTCCCCGGTGACTCTACATACGATCCGCCAAACAAGCGGGTGTAGTTCATCCCCGCCGCATTCAAAGTCGCAAGATATTTGTGATAGTCGAAATCCCCATTGATCACAGCCCCGTAATGCTCCGCGCTGGAAACCAGCGCCACGGCCTTCCCGCGATAAAGAAAGTAGTGCGGATTCTCCGGATGCAACCGGATCGGTGGCTCGCTCTGCTGCGCCAAAAGCATACCGGCACTAAAAGCGAAGAAAATCGAGAACGATATCTTCCAGTTCACAACACGCCCTCCCCCTTTAACCGCATTCGAAGTCGAAACCAAATTGAAATTGGGTACCCAGCTCTGGTCGATGTTGCCAGAATTGGGGTTCCTCTGTGTGTGCCTCTGTGTCCCCTGTGGTGAAGGTTTTGCTTTTTGCGGCTACCGTGAGTACTCCGTAACCTTCCCATCCACCACAGCCGCCACATACTTCTGCGAAGTCAAATTCCGCACCTGCACCACCCGATGCCCCTCCCGCGCCAGCTTTCCCCACCGGCTAGGCTTTTCCGGATTCTGCTCGATCGCCTGATACTCCGTCCCAGCCAAAAGAAACTGCACAGTTCGCAAGCGTTTCGAACCGGTCCGGGAAACTCGCGAGGTTCGCCCGTCAACCAAAACTTCGCGCCCGCTCATCATCTGCTCCGCCACTGAACCCAGTGTAGTCTGATCTAGCATTCATCAATGTGGGGAAGGACTCAGTCGTCCGTCCCACGGGCAAAGCCCGGGCTCTGTCTGCCCGATAGTACAAAATCTCGCCAACATCGCCTAATCTCGTCCTTCCACGTCCGGAACAAACTTGGGACAGGTATCCCCTTCACACCAAAGATAGGAGGCCGTCGCGACTGGGTTTATCATTCTCCTGCCGCACTTAGAGCACTCCCCCAATCGGGAACGCACATCGGAGCTTCCCATGAATGAGAGGTCGAATTGGCCACCTCCTCTACACCCGTCCCTCCGCCACCTGCCACCGATTTCTGGAGTCGTCAATCCACACGCCTGTCGCTCTTTTTTCTTCATCTCGTACTCCTGATTGGAGCGCTCTCGTTAACACCTGCCGCACACGCCTTCGAATTCGGCGCAGTCGCTGGCCTCATCCTCATCTTCGGCTGCCTATTTTCGTGGGCTGTTCTTTACCATGCCTCGAGTCGCATTCTCGTGGGCATCTTCGCCGGCGTCGCCATCGCTCAGCTCGCATTCATTACCTTCGTCGGATTGCACTTCCGGTCCGAGGACAAGGCTCTTCAAGCGGTCATGGCCGACGCGGTCAGGCTACGACAGCAGGACGCGGCTGCGATAGCTCCTTTCGCAATGGATCCGCTTTTCGAGATGTGCTCGGGAACCCGCCCATTGAACCTGCAGGAACTCGCCGAATTGCGTTCGCGCGCACAGCGGGGTCGCGCCAAGCTACAGGAACTCGATTCAGTCCACAAACAGTGGCTGGAGGAGATGGAAACGCGCCTTAGATCGGTCGGTCCGGCCGTCGCCCGAGAGTTCCGTGAGGGCGTCGCCAGTACTCAAAACGAATCCGATGAAATGATGAGGATCAGCCAGAACTTCTTCATTCAGGCCGAGCAACTCGCCTCATTCCTCATCGATCATCAACACCAATATCACGCAACTTCCGCCGGGCTGGTGTTCAACAAATCCGAGGACCAGCAAACGTTCAATCACCAGATCGATTCCATTTCCCAGTTACAGGCACAGTTCCAGGCGTATGCTCAAAAAGCGGAGCAGCGTTTTCAACAGGTGCAGCAGTAATTCGCGCGATTCGAATCTGTCGGACAACTTCGGTCTCGCCGGGTCTCTATCGCCGCGGAGGTAGGACTCAATTCTCTAGTCCCGGGAATGTCTAGCTAGAAAGGATGTGCGACAAGCAGATACACCAGCACAGCGATGCAAAGAGTCAGCACCAGAAGCGAGACCTTCTCCACTTTCAACGTGTCCTTGCCGCTCTTCGATTCCGCCGCCATGCCACTAGTGTCCCGCAGAATCCCCTTTCTGAAAATAGCCAAACCGTGGTTGGCACCCCGGTAACGTGCCCAAAGTTTTTTCCACTCATATGGGACAGCCGCGGAGCCGCGTCTTGTGAAAGCGCGGGGCACCCGGGCTCGTTGCCTACGCCTCCATCGTCACCGCAGGCACCCGCCGACTCCTGCGCCACCAATAAATCGCTCGCCTCAGCAAAACCCCAACACCACTACATGAATCCGCAAGCCGAGAAGCATCGCGAACAGCACAATCCCGATCCCATCTCGATCCCCTGCATACCGGTAGCTCTCCAGCGGAGCGCAGGGCTCGAGGGTGCCCCATCCTAAAATCGCGGGGGTTTGCGATTTTAGGGTGGGCATCTTGACTTGTGCGCGCACTGCTGGAACCCGAGCCTTATCGATGTGGATCAAACTCCAGCCGCTCCACCTGCTGCGTCTTGTGACTCGATGGAGCATACTTCCACTGTTTCACCGCCGCGATCGCCGCCTGCCCCAGGATGGGATTCCCTCCCACGATCTGCGCGCTCTCCACGGTCCCATTCGCCGCGATGTTCACCTGCAATCGCACCACGCCTCCGATATACAACCGTTCCAGCGTCGGCGGATATTTCGGTTCCACGCGCGTGACCACCTTTCTTTCACCCGCGCCCTCCTCACTTTGCGAAAACAGCGGCATACTCACTACACATGCGAAGAGGCATACCAGCAAGCCCGTTCGCGCCACCCTCAGAGACTTCCCGTTGACCACTAACATTCGTAGAAGGCTCATTTCGATAACCCTATGTTGAGGCTGTACACCTCTTGTGTGCTGCGATCCCGCACAAACATCCACGATCCATCCGGCGCCTGGCCAGCCCAGAATCCGTATGGCCCCATGTAGCGGTCAATCGCCGGCAGAGTAAACACGCGTTCCGCGTGATCTTCGCCCACCTTCACCCGCCGTATCGACTCTTCATCCGTCACCATGTCGTCGAAGCAGATCGACTTGCTGTCGCTCGACCACTGCGGATAACTCACCGACCCCGCCGCCTCGGTAAACCACGTAGTCCACTTCTGCGTCTGGAAGTCGAAGAGCTTGACGGTGGTGTTGTCGGGTGAGAGCGCCGCAATGTAGCGTCCATCGGGAGACCAACGCGGGCTGAATAATCCTTCCGATCCCGGAATCGTCGCCACCTTGTGCGTCTTCAGATCGAGCATGCTGATGCTCAGGTTCGCCGCTCCCACGACGTACCCGAAGATCACCCGTTGCCTGTCCCTGGACCAGTTCATATCGATCTGTCCGCGCTTTTCGGCGTATACCGGCTTCGCCTTGCCGCCTTCCACGCCGATCAGCAGGATTTGCGTTGATTGCCCCGGCCGGATGCTCACATACGCAATCTGCTTGCTGTCCGGAGCCCATTTCGGCAACGCCGCTCGCTCCGGCGCCGAGGTCAGTTGCAGCCGCTCGCTTCCATCCGTTCGGCTCCGCCATAACGTTCCGTCGGGAATCGAAACATAGCTGACCCACTTCCCATCCGACGAAAAATCCAGATCCGTCCCCGAGATCCCAGCCAGTACCGGTGCATAGTTCTGATGTCCCGCCTCGTACTTCACCACCTCGACCATCGGATTTACGCCCAGCGCCCATATCTTCTCGTTCTCCGCCGGCCACGGGCTCCCGAATGACATCGGACCATCCGTCAGCTGTTTCGGCTCCGCGCTGCCCTCGGCTAGAACCCACAAAGTGGTGATCGGAGGCCAACTCTGCGTCGCCTGGAACACGTAAGACTTCCCATCCTGGCTCCAAACTCCACAGCAAAACGTTTTCGACTTGCTCCAGCCAGGCAACAATTCGTGCAGGTTCGATCCGTCCTTATTCACTTCCCACAACGCCGAACTGGCCGTTTCCATATCCGAGGCGCTGAATCGAATCCTCTGCCCATCGGGCGAGAAGCGTGGGCTGAATGGCTTTGCGTTCACCTCCGCCAGCTTCTTCGCGTTCGTGCCCTTCGTTGAAGTGATCCATATCTCGTGCCCTTTGATTGAAACCAGCTGCTCGCCATTCGGCGACCAGGCCGCATCGTCCACCGCTAAGTCTGCCAGCTTCGCCGGCGCAGCTTTGTTCAGCCGGATCGTCCACAACTCTCGATTCTTCGCTCCCGCACGCGTCGGAGATGCCAGCAGGCTTCCATGATCCGGCGACACATCCAGCGCCCGGATATCCGCGAATGGCGTTGCGACGGTCGTTTGTTCTCCGGTATTCGGATTGACTTTGGAAATAACCTGATGCCCGCCCTTTTCCTCCCCTACATAAAGAGCAGATCCGTCGGACAACACGGCGGTCTTCGCCAATCCGTCATGAGTGATTTGATTGGCGGTTGCAAAGCTCGGAGCCGTGGCCGGCGCCCCGCCATCATGCAACCAGAATCCTGCGCAGATAAGGACCAGGCAGGCGAGCAACAAACATAAGAAGATACGATTAATCCTCATCCCTCACGCCCCCTCTTTAAGACCGCACGTTCGTATCACTGCATACACCTGTGATCGATACTAAAGAAGAGAAAACCCACAGCCGTATTACCCCGGTAATCGCGTCACACGAAGGTAATGGATGCCCGGTGAACGTGCCTGCATCGACCTGCTTTAGAGAAGCAGACCTACAGAAGAGCCCCGCTTTCGTTAGCGGATGCGCCCTTTGGTTTGTCTCTACTAGCAGATGCCTGAACTGGAGCAGATTGTGACGTCATTCGCGCTATTCTCCGTTCTCGTCTTTTGCTGTATTTGCCCTTTGTCATCAAATCGGCTTGCCTTCTTACCGATTTTTGCACATAGTTTCAGCTTCCGACAGACTCTCGACTCCGTCAGATTGCAGTGGAGATCATCATGAAAATCCGTAGCGCCTCATTCTGCCTGTTCGCCGCAGCGCTCTTCGCGTGCTTCACTACTGTGCTCGCCGCGCAGTCCGCATCGTCTCCCAAACCCGCCGCTCCCACAAAGCCGGCCGAAACGGCCTCCGGATACAACCAGCCGCCCAAAGAAATCCTCGATGTCATGCGCGCCGGCTCGCCACCGCAACCGATGGTGAGTCCCACTCACGACAGCATCCTTCTGGTCTCCTGGCAGGACTACCCCTCGATCGCCCGCGTGGCCACGCCATTCCTGCGCCTCGCCGGAGTGCGCATCGAACCCGGCAACCACAGCAAACACGACACCCCTGGCGGATACGGCATCACCCCGTGCGCCGCCAAATTCGACGTGGTTCACGTCGCCGACGGAAAGCAACTTCACGTCACGCTCCCCGCCGCGGCCTGCCCTGGCGAGCCCGCCTGGGCCGCCGACGGCAAACGTTTCGCCTTCGTCAACCTCGCAACCGAATCGGTCGAGCTTTGGATCGGGGACGCGGCCACCGCTCAGGCTCATAAGGTCCCCGCAGTCCGTCTCAACCCCATGTTTGACGACGAATTCATGTGGATGCCCGACCAGAAGAATCTGCTGGTCAAGCTCGTCCCGCAGGGACTCGGCGCTCCTCCCAAGCAAACCAACGCACCGGTCGGACCCAGCATTCAGGAGACCGCAGGCCAGAAAGGCCAAAGCAGCACCTACGAAGTTCGCGACACCCTCAACAACAAGCACGACGAAGATGTTTTCGACTACTACGCCGCCACTCAGCTGGCGCTAGTCAACGTCGCGACCGGAGCTGTCACCCCGATCGGCACACGGGCCAATTACGAAGACCTCAGTCCCGCGCCCGATGGCAAACACATTCTGGTCAATTCCATTCATAAGCCCTACTCCTACGTGACCACCTACGACCGCTTCCCCAAGGAGGTTGAAGTCTGGGACGTCTCGCAGCCGGCCCACGTTTCTATACATACAATCGCCTCGCTCCCACTGGCCGACCGCGTTCCCATCCACGGCGTTCCTCTCGGCCCGCGCGATTTTGACTGGCGTGCCACCGATCCCGCCACCCTGCTCTGGGCCGAAGCCCTCGACGGCGGCGACTGGAATGTGAACGTCCCGCAGCGCGACAAGATCATGCTCTCGAAAGCCCCCTTCGACGTCCCGCCCGTCGAAATCGCCCGCTCTGAGCAGCGCTACGCCGGCTATTCCTGGAGCGAGAAACCCAACGTAGCTCTCCTCGGCGAATTCGACCAGAACAAGCACTGGAGAAAAACCTACCTGGTCAATGTCGACGATCCTCAACAAAAGCCACGCCTACTGTGGGATCTTTCCACCGACGAACTCTACAAGGATCCCGGCCGGACCGTGCGGAAGACTCTTCCCAACGGAGTCTCGGTCATCCGCCAGGAAGGCGAATCCATCTTCCTTCGCGGACAGGGCGCTTCCCCCGAGGGAGACCGCCCATTCCTCGACCGCCTGAATCTCGCCTCCCAACAGTCCGAGCGCCTGTTCCGCAGCGACAAGAATTGTTACGAGCAATTCCTCGCGTTCGCTGGATCCGACTCCAAAACGTTCCTCACCTGGCATCAGTCGCCCACTGATCCACCCAACGCCTTCAAGCGCACGCTGGGAAATCAGATCGACCCGCCCGAAGGGGAAGCCACCTATAGTTCGACCAGCGCCGCCATCACCCACATCCCCGATCCCGCACCCGCCGTACGCGCCATCAAGAAGCGCCTCGTCAAATACAAACGAGCCGACGGACTCGACCTCTCCTTCACCCTCTACACACCTCCGGGTTATCACGAAGGTAGTCGCGTCCCAACGATTCTTTACGCTTATCCGCTCGACTATGCCGACGCCTCCACCGCCGGCCAGGTCTCCGGATCGCAGCAAACGTTCACGCAGCTCCGCCAGTACCGCCTGCTCCTCTTAGCCGGATACGCCATCATCGACCGCGCTGCATTTCCGATCGTCGGCGACCCGAAGAGGGCCTACGACACCTATCTGGACCAACTCGTCGCCGATGCGAAAGCTGCGGTGGATGAAGCGGTGCGTATCGGCGTCGCCGACCCCGACCGCATCGGAGTGACCGGACACAGCCATGGCGCGCTGATGACGGTGAACCTGGTTGCCCACTCTGACCTGTTCCGCGCCGGAGTGGCCACCAGCGGCTCCTACAACAAAACGCTTACGCCCTTCGGATTCCAAAACGAACGCCGCTCCGTCTGGGAAGCCCCTGATGTCTACGTGAAGGTTTCCCCGTTCTTTGTCGCTGACAAAATCAAGACGCCACTCCTCCTGATGCATGGCGCCGAGGACGCCAACCCCGGCACCATCCCGCTCCAGTCCGTGAAGCTCTACGAAGCCATCCGTGGCAACGGCGGCACAACTCGCCTCGTGTTGCTCCCCCACGAGCCTCACTGGTACACCGCCATGGAATCCAACCAGCAAGAGGTCTACGAGATGCTCCACTGGTTCGACAAATACGTGAAAAACGCGGCGCCCCGCACCACGGCGGAAGCCAAACCATAGACCTTCCGCCCAAAACTCGGTTCACAAGAAGTAATTCACCACCGAGGACACGGAGCAGCACAGAGGTTTTCTCTGTGATCTCTGTGTCCTCTGTGGTGAAAAACAACCGCGATCATTACCGTCGCGGCCGAGTTCCGCCATTTCCCTTGACCCCTCCTGCCCTCGGATGTTTACTGAAGAGAGCAGCCACGGTGTGCGGATCGCGCCCACGCCGGGACGAAATGTCGCTGACTTGCACTGTCGAGTAAGCGCCTCGCCACTTCAATGAGTAGCCAAACCCAGACCAATCCAGCCTTAGCGCTGCAATACCGCCAACTCGTCGAGCAGGTCCAGGCCATCACCTATATGGCCGAGCGCGGTATCGATGGACGTTGGCATTACGTCAGTCCGCAGATCACCCAGATCCTGGGTTTCTCTCCGGACGACTGGACGTCGGACCCGCAAAGCTGGCGCCGTCAGGTCCACGCTGACGATTTGCAACGAATCCTCGCCGAGGAAGCGCGATCTCTAGTCAACGAAGGCGACCGCTTTCGCGCCGAGTACCGCATGCACACCCGGGACGGCAAGTGTGTCTGGGTCAGAGACGAAGCCACGCTCGTCAGTCATGGCGATGATGGCGCACTCTTTATGCGCGGTCTGCTTCTCGACATCACCGAGCACAAGCAGGCCGAGGAAGAACTGCGCAGGAGTGAGCAACGTCTGCAGGCCACGATTGACGCCGCGCCCGTCATCCTGTTTGCCCTTGATCTCGAAGGCAGATTCACCTTGTCCGCCGGAAAAGGTCTGCAGGACATGGGCCTCAGGCCCGGCGAGGTCATTGGCCTCTCGGTTTTTGACCTCTACCGCGACGTTCCCGAGATCCTCGATCATGCCCGGCGCGCGTTAGCCGGCGAAGGTTTCTGGGCCGTAGATCCCGTTCCGCATCTGAAGCGAATCTACGAAACGCGCTGGGCCCCGTCTCGCGATTCTGCAGGAAATCAATTGGGCGTCATCGGCGTCGCCACCGACGTCACCGAACGGGTTCAGTTGCAGGAACAACTCCGCCGCATGCAGCAGATGGAAGCGGTCGGCCGCCTGGCTGGCGGCATCGCCCACGATTTCAATAACCTCATGAGCGTTGTTCTGGGGCACACCGAAATCCTCTCCACCGAGTCGGGCCTGACCGAGCAGATGCACAGCGGCCTCGCGCAGGTACGCATGGCCGCCCAGCGCGCCACCTCTCTTACCCAGCAACTGCTCGCCTTCAGCCGTAAGCAGGTTCTCCGCCCCACCATTCTGGATCTCAACGAAATCGTGTCCGACGTACAGAAAATGCTCTCGCGGGTCATTGGCGAGGATATCGAACTGGTCAGCCGCCTTGATCCCTCCCTGGCGCAGGTCAAGGCCGACCCGGTTCAGATGCAGCAAGTCCTCATGAACCTGGCCATCAACGCCCGCGACGCGATGCCTCAAGGCGGCACTGTGCTGATCGAAACATGCAACGTTGAGCGCAATGAAACGTCGGCACAACAGCATCCCGGCGTCCCCGCTGGCCCATGCGTCATGTTGACGGTCACGGATACCGGCCACGGCATGAGCGAGGAGACCCTGTGCCATGTCTTCGAGCCATTCTTCACCACGAAAGAAATGGGGAAGGGCACAGGCTTAGGATTAGCTACGGTCTACGGCATCGTGACCCAGAGTGGAGGCAGCGTTTCCGTCACCAGTGCCCTGGGCAAGGGAACAACTTTTCGCGTCTTCTTGCCGGCAGAAGTGACTGCAGCGGAAGCTACCACCGAATCGCCCGTGCAACCGACAAAAGGCGGCACCGAAACAATCCTGATCGTCGAGGACGAACCCAACCTCAGGGAAATCGCTCGCGTCTTCCTCGAAAGTTTCGGGTACCGGGTTTTAGAAGCCAACGATGTGGACGAGGCGCTCCGCTTTGTCCAAACCCTGCCCGACCCAATCCACCTCACGCTCACCGATGTAATCATGCCCGGGATGAGCGGCCAGCAACTCGCCGAGCAAGTCCTGCGTGTCCGCCCCGAAATGAGGATTGTCTACATGACCGGCTACACCGACGACATGGTCGTCCACCACAAAGTTCTTGAGCCGGGTGTCTCGCTCCTGCAGAAACCCTTCGACAAACTCCAGTTGGCGACAAAAATCCGCCAGGCCCTGGACGGCACCTAAACAGTTCGCCTCATTTCTTGGATTTTCCGCCCAACGAAGCAACGAAACTGGGTGTCCCACGTCTCGCTGCTTTTGCGAGAAGTAGGGATTTTCGACAGCGAGAATTCGAAGGATCTCCCAGTGCGGGACCTGAAAATCAGCCACTGCGCCGCGTCCCACCCGCCCGTTTCTTCTGCCCCAAAATAATCCGAGCCACCCGGCTGCGATCCAATTTCGCAGTCTTGCCTTTCACCGTAATGTTCACCGCACTCGCGGTCATCGAGGCAACCTCGCCCGTCATCACCGTTCCATCCCGCAAGACCACCGTATCCAGCGTCAACGGGTTCAACTCGACATCAACGCTTCCCGGCATGGAATTCGCGACCACGTCCACGCGAGTACTCGCCGCCGCATAACCTTCTTTGCTGAATTCCACCACATGTTTGCCGGGAGCCATCGGC
>Ga0335081_10009320_pt1 | contig 15796 bp, 11 predicted proteins | sample Lox_Sample_35_FD_206713 | JGI IMG/M metagenome (GOLD analysis project Ga0335081, IMG submission 206713) | Soil microbial communities from Loxahatchee National Wildlife Refuge, Florida, United States - Lox_Sample_3.5 | ecosystem: Environmental > Terrestrial > Soil > Wetlands | place: USA... | reverse complement strand
TAGCCGCTATTAGCAATCCGGCTTTCCAGCGGCGCCTGCTGCACATCGCCCAATGATATCAGCCATCGAGCGGGATTGGTGGGTCTCTCGGTGGCTGTGCTATCCGGCTGGGGGGTTGCCGGAGCAGTGCTAAGGGGGTGTTTCGCGGATAAGTTACCTCCCTGCGGGTATTTCGACCACGGCGAGGGCGTTGACCTGCAATTGGAGGTCAAGGTGAGTGCCGTTCAGATGCAACTGAGCGGGTGGAGGAAGCGCAGTGGCCACATTGATTTTTCCGATTTGCTCTTCGGTTGGGTACTGGGGGCTGCCAACTGCGCGGTATGCGGCAAGAGCGTTACCGTGATCGTCATCGACCACGCTGAGAGCAACGGATGCACTGGCGGGAACGTGTTCAAACGCGAGGCGCAGGTGAAGGGGAGATCCCGACTGATCCGGGTCCACGAGGTTCCAGACCGCCAGAGCGAGTGATCCGTCGGCGCGTCGCGTCACGAGGATGTTCGGTGCGCCATTCGCGAGGCGGCGATCTCCCAAACGGTGCAACAAGGCGAATGCGTAGAAGCTGGGTTTGTTGATCCCGCCTTTGGCGCGCAGCCCGAACATACCCTCAAAAGGACGCTGGATGGGACCACCCTCCTCGAAGACGTCAGAGAACGTCCAGAACGCCAGCATCTCGGCCAATCCGTCGCACTCACGCACCGTGTTGGCAAGGGCGGCTCCGACGTAGGAGGTGTCGCGGGCTTCCTTCATGCCAGGCACGTTCCATTCGGTCAGGAACAGGGGCAGGGAAGGCATCGACGACCCTCGAATTTCGTTCCGCACTTTCGCGACCGCGCGGCAAACGCGGTCGTCCATGGGGATCTCTTCGTTCGTGCTGAACAAATCTTCCACGGTGTCGTCTGCGTAGGCGTGCGTGGAAACGAAATCGACCGGAACATGATGCGTGGCGGCGTACTGGAGGAAGCTGGTGATCCATGCCGCGGCTGCGGTGGCCGGCCCTCCAATGCGTAGGCGAGGGTTGACAGCTTTCAGTGCGCGGGCGGTGTGTTCGTAGAGAGCGAAATAACTCCTGTCGCGTGGAATGCCGTTCCAGAAATCAATGTTGGGTTCATTCCACACCTCGAAGTACCACTGCGAAACTTCCTCGATACCGTAGCGCGCCACCAAATGGCGGCCAAATTCGGTGATGAGCGCGGCCCATCGCTCCAGGCTTTTCGGAGGCGAAACGTTCTGCTTATACCAGAAGGGGTGGAGCGCGTCAGGGTTGAAAGCCAGCTTGCGCGGCATAAAGCTGATTTCGACGAAAGGCCGCACACCGCGTTCGAGCAAGCCGTCGTAGATTTCATCGACGTAGGAGAAGTTGTAAATCGGGTTCCCGCGATCGTCTTCGTTGTAGACGCCGACTTCGTCATGAAAGATAGCGTGGAAGCGGACGAAGTGGAAATCGGTGGCCTGCTTCACCGCCACCAGATCGTTGCGGTAGCTCTCGCGAAGGGTGAGGATGGCGCGGCCTGATCCGAAGGCCTGTTCCCAAACGTGGGGAAAGGGCGACGTGGGAGCCTGGGCGTCGATGGTGATTTGCTGTTGAGCCGTGCAAGTGCACAGCGAAGTTACAACGCACAGGGAAGCGATCCACGAACGCCGCATGAGTCCAGTATCCACCGGCAAATGAAATGAAATAGAGTCACTTACTCGGTGAACCGTGTCGAGTTTATCAAATGCTTGGCGATCGCGTAACTTTTCTGACGTTCCACAGTATAAAGAACATGCTGCAAGATCTGCGGTTCGCGTTCCGAGATTTGCGCAAAAAGCCGGGCCTGGCATTGACCGCCGTCCTTTCCCTCGTGCTGGGAATTGGGGCGACGACCTCGGTCTTCAGCGTCATCTACGGCCTGCTGGCAAACCCGTATCCGTACCTGGGCGCGGATCGCATGGTTCACTTAACGGTCATCCCCGACAATGGAGACGCGTGGTGGATCGGTGTAACCGGCCCGCAGCTAAGGCTCTTGCGCCAGTTGAATTGCTTGGAAAGCGTGGCGGCAACGTGGGGAACCTGGAACCTGACCACTACCGACGAGGATCTGCCCGAGGATGTTCCCTCGACACAGCTGAGCGGCAACGCAGGCATTCACTTTGGCGTTCCCGCTTTGCTCGGGCGCACGATTATCCCATCCGATGCGCCGGAGGGGCAGGATCCGGCTCCCGTGGTTGTTTTGAGCTACCTGTTCTGGGAACGGCACTTTAACGCAGACCCTGGCGTGATCGGGCGAACTTTGCAACTGGTCCACAAAAACTACACGATCGTGGGCGTTCTGCCGCCCCGCTTCACTTGGAACGACGCTGCGGTTTATCTTCCGTTGAAGGTCAACAACGACAGCAATATCCGTTTGAGTCCTCTTCTGCGGCTGAAACCCGGAGTCACCTACGCAGCAGCCAACGCCGAGTTGCAGCCGCTGCTGGAGCAGTTTGCGAAAGAGAATCCCACTCACTATCCGAAGCGGTTCCGCGCGCATGTAAAAGGCTTCAACGAACAGTTTGTGGAACGTCTCGGACCGTCGCTTTCCCTGCTGTTCGCGGCGGTGGTGCTTCTGCTGCTCATCGGATGCGGCAACGTTTCCATCCTGCTCCTCGCCCGGGGTACTGCTCGCCAGCATGAGCTTGCCGTGCGCAGCGCGATTGGAGCCACGCGCTGGCGCATTCAGCGTCAACTGCTCACCGAAGCACTGGCGCTATCGCTTGCGGGCGCACTGGGCGGTGTTGTGCTGGCATATCGCTTGCTTCCGCTCCTGGTGAAGTGGTTGCCCGAGTATTCATTTCCGCACGAAGCGTCAATTCGAATCAACCTTCCTGTTCTGGCGTTCAGTGTGGTTCTTGCCATCATCACCGGCCTGATGTCCGGCCTCGCGCCGGCTTTCCACCTGTCCCGCCCGCAAATTGCGCAACTGATGCATTCGAGCTCGCGGCGTTCGACCGGTGGCTCGCGGGGAAAGCGAACATACGATCTGCTCGTAGCCGGTCAGATCGCGATGACCTTGCTGCTTCTCACGTCGGCCGCGGCCGCCATTAACGGTTTTGTCCGGCTGGTGCGAACCGATCTTGGTTACGATCCGCATAACACTATGTCGGTGGGTATTCCAGTGCACCAGAATTCGCACGTCAGTTGGGAGGACCGCTCCGCATACTTCCGCCACCTCCTGGCGCGTGTTCAGATGATTCCGGAAGTCGTTTCGGCGGGCATCTCGACCAATGCGACACCCCCATCGAACGGTTGGGATCAGTCGATAGAGATTTTCGGGCGCCCGTCGGGACAGCAGGAACAGGTGCGAGCAAACTTCGTCAGCCCGGAGTATTTCCCGGTTTTGCGCATACCGCTGCTGCAAGGGCGTCTGTGGGACCAGTCTGAGATCGCACGCGGCGCGATGCTGGCCGTTATCAATCAGACCATGGCACGGCAGTTTTGGCGTCACGGGGAAGCGCTAGGCAAGCTGGTGCGCATGCCCGATATGACCGCGACGCCGCCGTTCAGCCAGGCGGTACCCGACAGCACCAGTTGGCTGCAGATTATTGGCGTGGTCGCCGACGCCCGGGACGACGGTCTGCGCAAGCCCATTAAACCGGGCGTATACGTGCCGTTCACGCTGCGGATGGGCATGTGGACTCAAATCCTGGTGCGAGCTCGAATTTCGCCGCTCGCGATTTTGAATCGCGTTCGCGCCGAGGTGAAGGCCGTGGACCCGGATCAGCAGGTGTTCGGCCAAACGCGCGACCTCGAGCAATGGATCCAGCGAGAGAACGACTACGCGTACGGACGTCTGGTGGCCGCCCTGTTCAGCGCATTCTCAACCGTTGGCCTGGTCCTGGCCGCGATCGGACTTTTCAGCGTTGTATCCTACGGCGTGGCGCAGCGAACTAATGAGTTCGGCATTCGCATGGCGCTGGGCGCCACGCGCGGGCACGTGCTGCAACTCGTGTTGGGGTCCATCGCGGCAAGCGTGATCGGCGGGCTGGTGTGTGGGCTTCTGCTGAGTCTAGTGTCCAAAGACCTTCTTGCGAAGTGGGCCGAAGGCAGCGCACCCAACCCCATAGCCTTTGGCGCCGTTACGCTGCTGCTGGTTCTGACATCGGCGTTAGCAGCATTTCTGCCGGCGCGTCGGGCGTCAGGAGCTGATCCGATGGATGCCTTGCGGTACGAGTAGACGATCCTGCGGAGCGAGGATCGGTTCCGTGACTACTGCTGACAGGTATTGCCGCCATGAAGCTTGATTTCGGTGGCCACATCGTCGTAGCCGTTGTCGAGAGCCACCTGGTACGGGCTCTTGTGATTCTTGCCGCATAGATTCGGGTTGGCTCCCCGGCTCAGCAGGAGCTTCACGACGGCGGCCTTCCCGAAAGAGGCTGCGGCATACAGGGGTGTCACTCCCGAATCCCCATCTGCGTGGTTGACCAATGCACCGTGATCGAGGAGCTGACTGACGATTGAATCATATCCCTTGAGAGAGGCGTCCTCCAGCGGAGCGCCCAAGTTGGGATCGGCGCCGTTGTCTAATAGGACTTGCACAGCCTTGCATGCGCCGGCGAGAGTTGCGGCTTGAAGAGGCGTAGATCCTGAGGGCAGAGTTGCGTTAGCGGGTACTCCGCGCCGGAGAAGAGCCTCTGTGATGCGCGGCTCATCTTTTCTGATGGCTGCGTCCATCAGTTTCCCGAAGGATGTCTGCGGTGCCCTCGATTCAGCTTCCAGCAGTAACAGGGTGGCATCCTCTCCGCCCATTCGCAATGCGTTGTCCAAGGGGACGTAGCCTCGTTTGTCGGGAATTCCGAGGTTTGGATGGAATTGAAGGAGATATTGAATAACCTCAGAGTTGCCGCGGTAGGCAGCTTCATTGATCGGTGTTGCACCGGTCTCGGGGTCGGGTTCATCCAAGCGCGCGCCATGCGCGAGCAGAAGGGCAACCGAGTCAACGGATCCATTCCAAACGGCGTCGTCCAGCGGGCTCGTCCCTTCCTTATCGCGAACATTCACATCTGCGCCCCTCTCGACCAGGAACCGGATCGCATCGAGGTGAGCGGATCTTACCTCGTAGTACAACACCGTTTGCCCATCATTCCCTTTCGCGTCGACGTTAGCGCCGGCCTCGACGAGGTCTGAGGCCATTAGCAAGTTGCGCTGTTGGAGTGCGAGGCGAAGAGGAGTTGCATAGAACACAGCGTCTACTGGCTTTGCGTTCGGATCAGCATGGGCGGCGAGCAGCAACTCAACAACTTCAGCCCTGCCAGACGATATGGCATACCAGAGGGGTTTATACCCGTGCCCGTCGACAGGTGAATTGGGGTCAAAACCGATGGAAAGGAGGGTCTCGATCGTTTGCAGATCCCCATCCCCTATTGCCTTCCTAAACATTTGTCCGGGAGTCATCTCGTATCCCGAAGATTTCGCAGGCGATGCCGCGGGAAGTGAACTCCGGGGAGCAGTCTGGTTGCCGGGTAAGGATGTCTGCGCTGCCAACTCGGTGGCTTTAGCTTCGGGCGCGATGGTTTGGGCAGCCAGCATCGGTCCGATAGCTGCATAAGAGCTTACGTCGCCGGCGTGGTGGGCAATTGAGACCGGGTGCGCGGCCCACAGGACGCTCAACGTGAGCAGCACAGTGACACCGGCCAGCCAGGTGATGGAAGGGCTGCTGGCAGGCTGACGCGCTTCAACCAGGCGCCGGATTCGCATGAGCAGCGATCCAGCGGTTGCGGCCACAGCCAGTCGCGGTGCGGCACAGCGGATATCTTCGAGTGCAGTGAGCGCGCGTGCGTACATAAGGGCGTCGCCGCACGCAGCCACGGCCAGATCATCGCAACAGTTTTCCCTTTCCTGGCGGATCTTCTTCCCCACCCACCAGACCGCGGGATGATAGAACAAAATCGTTTCAACAGCGGTTTGCAGCACGTTTAGTAAGTAGTCGTGACGTCGAATGTGCGCGAGTTCATGTGCTAAGACAGCCTCGATCATCTGCGGTGTGAGGCCGGCCATCGCACTCACCGGCAACAAGATGACGGGCCGCAGCCAGCCGATCACCGCAGGCACTCTGGCTCCCACGGATTCGCACAGTGCGATCCTGCCGCGGATACCGAACCGGATCGCAAGGCGGGTCAGCGTCTGCTGCCACGGCGGTTCTGCCGGCCGCGCGCGGCGTTTGAGAGCTTGAGCGAAAATCCAGCCGCCGGCAATGCGCAGCGAGAGGATCACGACACCCGTGAGCCATATGCTGACCAACCACGTCAGATGGCTGTCGAGCCATGGCTTCCAGCGGAACGGTGAATCGATCGAGATTGCCGGCGCTGCCTTTACAACTGAGGGGGCAATCGTCTGAAACGTGAGATCCAACGATCTGGGCGGTCCCACTTCTGGCGCGGAAGGCGGGAGCATCCAAACAAACGTGCTTACGACGGCGCCCAGCATGAGCACTAACGCAACGCAAGCGGCTGCGTATCGCAGGCGCGCCTCCGCTCTCTGCAGCAACAAGTTGGCTGCGGCAAGCAGGAGCCCAATGACTGCGCCTTGCCACAGGAAGTGCAACAAGGCCCAGCCCAGGGGGAGAATCACAGGCAAAGGGACAATGGCTTCGAATAGGCTCATCGTTCACCTCGTTCATACGCGTCGAGCAACTGCCGGATCTGCGCCAGTTCCTCGGGTGACGCCTTCTTGCTGGCCAATGCCTGCATGACCAACTGAGAGGCAGAATCATCGAATGCACGCCGGAGGAGGTCACGCACCATTTGCCGCTGCGTCTGCTCCTGCGGGACTCGCGCGGAGTATACATGCGCGCGCTCCTTTTCATCACGGCGTACGAGTCCCTTTTCCGTCATGATCTGCATCAATTTCAGGACCGTGGTGTAGCCGGTCGGTTTGGATTTGTTGAGCGCATCGAAAACGTCGCGGACCGTGCAAGCATCGCGTTGCCACAGTACGCGTAGAATTTCGAGTTCTGCACCGGTGGGACGCGGCTGCTTGATCTTGGCCATCAGACCGATCATATTACGAAGCTATTCGTAATGTCAACGAAAGCTTTCGTAGAGCTGGCTACTCGCTTGCGCCCTGTGGTTCTCTGGCGCTGCGTCTGAAATGGGCAAGACGACTAGCTTTCTTATATCCTGTCGAAAGAACATGCGATTACTTCTCGTAGCGTTGTTCTGCGCTCTGGCACCAGTTCCTGCGGAGAGTCAGGCGCTTCATCCCGTGCCGCGCTTCCCGATGCCGGGCGGCTCGTTGCGCATCGAACGCGCGGCTGAGCTTATGAAACCGTTCACCGTGGCAGGGGAGACGGGTGCGGTCTTTGGCCAGCAGGATGGCACATTTGAAGCGTGGATTTTTCCGGTCAAGCTGCTGAGCGCGTTCCACATCACCGCGGAGCTTGCGGACTACCCTGTTCCGATCGAGCTGAACCCGCTGGCCGCCGCTATCGAGGTCTATCCGGAACGCACTACCATCACCTATTCGCACGCGGCGTTCACCGTGAAGCAGCACATGTTCGTCCCGCGGGGTAATGAGGCCGGCGCGGGTCCGATCGTGCTGTTTGAGATCGCGTCCCTGCGGCCGTTGCACCTGACTTTCCGGTTTCAGCCGGACATGCTGCGCATGTGGCCAGCGCCCAACTTCGGGCGGCCCAATGCAGAGTGGGTGGCGCAGGGTGACAGCGGCTATTACGTGCTGCACACCGACAATCCCGCCTTCTCCGGTGCTGTTGCGATTCCGCGGAGCGCGCCGGGGATCTTGCCGCCGTACCAGGAACGTCCGAAGACTTATCCGCTCGAGCTGAAGCTGGCGTTCGATCCACGTAAAGATTCGGAGCTGCTGTTCCCCTTGCTGATGGCCTCGGGCGACAGCGCCGAATCACTCGGTCGACAATTGGAGGTTGCGAATTCGCGGCTTTCGCAACTGTACGCGAAGACGACGGATTACTGGGCGCATTTCTTCGATAAGCGGCTGATCGTCGAGACACCCGATGGTGCATTCAATGATGCGATGCGCTGGGCGGCGGTGGCGATCGACCAGGCACGTGTCAGGTTTCACGACGAGACGGGAATGATCGCGGGTTATTACGCCTCCGGTGACTCGGCGCGTCCGGGCTTCGCCTGGTTCTTCGGGCGCGACACTCTATGGACGCTTTACGCGGTACACTCCTACGGCGACTTCGCGCTGAGCCGCACCGCCCTCGAATTCCTCATCCGCCGCCAGCGCGCCGACGGCAAGATGATGCATGAGTTTTCGCAGGCGGCCGATCTGGTCGACTGGAAAGCGACGCCCTATTTTTATGCGGCGGCAGACGCCACTCCGCTCTTCGTCATGAGCATGGACGACTACGTCAACACCAGCGGAGATACGGGCTTTCTCCGCACCCATTGGGACGCCGTGAAGCGGGCATATGAATTCACGCGGGCGCACGATTCGGACGGCGACGGAATTTACGAGAACACGGAGGGAACCGGCTGGGTGGAGTCCTGGCCGGGTGGGATGCCGCATCAGGAGATCTATCTGGCAGCTCTCGATCAGCAATCATGCGCGTCCATGGCCCATCTGGCGGCACTGATGCACGATGACGCTCTGGCGCGTGCGGCACATGATCAGGCCGAGAAAATTCGCGCGAAGCTCCTCCCGGAATACTATGATGAGTCACAGCCGTTCTACGCGTTCAGCCGCAACGCGGACGGCACAACCGACAAGACCGCGACCATCTATCCTTCGGTCGCGTGGTGGACCAGCGAGTTGTCTTTGCCCCGCGCCGAGGCGATGCTGAACGGGTGGGCATCGGCCGAGTTCTCGACCGATTGGGGGACCCGCGATGTGAGCGATCGCGAATCGATATACGATCCCATCAGCTATCACCAGGGCACGGTGTGGCCGCTGTTCACCGGTTGGGTGTCGCTGGCGGAATACCGCGCCGGGCGCTCGGCCTCCGGCTACGCTCACTTGATGCAAAACGTGGGCCTCACCTATGCGCAGGATTTGGGCGCGGTGACCGAACTGCTCTCGGGCGAATTCTTTCAGCCGCTGGGACGCAGCAGTTCCCATCAGACCTGGTCATCCGCGATGGCCTTCACGCCAGCCATTCGCGGGCTGTTTGGACTCGATTGGGACGCATTGAATCACACCCTTCGCTTAGCGCCTCACCTTCCCGTGACCTGGGATTCAGCGAAATTGCGCCATGTCTGGATCGGGGGGGCTCAAGTCGACGTGGATTTCAAACGAGCAGGCGAGCATCTCATCGTGGAAGCGAGGTCGGCTGAACCGGAGCGGCTGTGCCTGGTTCCCCAGGATGCACCACGTGCGGAGTGTACAACTGCGCCCGGTACGGTCCACGAACTGCGCATCGCGTTACCTCCCGTTGAGGTCGGAATTCCGCACGCTTTACCCGAACCGGGCTCGCGAACCCAACAGTTGAAGGTAATGAACGAAGAGTACGCCGCCAACCGGCTTGTGTTGAGTGTGCAAGCGCCCGGCGGTTCGCTGCAAGAGCTGCCGTTGCGCATCAACCGGCCCGGCCTCCGGCTATCCGGGGCGGAAACCGATGGCCATAACTTGCGCATCCATTTCCCCCCGGGCTCAGGCTTCCAGCGGGAAGTCATAAGCTTGAGCTGGTGACCACCCGGCGCTTAGATCTTGTTGCCGGCGATCATGACCATTTCGATGGTGCGCGTGTTCCGGATGTCGTCGAGCGGGTTCTTGCCGAGTACGAGCAGATCCGCCCATTTGCCGCGTTCGAGAGTCCCCAGATCCTTGGCTTGTAGGAACTCGGCGGCGTTTCGAGTGGCATCCGTGATCGCCTGCGCCGGCGTGAGTCCCGCTTCCACCATCAACTGCAACTCCCAGTGCTCGAAATAGCCCGGAAAGCGCCCCGGCGGGCCGCTATCGGTGCCGAATCCGATCTTTACGCCGGAATCCGACAGCTTCTTCAGGTTAGACATGGCCGTTTCGAGGAATGCCGGATATTTGGAGTAATCGGGATCGGCAGCGATCTTCTGCTGATACGCCGCGCTTTTCAGCGTGTCGAGTACGCTGGGCGACACACCGCGAGTGAAGAACGGGTCTTCGAGCAGCGCCCCCGGTTTGCCAAAAATAAACATGGATTCTTCGCGCGTCAGGGTTGCAGCTTCCTGGAACGCGCCATGCTTTTTCATGGCAGCGATCAACGCGTCATCCACTGGCTTGTCACGAACACTGTGCGCCAAGCCATCGAGACCTGCATCGATCAGTGCCTTCGCATCGTCGAGATAGAACACGTGCGCTGCGACTTTCAGGTGGTGCTGGTGAGCGTCGGCAATGATGGCTTTTGCGAGATCGAGCGGAATCTTCTTTTCGCGGCCCAGATGATCGTCCACCCAGATCTTGACCAGATCCACTTTCTTGCCGGCGAGCCACTCGATGTCTTTATCCACGTCCGCTTTGCTGGCCACTTCGAAGGGGAGGCCCTTCATGCCCGGTACCGCGGTGGGGTACCCACCCGCACCGGTAAAGCCATGGCCCGCGGTGAAGATACGGGTCATGCGCGGCCGGCCGGCGCGTTGCTCGGCGCGAAGCTGGTAGACCAGGTCGGAGTCAGTGCCCATGCTCACGACCGTCGTCACGCCGTATGATGCGTAAAGTCGAAGCTGTTTTTCGACGTTTTCTCGCGTGTAATTCTTGGGGTCTTGCGCGAGATCGACCGTATTGCCCAGATGCCCGTGGAGATTGATGATGCCCGGCATCACGAACTTGCCGGTGAGGTGCGTGATCTGGGCACCCGCCGGCGCCTTGAGTTGTGACTGCGGCCCGGACCATTGGATGCGGCCATCCACGATGATCATGGCGGCGTTGGCGACAGCGGGCCGTCCTGTGCCATCGATGAGCGCGAAGCCATCGATCACCGTAGTTTCGGCGATCGCTGCCCCCGCGGTGAGCAGAAATATGGCGGCAAACAGGATTGGTTTCATTTGGACGAAGCGGGATTGTAGCATAGGTCCCAAGCAGCGGGTTTGCCGGGGGAAGCAATAGCGCAGGCTGTTCCTACACTACCCCGCGTTAGCCACCGGTTCCGGCAAACTTGCGGTGAAAGGAGGGAAGCGTGCAAGCTTATAGGTCCAAATCGACAAAACTTGGCTTTAAGTAGTGATACTCCGTCGTCGCTCCGCCGATGCTAACGATGATATGCCGGTGCGCGATCTGTGCAGTCCATTCCGCGCCGCCCGGCCCCATAGAATCGGCCCAATGCATAATCACGCTGGTCGAGGTGTTCTGGAAGGTGCCCTCCCGAACCATATCCTGCTCCTCAACCAAGCTGCCATCCTGCTCAATAGCTAAACGCGTTCGACGTCCATGCCAATCGCCGACGATGGGGGCTGCCGGATGGCTACGATTGCGCCACTCCCGAAATTCTTCAGCGGGATCATCCAGCACCAGTTCTTCACACGCAAAATGGAAGGAAGTTATCCACTCGGGCTCGCCATCGACCACCAGGTGGAGCTCACCGCGTTCAATCGACCACCGGCCTCGCTTCCGGATCGTCGTTCGGTACACGACTCTGTTGCCTGTAAACTCCAGGCTGCTCATGAGATGACCGTGCGACGGCCCGCTCGCCTCCCAAGTGCCGCGAAGTGGTTGGAGCGGAGTTTGCCGGAACGGTTCAGCGACTGCGTCTGCGACCATGTAAGAGACGAGGAAAGCAAACAGGAACACCCCTCCCACTACATTGTCCACATCGGACCCTGCGCCGGGTTCCCCTGGCGCACGGAAGAATTTCACATCCGCGATCTCTGACAGTGCAACGTTCTCGCAGGCGGGCCGGCGGAAATCCGTCTGGAATGCAATGAATTGGTTAGTAACCCGAAGAATGCGGCCTTTTTGCTTCCGCCCGTCTGCCCAAGTCAGTTCTGCACTACCCAGCCGTGGCTTCCGTAAGAGCTTGTTCGTCGCCTCCGAGATTTTATGATCGTGCGGAACTGAATCCGAAGCGCCGCCTTTCTCTTGCGCAGCCATGATTGAGAGCACAAGAAGTCCCATGAGTGTGCGTCGGAAGGTTTTGGTTGCCATGGCGCCAGTGTACGGTCGCGAATTGACTCGAAGACCGGTGGTTGTGACACTTTTTTCACTGTCACAAGCCGGCGCGCGCAAGCCGGAGGAAACCAATCCCGGTTCGCGGGGGCTGATGAGGTAGGTACCACCTATCACCCTCTGATGTGGCTCTTTCTGGCGTTCTTATTGATTTCGGGAGTGCTCCATCTAGCCGCCGCTCGTGACGCCATGTGGGTGGGGTAGAAACAGGGGACGCGAAGCCGGTTTGACCCATCGAACCCTGTTCCTTATACTAAAAAGACCAGTTATGTTTATTTTGATCACAGTCATTCACGTCATAGTCTGCATATTTCTGATCATTGTCGTGCTGCTGCAGAGCGGCAAAGCGGCAGACCTGGCGGGCGCATTCGGCGGCATGGGATCGCAGACGGCGTTCGGGCCACGCGGCTCGGCAACGCTGCTTTCCAAGGCCACTACGATATCGGCCATCGTATTCATGTGTACATCGCTGACGTTATCGATTTTGGCATCTCGCAACAACGGGGGAGCGGGAACGGTATTGGAACGCAGCACGCCGGCGAAGCAGTCGGCGCCCGCGCCAGCCCCCCCGGCTGCTAAGCAGCAACCGGCTCCAGCGCCGGTGAAGAAGTAGTTTTCACGAATTGCGGTCGTGGCGGAATTGGCAGACGCGCATGCTTGAGGTGCATGTGGGTACCCCCCGTGGAGGTTCAAGTCCTCTCGACCGCACCATCCCTTAATAATTAGCGCGACATTCCCCGCCGGACATGATAAGTAAACGACGCTGTCACGTAGGATCGGATCGGAAAGCCGGTGACGCGCCCGAAGGGCTCGCCTTCGGTTTGGTCGATTTCCCCGGAAATCAGGATTGTTTTTGTGATGACCGGGAAGCCAGCGGCCTCGGCCGTCAGGCGATACTCGCCCCCCTCAAGGGCCACGAATGAGAACCGGCCTTGGCCGTCACTTTTTGCTTCTCTGCGCGACGAATCGGCGCGACGGAGGACGATTGCGTGGCCAAATAGGAAAGTGTGGATCGCCGCATGGCTTCGGCCCGAGCGGGCATTCGTAGCACAAATCAGAGAATAGTAACACTACCACTGCGTGCCATGAATATCAAGCCTGGGCCGGCGCCGGCTTTCCTCCGATTCTGATCTGAATACGGGCGGCGCCCGCTTTTGGATTTCGAAGCGGGCATGAATCGTTTCGAGACTGTGGTTGTATGCTGTTGTTAGCGCATATGAAGGAACTCTGTCGCATTGGCGTGGCCATCAATGGTGACCTGCTCGGAAAGTTCGACCAGCTCATCGCCGAACGTGGCTACACGAACCGTTCCGAGGCATTCCGCGACCTGATTCGTAACGAGATGGTTCAGGAGGCTTGGAAATCTTCGGATGCGGAGGTGTTCGGGACAGTAACGCTGGTCTACGACCACCATACTCGTCTGATCACGGACAAACTCACCGAACTGCAGCATCAATACCACTCGGCGGTGCTTTCTTCATTACATGTTCACCTGGACCACGATAACTGTCTCGAAGTAGTTTTGGTACGCGGCAAGGCCTCGCTGGTCCAGAAGCTGTCCAATGCCCTCATCGCCGCCAAAGGCGTAAAACATGGGCGCCTCACGGTTACAGCGTCCGGCCAGGACCTCCCGTAAGGCCCTCGGGTTTCGCACGAATAGTGGAATCGTGCTATGCTGCTGACTGCTAAGGACTGCGTTTTTGCATATTCCTGACGGATACTTGAGTCCTTCCACCTGCGGCATCCTCGTGGGCGCCGCTACACCCTTCTGGTACACCGCGCTGTGCCGCGTCCAGAAGACATTCAGCACGCGGATGATTCCGTTGCTGTCGGTCTTCGCGGCATTTTCCTTCGTCATCATGATGTTCAACCTGCCTCTGCCCGGCGGCACGACGGGGCACGCCGTGGGAATGGGTGTCGCATCCATCGTGCTTGGCCCGTGGGCCGCCATGCTCGCGATTTCCATCGCCCTGGTGATTCAGGCAGTTTTCTTCGGTGATGGAGGGATTACCGCGATCGGCGCGAATTGTTTCAATATGGCCATCGTCGGATCTCTGGTGGGCTATGCGACCTACCGGCTGATCAGCTTTCGAGCCACGTTGGGATCCGCACGCCGCGTCTTAGGAGCCGGCATCGCGGGGTATTTGGCGATCAATATTGCGGCGTTGTGCGCGGCAATCGAGTTCGGCATTCAGCCCATCCTGTTCCGGGATGGCTCCGGCGCTCCGCTCTACGCCCCCTATCCGCTCAGCGTCTCGATTCCGGCGATGATGATCGGGCACCTGACACTGGCCGGCCTCGCTGAATTCATCATTTCGGCAGGCATCATCGCCTACTTACAACGGACGGACGTGGGACTGCTCCGGCGGTCCGCTCCCGATGCGCCGGACCTCGACGATGCCGTGATGCCCGATGCCATCTTACTGCCTGCGGCGCGCAAGCTTTGGCTGGGGCTGGCGCTCCTGCTGATTCTGACGCCGCTGGGCATCCTGGCGGTAGGCAGTGCCTGGGGAGAGTGGAGCGCTCAGGAGTTAGCCGACTCCCAAGTGCGGCCCCAAATCGCGGCGGCTTCGGGCAACCAACTTCCGCCTAGCCGTGTCCCTCGCGGGCTGGAGCGGCTGTCGAGCATCTGGACGGCGCCGCTGCCACGCTATGCGCCCGCGTTTATCCGCAGCCCATCGTTCGGCTATCTCGTGTCAGGCATGGTGGGAGTGGGGCTGATCATCGCAAGTGGCTTGCTTGCCACATGGCTTCTTGGAAAAGGCCGCTTCGAGCTGCCGGCGCAGGCGTGGACACCCTCGAATCGCGCGCGGCGCAAGAGCTTCGTTGAGAAAACCATGCGGAGTCTCCTGGAAGCCATCGAGCAGACTCTGTTTGCCGAAGACATGGCAATGGCCGATGGCCTGTTGCAGCGTTTCGATCCGAGCGTGAAGTTGATTGGCATCGCGGCCCTGATTATTGCGGCAATCGCTGTGCGCCGCCTTTCGGTGTTGGCCGCGATCTTCCTGGCAGCCGTACTCTTGGCCCTTCTTTCGCGCGTGCCCATGCGGATTCTGGTCAGGCGAGTTTGGCTCGCCGTTGCCGTTTTCACGGGGGTTGTTGCATTGCCTGCCATTTTCTTGACTCCCGGCCAGATTGTTTATCGCTTCCCCTGGTTGGAGTGGTCCGTAACGCATCAAGGTCTAAGAGCCGCCGCGTTCCTCATCCTGCGAGCCGAAACCGCGGCGACTCTTGCCGTGCTGTTGATTCTGACCACGCTCTGGACGCATTTACTGGCCGCTCTTAGGTCAGTCCGTTTGCCCGCCGTTCTCGTAGCCATTCTTGGGATGGCCTATCGCTACATGTTCCTGTTCTTGCAAATCGCGCGGGACATGTTTGAATCTCGCGAATCGCGACTCGTTGGTATTCTGGCGCCGTCAGACCGGCGGCGGCTGGCGGCTGCCAGCGCCGGCGTGCTTCTGGGCAAGAGCCTCCAATTGAGCGGAGAAGTTCACATCGCGATGATGGCGCGAGGATTTCGCGGCCAGATACGTCTGCTGGATGAACGAAAAATGGGCTGGACGAATTGGCTGCGGGCTGCCGGATTCGTCGCGTTCGCGGCTGTTGCCGTTTGGCTGGGCCGATGAGAGCACCCGTGTCCGACCTTGCCTTTGAGGTGAAAGACCTTTCGTATCGCTACCTCCAGGTTGCGGCACTGCAGGGTCTATCTATGCACGTTCATCGCGGTGA
>Ga0335081_10009319_pt1 | contig 15797 bp, 15 predicted proteins | sample Lox_Sample_35_FD_206713 | JGI IMG/M metagenome (GOLD analysis project Ga0335081, IMG submission 206713) | Soil microbial communities from Loxahatchee National Wildlife Refuge, Florida, United States - Lox_Sample_3.5 | ecosystem: Environmental > Terrestrial > Soil > Wetlands | place: USA... | reverse complement strand
GACTCCGGCCAGAGCTTCTAAACCAGCCTCGCCGGCCAAGGCCATCCCCCGCGCTGCCGACGGCCACCCCGACCTGCAAGGCATCTGGACCAACGCCACCATCACCCCCATGGAGCGGCCCGCCCAGTTTGCCACTAAGCTGAACATCACCGATGCCGAAGCAGCGGCTTTCGAAAAGGACCAGGCCCAGGATCTGCAATCGGAAGACGGCCAGTCCGACGGAAAAATCATTCGGGCCGCGGGCTCATCCGGCACCGGCGGCTATAACGTCCTGTTCGTCGACCGCGGAACCCAAATGATCCGCATCGACGGAGTCAAGCGAAGCTCGCTGATTATCGACCCTCCGGACGGCCGCGTTCCTCCTATCACCGAGGAGGCGCGCAAACGCAACGCTTCCATGATGCGCAACTTCAATAGGTACGACGACGTGAAGGAGCGCCCCCTGAGCGAGCGCTGCGTCATCGGATTCGGTTCCACCGCCGGCCCGCCCATGATGCCGGTGCTCTACAACAACACCTACCAGATCGTCCAGAACAAAGACACCGTCATGATCCTGGTCGAGATGGTGCACGATGTGCGCATCATTCGCATGAACGGCACTCACCCGCCATCCAATGTGCGCGAATTGCTGGGCGATTCGATCGGCCACTGGGAAGGCGACAGGTTGGTGGTGGACACCACCCATTTCACGGACGAGACGCGCTTCCGCGGCGCGTCCGAAAACTTGCACGTGATCGAGCGCTTCCAGCGCATCAGCCTGGACCAGATTCTCTACCGCGCCACCATCGACGATCCCAGTACTTTCACCAAGCAGTGGACCATGGAATTTCCATTCCGCGCGACGCCCGGTCCGGTCTATGAATACGCGTGCCACGAAGGCAACTACGCCATGACCGACATCATGGGCGGCGCGCGCAAAATGGAAGCACAGCAAAAGAAGTAGTTGAAGAGGAGCATGCTAATGAACTGCCGGTTTCTTGCCTTGAGCGCCGCGCTGGCGGCCTTGCTGGTGGCGCCTGTCGCCGCTCAAACTTCGAAGTCCAAAGCCTCGGCCATCCCGCGCGCCGCCGACGGCCATCCCGACCTCTCGGGCATCTGGACCAACGCAACTGTTACGCCTATGGAGCGCCCGAAACAATTCGCGGACAAACCCACGTTGACGGATGCCGAAGCCGCGGTTTACGAGCAGGCCCAGGCGCAGGATCTGAAGGACGAGGACGGCAAGTCGGACGGCCCCATCATTCGCGCGGCGGGATCCTCGGGAACGGGTGGCTATAATGCACTATTCCTCGATCGCGGCACCCAGATGGATCGCATCGACGGTGTCAAGCGCAGCTCGCTGATTGTCGATCCGCCCGACGGCAAAATGCCGCCGCTGACCCCCGAAGCGCGCGCCCGCATGGCCAAGATGATGAAGAGCTTCGTCAACTATGACGACGTCAAGGTCCGCCCCTTGAGCGAGCGCTGCATCATCGGCTTCGGTTCCACCGCCGGACCGCCCATGATGCCGGTGCTCTACAACAACACCTATCAGTTCGTCCAGACCAAGGACAACCTGATGATCCTGGTCGAGATGGTTCACGATGTTCGCGTGATCCGCATGAACGGCACGCACGTGCCTTCCAGTGTCCGCACGCTGCTGGGCGATTCCATCGGCCACTGGGAAGGCGACACGCTGGTGGTCGACACCACCAATTTCCGAGAAGAAGGCGCGTTCACCGGCGCCTCCGAAAACCTGCACGTGATAGAGCGTTTCCAGCGCCTCAGCCCCGACCAGATCCTCTATAAGGTCACCATCGACGACCCATCCACCTACGCCAAGCAGTGGACCATGGAGTTCCCCTTCAACGCGACGCCGGGTCCGGTTTACGAGTACGCCTGCCACGAAGGCAACTACGCCATGACCGACATCATGGGCGGCGCGCGCAAAATGGAGCAGCAGAAGAAGTAGCCCATGACAACCCGAATTCTTGCGTTGAGTGCCGCCTGGGCGGTGTGCGCTGCCGCGCAGACTGCAAAATCTCCCATCCCGCGCACTTCCGACGGCCACCCCGACCTAGAAGGAGTTTGGACCAACGCGACGCTCACGCCCATGGAGCGCCCGGCCAAGTATGCCAACAGGCCAACGCTAACCGACGCGGAAGCGAAAGAGTTCGAGAAAAACGCCGCCAAAGAGTTGGCCGACGTCGACGGCAAATCCGAGAGCCCGCTGCTGGCCGCGGCCGGCTCCAACGGAACCGGCGGCTACAACATTCTGTTCATCGACCGCGGCTCGGAGCTGGCGCGCGTGGACGGCGTGAAACGAACCTCCCTCATCATCGATCCGGCCGACGGCAAGATCCCGCCCAAAACCAAAGAATCGCAAAAGCGGATGGCGTCCATCATTCGTAGCTACATGGTGTACGACAGCGTCAAGGATCGCCCCGCCTCCGAGCGCTGCCTGGTCGGCTTCGGCTCAACCTCCGGCCCGCCCATGATGCCCGTGCTCTACAACAACAATTACCAGATCGTGCAGACCAAAGACGCCATTATGATCCTGGTGGAGATGGTGCACGACGTCCGCGTGATTCGCATGAACGCCACGCACGCGCCTTCCAGCGTCCGGCAATGGCTGGGCGATTCCATCGGCCATTGGGAAGGCGACACGCTGGTTGTGGACACCACCAACTTCAACGACCAGACTCTGTTCGAAGGCGCCTCGCCTGACATGCACGTGATCGAGCGCTTCCAGCGCATCGATGCCAGCACCATCCTCTACAAGGTAACCATCGATGATCCGGCCACCTTCACCAGACAGTGGATCATGGAATATCCGTTCGTGGCGGCGCGCGGCCCAGTGTATGAATACGCCTGCCATGAAGGCAACTACGCCATGACCGACATCCTGGGCGGCGCGCGCAAAATAGACGCCGAAAAGAAACATTGAGTTCCGGCGCTCCCGAGGCTTTGATTCTCGATCTACTCGAGTGGGCCGCATCGCGTGACCGCACCTACGAGGAAACCATGGACGCCTGGCGCACCTCCTGTCCGCAGCTACCAGTCTGGGAAGATGCGACCGACCGCGGCTTGGTTCAGGTCGAGCAACACAACGGACGTTCGCTGGTGCGGGTTACTTCATCGGGCCTGGCGCTGCTGGCGAAGACCAGACCTTCGGCCAGCGTCCCCATGCAGCGCGCCTTTTAAGCCCGTTTCGCTTCCGCCGGAAACTCCAGGCATTCACCGGGCATCTAAAAAGAGCGGGGGTACGAAATGTTATTTATGTCCCACGAGATCCATGAGCGTGAAAACGATGGGATCGTTATTCTGGACGTGAAAGGCCACCTAGCTCTGGGTTCGGAAGACTCTCGCCTTAACCAACACCTGCAGTCGCTGCTTAACGCTGGCAAAAAAAACGTCATCGTCAACCTGCACCAGGTTTCAGCGATTGACCCCGCCGCGGTAGGTTCTCTGATCCGATACGCCGAAGAGTTTCATCATGCCGGCGGCCGGCTGGCGCTGCTGAATCCCGCTCGCGACCACGCAGCCGGCGAGGTGCTGGAGCTGGAGACTAGCATGCCCGTGTATACGGATGAGCATGAGGCTGTCAACAGTTTCTTCCCGGATCGCAAAGTTCCACACTACGATCTGCTGGAATTCCTGGAGGAAGAAGCGCACCACCCCCCGGAGCCCGAGCCTCAGAAAAAGGGATGAGTCATGAAGCGCGCCAAGCCGAAGGACGACAAAGCCGGTAGCGGGCTCGACGAGTATAGGCGCAAGCGCGACTTTGAAGTCACACCCGAGCCGGATGGCGATTCCCGGCCGCACGGCCCTTCAAAGCAGGATCTTCTGTTTGTTGTCCACAAACACCAGGCTTCACATCTGCACTATGACTTTCGCCTGGAATGGCGCGGAGTGCTGCTTTCCTGGGCCATCCCGAAAGGCCCTTCGCTTGATCCGTCCGTGAAGCGTCTCGCGGCTCAGGTGGAAGACCATCCGCTCGAATACGGCGGATTTGAAGGAGTGATCCCGGAAGGCGAATACGGCGCGGGCACCGTTATGCTCTGGGACCGCGGCGCCTGGGTTCCCGAAGTGCCGGACGTCGATGCGGCCTTGCGCAAGGGCGAGCTCAAATTCACTCTGAACGGCCAGAAACTGCGCGGCTCGTGGGTGCTGGTTCGAACCAGGCTCGGCCGCGCTGCCAAACCGCAATGGCTGCTGATCAAGCACCGCGATCAATATGCGTCTTCCGAAGACATCGAGTCCGGGAAACCCCGCTCGGTCGCTTCCAAGCGGCTCATGGCCGACATCGCGCGCATGGATCGCGGCGACGTGGAAAAAGCCGCCCAGGCCGATCCTGCCGGGAGCCGCGCGCGTTGAGCGGCCGCATCCCGTTTCGCGTGCGCCCTATGCTCGCCACGCTGGTTCGCGAACCCTTTCATCGGCCTGATTGGGTATTCGAAGAGAAATACGATGGCTATCGAATCCTGGCTTATAAGGAAGCCACCGGCGTGACCTTGTTGTCGCGCAACGGTAAGGATCGCACCCAAACCTTTGCCGCAGTCGCGCAGGCCGTTAATGCGCTGCCTTCACGAACGCTGCTGCTGGACGGCGAAGTGGTGGCCTTCGATCGGCGCGGCGTGTCGCGCTTCCAGCTTCTCCAGAATCTTCAATCCCCGCCCAGCTACGCAGTGTTCGACTGCCTCTATCAAGACGGCCAAGATTTGCGCCGCCATCCGCTCACTAAGCGCCGCGCGGCTCTGGAAAACGTTGTGGATGCAACCGCTCGCAAGCGCGCCGCAATCTTTCTTTCGGCTCGTCTATCTGAAAACGGCCTGAAGGCGTACCAAATAGCCAAGCAGAAAGGGTACGAAGGCGTGGTCGCCAAGGATGCATCTACTCCCTACATCGAAGGGCGCTCGCGCTACTGGCTCAAGTTCAAAGTCCATCAGGAAGACGAGTTCTTGATCGTCGGCTATACCGCGCCCGCGGGCTCCCGCAAATATTTGGGCGCGCTGCTGCTCGGCGCCTATGATCGTGGCAAGCTGGTCTACGTTGGCAAAGTGGGCACTGGTTTCACCCAGGAAACGCTGGCGCAACTCTACAAGACGTTTCAGCCGCTGGTTCGCTCCCAGCCTCCGGTCGACGATCCGCCGCGCGAGCGCAACGATACCTACCTCGCGCCGCGGCTGGTCGCTCAAATCGCCTACGAGGAACTAACCGCCGATCGCAAACTCCGCCAACCCGTTTTCCTGGGCTTGCGCGACGACAAGCGCCCGCAAGACGTCACGCTGCCGGAGGCCAAATGACGCTGGAGGGAATCACCAATCCGGACAAGGTCTTTTGGCCCGATGAAGGCTACACCAAGCTGGACTTGGCGCGCTTCTATGATGCCGTCTTCCCGAAATTGAAGCCGTACGTCGCCGATCGCATGCTGACCATGGAACGATGCCCGGACGGAATGCTCGGTGAATGCTTCTATCAGAAAGCCGCACCCAAGGGTCTGCCGGCCGGCACGCCCACCCAGGTGATCAAACATGCCAATCGCAACGTGCGCTACGTGGTCGGCGGCTCGCTTGAGACGCAACTCGCGCTGGTCAACTTGGGCTGCATCCCGGTGCATGTCTGGGCCAGCCGAGCAGGCCATGAGCGCCAGCCCGATTGGATCGTGTTCGATCTCGATCCCAGCTCAGAAGGATTTGCCGCCGTTGCCCGAGCCGGTCTGCTGGTCAAGGAAGCGCTCGATGCACTCGACTTGGTCTCGTTCCCCAAGACCTCCGGCAGCCGCGGCCTGCACATCTTCGTCCCCTTGCGTGTCGGGCCCGATTTTGACGAAGCGCTCCTGTTTACCAAGGGAATGTGCGAGCGCCTGGCCGCCGCCCACCCCCGCGAGCTTACCGTCGAGCAACGCATCGAGAATCGCGGCGACCGCGTGTACCTGGACCCGTTTCGCAACAGCTTCGGCGCGACCGTGGTCGCTCCCTATTCCGTGCGTCGCCGTCCGGGCGCTCCATTCTCGATGCCGCTGCGCTGGAGCGAAGTGAAACCCTCGCTCGTTCCGTCGGATTTCAATATCGGCAACTACGAAAAACGCCTGGCAGGCCGCGATCCGTGGGAGGGTTTCTTCGCCAGCCGCCAGTCCATCAAAAGCGCAGCCAAGGAACTTGCCAAGATCTAGCAGCGACGCCTAGCGCTCTTCCAGATGCCTGAGCCGTGCAACCAGAACTTCTTCGACTCGATGAAGTTCCGCCCGCCAAAGATCGCGCATGTCATCAAACCGCTTGTCTACGGCTTCGAAGCGCTGATTAATGCTTCGTTCAGAACTGCTGAATCTTGCATTCATGTAAGCGATGAGGAGGCCCGTCATCGCGGCGTTGAACAACATCGGAAGCCCAATCGCCAGGTAAAGTTGTTCGTTCGTCATGCCTGGTGCTTGCGGCCCCATTATCCCACGGGTAGCTCGATATACTAAGAACGTGGTACAACGCAGCCTGCTCTGGACGCTGCTTTTGGCCGGCGCGCTCTGGGCGCAACAGGACAAAGCCCAGAAAACCAAACCGGCCGATCAGCCTAAGGTGCAAGAGCAGGTTCCTCCCGAAGAAGACGAGAGCCTCAAGCCGAGAGTATATCCCTTCAATCCGCTGGAAGCAGAGAACGACGTCAAGGTTGGCAATTTCTACTTCAAACAGGGCAAATACAAGGCAGCCTTAAACCGCTTCCGCGAAGCCACGCGATACAATCCATCGTTTCCTGAAGCCTTCCTGAGACTCGGCGATGCCGAGGAGAAAATGGGCGACAAGCAGGCCGCCAGCGATGCCTACCAGAAATATATCGAGCTTGCTCCCGACGCCAAGAACGCCGAAGCCATCAAGAAAAAAATCGTCGCCAAGCATTAGCCCCGCCTCGCCGCGTCATTTCCTCTCTGAACACGCCAGAATAGAAGCTGTGCCAGCCTTTGAGCCTCGAGCCATGATTCCATGGACGGTCGCTTTCTTGGAAGGATTCTCCACACTCGCCGTGGAAGTCATCGCGATTCGACTGGCCATCCCGGTGGTCGGATCCAGCGTCATTCTGACGGGCGTGATGCTCGGAATTGTCTTGTTCGCGCTCAGCGCGGGATATTGGCGCGGCGGCGAGCTGTCCTCAAAATGGGATGCCGCGCGAACCCGCAAGACCCTGGCTCGAAACTTGCTCATCGCCGCGGCTCTGTATGGCGTGGTCGCGTTCCCGTTCGAAGCGCGGCTGCTTGACCGCCTGCTGGACTGGATGAATCTCCCGCTCTCCATCGGAATCACGGCCACTCTGCTATATCTCGCGCCCATTTATTTCGCTTCTCAAACCGTGCCCATGCTCGCCGAAGTGACCGCTGGCGACGGCCACGCCGGACGCGCCTCCGGCAAGGTGCTGTTCTTCTCCACTCTCGGTTCGGTGCTGGGCGGCGTCTTCACGCCGGTTTATCTTTTTCCCTCGCTCGGCGTCGCGCGATCCAGTTATCTGGTGTGTGCCGTTCTGGCCGTTGCGGCCGGCATGATGATGGCCAGCCGGGGCGAAGTTGTTCGCATCCTGGCTCTCGGGTCGGCCGCCGTGGCCGCGGCCGTTAGCGTTCACGCCATGACCTCCCCGTCAGGCGATCTGTACTCCTTCGACAGCGCCTATCAAACCATCCGCATTGTCGACGAGAAAGCCTCCACTGGCAGAATCGAACGCGTCCTGAGGATGGGTGGCGGAGGAGCATCGGGCGTTTTCGCCGACACCGGCCAAACGTCTTTCGCCTACACGCTCGCAGCCGAGCGCCTGTTGCGCGACAGCGGAGCCCACAACGCGCTGGTCATCGGCTCGGCCGGTTTCACTTTCCCTCGTGACGTTGCAAAATTCCCTGGCATCACGCGCGTGGAGGCCGTGGACGTGGATCCATCGGTGAAGCAGATCGCCGAGCGGCACTTCCTCCAAACTCCGCTTCCTGCCAACGTGCGCTTTCTTCCTCTTTCGGCGCGTTTCGCCGTGCGAAAACTGGCCAGAGACCGCGAGCGTTACGAGTTTACCTTTGTGGATACGTATTTCGGAAAGGGGATCCCCGACGAGCTCGTAACCTTGGAATTCTTCCGCGATGTGCGCGCCATATCCGGCCGCACCGTGGTGAACGCGGTTGTGGATCGTGAGCTGCAATCCGCCTTCGCGCGCAATCTGCTGGCGTCATTTCGCGATGCCTTTCGTGGAGTCTGGCTGATTGACGCCAAGCCGCATGAAGACAGCTTTCTGACCAACATGCTGGTGCTGAGCTGGCCCGTCCCAGGCTCCCAGCGCTGGGACGGCGAGGGAAAAGCGTACCGCGACGACTGCAATAATGCCGACCGCGACCGCGTGGCTCTGATGTGGACTCAGCCAGACGCCGGCCAGTGACAACCAGCCCCTAACCAGCCAGCGGCAGCAGCTTACGGCTCCGGTTCACTTCCTGACGCGCAATGATCGCCAGCACTTTCTCCATCCCAACTTCCCAATTCGGAAACAGGTCCACGTATTGAATCTTCTTTGCGATCCGCGCCGGTACCAGGCAGTCTTCGAACCGCACTGGAATGAAAAAGATTTCGTCCAGCGGAACCATGGCCGCGCAGGCCAGCGCATAGCGCAGCTCACTGTGGAAGCTGCCGCGCTTGGTAGTGGAGCGCCGCGAAAAGCACGCCACGAAAAAATCGCTGGTTCGAATCGCGTCTTCAATCGCTCGCGGCCAGTTCTGCCCGGGCATTAGCTTCTTCTTATCCAGCCAGGGTCGAAATCCGCGCTCCTCGAGCATCGAATACAGCTTCTTCGCCTGGCCGAGGTCCTCTTCCACGTATGCGATAAACACACGCGCGCTGTTCTGCGCGATGAAGCGGAAGCCCTGGTCTTGTCCCGGCAGAAACGTGCCCAGGCCGTCAATCTCCACCGCCGCGCCATGCTCCAAAGCGCGCCGCAGAATTCGCGCGACGTGACGCGCCGGCGTGAGAGGCGAACGCCGCTCTTTCACTTGGACCTCTTCTTCGGGTTCCGGTCCCCGCTTCCCGGCACGTCCCGATCGAATTGAAATTCCTTCTCGCTCCCCGGTTGAAAAGTTCCCAAACCCGGCAATGACGCCGCCTGCCCGCGCCGAACCCTGATCAGCAGATCACTCACGATGCGGTCCACCTGGTCCGCGGCGGCGGCGGGCGAAACATGGCTCTCCTGGGCGAGCCGGCGGGCAAGTTGCTCTTTCTTCATCACACAAATCATATCCGCCGCCCTGGCCTTCCGATGTTTTCCTCCGCGCCGCGTAAGAGAGGAAATCATTTTGAATGAGCGAGATACGATTGGTTCTCCAGGTCGCTGCCTGGCCGTGAACGCTTCCGCCGAGTTTTGCGGCGCCGGGCTGAATGAAGCCTTTTTAATAGCCTCTTAAGCCGAGGTTCATCTCCAACTGGAATCATGGTGACGGTAGTAGGCGAATCGCTTCTATATTCAAGGAGATCTCAATGAAGAAACTGATGACACTGATGCTCGGCTTGTCCCTCATCGTCGGCACGACCGCGCTTTTTGGTGATGACGCCGGCAAGGACACCAGCAAGAAGGGCGAGAAAAAGGGCAAGAAGGGCAAGAAGAAAAATACCGACAGCAAGGCCCACTAACTAGTTGGCACCGTGATTTTCGTCGCGCATGCGCCCGCCGTCAGGCTGGGTTCATGCGCGACAAGTTTTTTGGAGCGCTCTTGATCTAAGCTGTCTAATGAGTGCCTGGCCTCCGAAGCGAGCAAATTGAACATCTCCAGGCGGCGCCGCTGGATGTTCTGATCCTGGGCGGGGGCATCAACGGCGCGGGCGTGCTCCGCGACCTCGCCCTGCGCGCCAGGGATGCGCGCCGGCCCCTCCGCTTAGGGCTGTTGGAGAAAGCGCATTTCGCTTCCGGAACCAGTGGCAAGAATTCCCAGCTCATTCACGGCGGCCTCCGCTATCTCAAATACCTGCAGTTCCACCTGGTCGGGGAATCGCTGCGCGAGCGTTCTATCCTGCTCAGAACCGCTCCCCAATTTGTGCAGCCTCTCCAATTCCTTTTGCCGATGTATGGCCTCAAGTCCCGGCTCATGTATGGAACCGGATTGTGGCTCTATGATCGGCTGGCTGGCTCGCACGCCATCGCGCCCCATAGGATGATTTCGCCCGAAGAGGTAGCGCGGATCGATCCAGGTTTGACGCGCTGGCGCCTCAGCGCCGCTGCCCTGTTCTACGATGCCGCTGTCTGTTCCGCGCGCTTCGTTGTCGAGAATGTCCTGGATGCCATTGCGCACGGCGCTTTCGCCGCCAACTATGTCCAGGCGGAAACCTGGCAGCGCGCTGCCGACGGAAACTGGCGCGTCCTTTGCCATAACGTGCTGACTGGCGAACGTTTCGATTTGGAAGCTCGCAAACTGGTGGACGCGCGCGGCGCCTGGATCGATGGGGAGGCTGTTCGGCTGGTCCGGGGCTCGCATATCGTAATTCCGCGTGTGGGCGCGGAGGATCACGCCATCGCACATTTCGAACCCAACGGAGCGATTATCTTTCTCATTCCCTGGGGCAGCCGCCGCCAACTCACTCTGGTCGGAACCACCGATGAGGACCATCCCGGCTCGCCAGACCAGGTACACATCTCGCTGGCTGAATCGCAGTACTTGCTCGGCATAGTCAAGAAGCTTTTTCCGCATCGTTCCGACATCACGCCGGTCTCCGCTTTCAGCTCGCTGCGGCCGTTGGTGCGAAGCGGCGGATCGGCCGCCAGCGTCAGCCGCGATCACAAGATCTGGAATTCTCCTGACGGCGTTCTGCACATCGCAGGAGGCAAATACACTACCTACCGGCTCATGAGCGAGGAGGCCGCCGATCTGGTGTGCCGCGAGATTGCCCCCGAACTCGAAGCCGTGCACCGCACCGCGCAAACCCCGTTTCCGCACGTCGATCGCGCCATAGGGGACGCCCTGGAACAACACCTGCGCGACTATTTCTTCGTCTCCACTTACCTTGGCTATGAGCGCTGCTGGGACGCCGAAGCGCTCCTGCCGTACGCTCAGACCCTGGGGCAGAAACTAGGCTGGGACGACGTGCGGCTGCGCGAAGAGATCAACGAAATCGCAGCGCGGACGCCTTAGGAACGTGACGAGACGGAAGAGCGCCGCCGAAACTCGACCACGCCGGCGAGCAGCAGCAAGCCGATTCCCACCAAGAACAGAGTCGATGGCTCAGGGGCGGTTGTAAAACTATTTTTGAAAACGGGTTCGCCGCTGCCGTAGATCTTGCCATCGTCCAAGTTATCAACCCAACCCTTTAGTTCAACCGTGAATACGCACCCAGCCGGGATGCCCTCCTGCTCATTGATGTCGGGGTCTTGATGTGGGCCGCAACCTTCATCGCCGTCTGGTTTCTTCACGCCGAAGAAATCAAAATTCAGGTCGCCATTGGATGGTGTGTAGGTCAGCGTGTCGTGCAGGAAGTACCCATGTGGGTCAAGCTGTGCAATCGAAAAGAAGCTCGCCACCTTACTGTGCGAGAGACCGGTATCGATCGTCATGTCGAAATCGAGGCTGGTTACGATCGCCCCGGCATTGTTGGTGACGATATAGCAAGTGAGGCCGGGATCGTTCTGGGGCTGAATGGTAGGATTTATGTTCGTTAAATTTACGTCGATTGTCTGATCGCACGTTGGGTCTCCGCCCTTCACGCCTATGCCTGGGTCCGCCAGGTTCGCCATCGCAACGCCCGGCACGGCGATCAAGCAAGCAACGGCTATCAGCAAATAACGGCGAAGCATCAGGCGCTCCTTCCTATCGCGTCGCGCAGTAGCTACAGGCTTCCTATTTTACGCCATAAGATCAGAATCTGGTCCAAACTTAAATACTATAAGTACTATTACGTATCAGTTAGATGATTTTTGGGCCATAGCACTAGTGAGCTTGGCGAAATCGGGCATCGCGCGAATCGTTTTCAACTCCGGATCGGCCTCCGCCTGTTTGAGCGGATAACCGCTGCGCAGCGCCTGTTCCAGACTTGCTAGCGCTTCTTTCGTTTCACCGGCCAACGCACGTACGGTGGCCTCTTCGTACATCAGCTCATTGCTCTGTTGGTCGACGGCCCGGGCGCGCGTAATAAACTGAGCAGCTTGCTTAACGTCGCCCTTCTTGGCGTAGGAAATAGCCAAGTATCCCAACGCTTCCGCATCCTGCGGATTCACTTGAATACTCTTGTACGCGATCGAGATCGCCTGCTCGTAAGTTGCCGCTGCCTTCGCCTGTTGACCGGACGCACGGTACGCATCGGCCAGGTTCACGCGGAACCGCGCATTGTTTCCCATCATCGAGACCGCTTTCTCAAACATCTTCGCGGCCTCGTCGTACCGGCCCAGATAGAAATAAGTAGTACCCAGATTGGAAAAATACAACGCGTCCGGTTGCAGTTGGATAGCTTTCTGAAACTGCGGGATGGCCTCGCTCCACTTGCCCTGCTGATAATAAACCGCGCCTGTATTAGCCCAGCCCTCCGCCCGGTCCGGAGCCAATTCCGCGACGTGTTGAAAGGCTTGCAGCGCACGGTCGTTCTGCCCTAGCTGAAAATAGGCGACACCGAGTTGGTTGAAATTGGTCCATAAATAGGGATTCACTTCCGTCGCCTTGGTGTACTCTGCGATCGCTTGTTGCGACTGGCCCGCGTTCAAGTACGCCGTGCCCAACCGGCGCAGCGCCTCATCGGAATTCGGAGCCAGTTGCAGCGCGCGCTGCAGCTCCGCAATCGCTTCCGCCGTTCTTCCGGTCGTGGTGTAGATCGAGCCCAGCGTGAAATGGACCTCCGGCAGATTGTCGTTGAGCGACTGAGCTTGCTGCGCGGCGCCCAGAGCCCTCTGCGTCCAGACCGCGTCCTTGGTCTGGTCCCACATCCTTCGATCCGCATCCGCCAGCCCGGCGTACGCCAGCGCGAAACGCGGATCGATCTTGATGGCCTGATTGAAAAGACCGATGGCGCTTTCCAGATCCTTGGCGTTTTGCGCTCCGCGCCACAGATTGCGCCCCTTCAAGTACACTTCGTACGCTCCCACATTCTCGGTCGGGCGCGCCGTGCTGCGCATCATCTCTTCATTGCTTTGTTTGATCGCCAGCGAGCTCACCACCTTGTTGAAAATCTGATCTTCCAGCGTCAGCAGATCCTTCTGCACGCCGGTGAAGTCCTGATGCAGAAGATTTTGATTCTTATTGGCGGTGTCGTCCAACGTGACGGTGATCGCGACCGCATCGTTGGCGCCGGTAGTCACCGTTCCCCTCAGTAGCAGCTTCACGCCCAACGCATGCGCGAGTTTCTGCTCATTCTGCTGCTTGGAGGCAGCATTTACCGCGTTGGTGGGCGCAACGTACACGTTGCGCAAGCCCGAAAGCTTGGCCGACAGCGAATCCACAACACCATCGGCGATGTACCTGGCGTTTTCCTCGTCGCCCGCAATTCGAAAAGGCAGCACCGCCATATAGTGCTGGATGGCCGCCTGCCCTCCGTTGCCGGCCCCCCCGCGCGAAGCCAGAATCCGATGCCGTATGCCGGGAATCGCCAGCGCCAGGGCCACTACTAGTGCTAAGCCCCCGGCCGCGATCCACCACGCCGGCCGCGCCGGCCGCGGCACCTGGATGCTGATGGTCCTTGTTCCCGCCGCCGCGCTTCCGGCCCCCGCGGCGGGCGCGCTCACCGGCGGCGCGCTTTGCGTCTCCAGACCGGTCAGAATTTCCCGCGCGCTCTGGTAGCGCTTGACCGGATCCTTCTCCAGGCACTTCAAAATCACGTTTGCGATGTACTCCGGCAGCTCCGGACACACCGTGCGCGGATCCTTGGCCGCCTCGTGCACTTGCTTGTACATCAACTGAAAACTGGACTCGGCCCGGAACGGCAACTCCGCCGTGAACATCTCGTAAAAGATGAGGCCCAACGAATATAAATCGCTGCGCTGATCTAAATCCTTGGCTTCCACTTGTTCCGGCGACATGTAGCGCGGCGTCCCCAGCACCTGCCCGGCCTGCGTCATCGCCGTCATATCGGGCTCCAGAGACTTAGCCAGCCCGAAGTCGGAAACGTAAAGCTGATCGGCTTGATCGATCAGAATGTTCTGCGGTTTCAAGTCGCGATGCACTACGCCTTCGTTGTGCGCCGCCTCTAAAGCCGCGCATAATTGTTTGGCGAACTTCAGCGCCCGATCCTGCGGCAGACGGCCAGTCTGTTCGATCAGCCCCGCCAGATCGGTGCCTTCCACGAAGGCCATGGTGATGAACTTGATGCCATCTATCTCGCCCAAATCGTGGATGCGCAAAATGTTCTTGTGCGAAATCTTGCTGGCCAGCAGCAGCTCTTGCTTGAAGCGCTGCATGATTTGCCGGCTGGTGGCCAGTTCCTTCCGTACCAGCTTGATCGCCACCGTGCGGCCCAGCTCGGTGTCGTACGCCTTGTATACGGCGCCCATGCCGCCTTCTCCCAGCAATTTGTCGATGCGGTAGCGCGCACCGAAGGCTGTCCCTGGACGGAGCTGTGTGTCGCCTTCACCCTCGTCTGGCGGGACCGATTCTAGAAGCTCAGTACGGTCGTCGGCCGGCGCAGGCGTTCCGCATGCAGGACAAGTGCGTGCACTGGGGGGAACCGGCGTCTTGCACGCAGGACAAAGCATGGGGGAGTACCGACGTAGCTCTTATTATGTGACAGAAACGCCCGGCCCGGCGTACTGGCTGATTTCACGCCCGCTCTCAGCCCAGATAACGCAGCGCCAGCGCGGTGATGTCGTCGGCCTGCGGCGCGCCCATCGCGAACTCCTGCACCTTCTGGTGCAGACCGTTCACCAACTGCTCGGCCGGTTCAGCCGCATGCCCGCGCAGATATTCCTCCAGTCGTGCTTCCTCGAAGAATTCCTCGGCTGTGTCTTTGGCCTCCGTCACACCGTCGGTGTACACTAAAATCCCTTCGCCGGGAGCAAACTTAGTGGTCGAGGTCTCATAAGTCAGGCCCGGGAAAAGTCCCAGCATCGGCCCGCCCTTGCCTTCCAGCGGCCGATACGTCCCGTCCGGCGAAAAAACATACGGCGGATTGTGACCCGCGTTGGCGAATTGCAGCTCGCCCGTCCGGGTGTCCAGCACGCCATAGAAAAACGTCACGAACATGCCCGAGGTATTTTCGGCGTTCAGCGACGCATTCATGTAGGTCAGACATTCCGAAGGCGAATGGCGATGCGGCGCCGTAGCGCGCAGCAACGTGCGGGCCACCGCCATGAACAGAGCCGCCGGCACTCCCTTGCCGCTCACATCCCCTACCGCGAACGCCAGGTGGTTCTCATCCAGCAGGAAGAAGTCGAACAGATCGCCTCCCACTCCCCGCGCCGGCGTCATGTGGGCGTGCAATTGAAACTCCCGCCGCTCCGGAAATGGCGGAAAATTGCTAGGAAGAATGGAGCGCTGGATCATGGCTGCGTGCTGCATTTCCTGCGCGCGCAGCTTTTCGGCTTGCTCCAGCTCCGCTAACCGCGCGTGCTCGATGCGTACCGCCGCGATGTTGCTCATCACCGTGAGCACGCTCAGGTCTTCCTTGGTGAACTCGCGAATCAAAAACGGCGAATCCAGATAAATCAGCCCGATCACGCCGTTCTTGGTTTGCAGCGGAACCGCCAGCATGCTGCGGATCTGATCCTGCACGATGCTCATGCGCGCCCCCAGCGCCTGATCGGTCAGCGCATCCCGCACCAGCAGCGAGCGTTTTTCGTTCAACACCAGGTCGCGCACGTGCGAGCTGATGCGGAAACCCGCGCCCTTGGACGCGCGTACCTGCAGC
>Ga0335081_10009318_pt1 | contig 15799 bp, 16 predicted proteins | sample Lox_Sample_35_FD_206713 | JGI IMG/M metagenome (GOLD analysis project Ga0335081, IMG submission 206713) | Soil microbial communities from Loxahatchee National Wildlife Refuge, Florida, United States - Lox_Sample_3.5 | ecosystem: Environmental > Terrestrial > Soil > Wetlands | place: USA... | reverse complement strand
CGCACGGGAACGAAGTGCCGGATCAGCATGTCCGACGAGGACATCACAGCCGATCCGGACCGGGCCACGGCGCTGTTTCGCATCTTCCAGGAGACATTGACCAACGTGGCGCGGCACGCGAAAGCGACCGAGGTGAACGTACGGCTGGCCAGTGAGAATGGCGAGCTGGTCCTGGAGGTTCGCGACAACGGCCAGGGGATCCAAGCGGAGCAACTTTCCACCGGCAAGTCGCTGGGGATACTGGGAATGCGGGAACGGGCCCGGCTGCTGGGCGGTGACCTCATTATTCAGGGCGTACCGGGTGGTGGCACAACCGTGATAGCGCGGATTCCACGCGCGGAAGCACAGAGCATTGGAACGGCGAAGTGATCCGGATTCTCATCGCCGATGATCATGCCATCCTGCGCAAGGGATTGAAAGAGATTCTGGTGCGCGAGCTGCAAGGCGCAGTTTGTGGCGAGGCGGAGGACGCGCAGCAGGTTGTGGCGCAAGTCCGGGGCCACGACTGGGACCTGGTCATGCTGGACATTACCATGCCGGGGCGAAGCGGCCTTGACGTCCTCAAAGACCTCAAGGCGATGCGGCCGAAACTCCCCGTGTTGGTCCTGAGCATGCACCCGGAAGACCAGTACGGCAAGCGAGTGCTCAGAGCGGGAGCCTCCGGTTACATGAATAAGAAGAGCGCCCCCGAAGAATTAATCAATGCCATCCGAAAATTGCTGGCGGGCGGCCAATATGTAAGCCCTGCACTGGCCGAAAAGCTGGCGCTGGACCTCAAACACGACGCGGCGAAATCGGCCCACGAGATTCTGTCGGACCGGGAATTTGAAGTCCTGCGGATGATTGCTTCCGGGAAAACAGTAACTCAGATTGCGGAGTCGCTGCATTTGAGCGTAAATACGGTCAGCACGCATCGAGCCCGCATCTTGGAAAAGATGCACATGACCACCACCGTGGAACTGATGCGTTACGCATTGAGCAACCATCTTGTCGAGTGAGAACCAGGACAGAGGCCGTTTTTCAATCTGCCGGCGTTGTACTAAGACGCACCTGGCATTGGGAGGTTGTAGTGCAAACCACCACACCAGAATCCAAGGGCCATCGATAGCACCTATTCCCTCTACGCGACAAGATGAAAAGGTAGCGCATGTTGGGATCGAATCCTCCAGAGGCTGTGAAGGGAAAGGGACAGCTTATTATCAATGTTCCAGTCAATCATGAGTCCCTGGTGTACCAGTGCTCGCTGTGCGGCCAAGTATTCCAGCTGGCTGAGGATCGAAGTGCCAAGGAAGCGATGGCAGAGCTCATGGCGGCGTTTAAGGATCACATGCGAGAGCGCCATCCGGAAGACCGCACAAGGGCGGAATGACGGTAACAGAACAGCCCGCCTACCAGCTTCGAGCTCTGATTGCGGAAGCAAAGGGCGGCGAGCCCTGCCCGCAAGTTCAGACCATGTATTCGGTTCTATTGGTATCGAGTTTGAGGCTTGTCCGCGAAGCCGTGAAAGCATTGATCGACCGCCACGAGGACTTCCAAGTCATTGGTGAAACGGATGACAGAAGCCAGACTCTGCGCAGCCTAACCAGTCTGCGTCCGCACGTGATCCTTTTTGATCTTGATCCGGATTATGAGGCAGGGATCGAGACGATCAGAGAAATCATCAAAGGCCACCCAGATATCAAGATCTTGGTCCTCTCGATGCACAGTGAGGGTGCAATCGTGAAGAGCGCCGTACGCGCAGGCGTGCGGGGGTTCATGTCCAAGGCTGGGTCGTCGGCCGACGTCGTCGAGGTTCTCAAGATCGTAGCTCGTGGTGGAGCCTATCTCAGCCCGAATGCCGCAACCCAGGTGATGGATTGGGTAAAGAACGGGAAGAGCGAACTAAACCCCGTTCTGGAGGGCCTGACCGAGAGAGAGAAGCAGGTGCTGAGGCTGCTGACCGACGGCAAAACCAGCAAGGAGATTGCCTCTGCTCTGAATCTGGGGGTTGAGACCGTCCGCACGTACAGAAAAACACTGATGCAGAAGTTGGGTGTTCACAACGTAACGGAACTGATCAAGTTTGCTCTCTCGACCGGTATCATCGTGTTTCCAGCGCCGAAGAGCGATGAAGGCGGAGACCTCTCCTGAGAAAGAGGGGGTCTCAGCCAAAACAGCTCGATCAACTATATCCTAAGTTAGTCACTTACTAATTACCCCAGTAACATATCGTCGCGGTTTTACTTAGTTAAATTGACCCAACGCGAACGCATCTCGTACAATCGCAAATGATTTTGTAGTACTGGCGCGGACGGAGTCATGATGGAATTTGAAATCGGCAAGACGATCGCCGGATACGAGATCGTGGAGGTGCTGGGGAGTTCCACGACAAGCATTGCCTACAAGGTGAGAAACGTCTTCTCTCAGCGGTTCGAGCTCCTCAAGATCCTTCCCAAAGAAATCAGCGGAAATGAAGAGCAGGTGGTCCGCTTCTTGCGTGAGATCAAGGTGCATGCGCGCCTGGTCCATCCGAATATTGTCACCTTCTACAGTGCGCGAGAGGTTGAGGGACAGTTGGTGATGACCACCGAATTCGTGCCGGGAATAACCGTGGCAGAGCGGCTGGAGACCGGACCGATCGCTTGGCAGGAAGCCACCCGGTACGCCTGCCAGGCTCTTCTGGCGCTGGAGTATGCGCACGCCAACGGCATCATCCATCGCGGCCTTGCCGCGTCCTGCCTGTTGATCACGCCAGACAGCAACGTGCGGCTGAGCGGGTTTGGCATGGCCAAGTTGGTATCCGACCCTCAACTCACGGCGGTGGGCACGGTAGTCGGAGCACTCCGCTACATTTCACCGGAACAGGTAAAAGGCCTGACTCTCGATGCCCGCTGCGATATTTATTCCGCGGGCGCAGTTCTGTACGAGATGCTGACGGGCCGTCTGCCGTTCGACGGGAAAGGCCAATTTGAGACCATGCTGGCGCATGTAAAAACGACAGCCAGGCATCCCACCGATGTGAATCCCGATGTGCCGCGCGCGCTCGGTGACCTCGCCATCGTGGCGTTGGCCAAGGAGCCCGACCAGCGATTTCAGAACGCGCGGGAATTTCGCGTGGCACTGGAGGAGATCACCGGAAAGCAAGATGCTTCGCCAGCCGTCGCCGCCGCCATTGCGCCCAGGCATGCGGAGGCGCCGGAAACGGTGGCGGCGCTGGCATCCGGCGCCACGTCCGTTCCGCCGGCGATCCTCCAATCAGGGGATACTGCGCCTGCGTCGATTTTCGGAAATACGTTGCTGACGAAGATAGCGATATCGCTCGCCGCGGGCGCCGTTACCTTCCTGGTGGGAACGGTGGCGCTGTACGCGTACATGACCATGGCGAACCACTAAGCACTGTTCGCGGCGTTAGCTCGCCGCCTAAAAACACTTGTTTCTCGATTTCTAACTAAGCTTCCAGCTCGTCTATTATTTTTCCCGGCATAACCAAAGTGAATATTCAAATGAGGGGTGGGACTAAGCTATCTTCTGTATAGGACTATCATGGCGACGCGATGTTTATACTGCGGTGGATCGCCTTGGCGGCCATTCCGTTGGCTCAGCGATCAGGAGTTCTGTAGTAACAAGCATCGTGAGCTTTACCGCGCACGCTTGCAGAGAGTTGTGGGCGAGTTGGCCAAAGACGCCCAACCCGCTTGGGAAACGCAAGCTTCTCCGCCTGAAAATGGGTCGCCCGCCACAGCGGATTTTCTACCGCGCATCACCAACGATTCTCTGCCGATGGCGGAGGCGCTCCCGGAGGCTGTGCCCGTTGAGGCGGAGATGGCGCCGTCGGTAGTGCTAAGCGAAGGAGCGATGGCACAGGAGCTAACCGAGATTCTCCACCTGGAACCGGAAGGCCCCACCACGGTGTGGCTCCCGCCCGACATTTTCCACTCCGGCCTGCAGCCACGCGAAGGGCAGACCTGCGGGCAGATCGCGACAGCCATCCTGCCCATCTCCGGAGCGGGCGCCCGCGCCCCGATTCCACACACGGCGGATGCGCTTCCATCCTCATTCGTGAATCACGTGCAGATTAAGCGCTGGGGCCTGAAGATCAAGTTTCAGTAGGCCCTCGCCGGACGCAGCCACTTCACTCTCCCGGATGGTACTTACGCTCGGCGTGGGCCTCAATGTCGGCGCGCGTAAACCAAGCCGGCTTGAATCGCTGGTTGGCGTAGAGGCGGGTTTGATCCACATAGTGCGGCGATTGAGGGTTAGAGTTTTCGCCGAATACCAGAATAGAACGGGCCAGAACTTCCGGGGCAAACTCGATGACGCTGACGAATGAGTCACCGGCCACGCCGTACCGCCGCCTCTGTCCTTTCTCCGGGCGGGTGTAGAAATTGAACACGATTCCCTCGGGACCCGGGCCGCCTGCTACCGGCAGGCTGGGCCTGGAATCGCTGAACGGATCCTCGCCGCCGGATTGAACCCGCTCGATGCGATTGACCTCGCCCCACGGCACTTCCCAAGTCCCGAATTTGTCTTGTAACTCACGCAGCACATCCTCCAAAGTACCGATCAGATCCTCCCGCGTCTTTTTCGAGAACCACAGCGTGAAGATAGTCATGGGGACCGACTGCACCGTGCCGATATGATCCCATTCGCGCAACTCGGTGATGGCGCGGGTGAGTCTCGCGGCGCGGGATGGATCTGACTTTTCGAGCCCCTGGTAACGATCCCAGAGCCTGGGGATTTCGGTTTCGGCTTCGATGACGTAGGTGTCGAATGCGGCGCGGGCCCAATCGTCAAAACTGAATTTGTCTTTGTTGTAGAGGATGCGGCGTGAGACCCGGGCGCGCGCCGTTTCGCCCTCACCGACCATATACGGCGGGAACTTCGACGGATCCGGGTTCTCGAAGACCGTGGTCGCAAAGGGCGTTGAATTGCAATTCTGGACGAAGCCCGACTTGGGATTCAATACCTGGGGCAATTCGTCGATGGAGTGATAGCCGCGCCACTCCGTTTCCGGGTCCGAACCATCCACGGGTTTCGACCAATCATAGCGGGTGGAGCGGCGCGGCACCGCGCCATTGTAGAGGTAGAAGATATTGCCCTCGCGGTCGGCATAAACGATGTTGAACATGGGCACCGCCAGGCGGGAAACTGCCTTTCGGAACTCCTGAAAGCCGCGGGCTCGAGTCATCTCATACCACTGCTGGATCTGGCCGCCCTCCTCCAGGCCGGCGAATTTCGCGGCGAGCGCTTTGCCGTCGCGCCACGCGACAATCGGACCGTGATGAGTTTTGCGGAGAGTGAACTGGCGAGTCAACAGTCCGGTATCCGTTTTGACTCGAACAGATTCCGTCCACTCAACGGCGCGCCTGTAATCGGCGCCGTAGCGATAGGCCAGCCGGTCATCGGTTTTGTCGAACGTTTCTTCGTAGAGATCGACGACATCCGGTTTGTTGACCGTATGACTCCAACCCAGAAACTCGTTGTGCCCGATGCTCGGGAACGCTCTTCCGAAAAACGAGGCGCCGGACATATTCCAGCCTTCGTCCGAGTGCACGTGGCCTTCGTAATACTGGCCGGGCCCAAAGAACGGCTGGTGCGGGTTGATAAACAGCATGGCGTGGCCGGTGGCGCTCTTGGAAGGCGCGATGGCCCACATGTTCGACCCTTGTTCGCGCGCCGCATCGCGGATTTGTGGGCCCGTGACACCCGTCTGTGAGAACAGGAAGAGATAGTAGATGGAGTACCGCATCAGGGCAAACGGCTGCCACGGCTCGAAATGCGCGATCAACCGGGGCTTGACCTGCGGGTGGCGGTCCAGGTAAAAGTTGTAAGCGCCGGTGAGCGCTTCCATCAACTGGCGCATGTGCGGCGTCGCGTGCTCGTATTCGAGTTGGGACAGCCGCGGAATCTCCAGCGCCCGCACCGCCAGGTCGTCATTCAGAGTCTTCTCTCCGTAGACTTCCGAGGCGCGGCCGATGGCCCGCATGTAGCCGTCTTCGATCTGCCAGAAGTTGTCCTCGGCCTGCGCGTAGCCGTAGCCGAAAACGCAACTGGCGTCCGTGGGACCGTAAATGTGAGGGACGCCGTAGTTGTCGCGATAGATTGTTACGGAGCGGGCAATCTGGGCGGGGTCCCCATGGGCTAAGCCAGCCAGGACAAGCGTGAACACAACAGCCGCCGAGCGATTCATGCGACAGATTGTACTGAATCTGTCCGCAGCCTGACGAGCGGAGGTAAACTCGTAGACTCCCTATGCCGGAAAGTGCCGATACCCGCGAATACATCGTGCCGGTGTCCCCAGACCGGTTCGTTCTGCTGCACTATCACATCTTCAAGAACGCTGGCAGCACCATCGAGAATGCCCTGCGCCGCTGTTTCGGAAAACGGTTTGCGACGCTGCATGGTCCGGACGCGAATTCCATTCTCCGCGGCGAGGATGTGGCCGCCTTCCTGCTGAGCCACCCGGAGGTAGCGGCGATTTCGAGCCACCATGTGAAGTACCCGAAACCGGTGGCGCCCGGATTGATCGTATTCGACCTGTGCGTGTTACGGGACCCGCTCGAACGGCTGCGCTCGGTGTACCGCCATTTGCGGCGGGCCGAGCCCGTGGATGACCTGAGTGCGCGGGCGAAGGAGCTGGATCTCCGATCGTTCCTCGATCTTCTCATTCGAAAACATCCGCACCTGGTGAATGATGTGCAGGTCAACATTCTCGCGAACGGCTCGGCCTATACCCGGCCGCCGGGTTCCGCGGATCTCGCCGCGGCGCTGGCGATTGCCGGCGACATGTCGGCGATCAGTGTGGTCGATCTGTTCGATGAAAGTCTGGTGGCGGCGGAACACTTTCTGCAACCGGCGTTTCCGTCGATTCAACTCGCGTACATCAGCCAAAACGTAGGTCCGGCGACGGGTTGCGCGTTTCGCGACGAGGTAGGTGACCCGATTTACCGCCAGCTTCAGAACCTGAACCAGCTAGACGGCGAACTGGTTTCCCGAGCTCGGGGCGAGGTGCGCCGGCGCTTCGGGTTAGTACCCGATGCCCAGGAAAACCTAGCCGACTTCAGGCAGCGCTGCGCCGCATTGGTGAGGCTCGGGGCAGCCGGCTGAAAAGCCCTGCACGCCGCAACCCTGTTTCGCGTCAATAAAATGAACGGCGAATTGTGCCTTTTCAATAACTTATGGCCACTGAACGTATAAAGCTCCTGGACCCGGTCGCGGAAACGGCCGATACCAAGGCCATTGCGGCGCGCTACCGGTGCGAATACGTCGATCTTCGGGAGGCGGCGATCGACCATGACCTGTTCCGGTCCGTCCCGGTGGATCTGATGTTCCGTTACAACTTTGTCCCCATGCATGCCGAGAACGGGCTGCTCGAGATTGCCGTGGCGGATCCGCGCAATCTCAACATGATGGACGAGTTAGCGCTTCTGCTGAACAAAAAGCTGCGCATCCGGGTCGCCACGCTGTCGCAGATTTCCGAGCTGCTCAAGAAGACCGAGCAATCCCAGCGCGTCCTGGAGGAGGTCACCGAAGGGTTCACGCTAGATGTGGTGGCCGACGAGGGCGACGGCGACGAGACCCTTTCGATCGATAAACTTTCGGCGTCCGACAGCGACATCGCCCCGGTGATCAAGCTGGTGGATACCACGATTTTCAATGCGTTGGAGCGACGCGCCAGCGACATTCACATTGAATCCCGCGATCAGGAAGTGGCCATCAAGTACCGCATCGACGGCGTGCTGCACTATGCCATGCCGCCCATCGCCAAGGACTGGCATTCGACCATTCTGTCTCGCATCAAGGTGATGAGCGAGCTGGACATCGCCGAGCGGCGCGTGCCGCAGGACGGCCGGTTCCGCGTGCGCTACAAAAACCGGCTGATCGACTTCCGCGTATCCATCATGCCCACGATTCATGGCGAGGATGCCGTGCTGCGCGTGCTGGACAAAGAGTCGATGAGCGAGAAATTCGCCAAGCTTTCGCTCGAAGTGGTGGGCTTCTCGGAAAGTGATCTGGTGAAGTTTCGCCGCTACATCAGCGAGCCGTACGGCATGGTGCTGGTGACGGGTCCCACGGGGTCGGGCAAAACCACGACGCTGTACGCGGCGCTTTCCGAGATCAAGAACGACGAGGATAAGATCATCACCATCGAAGACCCCGTCGAATATCAAATCAAGGGCATCACGCAGATTCCGGTGAACGAGAAAAAGGGGCTGACGTTCGCGCGCGGGCTGCGCTCCATTTTGCGCCACGACCCGGACAAGATCATGGTGGGCGAGATCCGCGACCAGGAGACGGCGCAGATAGCCATCAACTCGGCGCTCACCGGACACCTGGTGTTCACCACCGTGCACGCGAATAATGTGCTGGACGTGCTGGGCCGGTTCCTGAACATGGGAGTGGAGCCCTACAATTTCGTATCGGCTCTGAATTGCATCCTGGCGCAGCGCCTGGTGAGGGTGATCTGCGAGTTCTGCCGCAAGCAGGTCCATTATCCGGATTCGTACCTGGTGGACAGCGGACTCAATCCGGCAGAGTGGCGCGACGTGCCGTTCTATGAGGGCGCGGGGTGCTTCGAATGCGGCGGCACCGGCTTCCGAGGCCGCACCGCCATCCACGAGCTGCTGGACTTAACCGAGCGTATCCGCGAGATGATTCTGGACAAGCGGCCGACTTCCGAGATCAAGCGGGTAGCGCGCGAGGACGGGATGACGTTTTTGCGGGAATCGGCGATTCTCAAGATGAAGAAAGCCAGCACGACGCTCAAAGAGATCAATAAAGTTACGTTTATTGAAGGCTGAATGAAAAGGCAAAAGGTAAAAGGCAAAGGGCAAAAGGCAAAAATGGCGGCGTATGTGACTGCCCGGTTGCCATTTTGCCACTCGTCGTTTCCACATCATGAGAGCCTGCGAAGCACACGAAATTCCCTTTTGCCTTTTGCCTTTTGCCCTTTGCCTTTTGCCTTTGGGCTTTCTGTATGAGCTTGCTCCATTCGCTCACCTCAATCTGGAAGGATCCGCCACCGGCATTGGTCTTCGAGCTCTCGGAGGCCGGCATCGCCATGGCGCGAACGGGCAAAGAACCGGATCTGAACTTCCGGCCGCTCGAGAGCGGTGTGCTGTCGGTGTCGCCCCTGCGAGACAATATTGTCGATCCGGACAAGCTGGCCGCTGCCGTGCGCTCCATGGTTCCAACCAATGGCAGCCGCAAGCGGCGCGATGCGGCGCTCATTCTCCCGGATTCCTGCGTGCGCATTGCGGTTCTGGATTTCGACAGTTTCCCGTCTGATGCCAAAGAACAACTGTCGCTGGTGCAGTTCCGGATGAAAAAGAGCGTGCCCTACGATGTGGAGTCGGCCATGCTGAGCTACCAGGCCCAGGCCGGAAGCGGCAATGGAAAAAAAGTCGATGTGGTGGTGGCGGTGGCGCCGCTTGAGATCGTTTCGCGCTATGAAGCGCCGTTCCGCGCGGCGGCCATCGAGCCGGGTTACGTCACGCTCTCGGCGCTGGCATCGCTCGAGCTGATTCATGAAACGGGGACGGTGGTGGTGGCCAAACTGAGCGGCCGCATGCTCACCATCCTGGTGGTATGCTCGGGCGTGCTGAAGCTGGTGCGATCGCTCGAACTGAGCCACCCGGGGATTCCGGACATCGCCTCCGATCTGTATCCGACCTTCGTCTACACCGAAGACAACCTGGGCGGCCAGGCACAGAAGCTGCTGCTGGCGGGCTTTGGAGGGATGGCGGGGGAGGCTCAGGATCAGTTTTCCCGGGAGCTGCATCTTCCGGTAGAACTGGTTCGGGCCGGGGCCGGCGTGGCCGCGGAGAATAGTCTGGGCCTGTTGGGTTACCTGAAGTCGCTGGCAGGATAACAAGCATGAAGTTTTCGGTCAATCTCGCCACGCAGCCGTTCCGCAGGGACCGCCCGATTCTGGTGGCATCCGGCGCCGTAGCCTTGCTGATGCTGGGGTCACTGGTTCTGCTGATCTCGCTGGCGATAGCGGATCACCGCCGCTCGGCCGACACACGGCGCGTCATCGCACGGCTGGACCAGCAGCTCGCGCGGGTGGCGAAAGAACAGTCGCATCTGGATGCCATGCTGCGCCAGCCGGAAAACGCTGAGGTGCTCGAGCGCAGCCTGTTTCTGAATGCGCTGTTGTACCGGAAGGGTATCAGCTGGACCAAGGTGTTTTCGGATCTGGAGAAGGTCCTACCGCCCAATGTGCGCCTGATCAACATCCGGCCGCAGGTGGTCTCGGAGAGCCAGGTGTATCTGGAAATGACGTTAGGCTCGGACTCGCTGCCGCCGGTGATTGAAACGCTGACTCGCTTCGAGTCCTCCGACGTGTTTGGCGCCACCACGCTCTACAGTACGGTGCCGCCCTCGCAAACCGATCCTCTTTACCGCTGCCGCGTGAGCGTGAATTATGCCCAGAAACTTTGATTTTCGCGCCGGGATGAAAGATCGCCGCATCCTGGTGCGCGCGGGGCTGGGCGTGCTGCTGGCGGCGAATGTGGTGGCCGCCGTTTTCGTTCTACACCCGCTGGGCGGCTCGCCCGAAGATCTCGCCCGGCAATTGGTCACCAAGCAGCGCGACCTGGCGCAGCAGGTGAAGCGCCTGGAACGAACCCACGCCGTGGAACAAAAGGTAAAACAGGCCAAGGTGGAAGGCGATCAGTTTTTGCAGGACTACATTCTCAGCCGGCGGAAAGCCTATTCCACACTGCTGGCCGAAGCCAACAAGCTGGCCGTCGAATCCGGGTTGAAACCGAAAGAATCGGCGTATGCGCCGCCCGATCCGGTAGAAGGCAGCGACACGATCGAACAGTTGAGCATCTCGGCGAATTACGAGGGCAGCTACCAGAGCCTGACCAAATTCGTAAACCTGCTGGATAAGTCGCCGCGGCTGATCATCGAAAGCATGCAGGCCACCCCGCAAGCCAACGGGGCGTTAAGTGTCGGCCTGAAGCTGGACACCTTCATTCAGGAGACAAGCGGCAAGTCATGAAGGTTGGAGCCGAGCCCAAGAAGATCGCTGCGCTGGTCGGCTTGACCGGAGTGGCAGCGTACCTTCTGTACAGCAACCTGTTCACGTCGGCGGCGCCATCCGGCGGGGCAGCGGCGGAGGTGCGCGTAGCCAAGCAGTTGCCGGCTGATTCGGCCGTAGCCGCCGCAGCGCAAACCGCAGCCGCGCCGGTCCGGTCGAGCGCCGGCCGGAGAACCAGCCGGGAGGAGTTTCGCCCATCGTACAGGCACAAAGGCGGCGTGGATACGAGCACGATCGATCCGAGACTAAGGCTTGATCTTTTGACTAAAGTGCTGGCCGTGGAACTGGCGCCGGCGGAGCGCAACCTGTTCCAGTATGGGGCCGCGACTCCGGCTGCAACCATCGCTGACCCGGGCAAGATCATTCCGAAGACGCAAGCACAAATCCAGGCAGAGCAAGCCAGAATCCAAGCCCAGGCCGGCCCGCCTGGACCACCACCACCTCCCGCCATCACGCTGAAGTATTACGGCTACACCGCACAGCGAGCGGATGGCCGCAAGCGCGCATTTTTCCTGGACGGGGAAGACATCTTCGTGGCTGCGGAAGGGGAAGTGATCAAGAAACGCTATAAGGTGGTCCGTATTGGGGTGAACTCGGTGGAGGTGGAGGATACGCAGTTCAATCACACGCAGACGCTTCCTCTGGCTGAGGAGGCGGCGGGGTGATTTTGAGAATGCGAGATGGGGAGATGGGGAGACGGGGAGACAAAAGGCTTGGCCGCGGAGAATCCGGTTATGCGCTGTTGCTGATTTTTGCGATGGCGGCAACGTTCGCGCTGATGCTGTACGTGGAGCTGCCGCGCGTGGCGTTCGAGAAGCAGCGGGACCGGGAGCAGGTGCTCATCCAACACGGGGAGCAATACAAGCGGGCCATTCAGCTCTATTTTCGAAAATTCAAGAACTATCCCCCGACCATTGAAGCCCTGGAGAACACGAACAACGTCCGTTTTCTGCGGCGCCGGTATCCGGATCCACTCACGGGCAAGGATGAGTGGCGGCTGATCCATGTAGGCCCAGGGGGCATTTTCACCGATTCACTCACGCAAAAGCCTAAGGTTGGCGATAAGACGGCGGCCAATCTGAATACCTTCATCACGGAAGCCGCAGCGATAGGCTCGGCGCTGCCCGATAACCAGCGCGGGGCTGCGGGACCGCCGCGGCGTGCCAGCGAGGGCGGTCAGCCGCAGCCGGGAAGCGATGCCGGCGCATCCGGCGTTATCCCTGGCCAGATTCCAGGAAATCCATCGCAGCCGGGGTTCGCTCCCGGGCAGCCGGGCGCGTCGCCGGGACAGACGCCCCTTCCGGGCGCACTCCCTATGCCGGGCTCCTCGGGCGGTTCCAATTTTCCTCCAGGACTGCCTGGAGGCGTAGGGCAGCCGACTGCGGATCCGTCGCAATCCGGCGATCCTGCAGCATACAACCCAGGCGCGACTACTAATAATCAGCAGGGCATGAGTGCGGCCGATCTCATTGGCAATCTGCTCCGGCAGCCAAGGCCGATGCCGACGGGACCGGCGACTGGAGGTCAGACCGGGATAACGGGGGGCGGACTGGCTACGATCACCGGGGGCATCGCCGGGGTGGCCAGCAGAGTCGAGAAACTGGGCATCAAGATCTACAACGAACGATCAAAATACAACGAGTGGGAATTCATCTACGACTTCAGCAAGGACAAAACCGGAGCGGGGCGCATGCAAGGAGCGATGGGGTCTGGCGATCCGCGTCTGGCGCAGCAGCAGGGCGGGCAGGGGATTGGCGGAAACGGTTTGGGACAATCCGGCAACTTCGGCGCACTGGCGGGAACCGGCGGACAGGCCGGATTCGGCGGACAGGGGGGAGCCGCCGGCGGCTTCGGGAGCAGCGGCGCGGCTTCGGGAAGTGCAAGCGGGTCGGGCGGCTTCGGAGGTGGCGTAGGCTCGGGATTCGGTGGAAGCGTCGGCTCGGGATTCGGATCGCAGCCGCCACCGGCCACGCCAGGTCAGGCTGCGCCGGCAGGTCAGCCAACACCGGGTCAGCCGCAGCCGGCTCAAAACCCGCCGCAACAGCAGCCTGTGCCCCAACCCGGGCCGATTGCCCCACCGCCGGCTCCCCCGCCGCCGGACCAAACGGAAAATCCACCGCAATAAATCAAGCCAGGTTGCGAGAAGTATCGCTATACGATATAATACCGATAAGTGCCTTCCTTAGATGTAATTACACAAACAGATTACCACTGTTTAGCCGAATTTCGTTACCAGATTCGGCGGTTTCTCCATTTCAGTGAACAAGCAGCGCGCGCGACGGGACTCGAGCCGCATCAGCACCAGTTGCTGCTGGCGGTGCGCGGTCAGGGACAGCCGAGTATCCGGGTCCTGGCGGAGCGGCTGCAGATCCAGCATCACAGCGCGGTCGAAGCCGTGGACCGGCTGGTGGAGCGGGGCCTGGTTTTGCGTTCGAAGGCGCCATCGGACCGGCGGCAGGTATTGGTCCAACTGACTCCGCGCGGAGAAGCGGAACTGGAAAAGCTTACCGCCTGCCACCTGGCCGAACTGCGCGAGAACGGACCGGCGCTGGTCGAGGTTCTTGAAGCGGTCATTCGGAGGACGCGTGGCGACACCTAAGCGGGCGTCGAACAAGCTGGGCGATTTCACGGTGACGCCGCGCACCATCGCCATTTCGGGATTGGCGCTAGCCATCGGAGCGATCAGCGCATTTGTGGCGCTGGGGCTGCTCAAACTGATCGGCCTGTTTACGAACCTGTTCTTCTTCCAGCGGTGGAGCACGGCGCTGGTTTCACCGGCAGGCAATCATCTGGGAGCGCTGGAAATTCTGGTTCCAGTGGGGGGCGCGCTGATCATCGGCTTCATGGCGCGTTACGGATCGGAGCGCATCCGCGGGCACGGAATTCCGGAAGCCATCGAATCCATCCTGATCAACGGCAGCCGTGTGGAACCACGGCTCGCGATCTTGAAGCCGCTTTCGTCAGCTATCTCGATCGGCTCGGGCGGACCGTTCGGGGCCGAGGGACCGATCATCATGACCGGCGGAGCGTTCGGATCGATGATCGCTCAGTTCTTCCATTTGACAAGCGCGGAGCGCAAGACGCTGCTGGTGGCCGGAGCGGCGGGCGGCATGTCGGCGACCTTCGCCTCGCCGCTGGCGGCCGTGCTGCTCGCGGTCGAACTGCTGCTGTTCGAATGGAAGCCGCGAAGTTTAGTTCCGGTGGCGCTGGCCAGCGCGACGGCGGGCGCGGTACGGCGTTACATCATCGGGCTAGGCCCGCTGTTTCCAACGCCGCCGCACAACGTGTTCATCGGCCCGGAAGGACTGGCGGGTTGCGTGGTGGCGGGAATCCTGGCGGGCGGACTCTCGGCGCTTCTTACTCTTGCCGTCTATGGAGCCGAGGACCTGTTTCAGAAACACATGCCCATTCACTGGATGTGGTGGCCGGCGATTGGCGGACTGGCGGTGGGCTTGGGCGGATTTGTGTTTCCGGAGGCTCTCGGCGTGGGCTATGAGACGATCGGCGCGCTGCTGCAAGGCAGCGTACCGATTCGAGTGATCTGGGGCATTCTGCTGGTGAAGTCGTTTATCTGGGCATTTTCACTGGGCTCGGGGACGTCAGGCGGAGTGCTGGCGCCGTTGTTGATGATGGGCGGCGCGCTGGGAGGGCTGGAGACCATGGTGCTCCCCAATGAGGGCGCGGGGTTCTGGCCGCTGATCAGCATGGGAGCGATTCTGGGCGGCACTATGCGGTCGCCGTTCACGGGGATCGTTTTCGCATTCGAGCTGACGCACGACATGAACGTAATTCTGCCTCTGCTGGTGGCCTCCGTGATTGCGCACGCGTTCACATCGCTGACGTTGAAGCGCTCCATTCTCACGGAGAAGGTCGCGCGACGCGGCTATCACCTGAGCCGGGAATACGCCGTGGATCCGCTGGAGATTCTCTTCGTGCACGAGGTGATGCGAACGAACATCGTAGCGCTTCCGTTGAATCTGCTGCCGGGCGATGTGCCGCATTCCAAGCGGGCCGCGGGGCGAGGGCAGCGGTTGTACCCGGTGGTCACTGCGGACCACGAGTTAGCGGGTGTCGTGACGCGGAGAGATCTGAGGAAGTTGGCTTCTGATGGCAGTTCCAGCGAGCTCACCGACGTGATGCGCAAGGATCCCGTGGTGGCGCATGCGGACGAACCGCTGCGCGTGGTGGTCTACCGTATGGCGGAAACGGGCGTCACGCGCATGCCGGTGGTGGAGAGCGGTGGAAAGCTGGCCGGGATGATTTCGCTCGAAGATCTGCTGCGGGCGCGTGTGCGCGACCTGGAGGAAGAGCGCCGGCGGGAGCGAGTGCTGCGCATCCACCTGCCGTTTGGCTTGGAAGAAGAGGATCAAACTTCCGGCGTTTCGAGCGGCTCGAAGGCGGATTCCTCCGGTGTCGCAGGCTGAGGTTCCGGAGGAGCCCAGGCGACGTCTGACGTCTCCGGCAGGGAAGTCTCGACCACAGCTTCAGGCGGGACCGCGACGTGCTCAGCCGGCGGATCGGCGTGAGGGTGCACGGGCTCTTCGAGTGGAACCTCGCATTGGCAGCAATCGCTGCAGCAGCCGCATTTCTCGCAGATGTGCATGTCGCAGGCGTCCTTAGTGCAGAAGGCGCAAATCCGCGTGGATTCCTGCTCACAGATGCTGCAAGCAAACGGCACTAATGCTTCTCCTGTGCCGCGCCTCGGGAAAGCGACTGGCGGCAGCGCTGCGCTTCCTCGTCGGCCACGTGGAATTCCTGCTCTTTGGCGATGGC
>Ga0335081_10009316_pt1 | contig 15800 bp, 10 predicted proteins | sample Lox_Sample_35_FD_206713 | JGI IMG/M metagenome (GOLD analysis project Ga0335081, IMG submission 206713) | Soil microbial communities from Loxahatchee National Wildlife Refuge, Florida, United States - Lox_Sample_3.5 | ecosystem: Environmental > Terrestrial > Soil > Wetlands | place: USA... | reverse complement strand
GTGGCAAATGGAGATGTTGTCAAAGCAACAATCGTAGGCGACGTGATTACTGTGTACATCAACGGTGTGCAAATCAACCAAGCGAGAGACAGCACCTATGCCACGGGCAATCCGGGTATGGGATTCTTTCTCCGGAAAGGCGCTGGCGTGAACCGCGATTACGGATTTATCCGCTTCACCGCCCGGGACGAATCCCGCTGAGATTTAAGTAACCGTTTTTACGGCCAGCGAGGCCAGCTTGTTCAGCCCGTCAATATACGCTTTCGCGCTGGCTTCGATCACGTCGGTCGACGCGCCGCGGCCCACGACCCTGCGTCCTTCTTCCTCCAGTTGTACCGTGACTTCCCCCAGGGCTTCGGTGCCGCTGGTGACGGCACGAATGTCGTAACGGAGGAGTTTGGCTGAGGTCTTAGTAACTTCGGAGATCGCTTTGTAAGTCGCGTCGACAGGGCCGTCGCCAATGGCGGCGCCTTGCGACGTTCCGTCCTTGATTTTGAGCCGCACCGTCGCTGTGGGGATGGCAGAAGTGCCGCTGTTGATGTGCAGATAGTCGAGGCGGTAAATCTCGGGCAGCGGATGAATTTCGTCGCGAAGAATCGCGATGAGATCCTCGTCAAACACCTCCTGTTTCTTGTCGGCTACGGCCAGGAATCGCTGGTAGGCCTGGTTCAAGTCGTGGTGCGAGAGAGTGAACCCGAGCTTCTTCAGGCGATCGCGCAGTCCGTGGCGGCCCGTGCGCGCGGTGAGCACCACGCGGCTCTCAGGAATGCCGACGTGCTCGGGAAGCATAATCTCGTAAGTGGTCCGCTCCTTGAGAAATCCGTCCACGTGGATTCCCGAACTGTGCGAAAACGCGTTGCCTCCGACGACGGCTTTGTTGGGCGGAACCTGGATGCCCAGCAGATCGGAAACCAGCCGGCTGGTGCGGTAGAACTCGCGCGTCTCAATGCCGGTGTGCAGCCCAAAGTAATCGCCGCGCGTGCGCAGAGCCATCACCACTTCTTCGAGCGCAGCGTTCCCTGCCCTTTCGCCGATCCCGTTGATGGTACCTTCCACCTGCCGCGCGCCGTTCTGAACGCCGGCCAGCGTGTTGGCTACCGCCAGTCCCAGGTCGTCATGGCAGTGGACGCTGATGGTCGCCCGGCTGATGTTGGGCACTCTCTCGCGGATGGAACGGATCAGGCAACCGTATTGCTCGGGCACCGTGTAGCCGGTGGTGTCCGGAATGTTCACCACCGTGGCTCCGGCATCAATCGCCGCTTCGATCATTTCCAAGAGGTAACTCTGCTCAGCGCGCCCGGCATCTTCGGCATAAAACTCCACATCGTCCGCGTATTGACGGGCCAGCTTGACGGCCTCCACCGCCATCTGGAGAATCTTGACCCTCTTCTCGGCCAGCGTCTTGCCGTACCGTTCATCCTGAAACTTGCCGCTGATATGGATGTCCGACGCGCCGATCCCCGTGTGAATCCGCGGCCGCTTAGCTTTGGCTAACGCCTTGCCGCAGGCGTGGATGTCATCCGGCACCGCGCGGGAAAGCGCGCAAATCGTCGGGCCGTGGATTTCCTGTGAGATGAGTTGGACGGCCTCGAAGTCTTCGGGCGACGAGTTAGGATAACCGGCCTCGATGACATCGACCTTCAGCTCCGCCAGTTGCCTGGCAATCATGAGCTTCTCGCGGCTGCCCAGACGCGTACCCGCGGCCTGCTCTCCGTCTCTCAGCGTGGTATCGAAAACAGCAACCTTTTCAGACATTGCAGCAGACTCTATCGTAAACCGGATTTTGGGTTTTTGAACCGCGGCTAGAGGGGGCGGTTTACACGTTCGCGGGAACTCGGTCCGGAGCCGATTCCCAAACCACCGGGCTGCTGTGTCGCGCCCAGTCATCCACGAACGCCTGGTAGCGGCCTTCCAGCACGGACCTCCTGATTTTGAGGGTCGGCGTCATTAACCCATTTCCAACCGTCCACGGACCGTCGGCAATGGCGATGAACTTTACGCGTTCGTGCGGATCGAGCTGCGCGTTTACATGTTCCATCTGCGCCAGCAGAGACGCTTCGATGGCTCTTTGCTCGTCGGCCGTTGAGCATCGTTTCCGCGCATCCGCCGATAGCAAGACTACCGCGAAGGGAGCCGGCAGGCCGGCGCCCATCAGGCAGCAGGCGTCAACAGCGGAGTGCGCCATCAACTTACTCTCGATGGGAGCCGGCGCCACATACTTGCCTTTGCTGGTTTTGAACTGCTCCTTCACGCGCCCGATGATCTTTACCTGGCCGTCCGGATCGAGATGCACCACGTCACCGGTGCGGATGAATCCATCGTCGGTAAAGGCAGCCTGAGTGCCCTGCAGGTCCTTGTAATAGCCCATCATGTTCATGGGGCTTTTAACCAGCAGTTCGCCCAGATCGCTCACCTTCGCCTCTACTCCATCCAGGGCTGGACCCACGTAGCCGGGGCGCACGCAGCCGGGCTTTGGGAGGTGCGTGATGAGCGCTTCGGTCATGCCGTATCCTTCCACCAGATCCAGCCCGAGGTTGCGATACCACAGCAGAATCTCGGTGGGCAGCGGAGCAGCCCCACAGGCAGCGCGGCGCACGGTGTTCAGCCCAAGCTGCCGGAGGATGCGCCTTTTCGTATAACGATCGACGATCGGAAGCCGCAGCAGCTTGTCCAGCTTGTCCTGAGGGATCTTGGCGAACACCCCCTGTTGGAACTTCAACAGCAGCCGCGGCACCGAAAGAAAGATGGTGGGCCGCGCGCGCTGCAGATCGGTGAGGAAGGTCTCCAGCCCTTCAGTGAAAAACACGTGATAGCCCGCGAGAATCGCGGTGCCCTCCAGGCCCACCCGTTCCACAATATGGGCCAGCGGCAGATAAGAAATGACGCGTTCCTCCGCCGTCAGGCCCAGCATCTGTGTAGCAGTGGCGGCAAAAAAACTCAATGCCCCGAAACGGTGCATTACGCCCTTGGGCGCGCCCGTGGTGCCGGAGGTGTAGATGATGGTGGCCAGATCGTCTGCCGCGAAGCTCGGGTTCCCTGTAACTGGCGGCGTGGACGCCACGATCGCGTCCCACTCGGGGAAGCCGTTGGCTCGTGCCGTGGGAAAGGAGATCCGCGCAACACCTTCGGGAATCCCGAGCGCTGCGTTTTCTTTCTCTTCGGTTGGGCCGACGAAGCAGGCTTTCGCCTCGCTATGCTCCAGAATCTGGCGAACGGATTGCGCTTTGAGCGACGGATAGACCGGCACGGTCACGTGGCCGGCCATCCAGATGGCGAGATCCGCCATGATCCACCAGGCGCAATTTTTCGAGAGAATCGCGATCCGGGTCCCCGGCTCCCAGTGCTGTGCGCGGAGATAGGCGGCGATGCGGCGCACTTCGTCTGCCGCCTGCGCCCACGTCCACTCGCGCAGCTTTCCGCCGTCGAAGGGCTGTGTGAGAAATATCTGCCCCGGACGCTCGCGCTCCCACCGGTAAAGGCACTGGAGCGCCAGATCGTCTTCCCTAAGACTGACCATCTGCGGTTCTCCCGCCGTCTTCCTGAGGGGTGGGGTGAGGAGAGGCGGCATTCTTCTTGCTTTTTATCTTACCCACGGGTAACATATCAATATCAAACCCCGGTGTCAATCGGGTGGTTGACCCAAGTCATGGCGAAAGAAGCTGTTGCCGCACAACCGCACTGGAAAGCGTTTGTCAACCGCCGCCGTGACCCCGCCACCAAGCGCGAAGCGATCTTGCAAACCGCGGCCCAGTTGTTTCTGGAAAAAAGTTACGGCCGCACCGCGCTGAACGACGTGGCCGAGCGGCTGAACATCACCAAGCCTGCCCTGTATCATTACTTCCACAACAAGGAAGAGATCCTTCTCGAGTGTTACCGTTGGGGCACAGGGCTGATTGAAGACGGTCTCAACACCATCGCCGGACATTGTGGAACGGGGCTGGAAAAAGTCGAAGCTTTCATCTATGCCTACGCCGACGTCATGACCGTCAATTTCGGAAGGTGTGTGATGCGGCTGGATGAGGGCGATTTGTCCAGCAAAGCGCTGGCTGAGGTCCGCACTTATAAAAGAAAGATCGACCGCCGCCTCCGGTCGTTCATCCAGGAAGGGATCGAGGACGGCTCCATCATCCCCTGCGATCCCAAGCTGGCGGCCTTTGCCATTGCGGGGGCCGTAAACTGGATCTGTATGTGGTACGAGCCTGCCGGGGCTCTTTCCGGCGAAGAAATCGCCTCGCATTTTGCCCGGACCCTCACCCAGGGCCTGGCGCGCAGGGCGCAACCGGGACGCCATCCTAACGGACAACGCAAAGTTTCGAATCGGGAGTCATAGTTCATGATCGCTGAACCTGTTCTGGAGCCGGCCGTCGCCGGATCGTTATCGCGCGAGCGGGTGCGCTCCATTCTCATCCGCAAAGCAGCCGTGCTGGGCGCCGGCACCATGGGTTCGCGCATCGCGGCTCACCTGGCCAATGCCGGGCTGCCGGTGGTGCTGCTGGATATTCCCGCCGACAAAAGTCCGCGCTCCGCGATCGCCGCCCAAGCCCTGGAAGCTCTGAAGAAGGCCAAGCCCGCGGCTTTCTTCGAGCCGTCGCTGGCCGCGCGCGTCACCGTGGGTAACTTCGATGAGGATCTCGCGCGCCTTGAGGATTGCGACTGGGTCATCGAAGCCGTCACCGAGAATCTCGAAATCAAGCAGGCGCTTCTCGACAAGATCACACCTCACCTGAAGAAGGACGTGATTCTGACCACCAATACGAGCGGCCTGCCGGTCCGGTCGATCGCGGCGAAACTGCCGGAAAACCTCCGCCGCCGCTGGTTCGGAACGCACTTCTTCAACCCACCGCGATACATGCGGCTGGTGGAAATCATCGCCACCCCGGAAACGGATCCCGACGCCGTCGCCGCCATCTCTCACTTTTCCGACCAGCAACTCGGCAAGGAAGTGGTTTTCGCTCGCGATACACCCAACTTCATCGCCAATCGCATCGGCGTCTTCATCATGCTGGAGGCGGTGCGTCTGATGCAGCAAGAAGACCTCACCATTGAGGAGGTCGACGCGCTGACCGGCTCCGTCATCGGCTGGCCGCGCACCGGCACTTTCCGCCTGGCCGACATGGTCGGTCTGGACGTCCTGGTTCACGTGGCGGGAAACTTCGCGCGCTCGCAGCAGCAGCAGATCGTTCTGCCGCCATTTATCCAAAAGATGATCGAACGCCGCTGGCTGGGCGACAAAACCAAACAGGGCTTCTACAAAAAGGAGAAGGACCCCGACGGCAACGATGTGCGCATGGTCCTCGACTGGAAGACGGTCGAATACGTGCCTGCTGCGCACCCCAAACTGCCGTCGGTGGAGATGGCGAAGAACGCCGAGCGGCTGCCGGAGCGGCTGACTCAACTGCTCGCCGGCGATGCCAGGAAAGACAAGGCCGCGCGCTTTCACTGGCGCCTGCTGAGCGCGCTGTGGAATTATGCGGCCGATTGCCTGCCCGAGATTGCCGACGACGTGGCCAGCGTCGACCGCGCCATGCGCGCGGGATTCAATTGGGAAATGGGACCGTTTCAGCTCTGGGACGCTGCCGGTGTGCCGCAGACCGTCGCGCGCATGCGCGCCGCCGGAGAGACGGTCAGCGCGAACGTCGACCGCTTGCTGGCTTTGGACGCAACCGCCTGGTACGAAAATCACGGCCGCGAGTGCTTCGATCTCGGCGGCGGCAAATACAAGCCCGTGTCCGAACCCGAGGGCGTGGCGCGCGTGGCCAACTTCCGCGCATCGAATGGCGTCGTGAAGCAGAATCCCGGCGTCTCGCTGATTGATCTCGGCGACGGCGTCGGCTGCCTGGAGCTGCACTCCACGAAGAACGCCATCGGAGAAGATATCCTTCGCCTGGTGACCGAAACGCTTCGGCCCGCTAGCCACGCGGTGCGCAACTTCGAAGCTTTCGTCATCAGCGGCGACGCCGATCATTTTTCGGTGGGCGCCAACCTGATGCAACTGCTGCTGGGTATCCAGGAAGGTGAATGGGACGAAATCGAGCGAGGCATCGCCGCCTTCCAGCGCATGACCGCGGCCATCAAGTTCTGCCCACGCCCGGTGGTGGTGGCGCCGTTCGGCATGTGCCTGGGTGGCGGAGCCGAAATGGCGCTGCACGCCGCCAAGCGCGAAGCCTACGCGGAACTTTACATCGGATTGGTCGAGACCGGCGTTGGTCTGCTGCCCGGTGGCGGCGGGTGTAAGGAGATGACGCTGCGCGCCGTGGAAGCGGCAGCGGCCGTGCACGGCAATGCGCGAGCTGAGACCGTCGAGCTGATGAATGCCCTGCGCCGCAGCTTTGAGACCGTGGCCATGGCCAAGGTTTCGAGTTCAGCGGCCGAGGCGCGCGGCTTGGGCTTTCTGGCGCCTGGCGATCGCATCACCATGAATCGCGAGCGGCTGCTTACCGACGCCAAGGAGTCGGCGCGCACCAAAGCCATGGCCGGCTACGCTCCGCCCGTGCCGCGTGAGGACATCCCGGCTCCCGGCCAGAATATTCTGGCGTCCTTTAAAATGGCCGTCCACATGATGCGCGAAGGCGAATACATCAGCGAGCATGACGCCAAAGTGGCGAACTGGGTGGCCAACGTGTTGTGTGCCGGCCCGGTCACGCCGGGCACACCGGTGAGCGAACAGTATCTGCTGGATCTGGAGCGCGAGGCCTTCCTCTCGCTCTGTGGCGAGAAGAAAACGCAGGAGCGGATTGCCTTCACTCTGAAAACCGGCAAGCCGCTGAGGAACTGACAATGAGAGAAGCCGTCATCGCAAGCGCCGTACGGACCGCCGTCGGCAAAGCTCCCAAAGGAACGCTCCGCGCCACGCGCCCGGACGATCTGGCCGCGGTAACCATCCGTTGCGCGCTCGCGCGCGTCCCCAACCTCGAACTCGAGGAAGTCGAGGACGTGATCATCGGCTGCGCCATGCCCGAAGGTGAACAGGGCATGAACGTCGCGCGCATCGCGTCGTTGCGCGCCGGCCTTCCGGTCGAGTCCTCCGCCATGACCATCAACCGCTTCTGCGCCTCTGGCCTGCAAGCCATTGCGCTCGCGGCCGAGCGCATCCGGTCAGGCGGCGCCGACGTCATCGTGGCCGGCGGCACCGAGTCCATGTCGCTCGTGCCCATGGGCGGCAACAAGATCTCGATTAATCCCTGGCTCGGTGAACACTATCCGGACTCGTATCTCGGCATGGGTCTTACGGCCGAACGCGTGGCGAAACATTATGGCATTAGCCGCGCCGACGCCGATCAATTTGCCCTGGCCAGCCACAAGAAGGCGCTGGCCGCGCAGGCCGCCGGGAAATTCGATGCCGAAATCGTTCCCGTGCACGTCACCTTCACGGCGCCGGATGCAAAATCGAAGCCGAAAAACACCGAGCTCGAGTTCAAGACCGACGAGGGCCCTCGCGCCGACACGTCGCTCGAAGCTCTGGCGCAGCTCAAAGCGGCATTTCATGCGAAGGGCACGGTGACCGCTGGAAATTCCTCGCAAACATCCGATGGCGCGGCCGCAGCCGTGGTGATGTCCGAGGAACGCGCCAAGGCCCTGGGCATTAAGCCGCTCGCGCGTTTCGTGGCCTACGCCTACGCCGGATGCCTGCCCGAAGAAATGGGTGTGGGCCCCGTGTACGCCATCCCCAAAGCGCTCAAGATGGCCGGCCTGAAGTTGGAAGAGATCGATGTGATCGAGCTGAACGAGGCCTTCGCGGCCCAGTCGCTGGCCGTCATCAAGACCCTGGGTCTCGATACGGCCAGATTGAATGTAAATGGTGGTGCAATTGCACTGGGACATCCGTTAGGCTGCACCGGCGCCAAACTCACTGCCAGTCTGCTCCAGGAACTAAAGCGCCGCCATGCGAAGTATGGCATGGTGACCATGTGTGTCGGTGGCGGAATGGGCGCCGCCGGAATTTTCGAAAACTTGAATTGAGCCGCAACCGTAAAGGGGGCGGTTGACAACAATTTGCAAACCAAGCGAGGTGCAAAATGGCTACGACGACAACAACCGTGACCGCGAAACCGGTAAAAGGCGGCAGCTTTCTCGTGGAACCGCGCGATCCCCACGACGTATTCACACCGGAGGATCTTTCTGAAGAACAACGCCAGATTGCCAAAACGGCGGTCGAGTTCCTAACCAATGAAGTTCTGCCGGCCACCGCGGACATCGAGGCCAAGAAACTCGAAGTGACCAAAGCCCTGCTGCGCAAGGCCGGCGACCTTGGGCTGATGGGAGTGGATGTCCCCGAGGCTTATGGCGGCCTCGAAATGGACAAGGTGACTTCCGCCCTGATCGCGGAGTCCATCAGCAAACTGGCCAGCTTTTCCGTGGCATTTAGCGCGCACGTGGGGATTGGCACCCTGCCCATTGTGTGGTATGGCACCGAAGCCCAGAAGAAAAAATACCTCCCGAAGCTCGCCACCGGTGAGTGGATCGCCGCCTATGCCCTTTCTGAATCCTCGTCCGGTTCCGACGCCCTGAATTGCCGCGCCCGCGCCGTGCTTTCCGAAGATGGCAAGAATTGGATTCTCAACGGCGAGAAGATGTGGATCACCAATGCCGGCATGGCTGACGTTTTCACCGTTTTCGCCAAAGTCGATGGCGAGAAGTTCTCGGCTTTCATCATCGAGCGCAACACGCCCGGCTTCTCGGTTGGCAACGAGGAGCACAAGCTCGGCATCCGCGGCTCCTCCACCTGCCCGCTGATCCTGGCCGATTGCAAAGTCCCGGTGGAAAATCTGCTGGGTGAAGTCGGCAAAGGGCACCACATCGCATTCAACATTCTGAACATCGGCCGCTTCAAGCTGGGCGCCGCGTGCGTGGGTGGTGCGCGTAACAGCTTGCAGGACGGCATCAGCTACGCCAAAGAGCGCAAGGCCTTCGGCAAATCCATTTGCGAATTTGGCCTGATTCAGGAAAAGCTGGCCGAGTCTGCTGCGGGAATTTTTGCCGGCGAATCCATGGTCTATCGCACCATCGGCATGATTGATGCGGCTCTCGCCGAACTGGGTCACCACGCCGATTCCCGCGAGATCCAGAAGCGCATCGAGGAATACGCTGTCGAGTGCTCGATCCTCAAGGTCTGGGGCTCGGAGATGCTCACCTACGTAGTGGATCACGTCGTGCAGATCTACGCCGGCTACGGCTACGTCGAAGAGTACCCCGCTGAACGCGCTTACCGCGATGCGCGCATCAACCGCATCTTCGAGGGCACCAACGAAATCAACCGCCTCATCATCACCGGCTTCCTCATGAAGCGCGCCATGGCAGGCCAGTTGCCGCTGCTCCCGGCCATCCAAAAGCTGATGGGAGAGGTGATGTCGCCCGGTGCGGCGACGGAAGAATACTCTGGACCGCTGGCCAACGAGCACAAGCTGCTCGCGCATGCCAAGAAGCTGGCGCTGTTTGCCGCCGGCTCGGCTTCGCAAAAGTACATGCAGACCATGGCCGACCAGCAGGAAATCATGGGCGCACTTGCCGATTGCATCATGGAAGTCTACGCTCTCGAATCCGCCATTCTGCGCGCGGAAAAACTCGTGGCCGCCAAGGGCGAAGCCGCTGCCAAGCAGGCCATCGCCATGACGCAGTACTATGCCATGAAGGCTTTCGACCGCGTGGAACTCGGATCGCGCAAAGTGATCGCAGCCGTGGCTGAAGGCGACATGCTGCGCACCCAAATGGCCATCGTTCGCCGCCTGGCCAAGCACGAGCCGTCCAACACCATCGCCTTAAGCCGCCAGATTGCCCAGCATGTGCTGGCGGCAGGACGCTACAGCCTCTAAGTTGTGGGGCAGGCCTTCGCCGCCATGAATGGCCGCCCCACAAATCTGAAGATCTGTCGGCGAATTTCTGACTCTGGATCTCGTTAGCAGGCTCGGCGGAGCACTGCATGGGTCTAGGAAATGCAAGGTGTCCCTATTTCTTCTTCTGCTCGTTCCTGATTTCCTCGGCCGCCATCCTCGTCGCCACGTTCAGCGCCTCGTCGGCAGGAACCTTGACGTCCGGCTCGACGCCCGTTCCTTCCCAGTTCGTCTTGGTAATGGGATTCACTGCCCGCGCGAACGGCACGCCGATCATGAAGTGGTCATCAATCCGATGGCCGGAGACCGGGTGCGCGCCGCCTCCCGTGGTTTCCCCGATAATCGTCCCCCGCTTCAGGTTCTTCAGGTTGTAGCTGAATTCCTCGGCGCCGGAAAATGTCCGCTTCGAGGTCAGCACGAAAACGGGCTTGCCCGTGAGCCTCTTGCCCGGCACATAGGGCAGCGTCCAGTACTGCGTCGTGGAGTTTTCCTTGCGATTATATAGATCGTTCAAGTGCGTGGGCTCACCGAAAAGGTACGTGGAAATGAAGGCGATCATCTTCGGGTCGCCGCCTCCGTTGTTCCGCAGATCGAAAATGATGGCGTCTACGTTTCCCAGGAAACTCATCGCAGCGATAGCGGTCGGACCGCACACCGCCGGATCCGGGAAAGCATTAAATTTCAAATAGCCAATATTTGAAGGAAGCACCTCCGCCTTCTCGAAAAAGCAGTTGTTGCGTTCCATCTCAGCTCGCATCCGTGCCTCTTCGTCAGCATTCGGCTTGGCCTCATCCTTAGGTAAAACCATGGGGACGAAGTTCACGCGCAGATGCTTATCGTGGCTGACTTGTTGCAGTTGATCCGTGAGCAACGTCGCAAACGCGTCGGCATCGGTCACGGAATCGTACTCTCCCTTCTTCTGCCGCGCTCTCAGCTCCTCTTCCATTTTCTTTGCGGTCTCCGGGAAGACATAGAATTCCTTCAGATTTGCGATCGCTCCGTCGATCACGCGCCCGCGCACCGCCGCATCCACTTTCATGGTCATGTCGGCCGCGGTCATGCCCGGAGGAATGGCACGCAGGCTGAAGCTCACCACCGCCGCCGGATCTGCGTCCTTCACCTCCATCTTCCCCACCGCAGTAGTTGGGCCTGCCTCTTCTTTCACGCGAAATTCAATATGCAGCCGGTCGCTCTTGTCGATACCCAGTAATTCAAACCCCCCGGTTTGCTCCCGGAAAGCCGCCGTTTGATCCACCGAGCTTGTGGGCTCGTATTTGGAAAGATACGCCTGGATTTGCGCCCGGTCGCCGCTGTTGAAAGCGTCAAGCCAGGCCCGCAGGGTGTGGCCGGCCGGCGTTTCGGGAATGGCAACGGCCTGCGGCCACGCCGCGACCGCGCCGAAAAACAGGAGCGAAGCAATTTTGAGCGGCATGTTCTAAAACTCCGATGAGCCTTTCGGCGCCGGATGCGGCCGGCTTGGGTTAATGCGCAGGGTTGGCAAGCTCACCGTCAAATCTTACCTCCACCCGGCTGACAACTTCGATGATGCCATTCTCAAACCTCACCGGCCGGTACTCCCACTGTTCCAGTGCCGATCGAGCAGCGTTGGCAAACAGCAGCGGCCCGGAACTACGCAAAACTCTCACCGAGCCGTCTGTGCGTATCAGGTATTCAACAAATACAGACACCGCCGCTCGCATACGAGTTCCGGACGGATGTTCTGGCAACACGCGCCGGATGAGATCGGCCTCGAGTGCCTGCCCGGGCCAAACATGCCTGATAGGATCCCGCTTCCGGTCGGTCATCCCCATGTCCGGGGTAGCGAAGAGTAGACGAAAGGCACATCACGGAACACGCGGGAGTCCGTGATCTCGGCTGGCGGAAGTGGCGCAGGTGGCGGCGACGGTCGAGCCGCGCCATTCCATGGAATGTGCGGGACGTAGACCCAGGACTCGAACAGAATCGAGCTGAGCACGATCGCGTGCGTGATGGCAACGGCCATAATGGGCAGGCGCCGTGCCCGAAGACTCGAGGCCGAGATGGTTCGCTACTCCTTTCTCATAGGACTCTTTCATTCCTAACTACATGCTGATTTATCCCGGCGCACCGACAGTCCACTAGTGCCGCGAGCCACCGCGCTGTTCGTTGCGAGCCGCTTCCTCAAATCACGTGAACGCATGCGCCGCGCAATCTTTTGCTTTCGCCATCTGCCGAACCGCGCTTTGTCTCCGTTTCTCGCTGACATACCCACCATTATGGACTGCCTAGCGTCACCGCGCCCGCGACGCGGCTTTGGACTAATCCATCGCGGATGCGAATTTGCGCCTCACGGGGATTCAGAACCCTTACAAGGGGTTTCGGATGCCTGTCCGATTCCCGAGAGGACAGCAGTTTGTAGGAATATCGCTCGATCTGTCGCGTCTCCCCAGGCAATGGCAAACTTGCCCCCAGGCGTCAGCTTCGAAAGGGCCGTCGAATCGTCGGTTGTCCGGTGATTGGTAAAGAACCAGAGGATGCGCTTGTCCTCAGTTTGAGGTTGAGCATTCTCTTGCGCGCTGAGACTAAGAGCGGCTGCGGCTAGCACTGCGAGTCTGCACAACGAAAGCCAAATCATGCTCACGCCTTCTCTAGATGCTCTTATCGCATTCGGTTGCCGCAGGACGCATATGATTGTGGGCGAAACATGACGTCGGGCGTTGCGGAGGACAACGGATTTTGGGCGATACCTGCGGCTCGTACGATCGGCCTACCGAGCGCCGGACGCCGGCGCGGCCGCACGATTCGGAAACACCAGATGGCCGTCCGAGGCCATGAAGAACGCTGGATCTTCCGCGAAATGCTTCCGCCAGGCTGCCGGACCGTCGTGAGTAATGTCGTGCGCCACGGTTTGCATGAACCCCGTTACGCTGTCCTTTACGGCGGCCGCTTGTGCCGCGGTCAGAGATTCCGGCACCCCCGACGCGACGTGTTGCGAGTTCTTCGGGATTGAATTAGCGCTCGACGCTCGCGTAGTACCCCGAGCGCGTGCGCACGGCCGGATCGCCGGGCGCGTTTACCGTCACGCGAATCCGGCGGAACGTTCCGTCCTGAGCCAGATTCGTCGGCGTGTAACCGAGGATGTACTGGTTGCGGATTTCGTGCGCCACCTCGCGCGCGATGCCCTCCACTTCGGAAAGCTCTTGCGGGTACCACACCTGGCCGCCGGTGGCGAACGTCAAGGCATCGAGCGCGCGCTTGGCGCGTTCCGCCTCGCGCGGCTCATCATCGCTCAGCAGGCCGATGCCGTAAATGATCACGCCATTCTGCTGCGCCGACTGAATCAGATGATCGAGCGTCTCCACGCTGGCATTGTCCTCGCCATCGGTGACCACCAGCAGAATCTTCTTTTCCTTCTTGCCGCCATGCCGCAGATGCTCGATCCCCATGCGTAGTGAATCCCGCATGGCGGTGTCGCCGCGGGAGTTGATGTTCTTGAGCGCCGCCGCCAGCGTATCAATGTCGTTGGTGTAATCCGCCGCGATGGAGGTTTCTTCGTTAAAGTCCAGGATGAAGACCTCGTCTTCCGGATTCGAGGCCTTCACCAGGGCCAGCGCGGCCGACGCCACTTTCGCGCGCTTGTCGTGCATGCTGGCGCTGTTGTCGATCACCAGGCCAAGGGACACCGGCACGTCCTCATGGCGGAACATCGCGATTTCCTGCTTCACGCCGTTCTCGTACACCGTGAACGCGCTCTGCGGCAGGTTTAAAACCAGATGGCCGGCTTTGTCCACCACCGTGGCATGCAAATCCACCAGACGGGTATCGGAGCGAAAAGTGAAGGTCTCGGGCTCAGATACCTTGGCGTCCGGTGATTGCGCGTACAACACGCCGCACACCACCGCCGCCGCCAGCCAGGCGCCACTTCTTAATTTGCGTAACGACAATTGGGGTCCCACCTGCTCCAAGGATAAGGACGCAACCTTCCGAGCGCAAGTTTCCCAAGGGTTAATACCCGGTAGGGCGTCGGGTAAAGCGCTGAGGCGCACGGTCTTAGAGAACTTCGATCTGGCGCAGCGCAAAGCCCAGATCGCGCGCGTCGGCGCTCGCGCCATGTAACGACGGGCGGTAAACCTGCGCCGTTGAGAAGCCCACGTGTAGAAAGGGAGTCTGCGGAGAGACGGCGAACTTCTGTTCGAAGCTTAAAAACTCGCTCGAATCGTTCCGAATCTTGCCGATCGGCAACTGGTTGGACGTGATCGCAAGGGAGTTCGCGTGGCCACCGGGAACGTGCGGGAGCGTACCGCCTATGCGAATCCACTTTCTTCGTTCGGGATTGCTTAAGGCCAATAAAGCGTGTTTCCGGCTCCAGATCAGGCCGTCCTCATGCGCGTGCCAGCCACGCAAGAGTTGCGCGCTCATGCCATCGCTCAATGCAATCGAGGAGGTCCAGGCCGCCGGCAGGTATGCCAGTTTCCACACGCAGGTCCGGCATTGGGCGGATGGGTCCGTCACATACTTCCGGCGGAACGCCCGATAAGCCTGGCCGTGCCAGATGTCGCGAAGCGATTGTTGATTGAGGTCGCCGAGCGGAATCTCGTCCAGCACTTCACACACAACCACCTGGCCAGTCGCCAAAACGTGCATGCTCTCGAACGGCGATTGATCGCAAGTGAACAACCGTGCCTCGGACGGCAGAGGCGGGGCAAAATAGGCCGGCGCGTGACTCAAACAGGGATGCGGGTCGATCTCCGCGTTCAGAACGTTCACCACAACTCCGGGATGCGCAGCTTTCACCGCCGCCACGGTCTGCCTGACCGTTTCTTTGAATCCCTCGCGCAGATTGTTGCCCGCAAGCTCACGAGAGAAATCGTGCGGAACCAGGTGCCGTCCGATGATGGGGTGAACGGAGATTTCCTGAACCCCCACGCTTCTGGCGTACTCCACGACCCGGGAAAGCTGGCCGATATTCTCCTGCATGGCCACGAAGCAGAAATTCAGCCGGGGCTTTTGGAGCCCGCGCACGGCCTTCAGTTCCAGGAAATCGTCGACGCGCTGTTTCAGGAGATCGAGCGACCCGAACTGGTAAATATCCTGGTATTGCCGCGCATCCATGGAGTGCAGCGAAACCGCCAGGCGGTCCAGTCCACTATCGACGATGCCCTCCAGCAATGGCTTGGAAACCGTTGAAAAGGCCGTCACCAGTTCCGTCAAAGCCCCAGTGGATGCCGCCAGCCGGATGGCCTCGAGCAACCGCGGATAGTAAATGGATTCGCCCGAATAGTTCAAACAGATGAAATCCGGTGCTTCCAGCTCGGCGATCACGCGCTCATAGATTTCGAAATCCAGGTTTCGCCCCGCTCCGAACCGGCTCTTGCGCGTGCAGAAAATGCAGTCGAAGGGGCATTTCGACGTCAACTCGATCCAGAGGATTTTCGGCATGGGAGCCGTCACGTAGTCCGAATCGATCGTGAACCGGTCGAACGGGGACGGTGGTTCAGCCGGTTTCGAAATCCAGGGGAGAATCTGTTCGAGTCGCATGGCTTCTATTTCCGGGACTCGTGCCCCAGCACAGGGTGCGGCTGGTAACCATCCTCGAGGCGCAGGATTTCGTCTGGCTCCAGCAAGAGGTCTATGGACGCCACAGCCTCGTCCACCTGCACGGGTCCCGTCGCGCCGAGCACCGGCGCAGTGACTCCCGGCCGGCTCAACAGCCACGCCAGCGCCACTTGCGCGGGAGTTACGCCCCGACCGCGCGCCACTTCCGCCGTACGCCGCGCGATTCCGAAATCGCACTCCTGATAATAGAGGCGCTGCGAATATTCATCGCTCTTCGCGCGCACCGTCTCCACTCCGCCCGGTCCCTTCCATTTTCCCGCAAGCAAGCCGCGCGCCAATGGACTCCAGGGCAGCACGGCAATGCCTTCATGGCGGCACAGAGGCAACATCTCACGCTCTTCTTCGCGGTAGATCAGGTTGTAGTGGTTCTGCATGGAA
>Ga0335081_10009315_pt1 | contig 15802 bp, 17 predicted proteins | sample Lox_Sample_35_FD_206713 | JGI IMG/M metagenome (GOLD analysis project Ga0335081, IMG submission 206713) | Soil microbial communities from Loxahatchee National Wildlife Refuge, Florida, United States - Lox_Sample_3.5 | ecosystem: Environmental > Terrestrial > Soil > Wetlands | place: USA... | reverse complement strand
GATGAAGCTGAATGCTGCTGATCGTTCCTCCGATAGATTCTTCACGTGCTTCATTTATATCGTGAATAGCCATGGTTATCAATGCCCCGGTAAGTTACCCGTTGTCTGAAAATTTTACGTCTCGTATCACGATTCTTTCACTAATAGGACCGAACAGCGGATCTTGCAAATAATCTCGTCTTTACTATAGTATCAACTCTTAGAAAATATCAAGTTAAGGGGTAGCATCTTCCGGTGTTGATTTTGGATTGCAGGGATGATCAATAGGAGCTTGGTTTTTCGGAAATACCAATCATCTGTCTCGCCTGTTTTGGTGAGGCCACATCCCGCCCCATTATTTCAGCCAGCTGCACAACTTGTCTTACCTTTTGTTCCGTGCTTTTTAATAATTCGCCACGCCTGTAAAAAAGATTGTCTTCGAAACCGACTCTTACATGTCCGCCCACGATGATGGACATTGTGATCATCGGGATCTGATTTAGCCCTACCCCAATCGCCTGAAACATCGAATCCGAAGGCATGTTGTCGAGCATATTGACAAAGTTTCTAATATTTCCCGGAACAGCGATGCCGCCAAGGTATGTTGAGAATATAAGGGAATACCAATAAGGCTTTTTCAATAAACCATGCCGTATAAGATTATAAACGACGTTGTAATGCTGGGGGTTGTAAATTTCCAACTCCGGTTTTACATTATTTTCCATCATGACCTTCGCAAAAGTTTCTACTTCTTTGATAGTGATCGGTATGATGAGATCGTCGAGATTGATTGGTTCATCCCTACCGCTAAGGGGTGGTTTTCTTGCAGGAAGCGTGGCCTTCAAAAAAAGAGGCCCACAGTTCAGAGAAGCGACCTCGGGTTTTGCTTTAATGGAAGCCAGTCTTTCGTCGCTCGTCATTTTAAATCCGCCGCCCGTTGTATTATTTATAATGATATCCGGACAGCACGACCGGATCGCCTTGTTGATCGAATAGTAATGTTCCGGATTCGATGAAACTGAGGCATAACCTTGTTCCGGATCTCTTGCATGGATGTGTACGAGAGATGCCCCCGCTTTATAACAAGCAAAGGTTTCCTCGATCTGTTCCTCTGGTGTCTCCGGCAAGTTTGGGTTCGCTTCTTTTCCAATCACGCCTCCCGTAATTGCGACAGATATAATTAATGGCGGCATCGTTCCACTCTTGATTTTTTCCTCATACAGGCGAGAATCTTTAAAATCCCAGACGTAATCCTCATATTTCATGAGTCTTCCTCCTTCTTTCAGACCTCAGCTTTTGGTATAAATAGCGTTTGCGTTGAATTATACGCCATTGGAAGTGTTTCAGTCAATCTTGACGAGAGGATATGTTGTTGCTTTCGCTTCATTGACATATCTCCCTGACGTGTATAAGATCAATGGTCAAAGGAGTCGTTTCTCCGAATAGCCGGGCGGGGATGGTAAATATGATCAGAGATTTCCAGATGCTGATGAAGAAGGCCATTTCTATGGGACCTAAGAAGGTAGCCGTCATCCTGCCTCACGAGAGGGCGTCAATCGAAGCGATCAATTATGCGCAGATCGAGGGTCTGGCCGAAGGCATTCTTATCGGGCAGTCGAGCCTTATAGAGTCTTTGCTGAAAGAATTAAAGATTCCCCTCACGCGTTTCGAAATTTATAAGGAAAAAGACGCGGATCGAGCGGCCGAATATGGTGTCCAACTTGCCGCATCGGATGAAGTTGATATCCTTTTGAAGGGGAGCATATCGACCAATAAATTGTTGGGTGCTGCATTGCGCGGTTCCCGCAACTTGAGGACAGGAAACCTTCTGAGCGATGTTTTCATCTTCGAGGAGGGTCGGGACGGCAGACGATCCATCACCCTTGCTTCGGACGGCGGCGTGAATGTGGCGCCGGATCTGAAGGCAAAAATCGGCATCATTAAGAACGCCGTGACAGTCGCTCATGTTCTCGGAATCAAGGTTCCGAAGGTAGCCATTCTGTCGGGCGTGGAAAAGGTTCAACCGGAAGTGCAATCAACGGTGGATGCCCTCGCCCTGGCCAAAATATGCTCATACGGAGAGATTCCGGGTTGCATTGTGGATGGTCCTTTTGCGCTGGACAATGCCATTTCAGCGGAGGCAGCACGGATCAAAAAAGTAGAATCGCCGGTGGCTGGTTCCGCGGATATTCTTATCATGCCGGACCTGGAGGCGGGCAACATCTTTGGAAAAGCGTTGGTCCACTATGGAGGAAAAAATCTCGCCCACGTCATCGTCGGGGCTAAGGTTCCGATCCTGATTAGCTCACGATCCGATCCACCGGCGGCAAGATTGGCCTCCATTGCTTTGGGTGTCTTGCTTTCATCTTCGAAGAGACTGCCGGTATGACTCGTTTTTATGGTGAGGACGGGCATGAAGATCACGCAACTGTCGGTATTTTTAGACAATAGAGTAGGAGTACTTGCCGAGCTAGCTGAGTATCTCGGTGCAAAAGGCATCAATGTTCGTGTCCTCAGTGTTGCCGAGTCGAGGGATTTTGGTGTCATCCGGATGATCGTGCCTGATCCGTCTTACGTTGCAGAGCTCCTCGGTAAAAAGGGGTACAACACCCAGAAAGTGGAGGTGCTCGCTATACGGGTGACCGATGAACCCGGAGGTCTCGGCAAGGCGCTGCGTGCCTTAGCCGATGAGAATTTGAATGTGGATTACCTCTATACATTCCTGGATAAGTTGGGGGATCAGGCTATTGTAATTCTTCGGGTTGACAACCCCGATTTTGCAAAGGACATTCTCTTAAGAACGGGCTTTAAGTTGTTAACTCAGGAAGATGTCATGAGGCTATAAAAACATTTTTAACTGAAAGGAGACATGACGGCATTACTCTATTACGATCCATAACTCAGTTTAAACAAACCCCCATTACCGCGGTCTTGTAAGTGTTAGTACCAATTTTCAATATCAATTCTTTTGAAATCATTATTCTGTTTTGTGCTTCCCTTGTTCTCTTTAAAAATTCTCCAAAAGGATGTACAAGACAAATGGAAATAGGACCGGATGCGAGGGAATCTCTCCCTGGTTAATTCGTTGTTAAATTAAGCAAATTCTGTATAATATCGTTCAGGACAATGTTTTCTGGAAAGTGATTGATGTCTTGTAAAGGGAGGATGTGCTATGTCGACCATCTCTTCTTCACGCCCCACGGGTCGGCGCATCCTCGGGTTCGGCAAACATCCGGAGATCGCGGCCGCCGTCCAAGAGAAACTCCGTTCGCTCGGGTTTCAGGCGACCATGTTCGCGCTCACGAACGATGAAGCTGGCGATGCACGGCTGGTAGCGGAGCTGAAGCGAGCCGAGTACGATGCCGTGGCCATCGGCGGCTACATCAACGGACAGGACGCTGTGAATTTCCCCGCCACGGAAGAGACCACTTTCTGGTTCAATCGCGTTCTCAACATCGTGCACACGAACGCACCGAGCTCGAAGATCATCCTCGTACGAGGTCCGGAGGACGTCGTACCGGCGATCGAACGAGTGCTCGGGAAAAGCCTGCCGTCATAAATAGACTCTGACCGCCGCCCAACAAACGCCCTGCAGTGGATGTTATCCTCGCCTTCGATTAGTAATCATGGTTGGAGTATCGTGTGAGCCAATGAGTCGTAGATGGAATCAGCCATACTGGAAAAAATAAAGTTCATATATTAATTGTTATATGAAGTCGGTCGGTTAATATAGCTCCGGAGACTCAGGCCGTTAGAACAAACTGAACCGTCTGCAGAGAAGGTATGGAAAAGTTCTTAGGTCAACTGTTCAATCCGCGGGCTCGTTCAAGCAGATCATGGCAGACGCGGGAAAAAGAATAATAAGAAGGTCATTTCACAGTCATTTTTGGCTGCTTTCTTAAATTCCTATATTGTAAAACGCATGGATAAAATAAGACGGGGAGAAGATCGAAATGAAATCCTATAGAAAGAAACTTTGGTCCAATGTTCCCACTCGCAGTGCATTTGTAAGTATAACGCCTCAAGCAGAAGAACAAATCAAAGTAAGGAAAGGGGCACAACCATGGATTATTGCAAGGGCAAAATCGCGAAACTCTTGATTGATTACTTCGGTAATGACTTTCGAAGAATAACACATGCTCTGGAAGTCTTAAAGCATGCTGAAAAAGCTGTCGAGAATACAGAGGATTGTGATTACGAAATTCTTGTAGCCTCTGCTCTCTTACACGATATTGGTATAAAACAATCCGAAGAAATGCTCGGATACAACAATGGGACAACTCAAGAAAAATACGGGCCACCCATAGCCGAGAGACTCCTCGACAGCATAAACTTTCCCCCTGGAAAAACAAGAAAGGTTTGTGAGATTATAGGAAACCATCATTCTCGTTCACGTTATGATTATGTTGAACTGAAAGTTCTCAAGGAAGCTGACCGGATTGTGAACAAGCTGGAGGGTGACTGAGAGCGACCACGAAAAGGAGGCACAACTATTTTACGAAAGGAGCAATAGCTTATGACTGGAGGACATTCCTATCAACCTGTGACCCAAGAAATAGCAGCCCAGTTGAAGTCAATCGTGGGGGAGAAAAATATCATCTTCAATGACGTTGAACGTATGCAGGACTATTCACACGACGAAGTGGCTGATCCGAAATATGCCCATATGCCTGAAATTGTGGTCAAGCCTAATTCTGCGCAGGAGATTTCACAGATAATGAAACTGGCCAACCAGCAGCGCATTCCTGTTACTCCCCGGGGAGGAGGAACCGGCCTTTCCTGCGGTGCCGTTCCTGTGTATGGTGGTATTCTTCTTTCCGTGGAGAGGATGAACCGCATCCTGGAAATTGATAAGGAGAATATGGTGGTTGTGGTAGAGCCAGGGGTTGTTACCCGTGAGATTAATGTGGCAGTTCAGGAACACGGGCTTTTTTATGCGGGTTATCCCATGAGTTTTGAATCATGTTTTATCGGAGGGAACGTTGCGGAAAACGCCGGTGGAGGACGTGCAATTAAATACGGGGTCACCGGGCAGTATGTGCTTGGCCTGGAAGCAGTTTTACCTACAGGAGAGATTGTGGAAATGGGAGGGAAACGGCTGAAGGATGTTACAGGATATGATATCATACACCTCATGGTCGGTTCGGAAGGTACCCTGGGTATCTTTTCAAAAATCATCCTGAGACTGCTCCCTCTACCCACCGCCACGGCCGTACTCTTAATCCCCTTTGAGAATGCTACTGCCGCTGTTGCTGCTTTTCCAAAGGTAATTGCCGCTATAGGATTACTACCTTCATCAGTTGAGTTTATGGACAAACTTTCTATAGAGACATCATACAAATTTCTAGGGAAATCGCCTCCGCGACCCAACATTGGAGCCATGCTGCTAGTTGAGGTAGATGGAACGAGCAGAGAAAAGGTTGATAGTGATTGTCAGAAAATCGGTGAGCAGTTTCTTGAGTCAGGGGCTCTTGATATTTATGTTGGCAATACGCCGACCATTGAGAGAAAAATGTGGGACCCTCGTCTGAAACTTGCGGAGGCATTTAAGGCCATCTGCCCTGTGCAAAGCCTTGAAGATATAGTGGTACCCACGGCACGGATTCCGGATCTAATTAAGGAACTGGAACTGCTTTCTCAAAAATATGATGTTCTGATACCCTGCTATGGCCACGCGGCGGACGGGAATCTGCATGCCACCCCAGTGAAAAAACCGGAAACTCCCGAGGAAATCTGGAAAGAAAGACTCCCACTGTTACTTACGGAGCTTTATCAGGCAGTATATCGTCTGGGAGGAACTATCAGCGGAGAGCATGGCATAGGGTCCAAGCGAGCATCCTATCTTCCTCTGGTAATGAACCCCGAACTTATTTCACTCCAAGAGAAAATCAAACAGGCTTTCGACCCTTTAAATATTCTCAACCCTGGGAAGATTTTCCCATAATCATGGCAAGATCTTCGACGCTTAATTGCGAAGAATGTTAGATAAGAGGTGGACGCATGAAAGTCACATTAAAGTACGGCAAGGCAGGGATCCCGCTGGAAATCGAAAAGACACCGGGGTTTGTCGGTATTATGGCGCCGTCTGATCCAGAACCGATCAAAGACCCCATGGCCAAAATTGAAGAGAGCCTCCGGAACCCCATTGAATCAAAGGCTCTGGCTGGGATGGCACGGGGAAGGAAGAACGCTTGTATCGTCGTCAGCGATATCACGCGCCCTGTTCCCAACGCGTTGATTCTTCCACCGCTCCTCAAAATCATTGAAGCCGCGGGTGTGCCCCGTTCAGAAATCACTATCCTTATATCTACGGGCATTCACAGGTCCTCAACTGAAGAGGAACGTGTCCGCCTTGTCGGACCGGATATAATCAAACTTTACAAGGTTGTCGACCACTTATCAAAAGACCGGGGAAATATGATAGAGGTCGGTAAGATTGGAGGGAAGGTTCCCGCCTTGGTAAATCGCATTTATGTCAAGGCTGACTTGAAAATTCTCACAGGTTTTATAGAACCCCATATGTGGGCAGGCTATTCCGGGGGGAGGAAATCTATCCTGCCGGGCATCTCTTCCGTTGAGACCCTCGAATTCATGCACGGCCCGGAGATGATTGCACATCCAAATACTGAATACGGGCTACTTGACGGGAACCTTTTCCACGAGGCAGGTCTCGAAATCATGGAGAAAGCGGGCGCTGACTTCGTCGTGAACGTCACTATGAATACGAAAAAAGAAGTGACGGGAGTTTTTTCCGGTCATCCCGTGAAGGCGCATCTCGTGGGATGTGACTTTCTTGCCCAGCATTGTGTGCGTGAAGTTGATGCACCGCTCGATTTTATCGTGACTACTAATTCCGGGGCGCCTCTCGACCTCAACTTCTATCAAACGGTTAAGGGGATTACTGGGGCCGCCACAGTGGTCAAACCCAAGGGAGATATTATCATTGCCAGCTGCTGCAACGAAGGTGTAGGGAGTCCAGAGTATAAGGAAATCCTAAATATGGTGGACTCTCCAGCTTCGTTCATATGCCGGCTTATGCAGAAGGACTTCTTTATTCCTGACCAGTGGTGCGCCCAAGAGACCTACCAGATTTTATTGGACAAAGAAGTATGGATTTATACGGATGGACTATCTACCGAGGAAGTCAGGCAGTATCACCTGCACCCTGTAAAGTCTATAGCGGAAACAATCCAAACACTGCTTGCAAAATATGGCCCAAAGGCCCGCTGGGCCGTGATTCCTGATGGTCCCATGGTGATCTTAAGAATTGCCAGCAAGAGTTAAGGATCCATGGTTGTTCGCTTCATCATTCCTCTATAGCAATTAGTTTATAAAGCATATCATTACTGTCCCAACGTTAGTTGAATAGATTCAACTGGTTGTCTGGGACAGGGGTTAACGGTGTGCAATTGTTCTTGGAAAGCACTTGTAGTCAACTATAACAAGAAAAATAATATGACATCAAAATCAGACGATCCCAAATTAATCTACTTTTTTGAATCACGGCTTAGAAAACTCAAGAATTCTTCGAATAGAGAATTGTTGAAAGATTTACAAGAATTGCTTGAGATTTTAGGACCTGGTCTCTCTGACGAAACAAAAGACTATCTGGATAAGATGTTAAAGGATTCCCTAAAACAATAATTTTCTCATATCTCATTCCTTGTGCGGACCGGTGTTTCATCTCTCACATAATCGGAAAAGGCGAAGAGCGGATATTAATTTTCTACCAAAGGACTCAGGTGAAACCAACATACAGAATTATAGTTGAAAGGGCTACAATTGAAGATGCTGAAGAAATCCTTGAGCTTCAGAAACTTGCATATGTGAATGAAGCTGAAATAATTGATGATTTTACGATTCGACCGTTACATCAGACAATTGACGAGATCTTCTCTGAGTTCAATCATCAGGTCTTTCTGAAAGTTGAACTTGAAAATAGGATTATGGTTCAGTCAGATGCTGTTTGGAAAAGGAAACATGTCACATTAATAAATTGATTGTACACCCGGATTATCAAAATTTTGGCATTGGTACAAAACTCTTAAGTGCAGCCGAAAATCAATTCCCGGATGTAGAACGGTATGAATTATTTACCGGTCACGAAAGTAAGAGAAATCTGCAAATGTACGGAAAGAATGGTTACCGAGTTTTTAAGAGTGAGGTAGTGTCAGAGAGATTGACTTTAGTTTTTCTGGAAAAGACCAGCTGAAACCCCATGACTAAACTTCTTCTATCACGTAGGAAGTTCTATTACTTTTGTTTTTTTGTGATATTCATCATGGATCATAATCCTCATCCATTTTACAAGCGCATCAAAGCCCATTGACATACAAAATCGTTCTTCAATTCCACAGTCAGACTTATAAGTTTTGCTCTCATCATACAACCCCGCCAGTTCATCCGGCGTCGGCATCAGCTAGTCTGTGTATCCGCGGCCACGGTATTTCTCGCAATATCTCTGGGCATTCACCCAGTCTAGGTTGCTCCCACTATCCTTTGCCGCCTACATCAAGTTGGTCCGTGTGTCCAACACTGTCCCATCGTCATAGGCGATAAAACGAGCATCCCCCGCCTTTGTGTTGCCTATGTTTTAATGCCCGTCGAGGAGGTGAATGACGCCGGAAGATGGAACCCCCGCATTTGTGTTTTTGACCCTCTTCAGAGTGAACTCCCCTTCTGATCCACCGTCATCATGAGTTAGAGTATATTTCCCTTTCCCTTTCCCTTCCGTATCGGAAATGGTTCCCCAGAAACTTCCGACGATATGAACATCCATTGCGAAATGTCCGATTCCAGTAAAGTCACCTTTCAGATCATTCCCCGTGATCTTCCCACGGAAATTGCATTTCACCAAGCCACGATACATCTTATGCTCAACAGCATGTCCTGAGAATTCTCCTTCAATGGAGTAGGCTTCTCCTCCAATTTCGTTTCTATACACTAGCATTTTATATTGTGCAACTGTCCCTCCTGTAAGTACCATTTCCCAAACTTCCATCGGGGTACCGCTCGTGCCAGAAGAATCTTTATGTGCACAGGAATAACATGATGTAATTAATGCCATCGCCAAACCAACAACTAGTATCTTTTGAATTTTCATTTCCCCTCCCCGTTATTACTCTGGCCAATAAAATAGGACAACACGCTTCGGGTTGTTCAGTGTTAAACGGTGCGGTCCCTAAGATTAATACCCATTCCACAAGGAATTGACTGACTGAAGTGAGATATTCTGATTATGTATGAACGAACGAAAACCCCGCTCTATTTTGAGTATGAAGGTTCTATAATTAGTCCACGTCACCCTCAAGCGATGTTAAAGGGTTTATGAATTTTAATCTCTGACTTCACGTATGTGTTTTGATTATCACGATTCCCGGTTGAAATCTACAATAAAAACCAAAAATAGCAGTTTGTTGACTTCATGGGAAGCTTAGAGCGCGCCCGAACCCGGTCGGTACTTAATCTATTTTAAGAGAGCTAGCCGGAATTAAAAAGTAATGAAAATGTGGGACAAGACTTTTTTAGGGATCTCAGTAACCCTTTCCTATAATCTTCCGTTGACCATCTTAAGTAAATATGGAAGATTGCCATCATAACACAAGTCGTCGTCTCTATTATCACATAGCCTTGGCATTATGAGATATGAGCCGGGGGGACGAAACACAGATGAGCTTTACACTGTACCGATATTTAAACCCTTGTAAAACTGACAAGATGGGTTATATTTATATCGATTAAACTGAGTCAAAGGAGGTTAGTCATGCAATATTCGGAAGTAGTAATGGATCATTTTAAGAAGCCTCGGAACGTTGGCACCATTGAAAACCCGGATGGCACTGGTGAAGTAGGGAATCCGATATGCGGCGATATGATGACGATTACTATTAAAGTCAAGGACAACCGCATTGATGATATAAAGTTCAACACATTCGGCTGTGGGGCGGCCATCGCTGTCTCAAGCATGGTGACGGAAATGGCAAAAGGAAAGACTTTGGAAGAAGCCTTGAAGATTACCAAAGAATCTGTCGCAAAAAATCTTGGCGGCCTTCCGAAGAACAAACTCCACTGTTCAAACCTGGGGGCGGATGCTTTGCATAAAGCCATTATGGACTACTATGAGCACAAAGATGGCAGAGTCAGGGAGACAAAAGAAGCCCAAAAAGTGGAGCACATCGGTGAAAGGGAAGGGAAGTGTTACTGCCCTTACTGCGACAAAGGATTGCCGGAGCCTGCTCCGCTCTGCACGCATTGTGGAAAGCCCACGTTGCTGCATATACCAGAAAAGGGAGCAAAGAAATGAAGGTAATCTATTTGGACCATATTTCCGGTAATCCGCTCCATCCTCAGGTTAGGGAGACTATCATCGATTATATACAGAAGGACGGTTTTGGGAACCCCGTGAGCCAGCACAGCATCGGAGATGCGGCCATGGAGACCCTGGAAGACGCACGGGCCAAGGTCGCCCAACTCATAAATGCAGATCCGGAGGAGATCGTATTCACTTCATGCGGAACAGAAGCAAATAACCACGCCATAAAAGGTGTGGCCTTTGCAAAAGCCAAGAAGGGGAAGCACATTATCACGTCGAATATTGAACATCAGTCAGTTGCGAGACCTCTCAGGATGCTCTCCCAGATGGGTTACAACGTGACATCAGTCTCCGTAGATAAGTATGGCATGGTCAACGCAGCAGATGTGGAGCAGGCGATCAGAGAAGACACGATCCTTATTTCAATTATGCACGCTAATAACGAAATCGGTACGATTGAACCTATCGCCGAAATAGGGAGGATCGCGAAGGCAAGAAAAGTGATCTTTCACACGGATGCAGTGGTATCCTGTGGTAACATACCGATAGATGTTAACGAGATGGGTGTTGACCTAATGAGCATCGCTGCCAACCAGTTCTACGGACCCCCGGGTATCGGGGCCCTCTATATAAGTGAGAAAACAAAAATACTGCCACTTATCGATGGCGGGGTGCAGGAGAATAACCGGAGGGCGGGAACCCCCAATATGATGGGCGTCGTCGGGATGGGCAAAGCAGCGGAACTTGCCCGCGTTGAAATGCCTCAGCGAACCGAGCACCTGTTGAAATTGAAGAAGGCAGTCATGGACCGGCTGGGTACCATTGATGAGATAGTTATAAACGGGCACCCTGAAAAAAGTTTGCCGGGTCTCGTGTCTTTCTCCGTGGCGTACATCGAAGGTGAGTCTATGATGATGATGCTTGACGAGGAAGGAGTAAGCATCTCCACCCGTTCCGCATGTGCCTCGGGCGCTCTTCGGACATCCCATGTCTTAATCGCGACCGGTTGCGATCACGCTACAGCCCAGGGTACCCTTGTGTTGTCCTACGGCATTGACATTTCGGTGGAAGATATCGATAGGGCATTCGAGTCTCTCAGGAAAAGCGTGGCTTTTTTGAGAAATATGTCTCCACTTTACAAGAAGAGATGATCATTCTCCGGTGGTTGCCGCCACATAGTCTTTTATCGTGAGTAACCCTTTATTGACAAGACTGCAGGTGATCATTGATGATCTTGTATCCCGGCATAAAAAGTGGGGCTAATACTTACATGAAGTACACAACGGAGATGCTGCCAATAATTTTTCGGTGCCGTGATTGTTCTTGCGTTCTGCACCTACAAAGCAATACCAAAATGTTTGATAGAGAATAAGGATTACCGGTAGAATGGATGGAGAACTTTACCTCCATTTTTAAGACTATGCCAGATGCTTTTTATTCTTGGCGCGTCGCAAATGCCACCCTATAAAATTCATAACCTTTTAATAATTCTTTTCTGTCAGACATATATTCATTCCGATATTCTGATGCCCCTATGTCATTAAGCTTGGTCAAGCGGAACTTGGTTAAATAGTCTGATAGTTCTTCAGGTTTAAATCCGAATGTCCAGCATTCATCGTTTTCGCTAAGGTTTCTGAAAAGCTTTTCAGTTCCAATAAATGATTCTGGATTCTCAAGGACATGTTTGTTTACGTATGTAAAAATAATGTATGAGCCTCTTGCTAATTTTTCTACGAACTCAAATGTCTCATCAACGGCTTCTTGTGTCAGATAATTTGTAACGCCTTCCCAAATAATTGTCGTTGGAATCGATAAGTTGAAATTATTCCTACTGGCTAAGTCATCAAGACTTTGTTTATTAAAATCGATTTGATAATAGCTAATGTTGCTCGGTAGTTTCCCTAAAACTTCTTTTAGTTTCCTGACTTTAAAAGCAGAAGTGTCAGGATGATCAACTTCAATGACCGGTATTGTATTAAGAAAATCAAGTCGCAGAGCCCTTGTGTCAAAACCAGCACCTAAAATTATCACCTGCTTTATTCTGTAACAAATCGTCTGTCTTAACAATTTATCAATGAGTATTGTCCGTGCAATACCAGATGACAACGCTCCAGGAGCTTTTCTATGAATAAATGTTTGAACAAGTCCGTCCAAAAAGGGAAGTGCGGCAATTTTTACTGCCCACTTGAGTCTACTGTTGAGAAAGCAAATTGCATAAGGATCAGCAAACAGTCGCTTATGAGAATGTTGAACTGTCTCAATGGCTCTGAACAATGCCATATATTGTGCTGTCTTACTTGCTGTATTTGCTTTCATTGATCTGTCTCAATGCGGATAGAGAACAAATATAGCAACCGCTCACCGATCATCCGTTCAGAAGACTTACGCAATATGGACCCTTTTGTGGTGGGCAGGTCAACCAGCTTGACATTATATCGCGATTCCCACTCTTCGCATCCAGTCCAGAATCTTTTCTTCCTGACCGGTGGGCAGACATATCGGTGCCGTAACGGTAGGGCCACATACTCCTAGTTTGCTTAGACCGAACTTGATGACGGCCGCATTCGGGCCAAACCCGGACATTAAGGGAATCAGGGAGAGTTTCTTCTGCAGGGCAATGGCAGCGACTATATCGTTTTTTATAAAAGCAGTGTAGCAATCGACACACTGTTTGGGGAACAGGCTGCATCCTGCATAAATGCCGCCCTTGGCACCTGCCTGATACGCAGCAAGTCCCAGAGCCGGGTTGCCGGACATGACGGAAAAATCTGTACTCGCCGTCACTTCAATGTAGCGCTGTAAGCCAAAAAAATCGCCGCTGCTGTCTTTCACTCCGATAATGTTCTTATGTGCTGCCAATTTGGTCAACGTGTCGGGAGCAATCGTAATCTTCGTCATCTGCGGAAAATTGTATACGACCACCGGCAATGTCGATGCCTCGGCTATCATCTCGTAATGTCTTATGACCGCGTCCTGACCCAGAGGAAAATAGTAAGGCAGAGCCACCAGAACTCCATCGGCCTTAGTTTTCGAGGCTGCCTTCACCTGTTCGATCGTCCTGTGCGTGCCCGGTTCCCCGCAGCCAATCAGAACCGGGACTTTACCATTCACTTCATCCAGCGCCGTTTCAATAACCTCTTGTCGCATTGATTCCGTCATGGCTGGAAATTCGCCGGTGCTTCCCAGAACCAAGATGCCATAGACGCCTCCATCAATGAGATAATGGACAAGTTTGCGCAACGATGTCTTGTCGACCTTCTCGTCGTGTGTCAATGGAGTCGCCATTGCGGGATAGACACCTATTAGTTTCATATGAAATCCCCTACGGTCTAATACTGTTGTAGAGCTTAACCTGAAGACACTCTTCACATTTGAAATGAGACTTCTTTTAAGATATCTATATGATCGAGTGCCATACCTGCACCTCTTGCGACTACAGTGAGGGGATCGTCCGCGACTGCAACGGGAAGCCCGGTCTCTTCTTTTATAAGAAGGTCGAGATTTGTCAAAAGAGCTCCACCTCCGGTTAAGACAATGCCTCTTTCGACAATATCTCCGGCTAATTCCGGGGGGGCATTCTCCAGAACATTTCTTATTGTAGCTACAATGATATTCACCGGTTCCATAATGGCTTCCCTTACCTCTTCGGAATTAATCTCGACTATCGTCGGAATACCCCGTACAACGTTCCTTCCTTTGACGTCGACTGCCCTCAACTCTCGATCCGGGTAAGCGCACCCGATGCTCATTTTTATGATTTCTGCCGATCGTTCCCCTATAAGAAGGCTGTATTTTCTCTTCATGTACTGGACGATTTCCTCATCCATTCTATCTCCGGCGATCCTCACAGACTTTGAGTAGACAATGCCTCCCAGGGATATTACGGCTACCTCGGTAGTTCCACCACCGATGTCTACAACCATGGAGCTTGTCGGTTCCATCACAGGTAACCCAGCACCAATGGCTGCTGCCATAGGCTCTTCAATGAAATACACTTCCCTCGCGCCTGCTGATTCCGCAGCTTCCCTTACTGCCCTCCTTTCTACCTGAGTAATACCCGATGGTATCGATATAATAATCCTGGGGCGGATCAGGGCGCCGCGCTTGTAAACTCGTTGGATGAAGTGCCTGATCATAGCTTCAGTAATATCAAAATCAGCAATGACTCCTTCTCTCAGGGGTCTAATTGCCACGATATTGCCGGGGGTTCGTCCCAACATTTTTTTCGCTTCCGAACCGACAGCAAGGACTTTTTTTGAACCCCGTGAATCCTTATTAATGGCAACCACCGAAGGTTCATTCAACACAATCCCTTTACCCTTCATGTAAACGAGCGTATTTGCTGTTCCTAAATCTATAGCAATATCGCTGGAAAATTTTCCTAAAATAAAATCAAATAGCAAAACCTCTCCTCCTTACTTTTACTACTTTTAGTTATAGCGTATTTTACTTTACCATGAAGAATGAATTAGATCTCGTTTATTTTTTAAAACAAAAGGCAGGCCAAATTGGCCCAGCTTTTTTTATTTACAAAAGTAACACTTACGATTTGAAAGTTGAATGAGTAAGTATAATTGGAGAATCAACATTAGGGAAGTTGTCAAGGACTCACCATCTATCAATCCCATCCGGAAGCTTGGGGTTCTCGCTTTCAAACACTCCACAATCATGGCCTCATCATAGGTCGTTGCCAAAGACCAAAAACATTTTGTTGACCCAAGTGACATTTAAGATAAAGATAGTCTGAAATCTGATCAAAGAGTTGAGGAACGCCATGCAGATCCATGAGCACAGGTGATTCAGCATAGAGGTTCACAAAGTAGAGGAATGCTATGTCTCGGAGATTTACCGGAAGGGCAAGCCGATCCACACGGTACGCAATGATGACAGCCAATTTCACGGCCAGGCACTTGCCATTGAGGCAGCGAGACAGTGGATAGACAGGACTTATCCACCGGGAAGAATAAAGTACTTCGGGGAGGTGCGATTAGGGTGTCAAGCAACATAGAAGTGATTGAGTCATCTATTGAGGGAATCAAAACCTTTATCGATATGCTCTATTAAACATGCAACTTCCATTTCGTGTAAACGATCTCTTGCTTCTAGTCGTGGTCCTTTCCTCCATGGCGACAGGGATCATCTTTCCCCATTTCGGTTCTCTTTTCCAATCCTTGCCTATTTACTGCCTGATGGTCCTTTTTGCTCTCAGTTACCTTTCCATTGAACTAGATATTGTATGGGGAACATTGAAAGAACACAGCAAGACCATTTTGACTTTTACCATTCTGAAAAGCCTGATTCTGCCTGTGATCGTTTTTTATATATTTAAGATTTTAGCCCCAACTTATGCCCTGTCCTCATTGCTTTTGATAGGTGTGTCCACAGGGGTCGTTGCCCCTTTCATATCTAATCTGTGAATTAAGATAGCGTTGTTTACATTTTCGGGGTAATCAGACCGAGGGCATAGCCCTCAGGAGGAGACCCCGATGGTTATACACAAGAAGACGCGCC
>Ga0335081_10009314_pt1 | contig 15803 bp, 19 predicted proteins | sample Lox_Sample_35_FD_206713 | JGI IMG/M metagenome (GOLD analysis project Ga0335081, IMG submission 206713) | Soil microbial communities from Loxahatchee National Wildlife Refuge, Florida, United States - Lox_Sample_3.5 | ecosystem: Environmental > Terrestrial > Soil > Wetlands | place: USA... | reverse complement strand
CGACGAAGACTCGTGGCGCAGGGAGATGTGCGATTGTTGCGTCATAATGGGCTAGGGAGGTATTGTGTGCATGACGGAGGGAGAGAGGGAGCATCAAGAAGAGGTAGAGGAAGGCGGGGAGGAGGAGAAAGAGAGAGGTACGAACGCGCCTTCTTCGTCCGGAGCGGAGGAAGAGAATTGCGTCGGACAGCGTTAGGGGACGGGTTTTGGACATGTCTTGGAAGGAGGCAATTCGTCGCGGGGGGATGAGAGCCAGAATGCAGAATGGATAACTGGTGAGGAAATGAACTTGAGGGGGGGCGGTGGAAACCGGGACAAGAACGAGCGTGTGGGGGGAGCACGGAATGGGTGGGGGAGTAACACGGAATGGGGGTGGTAGGTGCTGTGGAGAAGGGCTACAGACAATGTCGTATCATGCCAAGAGAGCGGAGAGGGGATGCAGGTCTGAAACCGGGCAAAGCGAGCTTTGCTGTTTCCTTGAAATAGTCTAAGGCGGATGAAAATTCAGAGGCTGTGTACCATTTGCCCGGGCAGGACAGAAAAATGTCGAGCATCCCGCTCATCATTGGCCGGAACTCCCGCTCGTGAGAGCAACGCGATCCAATCATGCGGCACTGCTGCAACACGCCCTAGCGGATGATAGGAACCCGACGCTGCGACGCCCGCAGTCCTGAGGTAGGGTGGATTATGATGGATGAGTCGGGTTGGGATTCGTAGTTGCTTGTTTTGAATTAGATGAATTGAATGAAATTTTCAATGTCCCTCGATCTCTTGTGTTCCGTTCCATTGGGCGATGAAAAAAAGTGAGCTCACGAATTGCGCTAAACAAGGCTTTGCAAGTCGAAGGGAGGCTGACGGAGGAGCGGATAACGAAGGGTCAGTATGCGAAAAGGAGAAAGGCATGAATCATGATGGCAGATGGGAGGAGATAAATTGGCGGGAGGTCACAGGAGTATCAGGAAAAAATTCAAGTTCTATTGATCTGTGTTCCAGCGTTGGTCTTTGCACTAGAAAATCTCGAAATCTGGTAGGTACGATCCCAAATTGCGTCATATCTCCATGGGGTGCACGAACGCCTGATATAGAATGCCAAGCACTCCCAAGACTAAATATTATGATGCCAAGCACAAGGCCGTCGAAATCCAACCAAATTCGTCGAATATCGCCGTATCCCAACCATCTAGAAGTTTGATTGGAAATTCCTCAGTCCTTTCAAATCCAATCGGTTTGCAATTGTATAAGCTTGCTCTCCTTTCCCCGATGCATTACATTTATGAGGCCTTCCATGTATCTCTTTTTATCCTTATAAATCAACTCCGATTTCTCCTTAGGTTCAATCCGCTGGTCCGTCACCCTGATACGACAAGGAAAACCAAGAAATTGAAGATACATTGGACTCCCATCACATCAAAACTGTCTCCAATACCTTGTCAAATGGAAAGGATATCCTGATTCCAACGATTCGTAATGTTGGTAATAGTGCGGAATCTTCGTTTCTGGTTTCCCATTTCGCCCCAAAGTGACTTGAAGAGAGAATACAACTGAGAAGCAGAGACGGTATAATGTTCAAAGCCCGGAAGTATGCCAGATCTGACTGTAGGGTGGGACAAAATCAAGTTCGCGCCTCGTGCCTAAGGACCCGAGAGTCCCACAACATAATTGGATTGTCGCAGCCGTTGTGCAAGCCAACTACGGCTCGATACAAGACTTGCGCATCTGTGGAGTTCCGATAGGACCACTCTGGCTCAAGGAGCATTCCATAGAACCAATCGAACTCAGTAAAGATGGGAGTATTATTATCATTGTTGGTACAGATTGTTTATTACTTCCGAATCAGTGCGAGGTATCTCACGCTTTGAATTCTTAACGGGGATAGCGGCTAGCGAAGCGTGCCACAGTAGGCGTTGGACGCGTAGGAGGTAGAGGAAACGATTCATCAGGCGACATCTTTCTTGCTTCTTCCACCGTGAATAATATCATGGTTGGATCTCCCGCATACCCGTCCTCGGCTCCGGTCATTGAAAACATTCAGATCACTCGCAATGATTCGATTGGTACCCTTGTCTCAGCGCAACTCTAAATTAGATTCCCCTTTTTCAGCGGTTGCGGATTGCGTAGAGGAGGCGATATATAATGTTCTTTGTTAAGCGGAGACTGTGGAGGGTCGAAAAGGAAGGAAGATCGACACACTCGATTTGGGCCGGTTGAAAAGCATACTAGAAAGAATGTCGTTTTCGTATACAAATAAACCAGCGCCGTAATACGCGACAATTCAGCATTAATGTAGATAGGAAATCTTGTCGCTGAAACCTGCAACAGAGTAATGGTGGAAGTTACCGAAGTCATATCCGTGCGAACTGTGAGCGATCGTTTTAACCTCTCAATATCCAGATTTCTAATCATAATGTCTCTGGAAAGTTATAAGGGATAGATAAGTACAAGAGTCGCCAGGAACATGAGCTTTAAACGTCATAAAATCCCCAAATGATATCATCCTACGCAATGTCGAAATAAGAAAACACCCGAACTCCATGCCAAACAAACAGCAGCGAACGGAGGCGGGTATACTAGTCATCGACAGGAGCCCACTTTCGACTCCAGATAAACGAATCTCTGTCTCCGCGGCCCTCTTCCTCATCTAACTTTCTGTGAAGACGAGTAATCAATATCCCAACCTCCATTCTCTCCTTATCTACCCCCGACAACTCGCGCCGCACAATCTCCAATCTCGACGCGACTTCACTTTTAGCTAGCGAATCGTTGCTCGCCGGGTTCGATGGCAGGAGCGTTTCGAGGTTCTTTATGACGCGCGATAGATTAATATGTTGACTATTTAGCATCGCTTGCTTTCGCTCTGCTCCGGTTAGCTTCCTGAGCAAGGGGGGAGGGTTCGAGAACCCAGTTCCTTGAGCCGTTGTTGGGAGGGTGTTAGTGGCTGTTTTGGCTCTTCTTCGACATTCGTAGGGGAAGATGGCTTCTGCGGTGTCGTGGGTGGAGGCGGTAACTCTTTGTCTCTGTTACTCACACTGGCGTAAAGAGAATCTAGGTAAGACGTAATGCTCATGATAAAGAGGAAGAAAGAAGTCCAGAGGAGTTACGGTTTACGCCGGACGGACCTGATACTCGCTGAGTCGGAGAACATTTAATATATACAGGCCCTTGGAGGCAACTGTTGCCGGCCGTCCTTTTGGATTTGGTAGGTCAAGGATTCCTGGGTTGAACGGGGTCGTTCGTTGGTCCTGTTTTTACCCCTGGAAACCAGTGGTTGAGTAATGGTGAAACAGATGACACCAAAATCGTATTAAAAAGGGGATTTTGGCCGGTGCGCCTAGCGGTCTCCCAACCGATCGGGATAAACCAGTTCCAGGAACAATGTTCTCAACCAGGACATATTATCTTCGCACGTTCTGATGTAGGGGTTGCATATTTTATGGAGCCAAGGCTTATTGGGATATATATGAGTAGGGTACCTGTATAGAATCCATCTACATACATTCTTACTGATACAACCCTTTTCCCCGATGACGAAAACGGATGCGTATTAATGGGTAGCAGAAAAGCCCAAATGCCTGGCACGCAACAGTTCTCGAGACCAGAAAAGTCAACAAAGTGTCTCCAATCCTCCGTCCGTCCTCTCCCTCCGGTTTAAAACATCGGCGAAAAACGATAAAAGATTCATCCAGATTCCTCATTCCGCCCCCACCAACCGACCACATTATTAGAGACAGGAATATAAAAAACAAAGGAAAAGAATAAAAAAGAAAAAGAAAACCAAGTACAAAGGATCTTTCGCGGAGGTATACGCAAAGTTGGGTCTCCCCTTAAGAATAGAATGACCGCAAACAAGAGAAACAGCGACTACGAAATTCTATCAAATATCCCAAGCAAGATGATTAAAAAATAGATCGCGTGCATGTAATTATGGTCGCATTGCTGATAAAAAACGAGTGACTCACGGCATGGGAAATAGAGCAGAGCGTTGGGAGGGTGGATGCTCCTGAGTAATTGGGGTGTGATGCTTCGGATTTGGAGGTTTTGTGAGGGTTTCGATCTCACAGTAGGTCGCTTGGATGAGGCATGTCTCTGATGTCTTTGATGGGGTGGAGTAACAGAGGCCATCGACAGATTTCGTTACCCGCATGCCATCGTTCGTCGTTTCGCCAACGGAAATAGAGGTCCGGAGCATGATGCGTTCGATAGTACCATGATATTCCCTCAAACATATTCTCCTCCCGGAACATATCCAGAGCATTGAACCACTCATCTAGCATGTCTAAAACCGTCAGCCATCATACGAAGCGGGGATGGGAACGTGGTGGCCAAGCTTTGTCGATAAACACGGGATGCGGCACAAAAATCGCCTTCATGCCATAATGCAGCGCAACCGTCGACGGAAACGCCTCGGGCGCAACAGCCTGTCTCAACACCGCATTGACATGATTCATCTTCAACAACAACCTTCTCGACAACCTCGATGCAGAAATAATCACTGCCCGGCGGGGAGTGTCCGTTCCATTCGGGTACCCCACAACATCGTGCTCGAAATTCCATTTGGACCCGATTTGATCGAAAATGGGGTTATATTGGATTAAATCGGCCTCTTCATCTTCGGGGGCTGGATTCGTCCAATTGTGGACTTCTGGGATAAAGTATTTTTGGGAGCGACGCATGGTTGGGTCAAACGGTTCGTTCCGAGCCCAGGCGTTCGTTTTGGTGAGGAATTCAAAGTAGTTTCCGATGAGACGGATATCCATTTCCCAGTTGTAGAAAAAGTCATATTCGGGGTGTTCGACGGCAAATTTCTGTAGGGCCATGAATAGACCTCGATAGGCTCTGTGCCAAAATTAGCTAAATGTGATTGCGTACTTTGAATCGAAAGCGAGATTTACCCATGAATGACGTTGCCTTGGTAGACGGAATCGAGACCGGGGTAGTAGCCGTGCATTTCATGTTCACTCCACAAATGCACTAACCCTCGGAATTCCTCTGGGACACTTTCAATCACTCTCTCGGCTTCCTTTTCACTCGCAAGGAAGGCACTGCCATCTTTGACTTCCAAGAGAATACGGACATCATACAGTCCGCCTGTCTGCAGGGCCAATTCAACAATCATTGCCCGCAGATTGACAACGTCGTCTTTATGCCAATTGTACCCCTGCCACGACCGCAACACGACGACCGATCGCTTCTGTCGCTTGTGCGTTTTGAAGCATTGAGAGAGGTACCATTGCCAATCGGTGGTGATCGGAACATCGAAGTAGGGATCATATCGCTGGTGATACGACATACATGGTTTTGACAGGTTGAACAGCTCGTACGACCCGATTTGGTTGACGGGATGTGAATTAGGTGTATGGGTGTAGTATTTCTGATGAGGGAATGTCTTGCCGTTTGGGCCAGGACAAGCATGGGATAATTTAAGGTGAGCATACGGCTCAGACCAAACGGCTTCCTCGCGATTCTGCACAACGGGATCCCATTTCAGTCTGCAAACGTTAGCACCCGCAACAAATGCCCAGATGGTGGTGGGTACTCTGGGAACTGTCGCCAGGGGAAGCGGACGCTCTCGGGGATTTCAGGGGTGGTTGGCCGTGATACTCGTCGATAGTGTCCTCGGATCAAAAGGATGATAGTCGTTTGTATAGCGACACAAATGCCCACCAGCAGAACAACTGTGGCTACCCGCATCTTCACACTCATCGTCTTCCAGTTCAGTCGCTGTGAACATCCCCTGCCGCCTGCCGGAGGCGTCAAACCACCATCGAGCTCTAGAGTTGCGTACTTGAAGTCCGTCGCCTTGAAGCGAAGGGACAGGTTCGAAGGGACGCGTGGAATGAGTCTCGGTAGATAAACCATCGTTCAGTGCGATCCTGACGGACAACCGTCGTCGAAATATAATCGAAGCGAAAAAGTCGGCCGTCTGAGATTATTAAGGAGAATTCGATTTACGGGTGGACGGTTAGGATGGAGGGAGTCGAGAACTCTTGGGGATGCGGAGGGGTGAAACAATTCGGCTGCCTCACAAAATGCGGCAGTTAATGAAGGGATTGCGAAAGCCAAGATAAGGAAAGGAAGGTGGGATAATAATAGGAAGAGGGAGAGCGCAGGTGTCTTTGCGCGCAGATGCACCTCACAATTGCAGCGACGCCAATACGAGACGAATGCGCAGAGGGAATGGTTCGGGGAGGAGGAAGTGTCTCCCTCTCAGCTCGCTGGGGGAGTGCGGATGATAGCCTAAAAAAGAGTGTGGATCGCAAAGTGAGCGAAAAGAAAAAAAAAAATATTGGCAACACAAAATAAAATCAAATAATTTGTCGAAAATAACCCGCGGCCCGGACTCTCAGATATATTGCAATTATTCATTTCCTTTGTGTGCTACGGCGAGGGCCAGCGCGCCGACTACGCGATGGCCCAGGGATTTACATTTTGTAATATACTTCCCCTTCGCCGCGTCAGATCAGTATCATCGACCGATTCTCTCACCATGGGGCTTGTCGCCTATTTTCGCGATTGATCCGTATCAAGTCCAAAAGCGGCACGCAAAAACGACCGCCGGCATCCCCTGGCCCCTGTTCCAAAAAGCATCAAGCCTTCTTCAAGCTGAGCGTGGGGCAGAAGATTTTATTAGAGGACCGTGCTCTTCTGCCCCATCCAATTGAAATTACAACTCATAATGCACGGACCTGGTTGCATCGACCTGGCGGCAGCTAGGATCAGTACAGATCCTGTCCGCCTCCTCAGGGGGTTGGGCAACTTTTCCCGGCCACAACATTGCGATTACTAGCCCCCTTACGGTATCATTCGTATCCGAAAATCGAGCGGAAAAAGTTTAAATCATCACGAAGGCTTTTTTCGTAACCAATGGCGCAATAACCGTAAAGTGCCGATTGGGAACTTTTGTAAATATCACGGGACGGGAAGGCAAGGTCCGAGCCGAGCACAGGAGGGGCTTGTGTTGTGTTCAAAGCTTCAAGGTCAGACGCTTTGATGCCGCCGGGGCGTCGGTGCTTAGGAGCCCTCGGCAGCCAACCCCGAAGGCTACGAGGCTGGGGATCTTCGAGCGATGTCATTGCTACCGCCCGCTGAGCGGCTGCTTTATTCGAATGCCCTGGATAGATTAACAACTCTGCTACCGGAACACTTTATTGTGGCCAGAAATAGAACAGATGTAGTGATCTTCCAATCGGGCGAGGAAAAGTGGGATGCCAAAAGCTCGTGATCGGTGATAGTTCCCCGAATCGGACCGTTGCCAAGTCGTCATCGTAGGGTGGACGATTTGTGATGGAATTCATTTAGATGGGATGAGAGTCGGGTGCTTGTTGCCGGCTAACCTTTGGCAAGGGGACCGTCGTTTCTCTTCCGCCAGTCAAGGCCGTTGGGGTGCGATGGATAGAGGTCATACGACCAAGCCAGCTTGCATTTCCTGCTTTCATCCGATCTGACACTGTTTTGTTCTACTTATAGGCTAAAATGTTGCCCTTGGCTTATTGAAATATTAACCTGGGAAAATGATCGCATGAATTCATTCGCCGCCAAACTTGAAGCCATGTCGAGACTTCGGCAACCACGAAGCGATTCTTATGGCCTCACCTCCCGCGACGACACCCGCCTATTGGACCAAACAACCTTCTCCACGTTCTGGCACTCGGTCAAAGGTCAGGTAAATAATTTTGTTTCCCCGCGCTGCTGAATTCTAAAGGTTGACGAATATCTGTGTGAAGCAACCGACGGCGATGTTGACGGGATAACCCGGACACTGGGCAGTCTCACCCTCGACACAAAAACCGATGGCAATGAATCGCATATGCATAAACCCGTCCAACTCCTCTCAGACATGCGTATTGGGCTCTGTTCACACCCTCTTGTTCTAATCCAGACAGGGAAATTGCGGGAGGCACTAATAGCGCTTCGTAAAAAGGACGAGGAAGCGGAACAAATTCTCCTTGCCTCGGTCAAAGTAGGCATCCGCTCGCACCACACTGAAACTTACCTCCCATCCCTCCGAACACTCCTTGAAAAACCCACATATCCCCCGGTGATTCACGGTTGGTACGCTCTCTATCTGCTCTTTACCCTCGAAGATTTCTCGGAATTCTTCGCTTTTATTACCAGCCATCCCGTGGAGGAATACTACATACGCCTTGCTCATGTACTGATGAACGGGAATTACATTGGATTTACGCGGTTAGTCGAGACGGGGTCACGCTATGATAGGGCTTTGATTGTGGATACCCCGGCGGACAAGAAGATGAAGAGGAGACTTGTCGAAGTCATCGGCAAAAGCTATTATCGCGTGCAACTGGATTGGTTTAATGGGCTTGGTGGGAACGCACCGGATCGATGGGAAAGAGATGGGGATATGTATATTATCAGACGACGGCGGCAGAAGCCGCAGATAGCTCCTTCATAGAATCCCCCAAACTTATTTCTTTCCAGATCTACAAATATCAGCGTCTTGTAGGGAGAGAGGGCGAGCAGAGACTTCTTGATGCCACCGCCTGCGAGGGGACCTCCTTTCGCGGCTTTGGCAGCGAGTTCTTTCCGCGCTTTAGCGTCTTCCTGCTGCTTTTTCCGGAATTCCAGGTCGGCCTATGAGTGGGTTCCGTTAGTCCGATATCTCGGGGAAACGATTGCATGCCTCGTCGTCTTCCTTTTTCTCCTTTTTCTTGTCTTTGAGGGGTTTTAATTTTCCTCCTGCTCTGTTAGGAATGATTAAAATTCGTTCAAAGAACCTTGGCGACCAGACTACACGTTAGTTTGAGGTAGCTGAAGCGGGATACCATTGTTTTGCTTTCGTGAAGGATTAACAACAGGTCGAACGCTTATCAGGCACAGTCAAGATCGAAATTATTAGCAGGGCTCTTGCAAGGAAGACGGCGGGTGCCTTGAGATACAGGTCAGAAGGACTATATATGTACTTCTCCCAGTCAGTTGTCAATGCAGCTAATCCCCGCTACCCTTCCATTAATATCTCGGATTTCCCCATCGCATTAATCCCCTCAATAAATCAAACGAAATGCCACAAAAGCTCCAGACGAGTATACTCGATACTTACAATAAAAAGCAAAAAAATTCTTGATGTATTGAAAATCCAACGAACAAATGTATGCATGCCGAAGAGTGTGCGTTACCCCAAACTATCCAACGGAGATAAAAAATAGAAAAATAAGGGAAATGGAAAACAAGACAAGATGGAATACTAACCCAAGCGGGAGCCTGAGAGACAGATGAAAAACAAAAGAAAACAAATCTCTGCCAGGCTTGGTTTCTATTGATACAGTAGACGGAACACATTAGGTATTGTGTATCCGTTAACGAAAAGGAAAATGCATATGCCCAAGCCGAAAAGAAAAACGGGGGGGATCGGAACGTAAACGGAAATGAAGGCGTACTATCCGAAACGAAAGATAAGAAAAACCGGGAAAAGCGGTCGAAAAAGTCAACCGAAATAATCGATGTGTCTGTGAACGGATAATAAGATGGACTAACCATTGTCTCCGTCGATAACGAATTAATTATCCTTCCCGATTTGATTTCCCTGTGAAATAAAACTTTGGAAGTTCGACCGTCATCCGCGGGATATGCATATTCCCAATGGCATGACGTGGCGCACACGACATCACCGTTGGCGAAGACGGAATGCTCGAAGCCGGCGACGCAGGCGTCCCACCAATGGGACCAACGAACAACGACTCTTGTTCGCCCTGTTCTTCCCCCTCTTCTTCTGGGATACTTTCCCGTTTACGGAGAATCGAGTCAACGTATGAATCGCATTGTTTGACGATGAGTTCCCATTCAGCAAGGGCCCGCCCGGCGTAACGCCAGCGTGCATTTTCGCTGGGTTCAATGTGGAATTGTAACGGCGATTGCGAGCGAATGAGATCGCGTGCATAACGCGGGAGGGAAACTGGGCCCGCATTGATGAATTTTTCTATTGCTCGTGCACTGGGGGTAGGTCTTTCTTTGATGCCCTTGTTGGAATCGAAGCTGGTGTAGATTGGTTGCATGCTGAATTTGAAGCTCTCGGAGCGGGAGCGGGAGGGTTGGAAGCGTGGGAGCCGTGGCGTGGGTTCGATTCTGCGATTGTGGGCGGGGGATTTTGGAACAGGACGCTGGTCGGAGGGTGATATGGCGATGGGAATGGAAGTCGTTGAGGGAGTTGGGTCAGGCGACTTTTGTTTCTTGCCGCTCTTGCCGAATACGCCTTTTAAAATGTTTAACTTGAACCCTTTCTTTCGAACCTTGACGGTTGAGATGCTGCCTCCGCTGTTGGCCGTTGCAGCTGAACCGCTGGGTCCAGGTGTTGCGTTCGTTACTTCGATGACTTGTTGCTCAATCTGAGATGGAGTTGATGGACTCGCAGGGACAATAGAATCAAACGTGAGTCCATATTCGTGGTATGATGGATTCGATGGAATCACGACCAATCTGCGATTCGGCAACGGATTCGAGGCCCTCAGAATGGGAATCGGCAAACCTTCCTTCTGGGCACGACGAATCAATATGGTATTCCGCCGCTGCAAAATCTCCAACCTTCTCTTCAACTCCAATATCGTCATCCTGCGAGTTAGACACCCTCTTCAATGGGAATAATACGGATCAACAGAGACACAGCTTTGAGAAGACATGCACACCCGCCAACAGACAAGATTCATAAAGTAACATCGCACGAGCGTGCTCCAATGGCAGAAGAACGTCTCCCACGTCTCCTCTTCCAACAACCATTCCCCATCACCAGCAGGACACCTCGTCCATATATTAAACAAGAATCCAAACGCCCGAACTTGCGTAACACTATTCTCGCTCTGCAAAACCAATTTTTTCACGATATCGTTCCAAAACGGCCAATCGAGAGCCACTAACGAATCGTGTACTTTGGCAAAAGAATCGTCGATAACGGGGATCAGTCGTTCGATAACATCGCATAAAGCAAAACAGGCTTGACCCTCCCAGACGGAGGTTTTGCGGACGGCGGCTTTTAATGTCCGTTCGAAGAGCACGGTGAAGAGGGTTACAAGCTGCTGCTTGAGCTGCAAGCTCGGAAGAGAGATATGACGGTCTGAGTGGATAGATTTCCGGGAACTAACGACGGAGGAAATATCGCTGGTGCTTACGGTGCAAGGCGTTGAGACTTCACCCTCAGATGGGTTCGGAGAAGGTGTTGCGACTCTATCCTCGGATTCAGTGCCGCTTGAAGGAATCAACCCTGGGCGAATTGGGGAAATCGGCTTGGTTCCTTGAGTTTTACGGACGGCAGACAACACTCCCGAAACGGCTTTCGCCAATTTCTTTTCCGCCTTTTCGATGCCTTGAGGTCTTCCTTCGCCAGAATCCATTAAAAGTGCCATCGCATGGATAGAGTCTTGCATCCTTATTCCCTGCGACATCGCAGATGGTATCGGTGGACCCAATGGTCCATTCGGAAACCGTTCGAAGGCGCGTCGTCGCAAGGTTGACTTATTGAGTGTATTATGATGTGGCGCAGGAAGAGGATGTAGGGGCAGCTCATTGGAGGATCGGTGGATGAAAGAATCCAACATGCGAAGGATGTGGCCTTGCACGACGAGGTATCCCGGGGTTGCTGCGAGGGCCGCAACGGTCAATTCTGCGGTGGCGGATTGAAGATGTTCTGAGAGGAGAACGTGCCAATGTTTAAGGAACGAGAAGAAGACGTCACTATTGTGCGCCCGCCATCTATGGACCCATTCTCCGGCAAATGAAATGGTTAGGGAACTATCGAAGGTGATCGTGGGGGACGGCCGAGTCATGAGGAATGAGGTATATCGTTGAGGAGTGGAGTAAATGAGATCGTGGAGACGCTTCGGGAACAATGACCGGTTGAAGGGCGTGTGATTCGATAGATCCCGATATATTGTCTCTTCACATACTTCATCGAGTAATCTCGCCGTGAACGGTGTCGCAACGTTCAATGCATGCACCAATCGAACCGCTACACCCGAACAAGAGAAGAAAGCAATCGCTACAATCAGTCACACCCACGCAAAACCTGATATACCCAAGACGCGACCACAATACTCGACAGCCGTACTACTAAAATTCTTCTTACTGAGATATTCCATGGCAACAGCCACGCTTTGATAGCTCATCTTTTCGTGTTCGCGAAATCGTTCCACTGCGGCAGCCATCCCCTTGGTTCCCGTAGCATCCGTCACAGCATTCGCGAAGTTCGTCTCATCGTACATTCCCTTTTCATAATCCCGCCATTCCCGACGTTCACAAATCGACGCGACGGCTTCAAGAAGAGTATTTCTCTCCTGGTTGGGCAAAGGCGGGCGAATTCCCAAGGCCGTCAAAAAACAATTTTGATATTTGAGAAGAATTATGCATTTTCTTGTCAGGAGAGGGAAGGAGGGCGTTGGGAGTGGGGATGCACAGCTAAAGGCGGGGAGTAAGTGTCGTCTTAAACTCGATACCTGTGCCGATGGATTCAACGAACTGAATCTAACTAGTCAATTGGCCGTGACTTGAATGACTTGTACCTGTGAAATTCGGATTCGAGGAAGCGACATTCTTCCGTTTCGAGGTGGTCGCGTTCCGGCAGAACAGCAATTTCTACCGTCCGGAAGTCGCGGGTACTTCGACCCTGCATCAACTGCGAAGCCCGCTTCCATTTTCCATCATTCTGAGTCGAGGACCGACCAAAGGTCTCTGAAGAAGAGGTCGTACTACTGAAACTACTTGGACGAGTGGATACGGTCGAACCAACATTCAAATGATCATCGTCAAAGATCTCGGATTCCGAGTCGGAGCCGTCATTGGGAGACGAGGAACCACTCGATGTCGCGCTATATCGGTTCAATCTGAATGGTCCTTTGATAGACGAGCGACGAGAGTGTATTCTACCTTCCGACGAAGAGGATTGGGAGGAACCTGCGATCACGGAGTGTCGACGGCTCGAGTGGAGCTGTTCCATCAATCTACCATTCCCATTACCAATTGAGTCTTGATTGGGTCGACGATGGACTTTTGGAAGTGGATGAGGTAATGTGCTTAAATCGGGAGCCGAGTTGGAAAGGATTTTCGACCGTGATGAATCGGGCAAGGTAAGGAAATACGGGTCATCTTTTTCACGGAGAGAGGTCAAAACCGGGGATGCTAATTTCGGCCGCCGAATGGACCTTTGGGGGGAGAGTTGGGACGACGAGGCAGAGCGATCAGGACTGGAACCGAGACGGGTAGAGAGACGTCGAGAAAGATGAGGGGAAGAGGGAGACCGATTCAAGGTTGGCGGAGCAGATTGGCGAGGAACGCGAGAGTCCGTCCTGGACAACGAATGAAGAGCGACACCGTCATGCGGAGAGGAGGGTGGATGAGTGTCTGTGTGCGGGGGATGTAAGGAATCCATGACGATAGGATTGGGAGGAGACGATGAGCCGCCGTCACGGTGCGGCATCGAGCACTGTAGACACCAAAATGATGAGACGAGGAATGGGCAGAGGAGACGTCAATGTGTACTCAGAAATGCATCGCCATAACGAGTGCAGAACGAGTGGAAGCGGGCGGGGCGAGAATCTAGATGCAATGAGACATACAAAACGAGTGGCGGCGGCGGGCCTAGGGAGGAATTGCCAAGTCGCCGGGAGATGACTATGAATGGTGGGAGGCAGAAGAGGAACGGGCGGGCCTGGTTATGTCTCGAGGATGGAGAGATTGGGATAAGGGAGGAGTCCTCGTTTTATTGAATAGTGGGCACAAGCGAGAGACGATACACAGAAGTGAAGAGTTTCTCTTGGCTTAATTTCGCCGGTAGGAGGACGATGGGCGGCACGAGCGACCGAAGGGGGCCGCGAGTGTTGAGTGAAAGAGAGAGGGGGACGGAATAACGAGCGTGTCTCGAGAGGAAAGAAGCTGCTGCTATCTGAGCACACAGTTGCGTGCCTTGAGGTTGTTGCAACCCTTGGCTGCCCCTCCTGGCCGGGGTTTGTTGTCGAGCGTTGCCTCGTAATTGTTGGCCAGCCAGCGTGAGTGGCCTGCGTCCGGCGACGTAATTATACGGGAACAAGGGACAATCACGGGATGTCGGTGGTACTACGAGTCTGCGTGGGCCGCCAATTGACAAAAGGACGAAACCAGATAATAGATCCCCTTACGCAATTGGCAAAACGTGAGCGCCTCTCGATTCCCTGCTTTTGGAAATAGGTTCTTTACAGAATGACAATGCTGCGGCGGCACCCAGAATTGTTGCTTTTATCGATCGAATAACGACGTAACACGAAAAGGCCGCACCAAATAAAGTTTATTTTTCTTAAATTTCACGAGGCCGTCGATAAATATATTAAAACCGGATGAAACGTGTGCGAAAAATGACGTACTTTCCCCTAAAATAGTACTGTTCTGGTTGGCTGGGGGGATTGCATGCACAACGTGCGAATCACGCAAACACGACATCATGAATAGACTTTAGCTTCAGATAAGGCAAATCCGGCTCGCGTGGCCCCACCGCTGACTCAGTACAACGTTCCAGATCCCAGCGACTCCGATCCGTGCCACAGAATTTAACATCCCCAGGCCTCAAGAACTCAACGTGCCCTTTCCGGATGGTGTGTCATGCCGCTCATCCAATTCGGTTCCGCTCCTTGCAGAACGTTTCGTTTCGACCTTGGCGACGACGATTATGCACGGCCATGCATGTTGAATTGTAATACTTAAATTGGGGTCTAATTTACGCTTTAATTAGGGCATCTATGCAGGGTACCTGCCTAGGGTATAGACCTAACATGAATTCTGCGGTGGCCTGTCAAATTCAAAATCCATCTCGTTGTATCTTTGCATGTGCAAATTTTCACATTGGTGAAGAAAGTGCTTTAAAGAATCCCTCTTTGGTCATTGAACAAGGTCCTCGAGAATTATCAAAGGAGCAATTCTAAATAATATTAAAGCTTATACTATGCATTTCCAAAGTAGTAATTCAGATGTTTTGTTATAAATTAACTGTAGTTACAAGTACAGAAACTCTAAACCCAAAACCAGACAAGGCCATGAGGCGAGGCGAGTTGGACGCAAGGCGAGTGAAACTAATACCTGACTCGCTCGCCTCGTTCACTACCCTGGGACCATTGACTTGCCTCGTGACTCGCGAGCCTCGCCTCGTCGTAACGTACTAATCACCCAGATTTCGCGGTAAAATTGCATTTTGTTTGTTACGCATAATATTGACCAATCGGCAACACGGCGTCCAAACGGCCTGTTAGTGACGTGGCGGCCGTTGGTGACGTGGCGCCGCTCGGTGACGGCGCCCTTTCGTGACGCGACAGCCAATGGGGACACAGCAGCCGTTAGTGACGTGGCGGCCGTTGGTGATATGGCGCCATTTGATGTAACGTACAAAATGTATGTATTTCACCCCAGGTAATATATTTATACGTTACGTATGGCGAGGCAGACGAGGCAAGGCAAGGCGAGGTGAGGCGAGGCTTTATTGTTACTCGCCTCGCTGGCTAAGGCCAAACATCTGCCTCGCTCATATACGAGTATGGGCAACGGTGGCTAGCGGTTATGGATTAAGGGGCTTGGGGCTCGAGGCTCTCAAGGCTCAGGGCTCGCCGCCCCGTGACCCAAATATTTCGATTTAGACTAGTTTTACTTAGCACGCCGCCACCATCATCTGATCCTTAGCAATCAACTCATTCTTTACCATCTTCATCTTCTTCTTCTTCCTTCATCAACCCCACTCGGACGATTCACATCGCTGTTCATCCATCTAATTTCCATCATCCGGACCACCCACTTCACAGTTTTGATTGCTCGTTCGAACGTTTAGCACCCACTTCGTCCTATCTTCG
>Ga0335081_10009312_pt1 | contig 15804 bp, 8 predicted proteins | sample Lox_Sample_35_FD_206713 | JGI IMG/M metagenome (GOLD analysis project Ga0335081, IMG submission 206713) | Soil microbial communities from Loxahatchee National Wildlife Refuge, Florida, United States - Lox_Sample_3.5 | ecosystem: Environmental > Terrestrial > Soil > Wetlands | place: USA: Florida... | reverse complement strand
CATCCCTTGCGTCTGCCACGGTTATCTGCACGGCATATTTGTGCATGGGGGCAGAAAATCCCAGAATCTCGGCGCATATCACTGTGTCCTGGACAAAGTTTTTTGGTACACCGCCGCCGATAATAAGTAGTCCTGTTTCCTGGGCCTTTGCCTTGATCATAGTCAGCTCACGAAAATCTTTTACAGCATCGATGGAAACGTGCTTTTCCGGACGCCGGTGCTGGTGCAGCACAAGGCCAAAGCCGGCACTGCTGTCGGAAAAGGCGGGACAAAAGATGGGAACATCGTTTTCATGGGCAACCTGAACCAAAGAATCCTGCTTAGAGGCGTGTCTTATAAGAAATTTTCCCATCTCACGTATAAATTCCCGTGACGAATATGAGCCATGCGGCAGGGCGTCGGCTATCTCTGTAATCTTCTTGTCGCAGACTTGGAGATTTTCCTCGTCGATATAAGTGTCGTGTATTCTGTCGATGTATAGTTTTCTGAGTGTCCGGTCATCGACGTGGGGGCTGCCCTGGTAGTGCTTGAATCCCAGGGCCTCAAAAAAATCCATATCGACAATCGTGGCGCCTGTGGCGACGATCACATCCACCATGTTGTGCTTCACGAGATCCGCATAGACCTGCATGCAGCCCGCAGCGCTTGTACTTCCCGCTATGGTGAGAATAATGGTACATTCTTCATCTCTCAGCATCCTGTCATAGATGTCTGCGGCCTGGGCCAGGTCTCTTGCTGAGAAGGACATTCCCCTCATGGCGTCGATGATATCAACTGCATTGAATGATTTCATGTCAATATGTGTAACCGGCGTCTTCAGATATTCCTTCTTTTCCATAATCTCCTCGATGATTTCTTCGATTCCAGGATTGGCCAGTTGGCTCAAACCTCTCTACTAGAGCTGATGAGGATGCGTTTTTATCAGATCAAGTATAAGAAATGAAGGCTTTCACTGTCAAGGCAATTCGACGACAAATGCGACGCGTGCCACCCTTTGATTTCGGCAGGCTCGTCTTGGGGATTTTCTTACGGCTTGATCGAGTGGTGAGTTGGGAAAGAATGCCCCCATCCTGAATATGGACGGAGGCATAGAGTTAGTTCTTCAGAAATTTACGTTGTCGATTCCTTTGAGGTCCAGAATCTTGGAAGCCCTCGCGGATCATTTCTTCCAGGTTGCCATGCAACGGAAAAGTCCGCCCTGGTGAATGAAGATTGCGGAAAGGGAGTTTTCTACCACGGTGCGATATTTTTCTTCGGAATCTTGGAGCGCCCGCTCGGCCTGCTTCCGGTCTGTGACATCGATGACGAATCCCTCATATCCCCGCACACCGCCTTTTTTGTTCTTGCGTATAGTGGCAGTCATCCTTACGTCTATTATGGTACCGTCCCTCCTGCGAAACCGGGTCTCAAAATCCTGAACAGAGCCTGTCTGTTTGATAATTTCCCGAAATCGTTCACGGTCCCGAGGGTCAGCATAGACGTGTAGAGATGATTTGATACCGATGAGGTCTCCAGGAGAGTCATAACCAAGCATCCTGGCGCCGGCAACGTTCATGTCCAGTATGACGCCGTCGACATCCGAGAGATACACCATGGCGGGTGAATGCTCAAAGATATGGCGGAAGCGCTGCTCAGAATTATGCATCGCATTTTTCCTGTCAACGGCGGTATGTTTCAGTTTCGTCATTTATTTGGTCTTAATTGAAATGAGGGATTTTTATCTTTTCCGTGGAAGTGTAAAATAGAAAGTTGCTCCTTCGTTCACTTTACCTTCCGCCCAGGCGCGGCCTCCGTGCCGCTGCACGATCCGCTGAACCGTCGCCAGCCCCACTCCCGTACCCTCAAATTCCTCGGCCTTGTGGAGACGCTGGAAAATGCCGAAGAGCTTGTCATAGTACTCCATCTCAAAACCTACGCCGTTGTCCCTGATATAATACACGGTCTCGTCCTCCCCTTCGACGTAGCCGCCCGTTTCAATGAGCGCCGGATCACGGTCTTTTGTGAATTTGACCGCATTGGAAAGGAGGTTGGCATAGACCTGTCTAATGAGCGTCCTGTCACCGTACGAGACAGGTACATCCCTGACAGTCAGCTTCATGTTCCTTTCCGGGTTAATGGTTTCCAGTTCTTTCCACACCTCTCTGATGATGGTGTCTATCTGAAGTTGCGATGCAGACAAATGTTTTTTGACCACCCGGGACAGAGTCAGAATGTCATCGATGAGCTGTCCCATCATCTGCGAGCTTGATCTAATAACGTTGAACTTGCGCAACGTCTCTTCGTCAAACTTGTCCCCCTCTTTTTTCATGATCATGCGCGCATAGCCGTCGATGGCGCGAAGCGGCGCGCGGAGGTCATGGGAGACTGAGTAGCTGAAGCTCTCCAGTTCCTTATTTGCAGCTTCCAGCTCCGCCGTGCGCTCCTTCACCATATCCTCGAGGTGCTCGCGATGCCTGGCCAATTCGGCTTCGACCCGCTTAGTCTCTGTGACATCGCGCGCGGCCGCGAATATGCCCTGCACTTCGCCCTGTGCATTGCGGTAAACTGTCGCATTATAAAGCACGCCTGTTGTGTTTCCTGATGCATCACGGATAGTCAGGGGATAATCTCGGACCTGACTGTCGGCGAGGACTTTCCGGTAGCCCGCCCGCGCGGCATCAGGTTCCGTGAAGTAGTCGGAAAAATATGTTCCGATCAATTCACCTCGGGTACGGCCGGTCACCTGTTCCGTTGCCTTGTTTACATCCGTGATCTTTCCCTCCGGGCTGATAGTGACGAGGGGATCGAGACTCGCTTCGATAAGGCTTCGTGAGTAGAGAGACGCGGCCCGTAGCTCCGCCGTACGTTCGTTCACCCGCTCTTCCAATTCGGCATTAAGTCGGTGCAGGGTCTCCTCGGACTGCTTGCGTTGCATGGCTACGGCGACCTGATCAGTCACGATCCGCATCAGCTCAACCTCTTCAGGGGTAAAGTGTGCCCTGGTCTTCGTGCCGAAGGACAACGTGCCGATGAGATGGTCCTGGGCCATCAACGGATGACAGCAGTAGGCCTGGATGCCGTATGATTTGACGAGTTCGGTTCGCACGTCCGGGGTATGGAGGATGTCCTCGGCGAGGATGCGCTGGTGAATCTGCGCCACGCACCCGCACACGGCAATGCCGTAGTCCAGCCATTCGATGGCACGTGCCTCGTCCTCAGGTATGCCTGCGCAGGCGTTAAGACGAAGTTTGCCGGCCTTTTCATCCACCAGAAAGTTGAAAAATGCCTGGCAATCGAGGTATGCCATGACGTCCCGGCACAGGTCCTCTACGACGGCCTGAGGATCATCGGCGCGGAGCAGACGCCCTGCAGTCGATGAGAGCAGGCGAAAACGCTCCTCGCTCTCGCGCACTGCCTCATCTGCTGCTCTTCGCAGCTTATCCTGGCTGAGGGCATCCAGGGCATAAGATATGTCTGCGCTTAACGATTCAAGTAGGCGCACCTGCTCCGCATCAAAGACGCCAGCGACAGATGAGTAGACTGTGAGAGAGGCCACTGCCTTGCCACCACGGGCCAGGGGGAATGCCGCTGAGCTGCGGAATCCGAAACTGATAGCCGTCTTGCGCCAGGGTGACACGGCCGGACTGTTGGCAAAGTCATCGTTAATCACAGCCCGATTTTCCCGGATACTCGTTCCTGTCGGGCCCTGTCCAAAATGGCCTTCCGTCTCCACTTTGATTTCTTTAAGGTAGTCGCGGGCTGTCCCATGCCATGCTGCGGGAATGACCTGTTTCTCTTTGACCTGCCCTATCCAGACTAGGGGGAAATTGCCTTCTTCAGATAGAATCTGGCAGACTTCATCGTACAAGGAACCCTCGTCATGGATCCTTACGATTGCTTCATTGACGCGACTGAGGGCCGCGTAAAGGCGGGTCAGTTTGGCAATTTGATCATCCTTCTCTTTGCGCTCGGTTATGTCGCGGCTGATACCGATGATGCCGATAATATTACCCTCATCGTCTCGCCAGGGGGTTTTCGTGTCGAGGAAATCCCTGTAGCCTTCGGGTGTAAGGAGTTTCTCTTCGAAGGCCTGCGCAACCCCGGTTGTCATTACCTGGCGGTCATTCTTCAGAATAGCGGCAGCGACGGCGGGATCGTCATAGAATTCACGGTCGTCCCGACCCAGAATCTGTTCGGCTGGCTTTCCGACGGTTTTCAGAGATGCGGGGTTGACAAGCACAAGCCGGCTCTGCGTGTCCTTGGCATAGATCGCATCGGGAATTGTACCCATCACCGCTTGCAGCATGTTCCGGCTTTTCCGCAGCGCCTCTTCTGCACGCTTGCGCTCCGTGATGTCTGTGTGTTGCCATAGGAGGCCGTATGACCTTCCATCTATGTGTACGGGTATGAAATCACGGAGGCATGACCGCCCATCCAGCATAGTAATTTCTTCGCCTATAACAGGCTGTCCTTTACGAACGATTTCCATAATGCGGTTAACTTGCTCGGCAGGATGGAGATAAGCATTCTTGACTTTATTGATCATCTCACGTGCGGTAATACCCGCGAGCTCTGTAGGTGAATCCTGCAGCTCAAAATAATCGCAGAATGCTTGATTGGCAAACACTATTCGACCCTCATCCCCTACGAGAAGAATACTGCTGTGCAGGCTCCCAACAAGTGTGCGCAGACGCTGCAAGGTAGTTTGCAGCGCCTCTTCAGCCCGCCTGCGCTCAGTGGTGTCGCGGCCATATATGTTTGTGTAGCCCTCTCTGAGAATAGGCGCAACAGCAACAGAATAGAACCGTCCGCCAATTTCCAGTTCCTCCTCTATCTCCTGTTCTTCAGTCATAGCCTTTTTCAAAAGATTGAGTAATGGTTCAGGCAGTTTTTCGCCGACCTCGCAGCGCCATGCATGTAGTCCTTCTGACGCAGGATTGCAGTAGAGAGCGCTCCCGTCGGTTGAAACACGTATGACCGGGTTGGGGTTTTCTTCAGGGAACCTTGCCAGCCATTCGGCGCGTTCGTGCGCCTCGCGCAGGGCATCCTCCATGCGCTTGCGTTCTGTGATGTCCCGGTTGGAACCGCGTGTCCCAAGGAATCGACCGTCGGCATCGTAGATCGGTCGGCAGATGTGATGCATCCAGCGAACTTCACCATCCGGACGCAGGATGCGGAACTCCATCTCACCGGGCCCTTGGCTGGCCAATTCCGCTTGTAAATGCTCTAGACGTCTCTCCAGATCTTCCGGGTGAACTATCTGCTGAAGCAGCTCATCGGCGCATACATTCGGGCTTACTTGCCTGCCTGTGATGCGCTCTACTGACGGCGACACATAATGGAACCGGCCCTGCGGGCTAAGCCAGAACTCCCAGTCGTATGTAAAATCAGCCACTGTGCGGTAACGCTGCTCGCTCTGGTGCAGGGTCTCCTCGACCCGCTTAAGGTCACCAACATCTACGAAAGTAATGACTACACCCTCGATGCGGTCATCCTGTGTACGGTAAGGAGTAATGCTCCGGATATACCACCTGCCGTCATCGGCCTGCACCTCAACGGAAATAGGTGCCAGGTGCGCCAATACACGGCGTGAATCGTCCAGCAGAGCATCGTCACGGAATTTGCGCAGGATATCATCCATATACCTGCCTGTGTCGGAGGGGATGAGGGAAAGAAGGCGTGTGATGGCAGGCGTATATCGCTTGACCCTGAGATCTTTATCCAGGAACACGGTTGCAATATTCGTGCTGGAGAGCAGGTTTACTACGTCGTCGCTGACATCTTCAAGTTCGTCCACCTTCTCCTGCAGGCGCGTATTGATGGTATTCAGCTCCTCGTTGAGGGACTGCAGCTCTTCTTTCGATGTCTCCAGCTCTTCATTGGCGGATTGCAGTTCCTCATTTGTCGCCATGACTTCCTCATTGGAGGCCTTGAGCTGGTCATTGGAGTTTTCCAGTTGTTCAATGGTACTCTGCAATTCCTCGCGCGTGATCTTCAACTCGTCCATCAAATACTGCGTGTTGCTCTCTTCCGTCACTTTGCCGCGCGTCTTTGCAACCGGCATGTGGTAGTCCTCGAAGGTGATCAATAACAGTCCATTGATCTCCCGCGGGTACCGAAGGGTACTTACTATGGCCTTCACAGGCACGGACTTGTCGCCGCGCCGCATACGCGCGGTGACGGCGACGGACTTGTTTGATTCAAGGCATTTGGCAATCGCCCCGCGCAGGCGCGCCCTCAGGCCTTCTCTGGCCATGTCAATGATGCGGGTGGTCAGCTCTCCCGGTGGGAATGTTATGTAGTCCTCTACGCGGCCATGCACGTAAAGGACATGGAGCTTGCGGTCAATCATGACGCAGGCGGGGACAAAACGATCAAGCAGCATGTGCTGGGCGCCCAAGGTGAGGCTCATCGGGGACGGCGGCGCCGCAAGCTGCGGCCTTACGGCGGCCTGATCGGGTTCGCTGGAAATGCTCACCGGGATCTCGATGCCAACACGGTGACCGACGCCGATGCGCTGGTAGATGCGCCATTTCTTTGAGACCGGTTCGAAGAGATCCTCCCGGTCTCCTACGGTCTCAGTGGTGCCGAGGAAAAGAAATCCACCTTCACGCAGGGAGAAATGAAACAGGTCTATGATCTTTTTCTGCACCTGCTGCTCCATGTAGATCAGGAGGTTCCGGCAACTGATCAGGTCCAGGCGGGAAAAGGGGGGGTCGGCAGTAATATTCTGCGGGGCGAAGACAATCTTTTCGCGTATATCCTTGGCGACCTGGTAGTGACCGTCTTTGCGCAGAAAGAACCGTTTAAGCCGCGTCTGCGAGACGTTTTCCCCCAGGTCTTCTTTTGAATAGATGCCGCCCCTTGCTGTCGCAAGAGCGGCGAGATCGGAGTCAGTGGCGAAGATCTGCACATTGATCTTCTTGCCGGATTTTTCAATTTCCTCGGTGAGCAGGATGGCCAGGCTATAGGCCTCTTTTCCCGTGGAGCAGCCGGGGATCCATGCCCGTATCTCCGAACCGGGCTGGGCGGTCTCCACAAACTGGGCTATGACCTTCTCCGTCAGGTACTCCCAGGCGTGTGGCTGGCGGAAGAAGTCGGTCACACCGATAAGCAGGTCCTTCTGCAGAAGGCCGACCTCTTCCTGATGTTCCCGCAGGAACTGCGCATATTCCTCAAGTGAGGCGATCTTTGCAAGGCCCATCCGCCGGTGGATCCTGCGGACAATGGTGTTGGGCTTGTAGCAGCGGAAGTCATGTCCTATCTTTGCGCGCAGGATATCCAGAATGGCACGTATATTGGCGTCGATTTCCGGCGATGCCTTGACACTTTTGGTTTCCGCAACCTGTTCCGCCAAATTCATAAGGGCCTCTGCCATGCCGGCCGCTGGCAGAGCGGTCTCAGCGACGCCGGCATCGATGGCGCCCTGCGACATATTCGGGCGCTTGGCGCCACCGGGGTCTTCTACGATGGTTTGGCCGCCCGCGGCCTTTATCTCCGAAAGACCCAGAATGCCGTCACTTCCTCTGCCCGAAAGGAGGATGGCAATGCTGCGATGGCGCTGGTCAACGGCCAGTGAGCAGAAGAAATGATCGATAGGCATGCGCAGGCCGTTGCATAAGACCGGTTCTTGCAGGGTGAGTCTACCCGCTGTGATATTGAGGAATTTGTCAGGCGGGACGATGTGAATGCGGTCTGCCAGAACGGGCATGCCGTCCTCTGCTTCCACCACGGCAAGGGCTGTTTGTTTTTTCAACGTTCTTGTGTACAGGCTCTCTTTCCCGCGTTCTGTGTGCAGGATGAGCACAAATGCCACGCCGCGTTCCGTGGGCATTTTGGAGAAGAGCTTTTGCAGCGATTTTTGGGAACCTGCCGACGCTCCCACACCTACCACAATAAAGGAGGCTTCATTCCGACCCGTACTGCCCGCTGTCACGCCTTTTTTTGCTGCAGGTCGCCTTTTGTTGTTCTTACGCATTTATTCCCTCCACACAGAGCTTGCCAGAAGGTAAAAACATTTTTCCGATTTTGGAAATATTGAAAGAGAAAAACATGTCATAAATGTCATGCCGGACTTTCTCTGGCATTCAGTTCCCTGTGGATTCCGAACTTCGAGGCAAGAGAGAAATATGATTCCGAAATAGCGTTCCACCAAGGTAAACTTTGTGCGGAATCCTTGAAGATATTATCACAGTTGATGAAGTATATTAGAAGCCCCTGTGTGTGTCAATGAGTGTTTGGCAGTGAAAGGCGGGAAGATGTGAGGGGCAACTGCGCGAGAATGCGATGACAATTTTTGCTGACAGAGTTTTATCATAGCTAGATATGCCATTTCTGGGCGGATTGACGAGCCTTTAAACTTCGACACCCACGGCGGGATTTTTTGAGGAGATTTGTCAGAGGATGAGTCGGCGTCGTGTCAAGAACAGCGGGGCTAAAAAATCGGCCTTGTCAGCGATTGCAATATCTGGTACTTGCAGCTAACATGAAGGAAATTTTAAGCGTCACAGCGTTGAATGAAAATATCAAGCGTCTCCTGGAGGGGAGTTTCGATGCCCTGTGGGTAGAAGGGGAGGTATCCAATCTGCGGCGACCCGCATCGGGTCATATATACTTTACCCTGAAGGATGAAACGAGTCAGATCAGGGCCGTTATCTTCAGGGCCCTTCCCGTGCAGCGGAAGCCTCCGTGGGGCAGATCGACACAGTTTGACCTTGAGGAAGGGATGAGCGTCATCTGCTCCGGCAGGGTGAGCGTCTATCAGCCCCGCGGCGAATACCAGTTGATTGTAGATGTGGTCGAACCAAAAGGACTGGGCGCCCTCCAGAAGGCCTTCGAACAACTTAAGGCACGCCTCCTGGAAGAGGGTCTCTTTGACCTCGCCCACAAAAAACCGATCCCTTTTCTTCCTCGAAGGATCGGGGTAATCACCTCTCCCACAGGGGCGGTTATTAGGGATATTTTGAATATCACAAGGCGGCGGTTTCCTTCCGTAGATATACTCATTGCCCCGGTGCGGGTGCAGGGCGTGGAGGCGCCTCCTGAGATAGTGGAGGCACTCTCCCATATGCAGGACGTGGGGAATATCGATGTGATCATCATAGCGAGGGGAGGAGGATCGCTAGAGGACCTCGCGCCTTTCAACGATGAGAGGGTGGCGAGGGCAATATATAATTCCCGGATTCCCGTAATCTCCGCTGTCGGACATGAGATCGATTTTACCATAGCCGATTTTGTGGCGGACCTCAGGGCGCCGACTCCATCGGCGGCGGCGGAACTCGTTGTTCCCGTGCGAAGAGAACTCATGGCTTCAATCGAGACTCTGAACGCGAGACTGGTCAGCTTCGAGCGTCGCCTCGTGGCTGATATCTGTGAACGAATGGCTGTGCTGCGGGGACGTTTCAAGGACCCGAGGAGAAGGATTAACGACCTCCGCATGCTCGTCGACGACCGGCTGGAACGTCTCAAAAAGGGCCTCGATCACAGGAGGGCTTCGGAGAGACCTAGACTGCTTAATCTTGAGATTCGCCTGAGCCATGCCAATCCCCTCTTAAAGATCCGCGATCATCGGTTTCTCCTTGAAAATTTGAGAAAGAATATGATAGCCCGATGGTATGATGGGATGGAACGCCTCAAGATGCAGGTGCAAACAAGTCTTGCAGTCTTGGATACGCTGAGCCCACTCGCTGTCCTTCGAAGGGGCTACAGTATTGTGAAGATGGTTCCTGACGGGAATATAGTGAAAGAAGTCGCATCGGTCGCTGTGGGGAGCACCGTGGACGTCAAGGTTTCGTCGGGTAGTTTTCAGGCAGAAGTGACGGATGTCAAAGAGGAGTAAAGATATGGTAAAGGAAAAATTCGAAGAAGCCCTGGAGCGGCTGGAGGACATAGTGAGAAAGATGGAGGCAGGGGACATGAGCCTTGACGAGTCTCTCAAGGCCTTTGAGGAGGGGATCAAGCTTGCCCGTCTCTGTTCCCTCAGGCTCGATGAGGCTGAAAGGCGGGTGGAAATACTGCTCAAGCAGGAAGAAAAACTGGTCGTAAGACCGGTTAAGGTGGAAGAGAATGAGTCCGACTCCTGATGCGTCCTTAGCCGTATACTTGGAAACAAGAAAAAAGGTTATCGATGAGGCCCTTCTCCGGTACATACCGGGAGAGGACAACTATCCACCTGTAATCTTCAAGGCCATTCGATATAGCCTGTTTGCAGGTGGGAAAAGAATCAGACCTATCTTATGTTTGGCCTCGGCCGAGGCTTTGGGCTGCGATATCGAACTGGTTCTCCCTGTGGCCTGCGCTTTAGAGCTTATCCATACATATTCCCTTGTTCATGACGACCTTCCCGCGATGGATGACGATGACTACAGGAGGGGAAGACTTACAAGCCACAAGGTCTTCGGTGAAAATATGGCCATTCTCGCGGGCGATGGCCTACTGACGGAGGCTTTTCATCTTATGTCGGATAGAAGCTTCATGGAAAAGATAGCTCCGGAGAAATTGATTTCCGTGATCCACGACGTTGCAGGCGCGGCGGGATGCTTCGGCATGGTAGGAGGTCAGGTAGTTGATGTCCAGTCGGAAGGAGGAGCTGTTGATATAGAAGTCCTGAACTTTATCCACACACGTAAAACAGGAGCAATGATTGCTGCCGCTGTGAAGACAGGGGCAGTATTGGCGAACGCCGGCGAAGTTGAGCTTAATGCCCTTACATCATATGGACGTAATATCGGCCTCGCTTTTCAGATAGCAGACGATATCCTTAACGTTGAGGGGAACCAAAAATTAATGGGAAAGAGTACGGGAAGCGACGTCAAACGGGGCAAGGTAACTTACCCTGCACTGGTGGGTATTGATGCCTCCCGGAAAAAGGCGGGAGAACTTGTGGAAGGCGCCCTGTCGGCAATTGTGAACTTTGATCACAGGGCAGAACCATTGAGAATGATTGCGGCGTATATTATAGAGAGAAAAGCGTAAAGGAAGAATGATGAGCGGAGAAGACAAGGGAAGCATCCTTTCTGTCGTCAATTTTCCTGAAGATATCAGGAAGTTCGATCTTGCCCAGTTGAACAGACTTGCCGGAGAGATTAGGGATAAGATTATCGACGTCGTCTCCAGAAATGGCGGCCATCTTGCCTCGTCTCTGGGGACGGTTGAATTGACGCTTGCCATTCACTACGTATTTAACACACCGATGGATAAAGTCATCTGGGATGTGGGTCATCAGGCATATGCCCACAAGATCATCACAGGTCGCAAGAATCTGTTCCACACCTTGAGGATGAAGGGCGGGATAAGCGGTTTCCCTAGGAGAGAGGAGAGTCTTTACGACGTCTTCAACACGGGGCACAGCAGCACATCAATATCTGCGGCGATAGGTATGGCCGAAGCAAGGTGCCTTAACGGTGGGGACTTTAAGATCGTTGCCGTTATCGGCGACGGTTCCATATCAGCGGGAATGGCTTTTGAAGCCCTGAATTGGGCGGGAGATCGCCACAAGAATCTCATCATCGTATTAAATGACAATGAGCTGTGCATCTCACCCAACGTCGGGGCTATGTCCTCCTATCTTAATCGCATCATGACGGGACACACTGTCACAAGATTCAAGACGGAGCTAAAAAACTTTCTGAAGTCTATTCCTTCCATCGGCGAACAGATGGTGAAGTTTACGAAACAGATGGAGGAATCGCTGAAAGGGCTGGTTGTGCCCGGTGTCTTGTTTGAGGAACTGGGGTTTACCTATGTAGGGCCTCTAGAAGGACATCGCCTCGATAATCTCATCAAGAACTTTAAAAACGTGAGGGAACTCGAGGGGCCAGTCCTCGTGCACGTCATCACAAAAAAAGGACAGGGTTATAAATTTGCCGAAGATGATCCGGCAAAGTTTCATGGCATAGCGCCATTTAAGATCGATACGGGCGAGCCTGTTGATGAAAGCGCTGCCCCTTTATCTTACACAAAGATGTTTGGCAGGACGATTACAAAACTGGCCCGTGACAACCCTCGGATTGTCGCGGTGACAGCCGCCATGAGTGAAGGCACGGGCCTCGACGAGTTTGCCAATGAATATCCCGAGCGTTTCTATGACGTGGGTATGGCTGAACAGCACGGTGTGACCTTTGCCGCAGGACTAGCCACGGAAGCCCTGACTCCGGTAGTGGCGATATATTCGACATTTCTGCAAAGGGCCTATGATCAAATTCTCCACGACGTGTGTCTCCAGAAGCTCCCGGTGGTGCTTGCCCTTGACAGAGGAGGCTTCGTGGGAGCCGATGGACCTACTCACCACGGACTCTTTGATTTTTCCTATCTCCGTTCAATTCCTAATATGATCGTGATGGCGCCCAAGGACGAAAACGAGCTTCAGCATATGCTCAAGACCGCGGTTGAATGCGGAGGGCCCGCTTCAATAAGATATCCCCGCGGCAGGGGAGCCGGTATACCCATCGATGATATTCCCATGTCTCTTGCAGTTGGAAAAGGTGAAATAGTCTATAACACGGAAAACGCGAATCTTGCCATCGCGGCCATTGGTTCCACTGTTTATCCTGCCATTGCTGCTGCAGTGAAACTGAAGGCTGAAGGAATCAATGCGATGGTCATCAATGCCCGTTTCGTGAAACCCCTTGATGAGGCCCTGCTCTGTGATGCTGCAAAGTCCATAAAGAGGGTAATCACCGTCGAAGAAAATGTCCTGATGGGCGGGTTTGGGAGTGCCGTGCTGGAGCTGTTTGAAGAGAAGGGTATTCATGATGTCATCGTAAAGAGGCTGGGCATCAAGGATAAGTTCGTCGAACAGGCCACACAGATGGAATTAAGAAGGTTGTACGGCATAGACGATGAGGGCATCATTGGTGCGGCCAAGTCTGTGATGGGGCAGTGAAGCTTCGCGGCGTGAATAAGAAAATCAAAAAAGTGAGATTGGACCTGCTGGTGGTGGATAGAGGTATCTGCCAGACCCGCGAAAGAGCCAGGGCCCTGATTATGTCAGGTGCCGTGCTTGCGGGAGGGTCTAAAATGGACAAGGCGGGTACCCTCGTTTCTCCGGATACAGAAATCAGGATAGACGGAGAAGATAATCCATACGTCAGCAGGGGAGGATTGAAATTAAAAGGTGCCCTTACGGCGTTCGACATAAATGTGAGAGACATGGTGGCCCTTGACGTGGGTGCTTCCACCGGCGGATTTACTGACTGTCTTCTTCAGGAAGGGGTGCGAAAGGTCTATGCCATTGACGTTGGTTATGGCCAGTTGGCGTGGAAACTGAGGACGGACGAACGGGTAGTCAACCTCGAAAGGACAAATATAAGGTATTTTGAAGGTTCAGAAATAAAGGACAACATTGATTTGGCCACGATAGATGCGTCCTTTATTTCGCTCAGACTTGTCATTCCTGCTGTGCTCAGGCTGGTGAAGAACACTGACAGGATCATGCTTGCCCTTATTAAACCTCAGTTTGAGGCAGGGCGAGATGAGGTTGAAAAGCACGGCATTGTCAGAAATCCCGAAGTTCACGAAAAAGTAATAGAGGGAATAAAGGAGTTCTCTGCGGAATTAGGACTGTCTGTGATGGGCGTGTGCGAATCCCGCCTCATGGGGCCCAAAGGGAACAGGGAGTTCTTTATTTATCTCAAGACTTGAGTGCAGCTATCGGTCAAAATAGCATAGAACTACAAATATTGCGCTGATCCACTGCGACAGCGCCCTTTTTTCTGTGCGAATATTTATCATAAGGCTTTAAGCAAAGGTCTTGCAATACATATGGGTGTTAAACTGGCCAAAACAGCGGGATTTTGTATGGGTGTGAGAAGGGCCGTCGATCTCGTTCTTGATATTGCCCAGCGCAAAGGAAAAGAAGATATCTATACATATGGCCCCCTGATTCATAATCCTCAGACTGTCGAACTCCTGAGGACAAGGGGAATTGTACCTGTAATGAATATCGACGATATTGATGCATCCGATAAAAGGGCCACGATCATAATCAGGGCCCACGGCATATCCCCGGGTGAGAGAAACAGGATCAGGGAAAAAGGAATTAAGATCGTTGATGCCACTTGTCCAAAAGTGGCTCATGTCCAGGCCATTATAAAGAAGCACGCATCATCGAATTATGCGGTTCTTATCACCGGCGACAGGGAGCACCCGGAGGTTAATGGTCTTCTGGGGTATGCCTATGGCAAAGGATTCGTGATCGGCAGCGCTGAAGAGGTTGATAATCTCCCGCGCCTCGATAAGGTGTGTGTAGTTGCTCAGACCACTCAGGATACGGAAGAGTTTATTGACATCGCGGAAAGGATAAAGACGAGGTTTCCTGAAGCTGTGATTTTCGATACCATTTGCGATTCTACGGAGAAGAGGCAGTCAGAGGTCAAGGCTCTGGCCAAAGAAATGGATGCCGTATTTATCGTAGGCGGCAGGAACAGTGCAAATACAAAAAGGCTAGTCAGGATTTCACAGCTTGAGTGTAAACCGACGTTTCATATCGAGACTGCGGATGAATTAGAGGACATTCCTTCAAGCCAATATAAGAACGTAGGTATCTCCGCGGGCGCATCTACGCCCAACTGGATCATTGACCGGGTCTTTGACGCTGTTACAAGCCGTCAGGATGAGAAACAGAAGCAGCTAAAGGTACTATTCAAGTTCTGGGCATTTATAGTCAAGACGGACATCTACTCTGCCGTTGGTGCAGGATGTCTGTCTTTCTCCAGCATGCTCTTGCAGAGCCTTCCTCTGAGTGTACTGAATATTTTCACAACGTCCCTTTATGTGTATGCCATGCACACACTCAACCGGCTCATCAATAGAAAAACGAGCACCGTCATCGGATCATTCAGGGAAGAATCCTATCTCAAACACGAAAAGGCTTACGTATCGGCCGCAATAGTGTCTCTGATTCTAGCACTGACAATTTCATTCATGGCAGGCCTGAATGGATTTATATTGCTTTTATTGATTTCTATTTTTGGCGTGCTTTACAATCTGAAAATACCGCTACGGCACCTGCGTTTCAAGAGCCTTAAAGACCTGCCGGGTTCCAAGAGCATTTTCATGGCCATGGCTTGGGCGGCTGTTGTGGCAGTGCTGCCACAGTTCGAAATTAGTCTCTCCATTACTGCGGGCATGCTTGTGGCTTTCATCTTTACCTTTGGTATTGTCTTCGTCCGCTCCGCCCTATCTAATATCCTGGATATCCAGAGCGATAGGCTCATCGGTCGGGAGACGATACCTGTTCTGATAGGTAAAAAACTCACCCAAATTCTGCTGCAGGGAATACTCGTCTTGCTGGTCATTTTGCTCATCGTATCCCATGTCTTGGGGTGGACTCCCTCACTGAGTTTTGCCCTCTTAGTGTGCGTATTTTTTATGTGGATTTATTTCAGGCTTTATGTTAGAAGGGCGGCATTTTCCGGCGTTGTACAAGAGGGTATTCTCGAAACAAGTTACATAATAGCCGGCGTGACTTCCCTGGTCTGGCTTTGCCTGGAAAGGTATTTAGGCTGAGCTATAACGCAGAGGGGGCGATTATGACAAGGAAGGCTTTTCATCTTATTTTAATGATGCTTCTGCTGCTTGCGCTTGGCGGCTGTGGAGGAATCCGCTATTCCCATGTCGCGCCGGAAGCGAAGGATTTCCATCCCCAAAAAATCGGTGTGTTGCCTGCTGACGTGGGGACATATGAAGAGGCAAGGGGGATAGTTGACCAGATCATCGCAGATGCGCTCATTGATACAAGGTGGTTTACTGATGTTGTCACTGCGGCTGAAATGAATAGCCGAATTAAGTCGAGTGCGGCGCATCAGAAGATATTTGCAGATTATA
>Ga0335081_10009311_pt1 | contig 15804 bp, 13 predicted proteins | sample Lox_Sample_35_FD_206713 | JGI IMG/M metagenome (GOLD analysis project Ga0335081, IMG submission 206713) | Soil microbial communities from Loxahatchee National Wildlife Refuge, Florida, United States - Lox_Sample_3.5 | ecosystem: Environmental > Terrestrial > Soil > Wetlands | place: USA... | reverse complement strand
AGCGCGAATACCGCATCTATCGCTGGAACCCGGACGACGGCCAAAATCCGCGCCTCGACACCTATTACGTCGATACCGCCGATTGCGGGCCGATGATTCTCGACGGCCTGATCTGGATCAAGAACACCATCGATCCGACGCTGACCTTCCGCCGCTCGTGCCGCGAAGGCATCTGCGGCTCCTGCGCCATGAACATCGACGGCACCAATACGTTGGCCTGCACCAAGGCGATGAGCGAGGTCAAAGGTACGGTACGCGTCTATCCGCTGCCGCACATGCCGGTGGTCAAGGATCTGGTGCCCGACCTCACCAACTTCTACGCCCAGCACGCTTCGATCGAACCGTGGCTGCAGACCGTGTCGCCGACGCCGCAGAAGGAGTGGAAGCAGAGCCACGATGACCGGGTCAAGCTCGACGGCCTCTACGAGTGCATCCTGTGCGCCTGCTGCTCAACGTCGTGCCCGAGCTACTGGTGGAACTCCGACCGTTACCTCGGCCCGGCGGCGCTCTTGCAGGCGCAGCGCTGGATTGTCGATTCCCGTGACGAGAAGACCGGCGAGCGGCTCGACAATCTCGAGGACCCGTTCCGGCTCTACCGCTGCCACACCATCATGAATTGCGCCAAGGCCTGCCCCAAGCACCTCAATCCGGCCAAGGCCATCGCCGACATCAAGCGCGCGCTGGTCGAGCGGCAGGTGTAGGCTTGTCATCACCCGCGCATGCGGGTGATCCGGTATCGCCGAGGCCGCACTTCGCACTATTGAGCTTTTGATTACTGGATGCTCCGCCTGCGCGGAGCATGACCAGCGTTAGAGCTTCAATTTTCGCTTGCGCTGCCCTAACGTGCGCAGCCGCAACGCGTTGAGCCGGATGAAACCTTCGGCGTCGCGCTGGTCGTAGGCGGCCTCGCCTTCCTCGAACGTCACCAGATCTTGGTCGTAGAGCGAATATTTGCTCTCGCGGCCGACGACGCCGACGTTGCCCTTATAGAGCTTGAGCCGCACCCGGCCGGTGACGAATTCCTGGCTCTTGTCGATCGCCGACTGCAGCATTTCGCGCTCGGGCGAGAACCAGAAGCCGTAATAGATCAATTCGGCGTATTTCGGCATCAGCTCGTCCTTGAGATGGGCGGCGCCGCGGTCGAGCGTGATCGATTCGATGGCGCGGTGCGCGGCGAGCAGGATGGTGCCGCCCGGCGTCTCGTACATGCCGCGCGATTTCATGCCGACGAAGCGGTTCTCGACGAGATCGAGCCGGCCGATGCCGTGCTTGCGGCCGAGCGCATTGAGCTGCGTGAGCAGCGCCGCCGGCGTCAGCTTCTTGCCGTCGACCGCGACCGCATCGCCGCACTCGAAATCGATGGTGACGTAATCCGGCACGTCGGGTGCGGCGCCCGGATCGTCGGTGCGCGAGTAGATGTAGTCCGGCACCTCGTCGGCGGGATTTTCCAGCACTTTGCCTTCCGAGGAGGTGTGCAGGAGATTGGCGTCGGTCGAGAACGGCGCCTCGCCGCGCTTGTCCTTGGCGATCGGGATCTGGTTCTGCTCGGCGAAGGCGAGCAGCGCCTCGCGCGACTTGAAATCCCATTCGCGCCACGGCGCGATCACCTTCACGTCGGGCTTGAGCGCATAGTAGCCGAGCTCGAAGCGGACCTGGTCGTTGCCCTTGCCGGTGGCGCCATGGGCGACGGCGTCGGCGCCGACTTTTTCGGCGATCTCGATCTGTTTCTTGGCGATCAGCGGCCGCGCGATCGAGGTGCCGAGCAGATACTGGCCCTCGTACAGCGCATTGGCGCGAAACATCGGGAACACGTAGTCGCGAACGAATTCCTCGCGCAGATCCTCGATGAAGATGTTCTGCGGCTTGATGCCGAGGGTGAGCGCCTTGGCGCGCGCCGGCTCGAGCTCCTCGCCCTGGCCGAGATCGGCGGTGAACGTCACCACCTCGCAGCCATAGGTGGTCTGCAGCCATTTCAGAATGATCGAGGTGTCGAGCCCGCCCGAATAGGCCAGCACCACCTTCTTCACGTCGCCTTGAGACATAACGAGAAATCCTACACTCGGCAAAAGCGTCGCCGGCAGCGGCGCGGACTATAGGCGGGCGTGGGAGGGACGCAAGCGTTCGCCGCTATTCGCCCGGCGTTTCGGTCTCTTTGCCGTTGCGCTCCGGCCACCAGCGATAGAGCGCCGTGTAGGCCGTCCAGATCAGCAGATACATGATCACGCCGGCGAACACGACGTCGGTGAAGAAATGACCGCCGCCGGCGATGCGCAAGACGCCGACGCCGCTGCCGAAAGCGAGCGCCGCGCCATAGGCCAGCGCCCGCCATTGCGGCGGCGTCAGCGCCGCCGGCGCCAAGGTCCAGAACGCGCCGGCCGGCTCGCCGGCGATGAACGAGCAATTGCCCGGGCAGGGGCCGCGCGGATCCCACCACGCGGTGAAGCGGTCGGTGCCGCCGAACTGGGTAACGTCGATCGGCCGCGCCCGGCCCCAATGCTCCTTGAACAGTGAATTGGTGATCAGGCCCGGCCCGATTAGCAGCGTCAGCACCAGGAACAAGGCGACGCGGGTTTTGATGAACATCGGCCGCCGCGGCAGCAGAAGCTTGCCGAACAGCGCCAGAAACGCCGGCGCTACGATCAAGGCGACGATGATGCGCGCCGCTTCGCGCGATTGTTGCGCCCAAGTGAGCGCGTTGATCCGAAAATCGTGGATCGTCGGATCGAAGAACAGCCCGGAAATGGCGAGGTCGAGCTGCGGAAAGACGCCGAACACGACACCGACCACGGCGCCGATGCCGAGCGCGATGTAAAGCCCGGCGCGATTCATGAGCGCCGACCTGCCGGCGTTATGGCGTGCCTGATCACCGTCAAAGCGCTCGATCACTTCCAGGCGCCGGCTTTGCGGCCGGCGAACAGCCAATAGACGAACCCGCCGGCAATGCCGGCGGCGGCGAACACCTCGCGCTCGTGCACCGGAGCACTGCCCGGTTCGCCGACGGTGCCGGCGAAGTCGAGGCCGTAGCTCAGCGCCAGCGCCAAGACACCGCCGAGCGCGGCATAAAGGATGCTCGAGCGCCAGGCAAATCCTTCGGCCAGGGCAATCACCAGCAGCGTCGGCATAAAGGCGACGCTCGCGATGATGGCGGCGCCGATGCCGACGGTCGACCACAGCACCACGGTCGACATCCCGAGCGAAGCGAGATCGTCCCATGCCGGCGTCAGCGTGCCGATGGTGAGAACGATCGAGGCGGCAACGCACGCGCCGATGTAGGCAAGCAGCACCGTCACGATGCGGACCAGGATGGCCATGGACGGTCGGTCAGTCCGTCATCGCCATGGCGCGCAGCGCCAGCCGCTCGCGGGCGGAGAGCTTTTCCGTCGCGCTCTTGAGCTGGCCGCAGGCGGCGAGAATGTCGCGGCCGCGCGGCGTGCGCACCGGCGACGCATAGCCGGCACTGAAGACGATCTCGGAGAATTTCTCGATCTGCTCCCAGTCCGAGCATTCGTACTGGGTGCCCGGCCAGGGATTGAACGGAATGAGATTGATCTTGGCCGGGATGCCCTTGATCAGGCGCACCAGCGCCCGGGCGTCGGCCAGCGAATCGTTGATGCCCTTGAGCATGACATATTCGAAGGTGATGCGCCGCGCATTGGAAACGCCGGGATAATGGCGGCAGGCGTCGAGCAACTCGCGCAGCGGATATTTGCGATTGAGCGGGACGAGCTGATCGCGCAACTCGTCGGTCACCGCGTGCAGCGAGATCGCCAGCATTGAGCCGATCTCCTCGCCGGCGCGTGCGATGTTGGGCACCACGCCCGAGGTCGACAGCGTGATCCGCCGCTTCGACAGGCTCAGGCCGTCGCCGTCGGCGACGACGCTAAGACCGTCGCGCACCGCCTCGAAATTATACAGCGGCTCGCCCATGCCCATCATGACGATGTTGGAGACGAGGCGCTTCTCGCCGTCCCCGCCCCCTCCCTTCCCTCCCCCGCTCGCGGGGGAGGGAAGGGAGGGGGTCCAGTCATTCAGCCGGTCGCACGCCAGCACCACTTGGCCGACAATTTCGCCCGCCGTCAGATTGCGAACGAGGCACTGGGTGCCGGTGTGGCAGAACGTGCAGTTGAGCGTGCAGCCAACCTGACTGGAAATGCACAGCGTGCCGCGGTCGGTTTCCGGGATGTAGACGCATTCGACTTCATGGGGCCGGCCGTCGATCTCGCCCGGCAAACGCAACAGCCACTTGCGGGTGCCGTCGACCGAAATCTGCTCGGCGGCGATGTCCGGCCGCTCCAGCGTGAATTTCTGCGCCAGCGCCGCGCGCAAATCCTTTGACAGCGTCGTCATGGCGTCGAAGTCTTTGGCGCCGCGCACGTAGAGCCAGTGCCAGACCTGCTGCACCCGCATGCGCTGCTGGCGCTCGGGGACTCCAATGCTGCCGAGCGCCGCGGCGAGGCCGTTGCGAGTCAGCCCGACCAGCGACGGCTTGTCGGGCGCCACATAATGCTGGAGCGGCCGTTTCTCGATCACGGAAGCGGACGAGACAGCGTCGGCGGCAGATGCGGCAAGGGGGGCGGTCATGACCAATCCGGAGGGCGCGGCGCGCCGTTAGCGATAGATGGGACGGCCATCGCGCCAGCGATAGGCCCCGAGCCGTCGCGCCGCGGCTATTTGCATTCCTGGGCGACGCGGTCCAGCGCCTGCGACAGGCCCTTCAGCGAGTAGGTGTCGGTCGATTGCGTGCCCTTTGACGAGGTGCCTTTGACCACGGCGCTCTGGCCGCCCCGCATGGCGTCTACTAGCTGCACTTCCTCGGTCGCGTTCTTGATCCAGGCACCGTCCTGCTGGGTGTAGAGCGCGTACGAGGTCGAGCCGACCGTCACCGAGGCCTCACTGCCCGGCTTGAACGGATAGCCGGTGATGATCGAGACTTCGTTGGTCACCTTGTCGGCCGGCCGGGTCGAAACGAACATGTAGACCGGATTGCGCGGGCGGTTGGGCGGATTGGTCTCCGCCGTCGTCGGCTTGGCAATGACGAAGCAGACCTTCTTGCTGCCGGGGGAGGCCGTATAGGCGCCCCATTCCCCGTACTGGCCGAGTAGCGTTGGCTTCACCCCGCCGACGTTTGGCGCTGCGGCCGGCTTCTCGGCGGGCTTCGCCGGGGCCGCCTCGGCGGGCGCGGCGGCTTTGGGCTTCGGCTTAGGCTTGGGCTTGGCCGCAGGCTTTTTGGCCGGCGCCTCAGCCGATGAGGTGGCGGGCTGATCTTGGGCATGGGCTGGAATCGCCAGTGCCGCGGCGACGAGCAGCGACACGGCAATCAGCCATTGTCGATCAAAGCGCAGTCGGTGGAAGCGCATCGGCCCTCGCGAACACCCCCACAATACGAATAGCAAATCTCTCGCGTTTAATCCAATTCGGCTTTTCCTGGAAAGCGATAGCGCCATTTGGCGCACCGGCCCCGGCCGGCCGGCCGATTGGCTTTGGTACCAAGCAAAGTGTGACTGGCAACACAGCAAAGCGCCCACCCATCGCCGACAGTCTCAAAATTGGGTGGCAATAGGGCCACCAAAGTCGCAAGCCGTCCAGCACTGGGCCGGCATGAGAGGGTTGCCAGGGCGTGACCGCGTGGTTTCATACCGATCGGCCTGCGATGCGCCGCAAGTACCCGGTGGCGCGCGACCTCGACGATCTTTTGACGGCGGTCGGCACGAACCGCGACGGCGCCGCCTTTACCGCGCTGTTCGACCATTTCCGGCCGCGCCTGCAGGCGCAAATGATCCGGCTCGGCATGGCGCCGTTCGCCGCCGCCGACCTCGCCCAGGACGTCATGGAAACCATCTGGCGCAAGGCGCATCTGTTCGACCGCCGGATCGCCCCGGCCAGCACCTGGATTTTCCGGATCGCCCATAACCGGCGCATCGACGTCGGTCGGCGCAGCCGCGAGCTGAGCTGCGCCACCGAGGAGCTGTTCGCGATTGCCGATCCCGCCGCGGGCAGCGAGGCCAACATCGATTCGTCGCAACGCGAAGCGCGCGTCCACGCCGCGCTCGGCGCTTTGCCGCAAGACCAGCTCAAGATGGTGCAGCTCGCCTTCTTCGAAGGCCTGTCGCACGCCACCATTGCGGCGCGAACCAACCTCCCGATCGGCACGGTGAAATCGCGGCTGCGGCTCGCCTTCGCACGGCTGCGCCGGCTGTTGCGCGATGCCGGGGTGGTGGGCGTCTAGTCGTTCCGACGCCGCCAAGCGGCAACCCCGGAATCTGCAGTCGCGGCACTTCAGTTGGTCGCCTATTCCCAACATCCTCATGTTTCGTGATTATGGATTCCGGGCTCGCGCTTCGCGCGCCCCGGAATGACGGTTGAGCTCATGAAAGCCATTCTCTGCACCCGCTTCGGAACGCCTGCGGACCTCGAGCTCAAGGACATTCCGCCGCCGCAGGCCGGACCCGGCGAGGCAGTGGTGCGGGTCAAGGCGGCGGCACTGAATTTCTTCGACACGTTGATCATCGCCGGCAAGTATCAATTCAAGCCGCCGTTTCCATTCTCGCCGGCGGCGGAATTTTCCGGTGTGGTCGAAAGCATCGGCGCCGGCGTCACCGAGGTCGCGGTTGGCGACCGCGTCGCCGGAAATATCGGCTGGGGCGCGGCGCGCGAGGCGGTCGCCGTGCCGGCTCAGGCATTGGTGAAGCTGCCCGATGCGCTCGATTTCGAGCGCGCCGCCGGCCTGACCGTGATTTACGCCACCACGCTGTACGCATTGCGTGAGCGTGCCGCGCTCAAATCCGGCGAGACGCTCGCCGTCCTCGGCGCTTCCGGCGGCACCGGGCTTGCGGCCATCGAGCTCGGCAAGCTGATGGGCGCCCGCGTCATCGCCTGCGCTTCGTCCGACGAAAAGCTCAAATTTTGCCCGCGCCCATGGCGCCGACGAAACGGTGAACTATGCCGGCGAGGATCTGCGCGAGGCGCTGCGGCGGCTCGGCGGCGAGCACGGCATCGACGTGGTCTACGATCCGGTCGGCGGCCCCTATGCCGAGCCGGCGGTCCGCTCGCTCGCCTGGCTCGGCCGCTACCTGGTGGTCGGCTTTGCCGCCGGCGAAATTCCCAAATTGCCGCTCAACCTCGCGCTGCTGCGCAGCTGCGATATCCGCGGCGTGTTTTGGGGCGCCTGGGTCAAGCGCGAGCCGCAGGCGCAGCGCGCGATCATGGCCGACATCGTCAAATGGTGCGCCGAGGGCAAGCTCAGCGCCCACGTGCACGCGGTCTATCCGCTGGCAGAGATCGCGACCGCGCTGCAGGCGATCAGCGACCGCAAGGTGATGGGAAAAATCCTGCTGCGGCCGTGATCGGCCAGATCAAACCACCTCGCCGCGCAGTTGCGCCAGCGTTCGCCGTGCCGCATCCCGATGAGTGGGCGTGATGTGGGAAGTGACGAGCTTGATCGCGGCGGCGAGCACCGCCGCGTCGTCGGTATAGCCGATCAGCGGAATGTAGTCGGGGATGAAATCCGTCGGCAGCACGAAATAAGCGATTGCCCCGAGCAGCACCGCCTTGACCTGGAGCGGCGTATCGCGGTCGAAGGCGCAGTAATGCGCCGCCAGCAGATCTTCGGCAAACGGCAGGCTGGCGATGAGGCGTTTGAGCTTGCGCCAGAAATCGGCCTCGAGCCGCTGTTCGTTGCCCGTCATGCGGCGGGTCAGCGCGGCGATATCCGGCCACGAAGCGGCTTGTGCGCGAAACCACATAGACCCCTCGCATGGCCCGAGGTGGGCCGAATTCTAAATGGCGGCAGCGGGCAGCGTCCGCAAGGCGGTCGCCGGCGGCCATCAGCCAGCGAGCTTATCCATGGTCTCGGCCAGCGTCACGTCGAGATCGGTCAGGCCACCGGCGTCGTGGGTCGACAGCGTCACCTCGACGGTCTTGTAGACGTTGAACCATTCGGGGTGATGATCGAGCTTTTCCGCCACCAGCGCCGCCCGCGTCATGAAGCCGAAGGCCTGGTTGAAGTCGGCAAAGACGAACTTCTTGGTGATGGCGTCGCGGCCGCTGACCTCGCTCCATCCTTTGAGCCTGGCAAGGGCGCTCTTGCGCGCTTCGCCTGAGAGTTTCTGAGCCATCGTGAAAACTCCATCCGTGCCGGGCGAGCCCGGCCCCGGCCTCGCAAATCGGCGTCCAAACCACTACCTAGCAAAGCATACGCCATGGCGTAAATTCCGGGCAGAGTCCGGGAGGGTACGATGGGTTGGTCGCTCAAGATCGGATCGGTATTCGGCACTGCGATCCGCATCCACATCACTTTCATACTGTTCCTCGCCTGGATTTTCGGCGTCAGTTACGTATCCGGGGGCCCGCGCCAGGCCTGGGATGGGCTTTTGTTTCTGGTGCTGTTGTTTCTTTGCGTGCTGCTGCACGAATTCGGCCACATCCTCACCGCCCGCAGGTTCGGCGTTTCGACTCCCGACGTGATCCTGCTGCCGATCGGCGGCGTCGCCCGGCTCGAGCGCATACCGGAAAAGCCGAGCGAGGAATTTTTGATCGCCATCGCCGGCCCGATCGTCAACGTGGTCATCGCTGGACTGCTCGTTGTGCTCGCCCGCGCCAATCTGCAGCTCGAACATCTGCCGACGCTGGAAAGCACCGACGTCAGCATGGTCGACCGGCTTGCGGTCGTTAATCTGTTTCTCGCGGTGTTCAACCTGATCCCGGCGTTCCCCATGGACGGCGGCCGCGTGTTGCGGGCGTTGCTCGCCAGCAAGCTCGGCTACGTGCATGCCACCGAGATTGCGGCGACAATCGGCCAGTGGGTTGCTTTCCTGCTCGGCTTTCTCGGCCTGTTCGGCAATCCGCTGCTTATCTTCATTGCCATCTTCGTCTATCTCGCCGCGGCCTCCGAGGCGCATCTGGTGGCGATCCGCGCCATGTCGCGCGGCGTGCCGGTGACGGCGGCGATGATGACGCAATTTGCTACGCTGACGCCGGACGAGCATGTCGACGCCGCGGTCGAGACGCTATTGCGCACGAGCCAGGGCGAATTTCCCGTGATCGACGCCGACGGCCGGCCCGTCGGCGTGCTCGGCCGCAACGATCTCATTCGCGCGCTCAAGGAGCGCGGCCCCGATGCCCGCGTCGCCGCGGCGATGAGCGACGGCATCCCGACCGTGAGCCGCGGCCGCTGCCTCGAAGACGCCTTCAAGCTGCTGCAGGAGAAGTCGGTGCCGGCCGTCGCCATTGTCGACGCCGCCGGCAGGCTCGTCGGCCTCGTCACCTCGGAGACGGTCGGCGAAATGCTGATGCTGCACCAGGCCATGCCGGCCGGCGTTCGGCTGGGGCCGTGGGGCCGGCCTGCCGGAGCCTGACATCGGTGCCGAACCTCGCCGCACTGAAATTAACCAAGAATGCCACTTGGCCGTCGAACCCGCCGTGGCGCCATGACGTCAAAACCGCCGAGCCGTGATAAGATTAACCATGCCTCCACTGCCGGAAAATCTGGCCGCGAGACTTTGGCTGTCACGGCGTGCTGCCCGCAGCGGCGCGGACGCATCAGGCCACACGCCGGCTAAGAGCATGAGCTTCGGCTCGCTCGAAAGCATGGTGCGCAACCGCGTCAGGATGTTCCTGCGCCACGCCTGGCTCGTGACCATACTCGGAACCATGGCCCTCGCCGGCGCCCTCGGGGCGGGCGTTTACTACGGCACCAAGGCGACCGTGATGCGGATCGCCGCCGGGCCCGCCGGCAGCGCCAACGCGAAATTCGTCGCGGTGCTGAGCGGCATCCTGGCGCAAAATACCAACCGGCTCGACCGGCTGGAGCTGCAGCTCGTTCCCACCGATGGCGCCAGTGCAAGCTCGCAGGCCTTGGCCGACCGCAAGGCCGATCTGGCGATCGTGCCGCCGGACATCGGCAAATCGCCGGGCTGGCCGGTGGTCGCCATTCTGCGGCAGAACGTGATGGCGCTGATCGTGCCGGCGCCGCCGCCGGCACCCGCCGCGGCGCCCGCGCCGCCAGCGGCGACGACGCCGGCTCCCACGCCAGCCGCTCAGGCCAAAAAGACCACCAAACAGGAGCAGCCGGCCAAGCCAGCCAAACCGGACAAGCCGGCCAAGACCGCCAAGACCAAGACCACCAAGACCGCCGCCAAGGACAGCGACGCCGCCGACGACAGCGACGACGACAGTGCCAAAGACAGCACCAAAGACAAAGACAAGGACTCGACCAAGCTCAAGGTGACGCAGCTTGCCGGCAAACGCATCGGCATCGTCACCGGCAACGAAGCAACCACCGCCCTGCTCAAGGTCGTCCTCAACCATTACGGCGTGCCGCTCGACAAGGTGCAGGTGTCGCAAATCGAGCCGCAAGATCTCGCCGACGCCGTCCGCAAAGGCGCGCTCGACATCATCTTCGTCGCCGGCGCCGCGACCGGAAAGGCGATCGGCGACGCGGTCGCGGCGGCGACGCAGAACGGCGTGGCGCCGGGCTTCGTCGAGATCGATCAGGCCGACGGCATCGCCAAGCGCAATCCGTCCTTCGATTCGGTTGAGATCGACGCCGGCACCTTCGGCGGCAATCCACCGACGCCGGACGACAAGCTGACGACGCTCAGCTTTGCCGAATATCTGGTGGCGCGTAAGACGTTCAGCCATAACGGCATCACCGAGCTGGCGAAGATCATCTACACGTCGCGGCTGGCCATCGCCGCGCAAATGGGCGGCGAGATCAAGATCGAGGCGCCGAAGACCGAGAAGGATGCCGACGTCCTGGTGCACCCGGGCGCGCTGGATTATTTGAACGACGAGCAGAAGACGTTCTTCGACAAATACGGCGACGACATCTTCTACGGCCTGCTGATCTTCCCGGTATTCGGCTCGGCCATCGCCGGGCTGGCAAGCCTCTTGCGCGCCGACAGCCGGACGCGGCGGCTGCGCCATCTGCAGCGCGTGCTCGACCTGGTGCGCAAGGCGCACGCCGCGCAGACGCTGGAAGCGATCGAGCAGCTGCAAGTCGAGGCCGATCATCTGGTGATCGCGATCATTCACTTGAGCGAGCACGAGGAGTTCGACGAATCGGTGCGGATGTCGTTCTCGTTCGCGCTCGACCAGCTGCGCTTTGCCATCGCGGCGCGCCGCACTGCCATTATCGACCACGCCGCGGCGAGCGGCGGGGCTAGCGCGCCGGCCGAGCCCGCGGGCACCAAAGCCGCGGCCGCCTAACGCATTGGAACTCGAAACAGCGCCAAACGGCCGGGATAGAGTCATCCGGCCGTCGCATATCGTTCGAGCCTTCGTCAGAATCAGCGCGCAGCTTCCGCCGCGTTTTCGACGGCGGAGGCCCAATGGCCGTCACCCTGCGACGTCGCGCGGCGCTGAGCCGCCGCGCGCTGATCAAGACTGCGTCGGCGTCGGCGGCGGTCGCCGCGATCGGCGCCATCGCGCGCCCGTCGCTGAGCTACGCGCCGGACCGCGTCCGGATCACTCACGGTGTGCAGTCGGGCGACGTGTCGGCCGCTTCCGGCGTGGTCTGGGCCCGCGCCGACCGGCCGTCGCGCATGCTGGTCGAGGTCGCGACCACCGACAGCTTCCGCGACATCAAAAGCGCGGTGTACGTCGACGCGCTGCCGGAATCCGATTTCACCGCCAAGGCGCTCATCGAAAACCTGCCCTCCGGGCAGGACATTTTCTATCGCATTAGGTTCCAGGATCTGTCGTCGGCGGTGTTCGGCGAGCCGCAGGTCGGTCGCTTCCGCACCGCGCCGAATGAAAAGCGGTCACTGTCGTTTGTCTGGTCCGGCGACACCATGGGCCAAGGCTGGGGCATCGATGTAGCGCGCGGCGGCATGCGCACTTACGCCACCATGCATCGCAATGCGCCCGACTTCTTCATCCATTGCGGCGACAATATCTACGCCGACTGCCCCATCGCGGCGGAAAGGAAACTCGCCGACGGCAGCATTTGGCGCAGCATCGTCACCGAAGAAAAGTCGAAGCCGGCGGATACGCTCGCCGACTATCGCGGCAACTACAAATACAATCTGCTCGACGCCAACCTGCGGGCGTTCAATGCCACGGTGCCGACGTTCGCGCTATGGGACAATCACGAGGTGATGGAAAGTTGGTGGCCGGGCGAGGACTTGCCGCAGGCGCCGCTCGGGGAGAATAACGCGCTGGTGTTTGCCGCGCGCGCGCGGCGCGCCTTCCACGAATTCCTGCCCGTACGCGAGACCATGGCCGAGCCGGGCCGGGTCTATCGCAAAATATCCTACGGGCCGCTGCTCGACGTGTTCATGCTCGACCTGCGCAGCTATCGCGGCCCCGACGGACCGCACACCGACAGCATCCTCAGGCCCGACGATTATCTGCTCGGACCGCAGCAGCTCGACTGGCTCAAGCGCGGATTGGCCCGCTCGCGCGCCACCTGGAAGGTGGTCGCCGCCGATTCGCCGCTCGGCTACGTGGTCAACTCGACCGGCATCGAGCATGCCGACGGCCCGCGCGGACGCGGGCTCGAGATCGCCGCACTGCTGTCGTTCATCAAGCATGCCGGCGTGCGCAATACGCTATGGCTCACCGCCGACCTGCACTATACGGCGGCGCATTATTACGATCCGAACCGCGCGGTGTTCCGGGATTTTGCGCCGTTCTGGGAATTCGTGTCCGGTCCGCTTCATGCCGGCACCTGGACGCCGGTGCCGATGGACCGCACCTTCGGCCCGCAGGTGATGTTTCAGAACGCCTGCAGCGCCGAAGAGGGCGACAACCTCGCGCCCTGTTACGGCCTGCAATTCTTCGGTCACGTGGCGATCGACGGCCTGACCGAAACGCTCACCGTCACGCTCAAGGACGTCGCCGATCGGGCGCTATGGTCGATCACGCTCGAGCCGCAGCCGGCCGCGCCGGCGCACGTGACCATGCTGCAGCTTTGACGCTCACGCCGACTTGCGCTGCGGCGGCAGTGCTTCGCGCGCAGGCGCCGGGGCGTCCTCGCGCTGCCGGGTGGAATAGAACGAAGCATTGTGGCCGCCGCGCAGCGCCTCGCGCGAGAACTCGATCAGGTGATAGCCGACGAAGCCCATGCCGAATACCGCGTCGATCTGGCCGCGGCGCAAGGCGTGGCGCGCGGCGCGCCAGAACGGCCCCCGATAATCCGCCAACAGACCGACGCGAAACGCCACGTTGAAGGCCAGCACCAGCGCCGAGCGCAAATTGTTGATGGTGAGCTTGCCGCGCACCGGCCCGATCATGCGGTTGACATAGGTCGCGTCGACCTGATGGTCAAAGCGCGCGTACAAGTGCTCGGGATCGTAGGCGTAGGCGATGCAGCGCTGCCACATCGCCACCACCTCGTCGTAAGGCCGCAGGAACCGCACGTTGCTTTCCAGCCCGGCGTCGTCGGCGATCAGGCGGCCGGCGCGCTGCAGCCGATCCCACAGCGGCGTCCGCGGTAAGGCTTGCAGCAGATTGATGGTGAGGATCGGGATCTGCGACAGGTCGATGAATTCCTTGAGGCGGGCCTCGCTGTCTGCCGTGTCGTTGTCAAGCCCGAGGATGATGCCGGCGGTGACTTCGAGGCCGTAGCTGTTCAGCGTGCCGATCGCCTGCATCATCGGCAGCGCCGCGTTGTGCTCCTTGCGCATCGCTTTGAGCGCCTCGGCATCCGGCGTCTCGATACCGACGAATACGGTGAGGAACTGCGCTTCGCGCATCAGCGCCAAAATTTCGCTCTGCTTGGCGAGATTGAGCGTGGCCTCGCAGGCAAATTGCAACGGATAGCCGTGCTTGCGCTGCCAGGCGATCAGATGCGGCAGCATTTCGCGCGTGGCCTTGCGGTTGCCGATGAAATTGTCGTCGACGAAATAGACCACCGGCGGGTGACTGGGCTGCGCCAGCATGGCGTCAAGCTCCGCCGTGATCTGCTCCGGCGTCTTGAGCCGCGGCTGGCGGCCATAGAGCGCGGGAATATCGCAGAACTCGCAGCGATAGGGGCAGCCGGAGGAGAATTGCAGGCTGCCGATCAGATACCGGTCGAGCCGGATGAGATCGTAGGCCGGCAAGGGAAAGTCGCAGAGCGGCAGGCGTTCATCGGTTTCGAAACGCCGCTGCGCCGCCGGCGGGGCGACGCTGTCGTCGAGACAGGCGATCAGCCGGTCGGTGCCGTCGCCGATTTCGCCGATGTGCAGGTAGTCGAAGTCCGGATAGAGCTCGGGCGAGCCGGACACCGAGGCGCCGCCCAGCACCGTGATCTTGCCCGCAGCCTTGGCGCGCGCCGCGATGTCGCGGATCTGCGGCGCCTGGATGTGCATGCCGCTGATCATGACCACATCGGCCCAGGCAAAATCGGCGGCCTTGGCCCGGGCAACGTTCTCGTCGATGAAGCGGACCGGCCACGCGGCCGGCAGATAGGCCGCGATCAGCAACAGCCCCTGCGGCGGCATGAAGGCGCGGACCCGGCCCATCAGCCGATAGGCATGGGAAAACGTGCCGAATGACGGTGTATAAGCCGGGAAGACGCACAGAACGCGTCGTTCGCTTGTAGCACGCAACGGGCAACGCATGAGCTTCGAGCTCCGCCTGCAATATCAGGCGAACGCAGCAAGTTTAGACGAGTTTCACGCGCTGCACCATTGCGTTGCGGAATCGGCTGACTATATTCCCGCCAAAGCACGCGGGCCCCTCGGGGCTCGTTTTGGTTTACGGGCCAGATGAACCTTCGCAATATCGCCATCATCGCTCACGTCGACCACGGCAAGACCACGCTGGTCGACCGCCTGCTGCAGCAATCGGGCTCGTTCCGCGAGAACCAGCGCGTCGCCGAGCGCGCGCTCGATTCCAACGACCTGGAGCGCGAGCGCGGCATCACCATTCTGGCCAAGGCGACCTCGCTGGTTTGGCACGACACCCGCATCAATATCGTCGACACCCCAGGCCACGCCGATTTTGGCGGCGAGGTCGAGCGCATCCTCAACATGGTCGACGGCGCCCTGGTTTTGGTCGATGCCGCCGAGGGGCCGCTGCCGCAGACCAAATTCGTGGTCTCCAAGGCGCTGAAGATGGGGCTCAAGCCCATCGTCGTCATCAACAAGGTCGACCGTTCCGACGCGCGGCCCAATGAAGTCGCCGGCGAAGTGTTCGACCTGTTCGCGGCACTCGATGCCAGCGAAGCGCAGCTCGATTTTCCCATCCTCTACGGCTCGGCCAAGCAAGGCTGGATGGCGGCCGATCCGGCCGGCCCCAAGGACCAGGGCATGGCACCGCTGTTCGATCTGGTGGTGCGCCACGTGCCGCCGCCCCAGATCGAGGACGGCCCATTCCGCATGCTCGGCACGATTCTGGAGGCCAATCCCTATCTCGGCCGCATCGTCACCGGGCGCATCACGTCGGGCTCGGTGAAGCCCAATCAGGCGGTCAAGGTTTTGGATCGCAACGGCAACCTGATCGAAGAGGGCCGCGTCACCAAAGTGCTGGCGTTCCGCGGCCTCGAGCGCATGCCGATCGAGGAAGGCACCGCCGGCGACATCGTCGCCATTGCCGGACTGCCGGAGGCGTTCGTGTCGCACACGCTGTGCGCGCCCGAAGTCACCGAGCCGCTGGAGGCGCAGCCGATCGATCCGCCGACCTTGACCATGACGTTCCGCATCAACGATTCGCCGCTTGCCGGCACCGAAGGCGACAAGGTGCAGAGCCGCGTGATCCGCGAGCGGCTGCTGCGCGAAGCCGAAGGCAATGTGGCGCTGCGCATCTCCGAATCGACCGAGAAGGATTCCATGGAGGTCGCCGGCCGCGGCGAATTGCAGCTCGGCATTCTGATCGAGACCA
>Ga0335081_10009309_pt1 | contig 15804 bp, 12 predicted proteins | sample Lox_Sample_35_FD_206713 | JGI IMG/M metagenome (GOLD analysis project Ga0335081, IMG submission 206713) | Soil microbial communities from Loxahatchee National Wildlife Refuge, Florida, United States - Lox_Sample_3.5 | ecosystem: Environmental > Terrestrial > Soil > Wetlands | place: USA... | reverse complement strand
AATTCAGCCTTTTCATTGTTTTCTCCTCCACGCTGTGACTCGCGGCCTGCAATCATCGGCGGAGAGCCGCGAACATCGAACCGCAATCGCATTAGGATTGCGAGACGGGGACGCGGAGTTACTGCATCCCTGTGGTTAGAGAAGGCACTCGTCTAGATCAGAAACGTGCAGAGGCGAGTTCGGTAGTTCCGCGCAGAGGGCGCGCGGTAATGGAACTCAGGAACAGCGGGCGACGCTGCGTGAAGCAGCGGCCCATAAATGAGTGGATGGCCCGCAGTCAAGAGCGGCAGGCCAAGGTCCGGCGCGTCTTGCCGCTCAGCACTGAACACGTTCATGCAACAGCAAGCTGTCGTCGCACCCGAGGCGGCCTTGCAGCGGGCCGCGATTGGGCAACCAAGCGCACCCGCCGGAACCCCCAACAATAGAGCGCAGGTGGCGAGGATCGCTGCTTTGTACAGGTGTCGCATTCCAGGGCCTGTATTTACCCTGGCGCGAGCATCTCCATCTGACTGTGACGGCGATCACAAGAGGATGGTTGGAATGCACGCAGGCCACGGCGCTCAGTCTCCAACTTGCCAGACTGTGTCTAGTACCGTACCGTCCACCCACTTGACCACGGCAACGGGATTCTGGCGAAGGCGGGGACGTTGTGGTTTGCCGCCACAAATCTTCTCCACCTCGCGTTGAATGTCCTGGATCGGCCGGATCGGCAGTGAGGAACCGTTCACCGCGCTCAGTAAATCCTCCCGCCGGGGATTGATTGCAATCCCGCGTTCGGTGGCCACTACGTCGATCATCTCTCCCGGGCCGGTCAGGGTAGTCACCTCGTCGACGATCACCGGAATGCGGTCGCGGAACGACGGCACGGCCAGAATCGTGCACCCGGCAAACAGGCAGTTCTGCCAGCCGCCGATCCCGTGCAGCAGGCGGCCGTCGGAGTGCGTCACTACGTTGGCGTTGAAGTTGACGTCCACTTCGGTCGCGCCCAGCACGACCACGTCCACCAATTGATTGAAGAATCCTTTGCCGTGATAGTTGTAGGAGGTGAACGGAGAGGTCGGCACGTGGCGGGGATCGCTGGCCATCGACTGCACCCCGGCCAGATCGAAGGTCTGCCCGTCGAGGATGTAGTCGGTCAGGCCTTCGCGCAGCAGCTCCACCAGGTAGCGGGTCGAGCCGCCGCGCACGAAGCGCGCCTTGACACCCGCATCCTTCATCATGCCCCGCAGGTAGTCCACGAACGCCAGCGCGATGCCGCCGGCGCCCGCCTGGAACGAAAAGCCATTGCGCATGATGCCGGCATCCCGGATGAAGCGCGCCACGTGCTCCGCGATCTTCAAGCGGTCGGGACTGCGCGTAATCTGCGTAGTTCCGGAGACGATCTTGGCGGGATCGCCAATGGAGGAGACTTCCACCACGCAATCCACATCGTTGCCCGAGATCTGCCACGGAACACAGGGAAACGGCACCAGGTTGTCGGTCACCACGATGACACGGTCGGCGTACATCGAATCGGCGAGCGCGAAGCCGAGCGACCCGCACGCCGACTTGCCGAGCGTCCCCGTAGCATTGCCGAAGGGATCGGCGGTGGGCGCGGCAATCACGGCAATATCGATGTGCACCTCCCCATCCTGGATCGCCTGCCAGCGGCCGCCGTGGGAGCGCAGCACGCCGAGCCCGCGCATCTTCCCCTGCGAACAGTAATCGCCGAGCGGCCCATTCATCGACCCTTCAATGTGGTGGACGACGCCCGCTTCCATCAGCTCGATCACCCCTGCCTGCGCGGGAAACGACGCGCTGGGGAACCACATCAGGTCGCGGATGCCCATGCGCGCGGCCGTGTTCAGCGCCATCAGGGCCACTGCATCGCCGTCGCGAAGATGATGGTGGTTGGAGATGGTCATGCCGTCGCGCAGGCCGCACGCCCGCAAGGCCGTTTCCAGGTCGGGCAGCCGCTTGTCGCCGTTTGCAGGGTAGTCTCGCGCCGAGCGCACCAAGGGCGCGGTCTTAGGTCCTTCGGGCCGGCGTTGGCCCACTCCGAGAAACGGCGCCTGCTTGCGCCCGTTGACTTCGATAGGGACAAGCCGTCCGGCAGCATTCTGGGCGAATTCCAAGCCGTTGTTCATGGCGATTCTAAGTTGTATCGAGGTTGCCCGCCCCGCTCGTTGGCTTGCCCAGCGCACCCATGCGCCGCGCCTGCTCTACCAGCTTCAAAGCGCGCTGCACCACCGGCGCATCGATCATCTTCGAACCTAGGCTGACCACGCCCAGCCCTCGCCGCTGCGCTTCCTCGAACGCGGCCACGATCTTCAACGCCTTTTCGATTTCTGCCGGCGACGGTTGAAAGGCTTGATGAATCACCGGGATCTGCAGCGGGTGCACGCAACCCATGCCCTCAAACCCCAGGGCGCGCGCCGACTCGGCCCAGCGACTGAGACCATCCATGTCGCCGACATCGCTGTACACGGAATCACTGGCCTGGATGCGGGCGGCGTGCGCCGCGTTCACCAGCCGCAAGCGCGCATACATCGACTCACGCCCCTCCGCGCTCTTCACTACGCCAAGGTCGGCGGTGTAATCCTCGAGTCCGATGCTCATTGCAACCATGCGCTCGCTGGCCGTGGCGATGGCAAAGGCGTTCTCGATCCCTAGCGCCGACTCGAGGATAGACATCAGCCAGATAGGACGGTCGATTTTGCAGCGTGCCGCGATCTGCGTCACGCGCTCCTCGACCGCCAGCACCTGCTCGGGATGCTCCACCTTGGGGATGAGTACTACGTCGGGCGCTTCGGGGATGACTTCCTCCAGGTCCCAGTACCCGAGCGGCAACTGGTTAATGCGCACCATGCGCTCAGCGCCGCCGAAGTCCACCGCCCGCAGCGCGTTGCGCACCAGGATGCGAGCAGCGTCTTTTTCCGCGGGATGCACCGCATCTTCCAGGTCAAGAATGATGGCGTCGGGCCCGTGCAGGCCGGCGTTGATGAAGTACTTCGGCTCGGTGCCGGGCAGGTAGAGCCGCGTGCGGCGCAGGCGGTCGCAAGGTGAAGCGGCCGGCAGCGGCACGGATTCCGGCAGCGCGCGCCGCCCTTGTCCCAGCCCGGCCCGTCGAACGGCGGCCTCAATCCGCGCAGCGATCACGAAGGGCAACGCGCCTTCATCCTCGATTGTGATCCGCGCGTGCTGTATGCCCAGCTCAGCCAGAACTTGCTGTGCCTGCGCCCGGATGCTATCGCCATAATAGGCGGCAACGCGAGACTGCAGTTCGATCTCGATCCCGCCGGCATCGCGCGGCTCAAGAACCACGCGCAGGTCGGATCGGACATCGGGGCCAGAGCGGCCGGCCTCGGAGCGGGTTTTGACATTCGCAGTGGTCGCCATAAGTTCCTTAGGAGCCGCCCGCGGTCACAACCGGCTCCGGCACCGCTGTCGGCTCCAACTTCGCCAAGATCGCCTCCGTCATTTGCGTGGTCGAGGCCGCACCCTGCGCGATGGCCTTCGGCCCGCCAGGAATCCGCATCATGTCATAAGTTCGGACCTTGCCTTCGCCCACCACGGCGGCGATTGCCTTGCGTACCCGCGCCGCCTTCTCATTTTCGCCCACGTGGTCCAGCAGCATGGCCGCCGACAGGATCATGGCAATCGGATTGACGATAGGCGGATCAAGCTCCGCATACTTGGGCGCGGAACCGTGGGTCGGCTCGAACACCGCCACCTCGTCTCCGATGTTGCCCGAGGCGGCAAAACCAAGCCCGCCGATCAGGCCGGCGAAGGCGTCCGAAATCACATCCCCGAAAAGATTCGACGCGATCACCACCCCGTAGTCTTCCGGGTTCTTGGTGAGCCACATGGTCTGCGCATCGATATTGGTGGACCACAGCGGGATTTCCGGGAACTCCTTCCCCACCTGCTTGGCGACATCTTCCATCATCCCGGAGGTCTCGCGCAGTACATTAGGCTTCTCGCAAATGGTCACGCTCTTGTAGCCATACTTGCGTGCCCACTGGAACGCGGCGCGGCAGATGCGCTCGGCCGCCGGGCGCGTAATGATACGAACAGAGATGGCGAGGTCCTCACCTTTGACGTTCGCGAACGGTTTGAACTTGGGGTGCGAAGCCAGCGCCTGACGCACCGGCTGCGGCGGATGGGTCCACTCGACGCCGCAGTAAAGCCCTTCCGTGTTCTGCCGGAAAACCACCACGTTGACCTGCGGCTCTTCGAAGCCACCGCCGGGCTTCTTGCGAATAAAGTTCAGCGGGTTGCCGGGGAAACCGATGCAGGGCCGCACGCAGATGTCGAGATTAAACCGCTGGCGCATGGTCACGATCGGACTGTAGTAGGTGTAACCCTTACCATGGAGCGCCGGGCTCAGCTCCGCGTCGGCATCTTTCTTGGGCTTGGAGGTGATGGCGCCGAACAGTCCCAGCTTATGGCGGGCTAGCAGTTCGACGGTGCGCTCGGGAAGCGCATTGCCCTCGCTCTTCCAGAACTCCCAGCCGATGTCGCCGTGAAAATAGTTGGCGTCGAAGCCGACGGCATCGAGCACGCGAATGGCCTCGGGCAGGACTTGGTTGCCGATGCCATCGCCCGGCATGGTGACGACCGTGTGTTTAGGCATTAAGCCCTAACCTCCTGGCCACGAGGTTCTCCACCCCGCCGGCAATGACCAGCGATTGTGGCACGCTCCCCAGGGCGGGAAAGTGGAACACGTCACCGCGCCGTGTGACGTTGCTTGTCTGAAAATCGATTTCGATCTCCTCGCCGGGAATGATGGTCTTCTCTGCCTTGAGCCGATCTGCGAACTGCTCGCGCAGGCGTTTTACCAGCTCCGGCACCTCGATGCACAAGAAGCCGTTGTTGAACGCGTTCCGCAGGTAGGTCTGCGAGAAGCTGCCGGCGATTACTAGCAGTATTCCCTTCGCCTTCAGCGCGGTCACCGCCTGCTCGCGGCTGGAGCCAGTACCGAAGTTGAAGCCGCCCACCAGCACGTCGCCAGAGCGAGTATTCCCGGCGAACTGTGGATCGTAGTTTTCCATCACCACACTTGCCATCATCTCGGGTGTCATGTCCTCGCGATAGGTATAAGTGCCGGGGTAGATGGCGTCAGTGTTGAGGTTGTCCTTCGGGATGAACACCAGTCGGCCGCGCACGCTCGCGGGAAAGCCGGGCAGGATGGTGACCTTCTCGGCCTCGACTTTAACGCCGGCCGACAAGTCCGCGAAATGTCGTTCTGAACCCAACTCCCTCGACTCGCGTCCAACCCCAGGACGCTCGCTCAGGATGACGGTAGAAGAGGTTGCGGTTTCGGCTCCGCAAATGTAGCCGGCGACCGCCGACGCCGCGACCACCGCCGGACTCGCCAGATAGCATTGCGCCTCGCGAGAGCCCATGCGGCCTTTGAAATTGCGGTTGGTAGCCGAGATTCCCACCTCGCCCGGCTCCAGCAGTCCGGTGCCCAGCCCGATGCACGGCCCGCAGCCCGCGGGCAGCGGGATGGCGCCAGAATCGAGAATCGTCTGCCAGATCCCGCGTCGCTCTGCTTCATCCTGCACCCAGCGGCTGGCGGGCGCGAGATAGAATTTCACCGTGGGCGCGACCTTCTTGCCGCGCAGTACCTTGGCCGCAGCCTCCAGGTCCTCGATGCGCGAGTTCACACACGAGACCAGGTACGCCTTGTCGATCCTGACCCGCTGCTTCTCCAGTTGCGCGAGCGACGACATCATCTGCACCGTGTCCGGCCCGGAAACATGCGGCGTAACCGCGCTCAAGTCGAGCACGATGCGCGCTGCGTAGCATGCGTCGGGATCGGGCTGCGGCGGATGGGCTTCCAGCCGCGCCAATTCTGTTTCCGGCAGCCGCTTCTCGCCATCCGCACCCAATTGCGCATGGCACGCGCGCAGCCAGGCGAAGGTTGCCGAGTCGGCGGGAAACCAGCCCACCAGCGCGCCCCATTCCGTTGTCATGTTGGAGACAGTCAACCGCGCTTCCATCGACAGCGACGCCGCCCCCGGCCCGGTGAACTCGACCGCCGCGTTCAGGACTTCTTCCCGGTTGTACAGCCCGCAGAGGGCGATGATCACGTCCTTGCCGCTTGCGCCCGGCGGCAGCTTGCCATCTAGTACCACCTGAACTGTTCGTGGGATCTGCCACCAGAACTCGCCCGTAGCCCAGATGGCGGCGGCATCGGTACGCACCACGGGCGTGCCCACGGCGCCCAGCGCGCCGTACATGTTCGAGTGCGAGTCGGAGGCTACCACGAAGCTGCCAGGCAGGACGTATCCGCGCTCCACCATGATCTGGTGCCCGATACCGGAGCCCGCCGGGTAGAAGTCGATACCGTGCTCGCGCGCGAATCCCTCGATGGCCCGGTACTTCTTCTGGTTGTCCTCGGAGAGGTTCTGGATGTCGTGGTCGAGGGCGAAGACCAGTTGGCGGAAATCATGGACGCGCCGGGCGCCGATGGCCTGAAATTTCTTCATCACCGCCGAAGTGTTGTCGTGGGTCATGATGTGCGTCGGGCGGATGGAGACGAAGTCGCCCGTGCGCAGCGGTCGGTTGGGTCCTTCGGCGAGGTGGGCCTGCGCGAGTTTTTCAACGACGGTCTGAGGCATGAAGTAGTCGCCAGTCGTCAGTCGCTGGTAGCCAGTTCCGGTCCCACGGCGGTCCGCTTTGCTTTCAGGAGCTTCATCAAATCAGTCACCGAGCCCAGCTCTTCCAGCTTCCACACCGCTTCCTTCACGCGCTTGCGCGCGCTGCGGGTCATGATCGGCCCCGCCAGGGCATCGAATTTCTCTTCGATCTCGCGGTCGCTGAGCGGATTACGCGGGTCGCCCTTAGGATAATCCAGTTGCTCGGTGAACTCGCGACCGTCAGTCGTGCGGATAGTGACGATCACCCGCTGGAGTGCGGGGAAGACCTTCTCGACCTCGGTATCGGCCACCACTTCCACCTTCCGCAACTGCGCCCGGATCTTCTCGTCCATGATTTTTTCCATCGTGAACTGCGCGGGCGTGACTTGGCGATCTACCAGCGCTGCGGCAATCACGTAGGGCAGCGAGTGATCGGCAGTTTCTTTGCTGCGCGGGTCATATTTCGAGGGGTCGGAGAGAATGTCGGCGGCGCGGGCCAGCGACCGTATGTGGACCTTCTCGACTTTCTCCGCGCGCAGGTCGTTTTCCTTCATCAGGTCGAGCACGGCGGAGATGGGCGTGTGCGTCAGCGCTTCGGTGGGGAAGGCTTTCATCCCGCATTGGGTGATGCGCCATGATTCGCCCAGCCCATCGGTCAGCGCATTCAGCTTCCACTCCGGGCCGAAACAATGCGTGAGACCCTCCTTGCCGTCCACCACGTGCTCAGGGCCGGTGTAGCCCTTTTCGGCGAGCAGCGCCGCAAGCACCCCGCTCTGGGTCGCCATGGGGTCCACGGTGTTCTTCATCATGGTGAGTTTGCCGGCGGTGACGGCGCCGAGCGTTGCGTGCCGGCTGGCGGAGATGCCGATAGCGTGCTGCATCTGCTCCCATCCCAGCCGCAGCATGCGGCCGGCAACAATCGGGGAGACGAACGCGGTCAGGGTGGCGTGATGCCAGCCGCGCTCGCGGATGCCGGGAAACGCGGCCTCGCAGAAACGGCACTCGAATTCGTGCCCCAGCACCAAGCCCACGATCAGCTCGTGCCCGTCCGCGCCAGCTCGCTCTCCACACGCCAGTGCCGCCGGAAAAATGTCCGAGGGATGCGAGGGATCCTGCTTCCAGTAGATGTCGTTGTAATCCATGCAGCGGATCATGAGCGCGTTGGCCAGCGAAGCCGAAACCGCGTCGATCCGCTTCCCGCTCCCGATCACCGTGCAGGGGCCGCGGCCGGCAGTCTCGTCCAGCACCGCCAGCGCGATCTTCACATCGTGCTGCTGGTATCCGCCGAGGGCGCAGCCGAGAGAATCCAGCAGGAACCGCTTGGCCTGGTAAACGGCATCGGAGGGGAGCTGGTCGAACTTCAGGTTCGCGGCCCATTGGGCCATGAGAGCGGTGACGGTGCTCATGCCTTCACCCGTTACTTCCTGAACGGCAGATAGCTCATGAAGTCGGCGTGGTGAACGATGATGGCCTCGGTGGTTCGCTTTACCAGGTCGCCTTCGGCGGCGTGCGCCGCGATGATGTGGCACACCGCCTCGGGCACGCCACACTCCATGGCCAGCGCTACCCCGGTGAACGGATGCCGCAGCAATTCACCACGCTGGCTCTGGCGCGCCCGGCCGTCGACCACCTCGTATTCCAGCAGTTTGCCCACATCGGCCAGAATCGCGCCTGCGATCACCGTATCCAGGTCGATCTTCAGGCCCTTGCCCAGGAACTCGATCATCGACTCGGCCGACCGCCGCGCAATATGTACCACGCAGCGCTTGTGCTCCATAAAGGTCGCCGGACAATTGGGAACCAGCAGCGTGAAAGGGATGTGGTCAAGGTCTTCGGGCGTCAGCGGGCTCAGTTCAAATGCCCTGACCCAAGTGGCGGCAACCTTCTCCCGGAGGTCGCGATTCCCGATCCATGCCAGCTCCGGCCACAGCTTTTCTACGGCGTGAGACAACGAATCAAGCTTGGGCACCGAACGGTCCCTCCCGCCAAAGCAGGTAGCATATCCCCTGTAGGCACAGGAGTGAATGGATAAACAATGGGCTCCAGGCAGACCAAGTACGATGCGGGACATCACTGAGGGGTGGAATCGGCGTCACCGACAGCCGCCCGCCAAGAGGATAGGCTAACAATGCACTCATTGCCGTCGGAGCGTGCGACATGATCAGCCCGAAGCGTGAAATGATTCATCAGATGCATGACAACGATCTGCACAAGGGCGCTTGCGAGGAAGACGATCCGTTCGCCAAGGGACAAAACTCATTCAAGGGGCAGCTATCCCACCGGGAGAGCGACCCCATGATCAAGGCCAGCGACACCGATTTCCCCGAGCCGGGGGAGAACCCGGAACACTCCGGCGAACCCGAAGGGGTGGGGGCGGGCGCCCGAAGCGGGACGTAGCGCAGCCGCAGAAAGCGGTGTGAATCGCACCGGCGACCGAACCGTCGTCTATCGCGCTGCCCCTGTGACTAAGGACACTTCCGCTTGCACGGCGTCCAGGCCTCTGCGGAGGTCGGCGATGAGGTCTTCCACATCCTCGATACCGACGGAATAGCGAACCAGGCCATCGCTGAATCCGGCAGCACGCCGGTCTTCGGGCGACATGCCCGCATGGGTCATCGAGGCGGGGTGCTCGATGAGGGTCTCAACCCCGCCGAGTGAGACCGCCAGGGTAGCCACCCGGACTGAATCCATCAGGCGGCGTCCCGCTTCCAGCCCGCCATGGAGTTCGAAGCTGATCATCGAGCCGAAGCCCCTCATCTGACGCTTGGCAAGCTCGTGTTGGGGGTGCGACTCCAGGCCGATGTAGCGAACCGTTTTCACCTCCGGTTGCCGTTCAAGCCAGCGCGCGATTTCGAGGGCGCTCTGTTGCGCTCGCTCGGTTCTGAGGCCAAGTGTCTTGAGGCCGCGCAGGATCAAGAACGCCTGGTGAGGATCCATATTGGCACCCGCGTTGATCATCATGCTGCGCAGGCGTTTGTAGAGGCTCGGGTCTTTGGCCACGAGCATGCCGCCAACGACGTCGGAATGCCCGTTGATGAACTTGGTCACGGAATGGACCACCACGTCTGCGCCGAGATCCAGCGGCTTCTGCAGGTACGGGCTGGCAAATGTGTTGTCCACTGCAACCAGGCAGCCATGTGCGTGGGCGAGCGCCGCAGCTTGTTCGATGTCGGTAACCTGCATCGCGGGGTTCGCCGGCGTTTCTATGTATACGAGCTTGGTGTTGGGCCGCAGAGCATCCCGGATCTGAGTCACATCCGAGGTATCCACATAGGTCGATTGAACTCCGAAGCGCGAAAAGTGGCTCTCCATCAGGATCCGGCTGGGCCCGTAGACGGAGGCCGTACTCACCACGTGGGCGCCCGCTTCCAGTAGAGCCAGGTACACCGTGCAGACCGCGCCCATGCCTGAGCCCGTGGCAATTGCTCCGCAGCCATTCTCGAGTTCGGCCATGGCTTCCTCCAGGGCGCGAGTGGTTGGATTGCCGATGCGGGTGTAGATGTACCCGTCTTCCTCGCCGGCAAACAGCGCTGCGCCGTGCTTGGCATCCCTGAAGGCGAAGGTGGAAGTCTGGTAGATGGGGACGTTGACGGCGCCGGTCGCATCCGCTCTGTAGCCGGCATGGATGAGTTTGGTATTGATGCCCGCGTGCTTGGTATTCATTAGGTTCCCTTTTCGGCTTTAGAAGTAGTCGCGCTGCGGCGCAAGTACCCGCTCACAAGTGTCCGCCATGACTCGCCCTCGAACTGTGACCACCGACACGCTGGTTAGTGACGGAGATCCCTGCTGGATGAAATGCACGTGGATGCCCTTCCGTTACCGATGGGGCGCTCGAGTCAGGCGGCAGCGCAAGAAACTGTACAATACGGTCGCCATGAAACTGCCGAGCCTAAACGCTGGGGCCCACGGGGTAGACTGATGCCCGAGTCCATAGACTGGCCGCGATCACGTCCGCCGCGTCGCCGCCGCTTCCCCCTCATCCTTATTCTGGCGCTGCTTGCCGTTATCTTGTTCAGCAGCCGCACGACGTTGTCGTATTACGTCGACGCGCTATGGTTCGGGTCGCTCGGTTACGGAGAGGTATTCTGGAAAACACTCCGGCTGCAATCGCTCGTCTTCACGACATTTGCCGCGGCCACATTTCTTATTCTGTACGGATCATTTCTGGCTCTGAAGTGGACACACGTTAATGATCTGCCGAGCGGGCGCACGATCTTCATCGGCGGACAGCCGGTCAGGCTGCCGGTCGAATCCATCCTGCGGCTCATTGCGATTGGCATTTCGCTCGTCATCGCGCTCGCTACCGGCGCCGGCATGGCGGCGGACTGGCCGGCGCTGGCGCTCTACTGGTACGCGCCCCCCGGCGCCGGCAGCCCAGCGGATCCCATCTTCCACAAGCCGCTGAACTTCTATCTGTTCACCCTTCCCGCCTGGCAGCTCGTGGCCGGCTGGCTGATGGCTATGGCTGTGATCGTCTGTCTGCTTGCAGCCTTCTTCCTTCTCATCAGCGGCGGCGGGCGCGCGCTCTCCGGACGCCGCGACAGCTACCTTCCATTGCCCTGGCGCGGGCTCTCCATTGCGTTTGCCTTCCTGTTGCTGATCCTGGCGATGCGCGTCTATATCGGCCGTTTCGAACAATTGCTCGAGGATCACACGATCTTCGCGGGTGTGACCTACACGGACGCGCACGTCACGCTGCCAGGTCTGCTGATTGTTTGCGTGGCGCTGGTTCTGGGGGCGGTGATCGCAGGGGTCAATGCCGTGTCGTTGCCCCGCGTACGCTGGCTGGCGGCGGCCATCATTCCCGCTGCGGCTTGTTATCTCGTCCTGCAAATGGTCGGCTGGTACGTCAGCAGCTTCATCGTCAAACCCAACGAACTGGTGCGCGAACGGCCCTACATTGCCCACAACATCAAACTGACGCGGCAGGCTTTTGGATTGGACCTGGTGTCGCGGCGCGAGTTTCCCGCTGAGACCAGCGTCGCGGCCGCCGATCCGGAGCACAACCAGGCCACGCTGCAGAACATCCGGCTGTGGGACTGGCGTGCGCTACAGGATACGCTGCGGCAGATTCAGGAAATCCGGACCTACTACGACTTCCCTGACATCGACATCGATCGCTATGAGATCGATGGCGCGATGCGCCAGGTAATGCTGGCAGCGCGCGAGCTCAGCGTCGACAAGCTCCCGGAAAGCAGCCGCAATTGGATCAACGAGAAGCTGATCTATACCCACGGCTACGGCATCACCATGAACCCGGTCAATGGGTTCACGCCGGAAGGGCTGCCCACGCTGATCCTGAGCAACATGCCGGTTGAGAGCACGGTTCCCGGGCTCAGCGTGACGCGCCCGGAGATTTATTTTGGGGAGCTGACCAACACCGACGTGTACGTGAAGACGCGGCAAAAGGAATTCAATTACCCGCAAGGCCAGGCCAACAATTTCACATCCTACGAGGGCACGGGCGGCATCGTTCTCGGCGGCTTCCTGCGCCGGGTGCTGATTGCGATCGACCGCGGCGACATCGCCAAACTGCCGTTCAGCGATGATGTAACCAGCCAGAGCCTGCTGTTGATGCGGCGCAGTGTACGCGATCGCATCTCGGCACTGGCGCCGTTTCTCACCTACGATCCCGACCCCTACATCGTGCTGAACGACGATGGCCGGCTCTTCTGGATCATGGATGGGTTCACCAGCTCCGACACCTATCCCTATTCGCGTCACTACAATCTCGGCAGCAACCCCATCAACTATATGCGCAACAGCGTCAAGGTGGTCGTGGACGCCTACGACGGCACCACCACGTTTTACGTCTTCGATGCCCATGACCCGATCATCGCAGCCTACCGCCGCATCTTTCCGAGCCTGTTCAAGGACGCAGCGGCCATGCCGCCCACGCTGCGTAAGCACGTGCGCTATCCCGAGCTGTTGCTCCGGCTGCAGGCGAGCGTGTACGGCCTGTACCACATGACCGACCCGGAAGTGTTCTACAACCGCGAAGACCTGTGGACCGTCGCCAGCGAAGTTGGCACGAATGAGCAGGGCGAGCAGGCGACGCAGACCATGGAACCGAATTTCGTTCTGATGAAGCTTCCCGGCGAAACCGGCATTGAGTTCGTTGAAATCCTGCCGTTTACGCCTGCCAACCGGAACAATCTGATTGGCTGGATCGCCGGACGCAGTGACGGCGAACACTACGGTACGTCGGTCGTCTATGACTTTCCGAAAACCAAGTTGGTCGACGGACCGCTGCAAGTCGAGGCGCGCATCGATCAGAATGCCCAGCTCTCCGGACAATTGACGCTGTGGAACCAGCAAGGCTCGCACGTGCGGCGTGGAGCTCTGCTGGTGATTCCCACCGGAAAGGCGCTGCTGTACGCGGAGCCGATTTACTTGCAGGCCGCGCGCAGCCCAATGCCGGAGTTGCGCCTGGTCGTGCTGGCCCTACAGGATCGGCTTGCCTACGGACCGAACTTCGAATCCGCCATGGCCGCCCTTTTTGGAGGAGCAGCTCCGGCGATGAGTGCCCTGGCCACCTCCGCTGAGCCCGCACAACGCGCCCCGGCGGCCGCCTCCAAGCCGGCGGACCTCGACACACTCATCACTGAAGCCGCTAAGGACTTGGCCGACTACCAGCGCCTCACGGCTGAAGGCAAACTCGGCGAGGCCGGGCAGAAGCTGGAGCAGTTGAAGCACACGCTCGACGAGATGAACCGACGCCAAAGATGATTGCGTCCATGGCAGGTGGAATCGAGGTCGGTTCCGGGGTGCAAACCCCGCCGGTTCCCTCCTGAACCAGAACCCTCGGAGACCGCGCAGGGGATTCGTCAACAAATGTAAAGAAGTTTGGGCGACCTTGCGTGGGCGCAGCGCCTGATACAGAATGGAGTTTGCGTGAGCCTGCCGAATCCGAGAATCGCCGTGGGTGGGCGGACAACAGAATGAGAAGCATGCCGAGAAGCCCACTGCCCTCCAAGAATCTGGTGCTGTCCGAGATCGTGGGCGTCGCCTTGGATACTTTCCGCCTGAACAAAATTCGGTTTGCCCTTACCGCCCTGGGGATAGTCATCGGCACCGCCTCTCTGATTCTGGTCGTGACCGTCGGCCTCACCGGCAAGCAGTACGTGCTGAACCAGATCCAGGGTATCGGCGCCAACATGATCTATGCCTTCCACGAAGGCCAGGGCGCACTGAATCCCACGGCTCAGGACAGTTTGACGGTGACCGACATGCACGCCGTGGAGCAGGACGTGAGTGGTGTGGTCGCGGTCTCCCCCATGGTGCAACTGCATGCTCGCATTCCCACCGGCAATGGACGGGAACAGGACGTACTGATTCTGGGGGTTGGCCCGCAATACAACAGCATCCGGAATCTGGCGGTTTTGGCAGGACGCTTCTTCGATGACGTTGACTCCCAGTCTCACTCCAAGGTGGCCACACTCACCCAGCATCTCGCCCAGCAGATGTTCGGTAGCCAGGATGCGGCAGTGGGGAAGACCATCAAGATCATGGGACTTCCTTTCACCGTGATAGGCACCTTCAAGGAGCGGGTGGAGACGTTCGGCCAGTCGGAGCTGGCGGGAGATACGATCGTCATTCCTTACACGGTAAGCCGCTACTTCCTTCCCAGCGACGCCCTGGATCAGATCTTTTTCTCGATGGCTGACCTCAACCAGGTGCCGGCCGCTACTGAGCGTATCAAAGCCGTGCTGCAGTCGCGCCATCGTGCGGAATCGGTCTATCGGGTCGAGAATCTGGCGCAACTGATCACCGTCGCCGGCAAGACCGCTAACGCCCTGACCGCGGTGTTGCTGTTGGTTTCGGCCGTCACGCTTCTGGTTGGTGGCGTGGGCATCATGAATATCATGCTGGCCACCGTGAGTTCGCGCACCCGGGAGATTGGCATCCGCAAGGCGGTCGGAGCCACGGCGGCAGATATCCGGCTGCAGTTCCTTTCTGAGGCGGCGCTGATCTCCATCGCCGGGGGCGTGATCGGCTCCCTTGTGGGGCTGTCCCTGCCCTTCTCGGTTCGTTTTCTCACTGCCTACCGGATTCCTATCTCGGGGCTCTCGGCGATAATTGGAATCGTCGTCTCGTCGTTGGTGGGTATCATTTTCGGGACGGTTCCGGCGACGCGAGCGGCGCAGATGGATCCGATCGAAAGTCTGCGCCACGAATAGCGCACCTGCGTTAGAATCATTTGATTTGTAAGGTATTTCGTTAGCGTCAGGCAAAGGTTCAGGAGCTTGCCCGCGAAAAGCATGAAGACATTTGCGTCCTCTCCATCGAAGATTTACCCGTTACTTGTTCTCCTGGTGATTCTCGGCCCCCTGGGCAACGTCCTGCTCGGCAAAGGCATGAAGGACATTGGCGCTGTTTCATCCTGGAGGCCGGCCGATCTGTGGCACTTCTTGGCACAGCTCTCCGGGTCCGGCTTTATCTGGCTGGGAGTCGGATGCCTGATCGCGTTCTTCGGCGCTTACATGCTGGTGCTTTCGTGGGCGGACTACAGCTATGTGCAGCCCGCCTCCGCCGTGGCCTACGGCATGGTGGCCCTGCTGGGTCATTTTCTGCTGGGTGAAGTGGTCACGCCGCTGCGCTGGACGGGTGTGCTGATCATTTGCCTGGGCGTTCTGGTGGTGGGACATACGCCCCCGCGCACCACCGAGTCCAGAGGATGAGCAAGGAAATCATTCTCCTGCTGCTGATCGTGGTGGCCGGGACCGGCGGCGAGCTGTGTGTCGCGCGCACCATGCAAGCTGTGGGTCCGGCGTCCGACCTTCGCCCGGCGGCGCTGATCCGCCTCATCGTCCGCGCCCTGCAGAACGGCTGGATGTGGCTCGGCTTTCTGCTTATGGCGGTCGGTTTCTTCTCCCTGTTGGAAATGCTGTCGCTGGAAAATGTGAGCTTCGTGGTCCCGGTGACTGCTCTGAGCTATGGGTTGGGAGCTTTGGGAGGGAAAGTCTTCCTGCGCGAGCAGGTGACCCGCAGGCGGTGGGCCGGTGTGTTGCTGGTCTGCCTGGGGGTAGGTTTGGTGCTGATCGGCCAGCGCTAGTGGCGCGGTCGCAAGTTGGCAAGGCTCTGTACCTCATGACGCAATGTAACGGTTCGGTTTCCGTGGATGAAGGAATCGTGGCGGGCTCCCCGACCGGCGTCTCGGAGCCAGGACCTCACTCGA